>Ga0302314_10012124_pt1 | contig 14952 bp, 14 predicted proteins | sample III_Palsa_N2_3_FD_200533 | JGI IMG/M metagenome (GOLD analysis project Ga0302314, IMG submission 200533) | Peat permafrost microbial communities from Stordalen Mire near Abisko, Sweden - III_Palsa_N2_3 | ecosystem: Environmental > Terrestrial > Soil > Palsa > Peat permafrost | place: Sweden... | reverse complement strand
AGGTGGGACGGGACGAGCTGCTCAAGGCCGAGATGGGCGCCTACCATGGTCCAGGCACCTGCACCTTCTATGGCACCGCCAATTCCAACCAGATGCTGATGGAAATCATGGGCGTGCATTTGCCCGGAGCGGCCTTCGTGCCCCCAGGGACCGCACTGCGCGAAGCCCTGACGCGGGCGGCGACGCAACGCATCGCGGCGCTTCGCGACGGATCAGACGATTACATCCCGCTCGGCTGGGTGATCGACGAGAAGGCGGTGATCAACGGCATCGTTGGACTGATGGCCACGGGAGGCTCGACCAACCACAGCCTCCATCTGGTGGCGATGGCCAGAGCAGCCGGGATTAGCATCGACTGGACCGATTTCGATGACTTGTCGCGCGCGACGCCGCTGCTCGCGCGAGTCTATCCCAATGGCGCGGGGGACGTGAACCAGTTTCAGGCCGCCGGGGGACTGAGCTTTGTGACGCGCGAGCTGCTGGACGCGGGCCTGCTGCACGACGACGTCCTGACCGTGGCCGGCCGAGGCCTGCGCCGCTACCAAGATGAGCCGTTCCTGCAGGAGGGCGTCCTGACTTGGAAGCCCGGCGTGACCGAAAGCCTGGACCGCGACATGGTGCGGCCGGTTTCCGATCCCTTCGACAGGGAAGGGGGCCTGCGCCTGGTCAAGGGCAACCTCGGCCGGGCCATGATCAAGACCTCCGCCGTCAAGCCTGCAAACCGCGTCGTGGAGGCGCCGGCCATCGTTTTTGAAGACCAGGACGCGTTCCTCAACGCCTTCAAGGCTGGCGAATTGGACAAGGATTTCGTGGCGGTGGTGCGCTTCCAGGGGCCCAAGGCCAACGGCATGCCGGAACTGCATTCGTTGAGCCCCGCGCTTGGCGTGCTGCAGGAACGGGGGCGCAAGGTAGCCCTGGTCACCGACGGGCGCATGTCCGGCGCCTCGGGCAAGATCCCGGCAGCGATCCACCTGTCGCCAGAAGCGGCCGACGGTGGTCTGCTGGCCCGCCTGCGCACCGGCGATCTAATCCGGCTGGACGCCGAGGCGGGGACGCTGCAAGTGCTGGCGGACCCTCGCGAGCTCCACGCCCGGCCAGCGGCCCCCGATCCCAAGGCCGGAGAACACGGCTACGGCCGCGAATTGTTCGCGCACATGCGCCAGGCCGCCGGACCTGCGGAGACCGGCGGCGGCGTGTTTTTCAAAGGAAAACAAAACCTTTGACGCGCAAGCTGACAGAGAATGCCGCGCGCCTGCGGGGTCAGATTATCACCCAGCACACCTCCGACTTCATCAACACTGGGTGCAGGCTATGATCCTCGGCGTGGATCGCCAGCGCAGCCTAGAGCTGCGCGCGTATCTGAAGCTTGCGCCCGTCGTGCCGGTGCTGACGATCCACAGGGCCGAAGACGCCGCACCGCTCGCGCGCGCGCTGATCGCGGGCGGCCTAAGGGTTCTCGAGGTCACGCTGCGCACCCCCGCGGCGTTGGAGGCCATACGTAGAATAGCGGCCGAGGCGCCTGAGGCGATCGTGGCGGCCGGAACGGTGCTGAGCGCGGAGGATCTCGAGAGATCTGCTGAAGCTGGCGCCCGTTTTGCCTTTTCGCCGGGACTGGCGGAGTTCATGTTGGACGCCGGGCCCATCCCAGTGTTGCCCGGCATCGCCACGGCTTCCGAAGTGATGCGTGCTGTCGCTGCTGGCCTGGACACCTGCAAGTTCTTTCCCGCCGTACCGGCAGGCGGTGTGGGCGCCTTGAAGGCGCTGGCTGGACCGTTTCCAGATGTCGCCTTTTGTCCGACCGGCGGGATCGATCATAGGAACGCCGCCCCGTTCCTCGCTCTGCCAAACGTCCTCTGTGTCGGCGGATCATGGGTGGCGCCACCCGATCTTATCCAGCAACAGGCGTGGTCGCACCTTTCGGCGCTTGCCGCTGAAGCGAGCCTTTTGGGTGTCCGATGACGGTAGGCCTTAACGCCGTCACTGACACGGCAGTCAGCTTCGCCTTTCAGCTGGGCAGAGCCCGGCCGGGCGGCCAGATTCTGATTCTGGGCGGCACGCCGTGTGGCGTGCGCGGAGCAGCCAACCGACTTCGCTTCGCCCACGCGCCGGCCTGAACCTACAAAATTGCACGGTCACATACGAGGCCGTTCGACAAACGCGTGGTTGTTGGCCGCGAAACGGCGTGCATACCAGTTGAAGGGGACACTTTGGCGAACATCATCTTTAGCCCGGAATACGAAATTCTGCCGGCGGCCTTAGTTGAGCAACGGGTACGAGCCGGACTTTCCCAACGCGAACTTGCCAAGAAAATGGGCCGCTCTAACGCTCATATCAGCAGGATAGAGCGGCAACAGGCGCGCATAGAAATCGTAGAATTCTGCAATTATGTCCAAGCCTGCGGGGCTGACCCCGTTCGTATATTTTCCGATATACTTCATCGCTTAGGTCGCTGATTGGGGGGGCCGCCTCGCGGGGATTGGCTCGTACGCCGAGGGACGAAATCCGACAGACCAATTCCCATGGGTGCTTCTTCGCCGACTTCGCGCTACGCCTAGACAGTCTTTAAGGGAGTGAAGGCTGTCACTCGGGACTAGCCTGCCCGAAGGCCGACGCCGCGACCTGTGAGCGCCGCATCGTTCGCGCTGCCTCTACTTGGCCGCGCCGCGTTTTGCGGGCGCGCGCTTTGCCTTGGCCTGGCGGCCGCCGTTGCCCAATCCCATTTGCTTGGCCAAGAGGGAGCGGGCCGCCGCGTAGGCTGGAGCGACCATCGGATAGGTTTTCGGTAGATCCCATTTGGAGCGATATTCGTCCGGCGACAAGTTATACTTCGTGCGAAGATGCCGCTTCAGAGATTTAAATTTCCGACCGTCCTCAAGGCAGATTAGATATTCGTCAGTGATCGATTTTTTGACCGCCACGGCGGGTGTTTGAGGCGCCACGGCAATGTCCGCGGGGGCGCCGCCCACGCCGGCGAGAGCGCCAAACACACCCTTAATCAGCGACGTTAGTTCGCCTGGCGGAACACTGTTATTTCCCACGTAGGCGGCCGTGATGTCGGCGGTGAGTTCGATCAGCGACGTCGGCGCGATATTCGATTCAGACAATTGAATCCGTTCCAAGGTTATTTCCGGAGGCTTGTCTATCGACCTCTACGGCTAAGTTCGCAATCCCAAACTCCAGCGCGGAAAAGCGGACTGCGATATGTCCATGCTGACTTCATCTCCAGGCTTGGTGAGCCGTCGGATTAGTTGCTGACCAACGCGTGTCCGCTCTCGATGCCAGATCCCGCCGGCCGCATCCCAAGGTCGGCGAGCAGCTGGCTGTCCTTGTCTTGCCCCGGCAGCGGCGTCGTCAAAAGCTTGGCGCCGACGAAGATGGAGCTGGCGCCGGCCAGGAAGCAGAGGGCCTGCAGGTCCCGGCTCATGCTGTCGCGGCCCGCCGCGATCCTGACCCTGGCCTTGGGGCAGACCAGGCGGGCGACGGCGATGGTGCGGACGAACTCCAGGCCGTCGATGGCGGGCGATTCGCCCAGCGGCGTGCCCTTGATGGGGACCAGGGCGTTCACCGGCAAGGACTCCGGATGAGCGGGCAGGGTGGCCAGGCTGTGCAGCAGCCCCACCCGGTCGGCGCGGCTCTCGCCCATGCCGACGATACCGCCACAGCAGACCTTCATGCCGGCAGCCCGCACATGCTCTAGCGTGTCCAGCCGGTCCTCGTAGGTGTGGGTGGTCACCACCCGGGCGTAGTCCTCCGGCGAGGTGTCGAGGTTGTGGTTGTAGTAGTCGAGCCCGGCGTCTTTCAGCGCGGTCGCCTGAGCCGGGGTCAGCATGCCCAGGGTCGCGCAGGTCTCCAGGCCCAACGCCTTCACGCCCGCGATCATCGCGGCGACCTTGGGCGTATCGCGATCCTTCAGGTCGCGCCAAGCCGCGCCCATGCAGAACCGTTGGGCGCCGGCGGCTTTGGCCCGCCTGGCGTCGGCGATGACGGCGTCGGCGTCCATCAGCTTGGAGGCGGCAAGGCCGGTGTCGAAGCTGGCCGACTGGCTGCAGTAGCCGCAGTTCTCGGCGCAGCCACCGGTCTTGATGGAGAGCAGCTGCGACAGCTGGATTTCCGCCGGATCGAACCAGGCCCGGTGCACCTGGCTGGCCCGGAACACCAGCTCGGTGAAGGGAAGGTCGAACAATGCGGCGATTTCCGCCCGGGTCCAGTCGTTGCGCGGTTCGGCGGCATCAAGGCGGGACATGAAACATTCCTACAGACTGTTGACTGTGAGCGAACGAGCGCTGGCGTGGCCGCTAGGCTTGGGCCGCGAGCTGGGTCTTCAACACCGAAACCACGGCTGTGCAAAGCCACTGAATATCCGCGTTATCGATATTCAGCGCGGGGGCCAGATAGACGATGTCTCCGAAGGGGCGGATCCAGACGCCCTTGTCGATGAAGGCCTGCTTAAGCACTTCGCGGTCCGGCGCCCGCGCCAGCTGAACCACGCCGACCGCGCCCTTGGCGCGGACGTCAACGACCCCGAGCAGGTCGCGGCATGCCGAGAGGCCGTCGAGCAGCTTGGCCTCCATCGCCCGCGCCTGTTCGACCCTGGGCTCGGCCTCGAACAGGTCCAGCGAGGCGTTGGCGGCGGCGCAGGCGAGGGGATTGGCCATGAAGGTGGGGCCATGCATCAGCGCCTTGGCCGCATCGTCGGACCAGAAGGCCTCGAACACCGCATCGCTGGCCACGGTGGCCGCCAGCGACATGGTGCCGCCGGTCAGCGCCTTGGACAGGCAGATGATGTCGGGCGCCACGTCCGCCTGGTCGTAGGCGAACATCGATCCGGTGCGGCCGAACCCGGCGAAGATCTCATCGGCGATCAACAGCACGCCGTGCGCCTTGGCGATGCGGGCGATCGCCGCCAGCGTCTCGGCGTCATGGAAGCGCATCCCGCCGGCGCCCTGGATCAGCGGCTCGACGATGATGGCGGCGATGGAGCCAGCCTTCTGGTCCAGCAAGGCCTCAAGCGCCGCCGCCCGCTCGGCGTCGCGCGGCAGCTCGGCGAAGACCTGCTGCGGCAGCCAGCCGGCGAAGTGGGAATGCATGCTCTCGTCGGGATCGCAGACCGACATCGCCCCCAGGGTGTCGCCATGATAGCCCTCGCGGAACGCCAGGAATTTGGTGCGCCCGGCGACCCCTCGGTTCAGCCAGTATTGCACCGCCATCTTCATCGCGACTTCCACGGCTACCGATCCGGAATCGCTGAAGAAAACGTGGTTCAATTCGCCGGACGCAAGACTGGCTAACCGGGCCGCCAGTTGTTCCGCAGGCGCGTGGGTGAAGCCGCCGAACATGACGTGCGGCATGGCCTCGAGCTGCCGGGCCACCGCCTCGTGGATGTGCGGGTGGTTATAGCCGTGGCAGGCGGTCCACCAGGAGGCGACGCCGTCGATCAGAATCCTACCGTCGACGAGATGGATGCGCGAGCCCTCGGTCCGCACCGCTTCCAGCGGGGCGCCCGCGGTCTTCATCTGGGTGTAGGGCCGCCAGAGATGCTGACTGTTCATGGGTCCGGACTGTTCGGGCGGATGGCTCTCTAACCACCACGCCGCGTGCGCCGCAACCCTGTTGACTTAGGGGAAGCCCACGGGCTGTAAGCCGCCCATGGACAGTCTCGACGCCTTCGCCACCGATGCTTTGGACCGCCTGCATGCGCAGGCTCTACGGCGGCGCCTGACGCCTACCGAGCGGTGCGGCGGCGCCGAGGTCATCCGCGACGGGCGGCGGCTGATTTCCTTTTCCTGCAACGATTATCTCGGCCTCGCCCACGAGCCACGGGTGAAGGCCGCGGCGATCGCGGCGGTGGAGCGATACGGCGCCGGCGCCGGCGCCTCGCGCCTGGTGACCGGCGACTATCCCCTGGTCGAACAGCTGGAGGCGCGCCTGGCGGCCCATAAGAGCAAGGCTGCGGCCCTGGTGTTCGGCTCGGGCTATCTCGCCAACATCGCCATCCCGCCGGCGCTGACCAAGGTGGGCGACCTGATCCTGGTCGACGATCTCTCGCACGCCTGTATCCTCGCCGGCGCCAAGCTTTCGGACGCCAGGACGCTGCGGTTCCGGCACAATGATGTCCAGCATCTCGCCGGTCTGCTGGAGGCCGAACGTCCCTCGGCGCATCGCTGTCTCATCATCACCGAGCGGGTCTTCTCCATGGACGGCGATCGGGCGCCGATGGCGGCGCTGGCCGGCCTCGCCCAAGACCATGACGCCTGGCTGATGGCCGACGACGCCCACGGCCTTGGCGTGATCGAGGGCGACGCCTCGGCGGCGCTGGAGATGGGGACGCTGTCGAAATCCCTCGGGAGCTATGGCGGATACCTCGCGGCCTCCGCGCCCGTCATCGAGTACCTGAAGTCCCGTGCGCGGAGCTTTGTCTACACGACGGCCCTGCCGCCTGCATCGGCCGGCGCGGCGCTGGCGGCGCTGGACATTCTCGAACGCGAGCCCGAGCGATGCGCCAGGCCGCTGACGCTGGCGCGGCGGTTCGCCAAGGCCGCGGATCTGCCCCCGGCCGAGAGTTCGATCGTGCCCCTGATCGTTGGCGGCGCCAAAAGAGCCCTGAAACTGTCCGCCGAATTGGAAGCCGATGGCTTCTTGGTGGTGGCGATCCGGCCGCCCACGGTTCCGCCCGGACGCGCGAGACTTCGCTTCGCCTTCTCGGCGGCGCATGCCGAAGCCGACGTGGACCGGCTGGCGGTCTCGGTGGCGCGCCTCCTGGAGGTCGTCGCGTGAGCGTCTACGTCGTCACGGGCGCCGGCACCGACATCGGCAAGACCTACGTGACGACCCTGCTGATTCGCCAGCTCAGAGCGGCGGGGCGGGCGGTTCTGGCGCTGAAGCCGGTCGTTAGCGGCGTGCAGGCGATCGACGACCCGGGCTTCGCCGGCGGGGACACGGCCAAGCTGTTGGCGGCGCAAGGGCGGGGGGTTACGCCCGCCTCAGTGGACGCCTGTTCGCCTTGGCGGTTCAAGGAGCCGCTATCTCCGGACATGGCGGCGGCGGCCGAAGGCCGGACGGTGAGTCTGGAGGCGGTGCTTGGCTGGTGCCATAACCAGATCGCGCAGGCCGGCGATGACGTCGTGGTGCTGATCGAGGGCGTTGGCGGCGTCATGAGCCCCATGACCTCGGACGCTCTGAACCTGGATTTGATTAAGGCGCTGGGCTGCGAAGTCTTGCTCGTTACCGGCTCCTATCTCGGCGCCTTGACCCACGCGTTGACCGCCGTCGAAACGCTAAAGGCCCATCGCATTCGCTTGCGGACAGTGGTGCTCAACGAGACCGGCGAGTCGGGGGTGGATTTTGACGCGACCTTCCACACGCTTCAGCGATTTGTCGACGAGACGCGCATTGTGACGGTCAGACGCGGCGACACCGGGTTGGCGTTGACCCTGCTTTGAAACCAGACCGGCGATCGTCAGGCGCCGCGAACCGTAACGCGAGCCGGTCCGGATCCTACGAGGCGCCGCGCAAGGACCCAATGTCCAGCGATGGCTGGCTGAGGCGAGGGTCAGTCATGAGAGGAAGATGGCACAATTAGGTCACAAGTACAAAGCTGGTGCCGTCTCTAACATTTCAGTTGATTTTCGCGTATAAATTTGGCTCAGAAAACACACCACCGTCCTTAATCTGTATGATGCCTGGTCTGATAGAAATGATACCTAGGCCCAAACTAGGGCGGGGCCATGAACTATCTCAATCTCGCGGTTGCAACGCTCACATCTGCTTGTGCACTGCACACGGCGGCCGACGCCCAGTCACAAAGTGGGCGCGAACCGGTCGAGATTCGGGTGTCAGTCCGATCTGTCGATTTTAACGATCCGCGGTCAGTGGCTGATTTCGACCAGCGGCTGGCCCGGGCGGCAAGAGCCGCCTGCGATAGTGGGGCGTCTTATGACCTGGGCATCAAAATGGATGACGCCCGGTGCGCTCGCACGGCCTGGGCGCAGACGGTCAAGTCCCTGAATCAACCGCTCCTCAGCGCTCTTCACGGCCAAACGACGACGCTCGCCCAAGCGTCGACGATCGACCGGAAATAGCGGCTGAGGTTCGCTGGAGTGGCCGGACAGGGGTGGGCGCGGAGGCGGTCGGAAAATGGACACTGGGGCGGACAGCGGAAGCTTTAAAAGCAGCAGCAATCTTGTTCGGCTTGAGTTGTGGAACAGTGACCGGCGGCGGGCCGCCCCGATTAGCGTCGATGCCGACACGGGCGTCGACCTGAGCGGCTTCGTCGAACACCACATCGACGCCCTTTGGCTCATTCGTCAGGGCGGAACGGTCATCTATCTGAATGAGAGAGCCCGTCGCCTCGACACGGCGAACTATCCCATTCGATTCACACAGGACGGCAGACTGGTGCTGGCGGACGGCGATGGCCAGACCGACCTGAGCGCATCGATCAACGCAGCCATGGCCCAGCCGGCGAAGGCGTCTGTGTTCGTGTGCGAAGCGAACGCGCGGCCAACTTACCAGATCAGTGTGGCGCCAGCTGGCCGGCGAATTGATCTCGAGTGCGCCGTGATCCTAATCCGCGATCTTGCCGAAATCGCTCGCATGCGCAGCAAGGCGGCCGAAATCCTCTACTCGCTGACGCCCAGCGAGGTCCGCGTGCTCGAGGCGTTGCTACAGGGCTTGACCCCCCACGAGGTGGCGTCCGTCACCGGCACGAAGATCACTACCGTGCGCACCCAGATCGCATCGGTCCTGAGCAAGGCGCGCGTGAAGCGCCAAGCGGATCTCCTGGCCCAAGTCTCCAACTTTCCCGCCTTTTAGGCTCGGGTTTCTAGGGCACGCTGCGGTGATCGTTCAATGAGATTGATTGACCAGATAGGCGTCGAAGCGCCGTTCACCGTTGGCAATGACCGGCTTGATGGAACGTTTCGCGTGCGGAACGCCGCGGACTTTCGGCTAAAACTCCAGGCGACGCCGCAACGCTTTATCCTGGATGCGGCGGCGACGGCGTTTTGCACCGACTTTTTTGTGCAGCAAGCCGATGTGCTGGGTGACAGCATGGATATCCTGCGCTTTCCCGCCAATCGGTTCTGGATTGAATGGGCCGAGCGTACGCGGGTTGAGGCGCTGGCGGCCCTGCGGCCCGGTGCATTTCCACAGAAGGCCGACGTTCCCACCGATACCCGCGCTGGCGCCCTGGTTGAGATCAACGCCGATGGGCGCTCCGGGAAGGCCTGGTTGTTCACGGGCGGCGGCTTCGGCGCCGTGCTCTGTCCACTCTATTTGGACTTCGACACCCAGAACCCGCCGGCGGTGGAAACCGAGCCGGTGTTGCGCAGGTTCAGGTTCGCCAATCCGGCATTCCCGGAGCTCAATGGCCCATCGGTGTGGTGCACGATCAACGTTGAGCGATCCTGGTACGATTATTGTCGTTCGGCGACGGCCAGCGATCAGCACTTCAATGCCGAGATCCTTAGGGTCGCCGGCATGCTCCTCTTTGATTGGCCAATGATCGCGGCATTTTCCTTACTGTACCCACTTCCGAAACCCTTCGTCAGACGAGCCAGCGATCTCGCCAAACTCAATCGCGCGCGGAATGGCAAGGGCAAGCCCGCCTTGCTGGACCACGTCGAAATTTCGGCGTCGCTGATCGCTCGCGCGGACTCTGGCGGTGACGGCGCGAGCGGCTGGGTTGGCCGTGGAAAACGCCTCCACCACGTGAGAGGACACCTGGTGCGCCGTGGAGATCGGGTCTTCTGGCGTTCACCGCATCTGCGGGGCAAGCCCGAGCTAGGAGAGGTCACGACACGGACCGTGCGGGTGACGGCGTGATGCCCACTCGATCCGGCGGAACAAGGCGCGGGGCGAAACCGACCTGAAGCAGCCACAAGGCTCGAACCAAGCACCGCCCGGCCTCATGAGCCGGTCTTCTCTCAGGTCTCCACCGCCGGCAGGCCGATCCGCTTCTTGATCGTGCCGATCGCGAAATTCGACTCGACCGACTGTAGGCACTTCAACCGCGTCACCTTCTGCTTGAGAAAGCGCTCGTAGCCCTCAATCCCATCGGTGACCACATGCAGCAGATAGTCTTGCGAGCCGGTCAGCAGGTAGCATTCGGTGACTTCATTCCACCCGGAGACCGCCTGCTCGAAGGCAATGATGCTGTCCTCCACCTGCTGGTTGAGGCGGACGGAGACGAACACATTGAGCGGCAGGCCATAAGCCTTCTGGTCGACGATCGCCGCATAGCCCTGGATCACCCCGATCTCCTCGAGACGTTTGGTCCGTCTCAGGCATGGTGTCGGCGAAAGTCCGACCTTTTCGGAGAGTTCAAGGTTGGATATCCGCCCATCGTCCTGCAGCAGGGCGAGAATCCGTCGATCGATCTGGTCCAGCATGTCTGGCTCCGGTAGGGGAAAATATTAGCATAATACTCCAAGTGTGACCTATCTGTGAGATAGAAACGCCATTTCTATCCCGCCGCTTAGGCCTAGACTGGGCGTACCGCGTCGGTTCGATGCGACCAGGATGAGGCAGCGACATGAGTGAACATCCCGATCAATCGGACCGGATCGCCAAACGCCGACTGCGCCCCGAGACCCTGATGATGGGCTACGGCTATTCGCCGAAGCTGTCCGAAGGGGCCTTGAAACCACCCATCTTCCAAACCTCGACGTTCGCGTTCGAAAGCGCACAGCAGGGCAAGGACTTCTTCGATTTGGCCGCCGGCCGCCGGGCGCCGCGACCAGGCGAAACGGCGGGTCTGGTCTATTCGCGCTTCAATCACCCCAACATGGAAATCTTGGAGGATCGCCTGGCGATCTGGGACGAAGCCGAGCGCTCGGCGGTGTTCGCCAGTGGCATGGCCGCCATCGCAACGACCTGTTTCGCCTTGATGCGGCCCGGCGACACCGTGCTGCACAGCCGCCCGCTCTATGGGGGTACCGAAACCCTATTCAGCAAGCAGATGGCGAGCTTCGGCATCACCCCCTTCGGCTTCACAGACGGCCTTGACCTGGCGAAGATGCGGGTGAGCGCCCTTGCGGCCGCCGCGAAGGGCCGCGTGGCGATGATCCTGGTGGAAACGCCCGCCAATCCCACCAACGGGCTGACCGACTTGGCCGCCTGCGCGGCGATAGCCGATGAACTCGAACGAACCCAAGATCATCGCCCGCCCGTGGTGGTAGACAACACCATGTTGGGCCCGATGTTTCAAAAGCCGCTGAACCAGGGGGCGGATCTGTCGCTCCTGTCCCTGACTAAGTATGTCGGCGGCCACAGCGATGTGATCGGCGGGTCCATCAGCGGATCTGCCGCGCTCGTGCGTCAGATTATTGGCTGGCGCAGCTCTCTGGGCACGCAGCTGGATCCAAACTCGTGTTGGATTCTCACACGCTCGCTTGAGACGTTAGATGTGCGGATGACACGCTCGAACGAGAACGGCCGCAAGGTCGCCGCCTACCTGAGCGGCCACCCTAAGATCGCGCGCCTGCATTATCTTGGCGATCTGGCGGCGAACGACCCGCGCAAGGCCGTATTCGATCGTCAATGCGTCCAGCCCGGCTCAACGTTCGCCTTCGACATCCGCGGCGGCGAAGCCGAGGCCTTCCGCTTTCTCGATGCGCTTCAAATCATGAAGCTCGCGGTCAGCCTCGGCGGCACCGAGACCCTAATCTCCCATCCCGCCTCGATGACCCATTCCGGCGTTGCGCGGGAGCTGCGCGAGGAGATCGGCTTGACCGACGCCCTGGTCCGCATTTCGGTCGGGATCGAAAACATCGACGACTTGATCAGCGATTTGGAGCAGGCGCTCGGCGTCATGTGACGCGCAGGGCGTCACTGTCAAGCGAGAGAATTGGTCCATCCTCTTGCGCGCACGGGCCAGCGATCGTTACCCCACCCATTTCGCACTGGCCGCCAACCCCTGCGAGCGCTGAAAGCGAGGCTGCACGACTTCGGCGCCCTCGCTCTTACGAGCTCCGCCTGACGAAAGGTCGCTACGGTCCATGATCCTCACCCTATCGTGTCCCGATCGAACCGGCATCGTCGCACGCGTTTCCGCTCTGTTGTTCGAGCGCGGCGCCAACATCCTGGACGCCCAGCAGTATGACGACGTCGAGACCGGCTGGTTTTTCATGCGGGTGGTGTTCGATCCCTTGGGCGCGCCGCCAGATCAGATCCGCGCGGTGATAGGCGATCTAGCCGAAGGCCTCGGCATGCGGTGGAGCCTGCGCGCGCCCACCCAGCGCAAGCGCGTCATGATCCTGGTGTCGCAGGCCGATCATTGTCTCGCCGACCTGATTTGGCGATGGCGCCGCGGCGAGCTGCGCATGGATATCGCCGCTGTCGTCTCCAATCATCCGCAGTCCGCTTTTCCCCATACCGACCTTGAGGGTCTGCCGTTCCATTATCTGCCGGTGACAGCGGAGACGAAGCTTCAGCAGGAAGCGGATCTCTTGCGCCTCATCGAGCATACCGACACCCAGTTGGTCGTTCTCGCGCGATACATGCAAGTTCTCTCGAACGACTTGGCCGACCGCCTGGCCGGCCGGTGCATCAACATCCACCACTCCTTCCTGCCTGGCTTCAAGGGCGCTAGGCCCTACCATCAGGCGCACGCTCGGGGCGTGAAGGTCATCGGCGCTACGGCCCACTTTGTGACGGCTGATCTCGATGAAGGACCGATCATCGAGCAGGACGTTGAGCGTATCAGCCACCAAGACCAGCCGCGCGATTTGATCCGCAAAGGCCGCGATATCGAGCGTCAGGTTCTTGCAAGAGCCGTGCGCTGGGTGCTTGACGAGCGCGTGCTGCTGAACGGGCGCAAGACCGTCGTCTTCCGGGATTAGCTCCGCGCAGCCGCCCGGCCCAATGATCAACGGCCGCATCATGAGGACTGCGACTTACAGCCCAATTAACGGCCCAAAGGTTTCCAGACTGAGTGCGAGCATTCTCCAGTGGACCAAAGGGTGACCGGTGCAACGGGCGATGCTCGGCGCATAGTCTAACCGGTCGCGCACTGAATTGAAGATGCGCGCCTCGCTAAGCGGCCAGGGTCGCGACGAGGTCCGCCTTTTCGAGGGCACGTTGCAAGGATGCGTCGCCCACATGGGCATACAGCGCAGTAGTCGCGATGTTTTCGTGCCCCAGGAGTCTCTGGAGAAACAGCAGGTCTACACCGTCTTCGAGCAGCAAAGTCGCGGAAGTGTGGCGCAACATGTGTGGCGTCACCTTACGTGTAACCCCAGCAGCCTTTGCGAATCTCCTCAGCCGTTGGCGAAAGGTCTGCGTGGTCCAGGCAATCCCTTTGCAGTGGAACAAGGTTTCGGATTTAGCCTGGAGCGTCGCCAGCAACGTCCTCAACCGAGTGTCCACGATCGGGACACGGCGTTCCCGGCGCCCCTTACCGCGAACGTGCAGCCCGCCGCCCTGCGAATCGAAATCGACTGGCCGGAGTTGCACGAGTTCACCAACCCGCAGGCCGACTGAGAGAAGCAATAGGACGGCGACGGCGACCGCGGTGTTTTCATCCAAACCTGAGTTGGCGTCGCGCCATGCCCAAGTCACGAGTTTCGCGGCGTCGACGCGCGTCAACGCTCGTGGCAGCGACTTGGGCTTCGGTAAGCGGATATCCAGATCGCGAAAAGGTGAGCTTTCTACGGCGTTTGTCTGAACAAGGTCGGCGAAAAATCCTCGCAGACATGCGATGCGCCGACGTGTTGTTCGTATTGCTAGCCGTCGATCGGTTGTGAGATGACGGATGTATCCAAGAATCGGCTGCTCGCCCATTTGGGCCTGAACGTTTGCTTGAACGAAAGCGGAATAATCGCGCAAATCAGATCGATAGGCGCGCATCGTGTGGTCCGAGGGATCGCGCTGCGCCTTGAGCCGCTCCAGATAAGCTTCCGCCAATTCCATCGTTACAATCACTGCTATCTCCCTGATGCCGGGCGGATCGCGCAAGACGCGCACCAGCAAGCTAGAGAGAGAACGTCCCGAGTTGGGTCATTCAGCTTCCAGGTGCGGTGGTGATGGGCTACAACCGGCCGGGGTTTAGCTGGATAATTCCGGATTATGGCGAGCGACGACGGCGGACTTGAGTTCGTCAACCGGGAAAACGAACTTGCCTTCCTAGACCGCTGCTTCGCTAAAGGCGCCCAATCGCCCGCGCTGGTCGTCTTAAAGGCGCCGTCGGGCTTCGGAAAATCCCGGCTCATCGATCGCTTTCGAACCATCTGCGCTCCCGACAACCGCGTGTTCTGTGTGATCGACCCGAGCGTGCGGGCGCGCCCTGGTTCGGCTTTGCTGCATGAGGGATATTATCTCCAGCGATGCGCTGAAGCGTTGTCCGACATGGCGCCCACCGGCGAACAGTCATGGCCGAGTTTTGAACAGTATCTTCGCCAGAGAGGTTGGCGCACTGCAGCGGAGAAGGCGTTGCTCGAAGTCGCCGGTGAACTACCGAGCCTATCGTCGCTCTATAAACAAGGTTTCGACTATCTGACGCGAATGCTCGGGCTCGGACGTTATTCGGCAAGGTCGCTGCTCGGTAGCGACCAGGGTCACGCTGTCTCTCTTTGTTCCGAATACGCGCTTCGAACGCTTCAGAGCCATCCAGTCATATTGGTGATCCGGGAGGCCCAGCACCTCGATATCCTAAGCCTTCGCAGCTTGTTGGGCGCCCAAAGCGGACACAGCGCTCCGGACCTGATCTTCGAGTACACGACCGAGTCTGGAGAGTTCGAGTCGGAGCACCATAAGGCGTTGCTCGACGCAGCGGCGCGGCGCGGCGCGATTTCCATCTTGAATGTCTCGAAGCTGGGTTTGCCCCACCTCGAACAGCTGCTGCGCGATTACGTTGTGGACGCTCCGTATGAACTCAACACAGAGGCCTACCTGATCTGGAACGGCAATCTGCGCTCGGTGGTGGAGCTCACTTTTCGCGTCGGCATTGGGCAGATC
>Ga0302314_10012121_pt1 | contig 14954 bp, 16 predicted proteins | sample III_Palsa_N2_3_FD_200533 | JGI IMG/M metagenome (GOLD analysis project Ga0302314, IMG submission 200533) | Peat permafrost microbial communities from Stordalen Mire near Abisko, Sweden - III_Palsa_N2_3 | ecosystem: Environmental > Terrestrial > Soil > Palsa > Peat permafrost | place: Sweden... | reverse complement strand
GCCTCGGCCCAATCGCGGCGGTCGGTGGCGGCACCGGCATAGCGGAACGCCGCTTTCTTATCCGTGGGGTCACGCGCGATGAGCTGGCGATAGCCGGCATCGGCCGTGGCGTGGTCGCCGGCCTCACTGAGGGTATCAAGGGCTTGCAGCCACGCTTGCCGGGTGTCCGGCAACTGCCGTGACAAAACCTCCCAGCGATCGGCCGGTACATTCGCATGCTCGTTCGTGATCGTCATCCACTGTCCTGCCGCCGCATGCCGTCTGGCAACCGATCCGTGGCGCCCCATGCGCTCATTGGCCGACGCCCCGCAAGCCCGGCCTGGCCCGGACCAACAGGCCGGACCGTGCGCAGGCAGGAGAATTATCGTGAAGGCGGGAAAACCTGTCCAGCATGGCTGGCCGCCATGCCTAGAGTTTCGCGCCGGCGGTTGCGGCGTGAAGCAATGATGTTGAGGATGCCGCCGGAGGTGGCCATGGATCATGGGCTGGAGATGGACGTCGCGGCGGGGATGTCAGCGGGCGGGTTCCTGGCCTGGCGCCGCAAGCACGCTTTGCCGCCGGGGAGCGCCTGCTTCAACTGCGACACAAAGCTGCTGGGACCGTGGTGCCACCAATGCGGCCAGCTCGGCGAGGATTACCACCGCTCGGCACACCATCTGATCGGCGAGGCGGTGGAAGGCCTGTTCCACGCCGATGGGCGGCTTTGGCGCACTTTACCGCGGCTTCTGGTGCGCCCCGCGGCACTCACCCGCGACTACCTGGCCGGCAAACGCGCGCCGCAGGTGCCGCCCTTGCGTATGTTCTTCGTGGTGCTGCTGCTGGTGTTTGTGGCTGGCGAAATCGCCAGCAGCCGCGGCCATGTGCATTTCACCAACCTGCAAATTGATCCGGGTGACCGCGCCGAGCTGATGAAATCCGAAGTGCATGTCTACGCGCCATGGGACGCGGCGCTTACCGGATGGATGCGCACCCATCTGGGGGCCGCGGCCGATCATCCAGACCGGTTGGCGGCGGCAATGGGCGCCTGGGCGCATGATTTCGCGTTCCTGACGCTGCCGCTCTCCGGCCTGCTGCTCTCGATGCTGTTCTTGTTCCAACGGCGCTTCGTGCTGTTCGACCACCTGGTGTTCTCGATGCACAGCCTATCGTTCCAAGGGCTGCTCTTCGTCACGGTACTGGGCATGCAGGCGGCGGTGGGGCCCGCCGGCAGGCAGGTGCTTTGGCTCAGCCCGATCCATCTGTTTGCGCATATGCGGGGCGTCTACGGTACCAGCACAGCTGGTACACTGATTCGGATGGGGGTTCTGTTCACCCTTTCCAGCATCGTGTTCGGCGTGCTGATGGCGGGATTAGTGCTCGTGGGGCTACAGACATTGAAAACGTGATCGGCCATTGAACCCGGAAGCGCGCGGTTACGTTACGCTTGTTGAGCCGGGCATTGGGCCCGGGTGCTCCGGAGATTCCACCATGCCGCGCATCACCGCCGTTCTCTCGCTGATCGTTCTATTGTCCACCGCCGCGATACTGTCCGCCTGCAATACAACGGCGGGCGCTGGTCAGGATATCTCCAGCGCTGGCCACGCCGTGACCGGTGCCGCTGACGCGGCCAGCCACTAGCCAGATCGTTAGGGGGCAGCGATGCCCCCTCCCCGGCTCGCGTTTCCAGGCCTCAGGCCTCTAGCGCCAGGGCCCTGTCCACGGCTGCATTATGCGCAACCGCGTCAGCCTGCGCACGCGTCGTGCTCCAGCGGCCTTTCATGACAAAAACGACGGCTGCGAACACCACCGCGCCGCCCGCGCAGAAGACGTACCATAGCCGCCAGCGCGCGGGATCGGTGACCGGAGAAACAACCACGGGGATGGCCAGGAACGCCCCCGTCACCACCAGGCGCAGCAGCCAGCCCCAGATAGCGAGGCCCGTCGCCGTCAAGGCGGGGTTGTACGCCTCCACCATTTCAGTGAAACTGGCCATCCAGGCGGCGTAGCCGATGCCCAGCATGATCGAAATGGCGCTGGCCGCACCTACCATGGCGGGGAAGGACGGCGCGCCGTAGTCATGCGCCAGGAACAGCCAGATCAGCACGGCGGCACCGATACCGCCGGCCAGCATGAACGGTTTACGCACCAGCAGGCGGTCTGAGAAAATCCCGGCGGCCAGCAGGGCGATCACATTGGCGGCCCAGCTATAGTTCAGCAGCGCGTTGGCGCGGGCGGGGGTGAAGTGAAACACTTCCACCAGGTAGATCACGCCGAAGGCGACCGTGGTGTAGTACACCAGCAGCAGCACCGACACACCCAGCGCCGAGGCCACGATGCTGGGGCGGAAGAGCTGGCGGAACGGGTGCTTCAGGCTGGCTTCGATATCCAGCCCCCGGGCGCGCAGCTCGTTCAGCACGCGATCCCGCTCGCTAACCATCACCTGGTCACGTAAGGCCGGCTTCAGCTCCTTCAGAAACAGGAAGGCCAGCACGAACACGATTAGGCAAAACGCGCCGCAGAGGCGGAATTGCGAACGCCAAGTGGTGAAAGTGGTGAGTGTGGTGCTGACCACGGCACTGGTGACCAGGCTGCCCAACACCGGACCCATGGCCCACAGGCCCATAGCGGTGGCGCGGCCAACCTGCGGCGAAAAATCGCGCATCAGGGCTGGTGTGGCAACCAGAATGATGCCTTCAACAAAACCGACCACGATGCCCAGCACGGCAAAGACGAAGCGGTTTTCCGCGAGCGGCACGGCGAAGGTAGTGAGCAGGGCCACCACCAGTAGGCCCCAGACGACGAGCCGGGTGCGGCCGAAGCGGTCCGATGCGCCGGCGAGAAGGGAGGCGAAGGCGCCGAGGAAATTGCCGATGGCGAGCTGGCGGACCAGGTAGCCGAAGCTGATATGCAAGTCCTTCATAAACAGCGGCGCGACCCCGCCGCCGATATAGAGCGCGTAGTACAGCGCGACGGTGATGAGCACGACGAGGCCGAGATAGGCGCGGCGTGTGGTTTGGCTGGGGTAATGCGCCAGCTCGCGGTTTCCAAACGCCAGAACGCCGTTTGCCGGCATGTCGTATCCTCCGATTTTGGTTGAATCGAGGTTACGGGCGCGTTTGGTGCGGGTCAAAGTGAGGCAAGGTTGGGTGGAGCGAAGCCGCTCCCCCCAAACCCCCCTGCTTCGGTTCGAGGCCGCCATTAAGGCCTCGCTCCATTAATCGCCGGGGGGTTTGGGGGGAGCGGCTTCGCTCCACCCAACCTTCCTTTCTACGTCAGCAACCCCGCCACCGCTCCGGACAAACACGTAGCGATCGTGCCCGACAGCATGGATCGCACGCCAAGCGCTGCGATTTCAGCGCGGCGTTCCGGCACCATCGCCCCCATACCGCCCACCAAGATGCCGAGGCTGCCGAAATTGGCGAAGCCGCAGAGGCAGAACGTCACGATCAGGCGGCTATGGGCGGAGAGTGCGGTGGGCGGCAGCGCCGATAGTTTTAAATACGCGACCAATTCATTCAGCACGGTCTTGGTGCCCATCAGCGTGGCGGCGGTGCCAGCTTCGTTCCATGGCAGCCCGACCAGCCACATGACGGGGCGGAACGGCATCGCGAACAGCGCCTGCAGCGTGACAGGCTGGCCAAACAAAGCGGGCAGTTTGCCCAGGCCCATATTCAGCAATGTCACCAAGGCAACGGCGACCAGCAGCGTTGAGAGGATGCCGACGAGCGGGGCGACGCCGTCCGCGGTGCCGCGCGCCAGCGCATCCAGGGCGCTGACGGGAGGTTCGCCGACCGTCATTTCGGCGTCGCGGGGGCCAGGGGTGAAGGGCACCATCAGGGCGGCAATCGCCAACGCGGCCGGGGTGCTGATGACGGAGGCGACCAGGATATTACCGAGCGGGTCCGCCAAAACCGGGCGAAGGATGCTGGCGTAGAGCACCATGACGGTGCCGGCCACCCCGGCCATGCCGCAGGACATCAGCGCAAAGATCTCACCGCGCGACATGCGAGCCAGATAGGGGCGGATCAGCAACGGCGCCTCGATCATGCCCAGGAAAATATGCACCGCAGCGCCGAGCGAGAGCGCACCGCCGAGGCCGAGGGAACGGGCCAGCAGCCAGGCGAAGGCGGCCGTGATGCGCTGCAGGATGCCCCAATATTGCAACACGGCGCTCAGCGCGCTGATGATCAGTACAAGCGGCAGGATTTTGAAGGCTAGGATGAAGCTGGCGCCGGGGTGGGTTTCGGCGAAGGGCAGACCGCCGCCGCCGAGATAACCAAACACGAACGAAGTACCGGCGTCGGTGGCGCGCTGCAGCGCATCCATGGCGCGATTCAGCAGCAGCACGGCGGCGCGGGCGGGCGGGGCGTAGAGCAGCAAGACGGCAAGCGCCCATTGCAGGGCCAGGCCGCCGGCAACCGTGCGCCAGGGAATAGCGCGGCGGTTTTCGCTGGTCAGCCAGGCGAGCGCTAGCAGGACGGGGATGCCGAGGAGGGCCTGCACGCTACGGGAGGCCCTGGGCGGTGAAGTACATTGCGGTTGGCCCTTGGCTGATCCGATTCGCGCCCAGGCTAGCATGGAGCGCCGTTCAGCCAGAGGCGCGCGATGTTCGGGTCGGGCTCTATAAGGCCAGCCGATCGGAGACAAGAAAGCGCTTCTTTTTGGAAAAAGAAGCAAAAACTTTTGCTCATTGAGGTGCGCGTTGAGTTCAACGCGCGCCTCAAGGATCAAAGTTTTTTGGTTCTTTTTTCAAAAAAGAACTGCGTGCCTTTAAGTCTTTCGCTCCGCCGCCGAACCTATTTACTATTCGCGTAGGCTTGCGTGCCGCTGTGAAAAACGTGGTCCTGGTCCGTGGTGGCCGCGATTGGATAGTCGGGCTGGTGCTCCAGATCCCGGTAGAGCGGCGCGAAATCGGTTTGTGTCGTGATGTCCAGCAGCGACTGCAACGATTTGATGACGAAATACACCTGTTGAAAATCGTCTATCCGATACGGGGTGCGCAGCACGCGCGCCAAATCGAAGCCCAGACGGTTGGGTGACGGATCTTCCAGCGCGAAGACCGTTTCGGTGCGCGAGGAGACGATGCCGGCACCGTAGATGCGCAGGCCCTCGGGTGTTTCCAGCAGGCCGAATTCCACCGTGTACCAATAAAGCCGGGCCAAATTGCCGAGATGGCCCAGCTTGAGGGCGCGCAAACCGCCTTCGCCGTAGGCCTGCATGTAATCGGCGAATACCGGGTCCGTCAGCATGGGGACATGACCGAAGACGTCGTGAAAAACGTCGGGCTCTTGGAGGTAGTCGAGGTTTTCCGGGGTGCGGATGAAATTGCCGGCCGGAAAGCGGCGATGGGCCAGATGTTCGAAGAACACGTCTTCCGGAACCAGACCGGGTACGGCGACCACGGACCACCCGGTCAGCGCCGTCAATTTTTCGGAGAGGCGGCGGAAATCGGGAATGCCGGTGCCGCGCAAATCCAGTGCCGCGAGGCCTCGCAAAAACGGTTCGCAGGCGCGTCCCGGCAGAATGGCGGCCTGGCGGTCGTACAGCGTAACCCAGGTTTTATGTTCCTGCGGCGTATAGGACTCCCACCCCTGAGGAATAGTCCAATCGGGTGAATGCGAAGCTGCGTCCATGGTCGGTGTACTCATTCAATTCAGCAATGTGAGACGGGGGGCTGGGGGGACAGGCACTGTCCCCCCAGCCTTACCTTCATTGTAGCTGCCCGAGCCTTATCCCCAAAGCCGTAGCCGCCAAACACAACGTCACGGACAACAGGACGTTCGCCAAAGCCCGCCCCGCCTGCCCTGCACGCAGCAGTTCCACGGTTTGCAAGCTGAACGCGGAAAACGTGGTGAAGCCGCCGCACAAGCCTGTCATGACAAAAGCGCGGGTGGATTCCGGGGCCGGGAAGCGGCCACCGGGGGCGGTAAAAATTGAGAACCAGCCGATCACGAAGCTGCCCAGGATATTGATCAGCACCGTGCCCAAGGGGAAGCCGGGCCCCGTCAACCGCAGAACCGCCAGGGCCATCCAGTAGCGGGCGACACTGCCGGCGGCACCGCCGGCGGCGACGAGCAGAAAATTCATGGCAGAGAACCTATGGCGACGGTGACGCATTTGCGCATGACGCTGGGCAGGGCTTCGGCGGTAAGTGCCGTGGCGGGGCGCAGAAAGCCCTCGGCCTGGATGGTGGGCACCTGCGCGGCGTACACGCTCAAATGCAATTCGAAATGGGTGAAGACGTGGCGGATGCGGCCGGCTTCGCGCCAGGAAGCTGGCATGGGCGCGTGGGTGTGCGCTTCGGGCGCGGGCCAGGGGGTGGAGCGCCAGGCCGTGCCGGGCAGCTCTGTCATGCCGCCAAGCAGGCCGGTGGGGGGGCGGCGGCGCAGCAGCACATGGTTGTTCTGGTCGGTGAGCCAGAAATGCGCGCCATGGCGGATCGGGCGGACGGGCTTGGCGGCGCGGCGGGGCAATGTTTCAGCGATCCCCCGCGCCCGCGCCTGACAGTGCGGGGCCCAGGGGCAGAGCCCGCAAACCGGGCGCGGCGTGCAGATCGTGGCGCCGAGGTCGAACAGGGCCTGGGCGAAATCGGAGGCGCGCGCCTGGGCAGCGGCGGATTGGTTCAGCGTGGCCGCGACGGCGGCCAAAGCGGGCTTGGCCGCGGGCAACGGCGTTTCGATCGCGAAAATGCGGGCCGCCACGCGCTCTACGTTGCCGTCCACGGGCACCACGGGATACCCGAAAGCGATGGCGGCTACCGCGTTCGCGGTGTACGGGCCGATGCCGGGTAATGCCAGCAAACCGGGGATATCGCGCGGAAAGGCGCCGCCGCCGGTGGCGACGGCGCGGGCACAGGCGTGCAGGTTGCGAGCGCGGGCGTAGTAGCCAAGGCCGGCCCAGGCGGCCATCACGTCGCCCTCGTCGGCCGCGGCCAGAGCTTGCACGCTGGGAAAACGGTCGAGGAACCGCTGGAAGTACGGGCCGACCGCGGCCACTGTGGTTTGCTGCAGCATGATTTCGCTGAGCCAGACGCGGTACGGGTCGGGTGTTTCGCCGGGCAAGGCGCGCCAGGGCATGGCCCGGCGGTGGCGATCATACCACGCCAGCAGCGCGTCCGGCGGGGGTGGCGCTGCTACCATGCCAAAGCAGGGATCATGGCGGTCGGCGCCAGGCCCGCTTTCGCGGCCGTGGCCCTGGGATTGCCGGCGATTTCGGCGGCATGGATGCCACCCAGCACCCAGAGCGAATCCAGCCCCGCACCCGCCGCACCGGCGATGTCGGTGCGAAGCGAGTCGCCGATTGCGAGAACGCGCCGCGGGGGCAGGCCGAGGATCGACAAAGCCTGGGTGTAGATCGCCGGATCGGGCTTGCCGATGGACCGCACCTGCCCGCCCGCCGCCTGGTACCAGACGGCCAGCGCGCCGGCGCACAGGATGCGGGCGCCCCCGCGCACAATTTCCAAATCTGGGTTCGCACAGACCATCTTCAGGCCGGCCTGCAGGCAGTTTTGCAGGTCGCCGGTGAAGGCCTCAATTCCGGCCGTGTCACGCTCATCATCAGGGCCAGTGTTGAGCACGAAATCGGCGGTAGCGGGGGAGGACGCCACGGTAAGGCCGACACCGTCGATCACGCCCCGGTCACGCACGGGGCCGATATGATAGACGCGGGCGCCAAGGGCCGCGAACCACGGATCCTTGCGGTCGCGCAGCGCCAGCCATGTGGCCTCGCCGCTGGTGAGGATGTGGGTGTAGAGCGCGTCCGCGACGCCCAGGCGCTGCAGAGTGCGGCGCACGGAGTCTGCGCGGCGCGGCGCGTTGGACAGCAGCAGAACCGGCCGGCCCGTCAGTTGGCGCAGGCAGTGCAGCGCATCCGGGTAGGGCGTGATGCCGTCATGAACCACGCCCCACAGATCGACAATAAAGCCGTCATAGGTATCGGCGATCGGTGCCAGGCCGGTGAGCGTTTGGATCATGCGGCCGTGCCTACCGCTTGCGCGACGCTGTCGAAACCCTGCGCGCGCATGGCTTCCAGCAATTCGCGCTTCAGGCGCGGGATGAGCGCAGGGCCGGCGAAAGCGAAGGCCGTGTAGAGCTGCACCAGGCTCGCACCGGCGCGGATCTTGGTCAGCACATCCGAGCCGGTGCGAATGCCGCCCACGCCCACCAGAGTGAGCCGGCCACTAGCCAGGCGATGCGCGCGCGCCAGCATTTCAGTGGAGCGCGCAAACAGCGGCGCGCCGGACAGGCCCCCGGCTTGTGCGGCGTTGCGGCCAGTCAACTCCGGCGGGCGGGCAATGGTGGTGTTGCTGATGATCAGGCCCGCGGCGCCACTCTCGACGACGGTCTGCACCACCGCCTCCAGCCCCGCATCGGACAGGTCCGGCGCCACTTTTACCAATAGCGGCGGGCGCACCGGCACGGCCGCTGTAATGGCTTGCAGGATGGCACGCAGCCGCGCTTCGCCCTGCAGGTCTCGCAAACCAGGCGTGTTCGGCGAGGAGACATTCACCGTGATGTAGTCGGCAAAGGGGCTCAGGGCCGCGACCATGGCGGGATAATCCCGTTCGGGATCCGCACCCTCCTTGTTAATGCCGATATTGGCGCCAAACGGGCATGGCCTCGGCGGCAATGCGGCCAGCCGGGCGCGATAGGCGTCCAGCCCCGCATTGTTAAAACCCATGCGGTTGATCACCGCCTGGTTTTTCGCGAGCCTGAACAAACGGGGACGCGGATTGCCGGGCTGCGGCCGCGGCGTAACGGTGCCGGCTTCGACGAAGCCGAAGCCGAGCCGCATCAGCGGCAGCACCGCCTCGGCGTTCTTGTCGAAGCCGGCGGCCAGGCCGATGGGATTGGGAAAAAGCCGGCCCAGGCAGCGGATTTGCAGTGTTGCCGGGTCACGCGCGGTGTCGGCGCCCGCGAGGCCGAGTTGCAAGGCGCGCAAGGCCAAGCCGTGCGCGGTCTCCGCGTCGATCAGGCGCATTGCGGGCATGGCGCCCGAAAGCAGGGGGGAAAGCAGGGAAGCGAACATCGTGCCGTTCCTGCCGGTCGCCGTGGCGCGGGGCAAGCCTTGCTATGATCGGGGGCCTGGACGATGGAGACGCCGATGTGGAGCGAACCCTATCTCGAAACCTGCTGCCGCTCGGCTTTGCACCGGCTGACACTGGCGGGCGGTACTGGACGGCCCGCGGAATTAGCCGATGCCGGGTGTTTGAAGCGGCTGGCTGGGCTTGGGCTGGCCGTGGTCGGGGAAGACGGCCGGTTCGTCGTGACGCCAGATGGCGTGTTGCGGCATCGAAGTGAGATCTTGAGGACGTAATGCCAACCGGCGTTGGGTGGACCTAAAGGAAGCAAGGAAGCGCTTCTTTTTGAAAAAAGAAGCAAAAACTTTTGCTTATTGGCGCGCGCGTTGGATCCCACACGCGTCTAAATGATCAAAAGTTTTTTGGTTCTTTTTTTCAAAAAAGAACTGCTTGCCCTTACCTCCGCTGAGTCACCCTCGGCGTCGATTGGTACAAAGCTGGGTAGGACGAGCCTTAGGGGATCGTTGCAATGCGCCGATTAATTCCCCCAAGCTCCCAGCCATTGTTACTTAAGCCAGGGAGGCGGTCGCCAGGCCATTCGCACCGGGCACCACGCACACCATACGGCCCCCCTCCAGCGCCGAAACCATCAGCATGTCGCCAGCCGTCAGCATGTCCCCGGCATCGCGGAAATACCCGGAACCGCCCACGGTCTTCTGGTCATCCGTGCCGGCCTTGTAGTGCCACAGCGTGAAACCATTGGCGTAGGCGAGAACGGACAGGTTGCGGATTGCGAAGGCCATGTGGTTTCCCTTTTTGACATAAAAAAAGCCGCCCCCCTTGCAGGGAGCGGCGGCGGTGGCCTGGGCAGAGTCCGCCCGGCGACTGAAGGAAGACTAGGGCGGGGCGCCGTCGCCAGTCAAGGATTATTATCCTATTTATTAATTATCTCACAATGCCTTTGGCGCGTAGGGCTGGTGCTAGGCAGTCCATCGCCTCCTGCCACAACCGGCATTCGTCAGGCGCCCGGCGCCCCGGGGCCGGTGGCAGTTGCCGCTCGCCCCAGATGCGCAAAACCACGGCGTGGCTCGAGTCGATCCGCCGCGAGGTATAGAGCCTATCCAGGCACAGCAGGATGTCATCAGGGTCGCACGGCCTGGCCACGCCCTGCCCACCACCGCCTGTGCCATCACGCCGTGCGCGGAGTGCAGCCATCGTCCAAAACCACGCGTCCTGCGCCGAAGCGAAGGTTTGCGTATACCGCGCAGGCGCTGGAGTGTTCATTTATGCAACCGCAAGGTGTTGTTTTAGGTAAGCGATGCAACCTATGGCATACGCTTACCCCATCGCAAGGACATCAGGTGAAAATTCCTATTGCTAAAGGAAATACTTCGCTCAAAGTGGCCGCCACCATGAATCCCCGCCCATGAAACACGACGATATCTGGCGAGCGCTCGACACCCTCGCAGCCGAAGCAGGCATGTCCGCCTCCGGTCTCGCCCGCCGCGCCGGCCTGGACCCCACCACATTCAATCCATCCAAGCGCCGCATGCCGGATGGCCGCTTACGCTGGCCCAGCACGGAAAGCCTCGCCAAGGCGCTGGATGCAGCGGGCGCGAGCTTGGAAAACTTCTCCCACCTGGTCGCCGGCGGCCGCGCCATCGAATCCCGCGCGCCGGCACGCCGCATTCCCCTGATCGGCATGGCACAGGCCGGCAGCGACGGCTTCTTCGGCGATGCCGGCTACCCGGTCGGCGCCGGTTGGGATGAAGTGAGCATCCCCGAAGTGGGAGACCCGAACGCCTACGCCCTGGAAATCTCCGGCGACTCGATGGAGCCGGTGTTCCGGGATGGCGACATGATCGTGGTGTCGCCCGCCGCCCCCGTGCGCCGTGGCGACCGGGTGGTGGTGCGCACAACCACTGGCGAGGCCATGGCCAAGCAGCTGGTGCGCCGCTCAGCCCGCCGCATCGAGCTGCGCAGTCTAAACCCCGACCACGCGGATTACAGTTTTGAACTTTCGGAATTGGCCTGGATGCACCGGATCATCTGGGCAAGTCAGTAGCCCCCGCCGAAGCAGCCTGCTCGTGGCCCAGCATGGCGCGCAACAGCAGCCACGTTTCGCGCGCGATGTACACCGCGAAACACAGCAGATCGACGGCGAGCAGGAAATACTCGGTGGCCTTGATCGACTCGATGATCCAGTAGGCCATGCCGAGCCCGGCCAGCACCTTGGTGTAATAGTCCAGCAATGCCGCGGCACCGCCGATCAGCGCGAACAGGGCTACGGCCACTACCGTATGAAAGGCAAACGCCGCGACAAGCTTCAGATCATGCATGCGGCGAGCCTAGAGCATTTTCGCGTCTTGTTGAGTCGGAGGAAGAACTGGGGGGACAAAGCTTGTCCCCCCAGACCCCCCGTCATTTATATGAGGCCGGCATTAAGGCCTCGCTCTAAACTGAAGCAGGGGGGTCTGGGGGGAGCGGCTCAGCTCCACCCAGCCTTCCTGTCACCATGTCCACGGGAACCGAAAAGGCTCCAAATCGTTCCGGGCGAATCGCCCAGTCACGCGGCAATCGCCGGCTGATCCGGCGGCAGTTCCCGGCCCATTTGAACGCCCCGGGCCTCCCGTCCGAACCCGACCAGCACAGCAATCACGATCGCAACCAGGCCCACAACGATCGCCAGCGGCCATGCCAGGTCCCTGTGGAAAAACCGGTCGGCCATGCCGCTTTGGATCGGCGCCGTGCCGGCCGCCAACAGATTGCCAAGCTGATAGGTGAGACCGGGGAACGTGCCGCGAATAGCTGGCGGTGAAAGCTCGTTCAAATGCGCCGGTATCACCCCCCAGGCACCCTGCACGAAAAGCTGCATCAGGAAGGCACCAATACCGAGCCACAGAGCCTGCGTGGACAATGCCCATAACGGTAAAACGGGCAGCGCTAGAAGCGCCGCCCATACGATCGCCCGCCGCCGGCCAATCCGTTGCGACAATGCAGCACAGCCAATACCGCCCACCATCGCCGCCAGGTTCATGAAAATCAAAATGGTCGTTGTTGCCGTCAGCGACAAATGGCGATCCACCGTCAGGAACGATTTATAGAGATCCTGCGTGCCATGACTGAAAAAATTGAACGACGCCATCATGACAATCGCATACACGGCAAGCCCGGCATGGGATCGCAACAGTGGCAGTAACGGTTGCCTGACGGCTCGGGTGTTCCGGGTCCATTCCGGGCTCTCTGGCACATTGCGGCGGATATACAGCACCAGTAATGCCGGCAGAACACCCAGCATGAACAACCCGCGCCACCCGACGTATTGCACCGCCACCCGATTGAGCAGCGTCGCCAGCAGGAAGCCGCTCGGATAGCCCGCCTGCAGCAACCCCGACACCAGGCCGCGCCATCGCGCGGGAATGCTTTCCATCGTCAACGCCGCCCCCACGCCCCACTCGCCCCCCATGGCAACGCCGTACAACGCGCGCAGCACAAGAAAACTCGTCAGCGTGGGGGCGAAGCCGGAGGCGCATTCCAGCGCCGAATAGATCAGCACATTGGCCATCAGCGTGGGGCGCCGGCCGAAGCGATCCGCGAGCCGGCCAAATAGAACCGCGCCCACTGGCCGCAGCGCCAGCGTCAGAAAAAACGCCCAGGTCACTTCAGTGCGAGATGCCCCGAATTCCTTGGCCACGGCGTCCAGTGCGAACGCCATAATGAAATAATCGAACGCATCGAGCGTCCAACCCAGGTAGCACGCCGTCACCACCTGGATTTGCTGCCGCCGTAAATCGGGCACTTCGCCGCCCCCAAATCGTCAAAGGGGCACCTTTTCGGTCCGCGCCGCCCGCGTCAATGGCTGGGGGAGGCAGCCGCCACCGCGGGCGTTGGCAGCGCCGCCTGATAAGCCACCAAAGCCGCCACCGCAGCGGCCGCGGCGGTCTGGTCAGCCGGGCCGTTCGAGTTAGTGCCTGTCAGTATCGCCGCCTGTGCCGCCGCAAGCAGCCTTGTTGCCGTCGCCACCTTCTTGGCATCAGCATCCGGACGCGCGGCGTAGGCGGCTTCCGCGGCGGCGGCCACATCATAGGCCGCATTCAAATCAACCGATGTCCGCTGTGGCGTGATCGCGCACGCACTCAACGACACTACAAACACGCTACACATTACAATCCGGCGCATCATGCTTTCTCCTGCTCTATGGAAGTTTGGGCTACCGCTTTGCGTGCCAGCGCCTCAGCGGTGGCTTTCGCGCCGGCGTTATCGGGCAGCGCAATGGAGGCAAACGCGCCCGCCAGTAACGGCACCGCCTGTGTGAATCCGATCTGATGCAACGCCATGGCCGAGAAAATCCCCACCAGCGCCGATAGGCCAGCAACGCTCGTTGGCTGGCGCAGCCAAAGTAGAAACCTTGTCATGTGATCCCCTGCACGCCGAACCCGATTACGGGATCGCGAAATGTCCGGAATTCAAAATTCCAGAATTAACGACTGCCTGGTGCAATACGGACGATGGGTGAACACCGTCTGCCGACGCCTGGCCCAGATCCGTTCGCCAACCACCCGAGCCCGCCGGGTCCGCAACAATAGAGTCGACATCGATCAGTCCGGCGCAGGACATGGCACTCGTCTGCCAGTTCGTCCGCATGAAGCCATTATAGGCTTCCCGCTGAACTTCCAGTGGTGACGGCGCGGCTACCTTACTGCCAAAAAATAGCTTTGTGCCGGCCGCGAGCGTTGCTGCCGTTGGAACGGAAATCCCAATCGACAAGGACACCGTATTGATCGATTGCACGAGCGTCCCCGGCCCGATGGCCTGGGCCGGCACGTTACTCGCGCCATTCAATGCCACCACTTGCCCGACCGCTATATTGGCGACGGTTGCCATGCTGATTGATGTCACGCCGGCAGTGGTTGTAGTGGCACCCGTTGCGTCCACGGTCACGGGGAACCCCTGATTGGCGAGCGTTGTCCAAGCGTCATTGCTGTAGGTGGTGGGTGGAACCGTGAAGCACCACACCCGCTTGCCGGCGTTGGTGTAGCGCGCCGCGATCGCCTGGATATAGGTTTCTAGTTGCGTTGCCGTAATACTGAATTGCTCGATGTCATTCCGGCCCGCTTCCAACAACACGTCCGTGATGCCGGTATCGATGGAGAGCGCGTACTGACCATCGCCATGCGATAACAACCCGAACGCCGTCGTCGAACCACGCGCCGCCGTCACGAACGGCACCGTATTTTCCAGGCTCCGTTGTATATAGCCCTCCAGGCCAAGCGCATCGGGTGTATCGCCTGTGCCCGCCGCAATGCTGTCACCTAAAACCTTAACCGCACCGGGTGCCACCTGGCCCTAACTTGGCGTTTCCAGCCCTAGCAGCGTCACCGGTCCCCAGTATCCGCCTCCCGTATTACTCAACGACAGTGGCGCCATCGTTTGATCGTTCACCGCAGTGGCCCGATTGTCGAATTCGGCGAAACTCCCGCTGCTATTCACTATGGTCATGCGCGCGGTTACCGGAACATCCATCATTTGAAATCCGGGGATGGAAAAGGAGGCGGACGTCCGGATCATGAACCAGGAACTTGGCGGCAATTCCACACTCACCGGATCGGACGTCACCACGTCATGTCCCGGCTCGATGGTGAACGCACGCCTGCCGCCAAACTTCACCGGCACCAGCAAGCCACTAAACGTGAATGGCTGCCCATTAGCCGTGGCCGCCGTGGTGGGCGCACTAATGCTCACCGTCGTTGAATTAGGCGCGTTCCCGGCACCTGCTATGAAACCGTTGCTGACACCCGTGACGTAAGTGGATGACGCGATCGCGCCTCCGCTACTCGAAACGACCTGGCCGAGGCTGATGCCGTTGGCGCCAAGTCCTGTGCCGGGAAATACATTCAACTGCGACGATGCCGCCGCAACCCCGCTGCCCCCGGTCACCGTCACGGTATTGGCGCCT
>Ga0302314_10012120_pt1 | contig 14958 bp, 14 predicted proteins | sample III_Palsa_N2_3_FD_200533 | JGI IMG/M metagenome (GOLD analysis project Ga0302314, IMG submission 200533) | Peat permafrost microbial communities from Stordalen Mire near Abisko, Sweden - III_Palsa_N2_3 | ecosystem: Environmental > Terrestrial > Soil > Palsa > Peat permafrost | place: Sweden... | reverse complement strand
CTGTTTCATCTCGCCGATGGCATTCATCCTCGCGCCCTGTCCCAGAACGGTCTTGAGTTCGCGTTGCAACATGGACGGGTTGCGCTCGCCTTCACGAACGAAAACGTCGGCTATGAATGCATTCTCACTGGCACTTCGCTGGACAAATTCACGCCCAGCGCGAAAATCGCGCTGTACCGCCTGGCGAGCGAGGCCGCGGTTTATATGTTCGAGCAGGCGAAACTTACTCATGTCACCGTGCGCGTCCGCGCCGGCGTAACCCGCAGCAAGCATTGGGCAGTGCTGCAAATGGACGCTTTCCATGCCCGCGACCGAGATGGGCCGATGCCTTCGCAAGCGGAATGCAAGCAGTTCCGTGAGCGTTTGGGGGCCAGTAGTCGTAGAGTGGAAGAAATCCGTACCCGCACGCGCGTTTATGGAGGCACCGCGCGCGCGCGTCATATCGCGAACGGCACCCGACTCTCGCTGCTGCTACATGACATCGACGGAACATTGGCCCCACACTAATGATGCGTCATCACCATCAAAGGGGTTCATCATGTTTCGCACTGCAATCGCTTCCAAATACCATCTCACCGTACTGGCCGGTCTACTGATCCTAGCCGTATCCGCGACGGCATCCGCCGCTCCAGCGACCGACCTCGGCAAGAACCAGCCCAATACACCCGATCGCAGCCTGCTCGCGCCGTGGCATGTCTATGTATTCCACCGCGACAACGTGGAATACGTGCAGATCAATGACGCCAACAATAATGTGCGTGCCGCGTTCGCCAATGCCAATGGTCAAACCTTGGTTTTGCCCATTGGCACCGATAATGAGCATGTCTCTTCTGTGCCGCAATCGACGACCACGCAGCAGCCAATCAGTACAGCTGGCAATACGCTTTATCACGACAATCAAGTACAAGTCGTAATGGCAACACAGCCAACTGGCACTGCTTGGATAGTGCAGCCCATAAACAAAACTTCAATTGCATCCGGTTGCACAGCCGAAGGCTGCACCGGCATCAGCAATAGTAAGTAAAGCGCCCTGCGATAACCATCGAGTGTCATCGATTTTATTGCTGACCGAATACTAAGATTTAGGCGAGTCCGGGCTTCGCGGGGCTCGCCTCTTCATTTCACAAGCTTGCTTTCCAGGCATTCGAACAATGCCTGAAGAAAATTCTCCGGCAGCTCAGCATGCACCGGCACCCGCCACCAATGCGGCTGCGCGAACGTACGGCACTTCACCGCATCCTTGTCGGTCATCAGCACCAGCAGCTTGTCGCCGAAATCGAGATCGGCCGGCACGAAGGCGTGATGATCGGGAAAGGCATGTTCGATCACGTCGATGCCCCGCCCGCGCAGGCTGTCGAAGAACCGCTGCGGATGACCGATTGCGGCGACGACATGCACGCGCTGACCCACGAACGCTGCGAGCGGTTGCCGCAGGTCGCCCAGCAGTGACTGTGCACTATCGCCCTGCAGCCGCATCGGTATTTCACCGGGCTGTGCGATACCGCCATTGCAGATCAGGAAATCCATCTGGCGCAGTCGCGACAACCGCTCGCGCAACGGCCCGGCCGGCAGCAGACGACGGTTGCCGAAGCGCCGCACGCCATCGATCACGCAGATTTCCACGTCCCGCGCGAGGCGATAGTGCTGCAGGCCATCGTCGGCGATCACCACGTCGCAGCCGGCTTCGAGCAGCAGCCGCGCCGCCGCGGGGCGATCACGGCCCACCGCTACTGGCACGCCGCTTGTTCGAATCAAGCAGGGTTCGTCGCCGACCTGCGCCGGATCGGGTGAGCCATCGAGCAGCAAAGGTTCACGCTGACGGCCGCCGTAGCCACGGCTGACCACGCCAGGCCGCATGCCACGTTGCAGCAGCGCCTGAGCGACGGCAATCGTCAGCGGCGTCTTACCGGTGCCGCCGGCGGTGAGGTTGCCGATCACGATGACGGGTACCGGCAGCCGCTCGCGGCGCAACAGGCCCATGCGATAAAGACCACGTCGCGCCGCGGTCACAGCTCCGTAGAGCGCGGCCAACGGCCAGGTCCACCACGGCAAGCGTGCGCTGCCATACCAGCCGCGTTCGAGCCGATCTGTTTTAGAGTCGCCGGCCGGCGCCATGAGCGCTTCAGCCAGCCGGCTGGTCGTGAAACTGCATGCGATGCAGCGCGGCGTAATGGCCGCTCTGCGCGAGCAGTTCGGCATGCGTGCCGCGCTCCACGATGCGGCCCTGATCCATCACGGCGATCTGGTCGGCATGCTCGATGGTGGACAACCGATGCGCGATAACCAGGGTGGTGCGGTCCTTCATCAGACGCTGCAGCGCCTGCTGGATCAGCCGCTCGGATTCGGTATCCAGCGCGCTGGTCGCCTCGTCCAGCACCAGGATCGGCGCGTTCTTCAGGATCGCGCGCGCGATCGCGATGCGCTGGCGCTGGCCACCGGAAAGCGAATTGCCGCGCTGGCCGATCGGGGTGTGGATGCCCAGCGGCAAGGCCTGGATGAACTCCATCGCATTGGCCGCTTCGGCCGCGGCGACGATATCCGCTTCCGTCGCACCGGCCAGTTCGCCGTAGGCAATGTTCTCCGCCACAGTGCCGTCGAACAGCACCACGCTCTGGCCGACCCAGGCGATCTGCCGGCGCAGCGAAGCCAGCCGGAAATGCTCGTAATCCTCGCCATCCAGCACGATGCGGCCGGAGCTCGGCGCGTGGAAACGCGGCAGCAGGCTGACCAGGCTGCTCTTGCCGCTGCCGGAGCGGCCAACCAGCGCCGTGACAGTGCCGGGCGCGCAGGCCAGATCGACACCGCGCAGGGCCTGGAATTCGTTGCGCGGATAGACCAGCGTGACCGCCTCGAAGCGCAGGTCGCCGTGCGTGCGCGATAGCTCCAGCGTGCCGTGGTCAGCTTCCGGTGGCAGGTCGATGATGTGGAACAGATCCTCGGCGGCCGAGACGCCACTCTGGATGTTGCCCTGCACCTGGGTCAGGCGTTTCAGCGACGGCATCATCGCGCCCATCGCGGTGAGCACGGCGATGAACACGCCGGAGGAAATACTGTCGATTACGCCGGGCCGCGTGCCGAGGTAGACCAGCACGGCGAGTGCGAACGCGGCAGCGGTCTGGATCGCCGTGCTCGAGATGGCGCTGGTGGCCGCGACCTTAAGGTTCAACCGGCGCGCGTGATCGGTCACCGCGGCAAAGCGGCGATCCTCGTGCGCCTGGCCGCCGTAGATGCGCACCTCGCGATGCGCCTCGACCGCTTCCTCGACCGTGCCGGTCACCGAACCCATCATGTCCTGGATGCGCCGGCTGATCAGTCGATAGCGCCGGCTGACCACGGTGACGATCAATGCCACCGCCGGCACCATCACCAGCAGCGCCAGGGTCAGGTAGGCGCTGTTGTGCAGCATCACGTAAAGCATGCCGATCACGGTGACGCCCTCGGTCACCACCACCTTCACTGCGTCGGTAGTCGCCGCGGCAACCTGCTCGCTGGTGTAGGTGATCCGCGAGATCTGCTGGCCCGATGGCTCCGTGCCGTAGAACGCCGCAGGCAGCCGCAAATAGGCCGCGAACACATCGCGTCGGATCCGCTGCACCACATTGCGGCCGATGTAGGAAATGCCGTAACTGCTGACGAAGGTGCCCACGCCGCGGACGGAAAAAATCAGCATGATCCAGATCGGCATCCAGAAGATCAGCTGCGGATCCTTGTTCTTGAAGATGTCGTCGAACAATGGGCGCAGCAGGTCGGTGAATACCGCCAGCGCGCCGCCGTCGATCGCCATGCCGATGATCGCGGCGAGGCCGACCACCCAGAACTCGCGCGTATAGCCGAGCAACCGTTTGTAGACCTGCCAGGTTTGCGCATCCCACAGGCCGGGTTTGCCGCCTGTCATGGGCTCTTGCCCTGCTCCGCCGGCGTGGTCGCAATGGCCAACCTGGTGAAGCCCAGCTGGCCGAGCGCGTCCATCGCGGTCACCACGTTCTGGTGCGCGGTCATGGCATCGGCACGAATCGTGACCTGGCGGTCGCGGTCGTCGCCGGCGATGCGCGCGATGGCCTGCTTCAACGCATCGACACCCGTGCCCGACACTTCGTCGCTGCCGATGAAGAAATGTCCGTCGCGATCCACCACCACGGTGAGCGCGGGCGTCTGCACGTCGCGTTCCTCGGCGCTGGCCTTGGGCAGGGTGACCTGCAGCCGCGAGTGCTGCACGAACGTGGTAGTGAGCACGAAGAACATCAGCAGAGTCAGCAGCACGTCGATCAGCGAGATCACGTTGATCTCGACATCGTCGCCGCGGCGGTCGTTACCTATGCGCATGATGAATTCCGCTTGGCTCAGCTCGCGCTGGCGCTGGGCGCCACGGCCGCAGGCGTGGCGGCGCGGCGTGGCGCGCGCGGTGCCGGCGCGGCATTCACGGTGAGTTCGTCCAGCAGCAGGGTCGCCTGCTTTTCCATCTCGACGCAGTAGCCGGCCACGCGCGAACGGAAGTAGCGATGCAGCACATAGGCGGGAATCGCCACCACCAGGCCGGTGGCGGTGCAGATCAGTGCCTCGCCGATGCCGCCGGCCATCTTCATCGGATCGCCCACGCCGCCGGCCATCACGTCCATGAACATGCGGATCAGGCCGATCACCGTGCCGAGCAGACCGAGCAAAGGACCGATCAACGCGATGGTGCCGAGCGTGCTGAGGTAGCGCTCCATCCGGTGCACGACATGGCGGCCGGTGTCCTCGATGCGCTCCTTGATCAGCTCGCGCGGACGGTTGCGTACTTCCAGCGCGGCGGCCAGCAGTTCGCCCAGCGGCGAGCCGGTGGCGAGGCGCTGCAGATGCGCCGGGTCGAGCTGGCCCGAACGCGCCCAATTGCGCACCTCGTCGCCCAGGCCCGGTGGCAGCACCGAACGGCGGCGCAAGGTCCAGCAACGCTCCAGCACGATCGCCAATGCGATCGCCGAGCAGATCAGGATGGGCAGCATCGGCCAACCGCCCGCAATCAGAATTTCCAGCACGCTCTGACTCCTGCCGTTCTCGTCAATGGAAAAGTCGCATGATAGCAGCCCTGGTCGTAGCCTCGATGACTACACTGCGTGCCGCATTTGGCACTATGCCGATCACGGGCGATGATCGGCCCGCCGACCCACACGCGAGGGAACCCATGTCCGAACTGATCAGGCGCATCGGCGAAACCTACGACGAACTGCCCTATCTCTCCAGTGCCTTCATACAGACCGCGCCGGAACACCTGCATGCGGTGGCGCACCTGTTCGGCCTGGCCACCCCCGCGCCCGCCAGCGCGCGCGTGCTGGAACTGGGCTGCGCCGCCGGCGGCAACTTGATCCCATTCGCCGCGCGCTATCCAGCTGCGCGGACACTCGGCGTCGATCTGTCCGGCGTGCAGGTGGAGGCCGGCAACCGCGCCATCCAGGCGATGGGCTTGGACAATATCGAGCTGCGCCACGCCAGCATCACCGAGCTGGACGAAGACCTCGGCGAGTTCGACTACATCATCTGCCACGGCGTCTACAGCTGGGTGCCTGAAGACGTGCGCGAGGCGATCCTGCGGATCAGTCGTCGCCACCTCGCCGCGAATGGCGTGGCCTACATCAGCTACAACACCTACCCGGGCTGGAAAGCCAAGGAAGTGGTGCGCGATGCGATGCTGCTGCGCGGCGGCCCGCGCGAGACGCCGCAGGAGAAACTCAGCTACGCGCGCGGCATGATCAATTTCCTGCACGACATGGCGCGCGACGACAGCGTGCTGAAGAAGATCATGCAGGAAAACATCGGGATGATCCGGCACGGCCACGAGCACTATCTGTCGCACGAATTTCTCGAACTGTGCAACGCGCCCTGCTATTTCCGCGACTTCGTCGAGGCGGCCGGCCAGCACGGCCTGGGCTACCTGGCCGAGGCGGATATCACCGGCATGTTTGCCAGCAACTACGGCAGCAAGGCCGCCGAACCGCTGCTACGCGAATGCGGCGGCAGTCAGCTCGCGCTGGAACAGTTGCTGGACTTCCTCAACAACCGCACCTTTCGGCAGACCTTGCTGGTGGCGGCCGAACGCACCGCCGGTATCCGCTATCAGCTCGAGGCAGATCGCTTTGCCGGCCTGCATCTGGCCGGCCACTTCACCGGGGCCGGCGAGGATGCGCAGGCCGAACTCTGGAAGGCGGTGAACGGCTCGCAATTGCGGGTGGTATCGCCAGCATCTCGTCAGGTCATCCGTCGCCTCAACGAAAGCTGGCCCGCCACGATTGCGGTAGCCGAGCTGGTCAGCGATGCGCGAAACGCCGCAGCGGAGCCGGACGCCGCGCAGGCCGAGGTGCTGCGTTTCGTCGAACAGATGGTGATCTACGGTGCGGTGCGCGTACGGCTGGCTCCGATCCTGCCATCAGCGACGACCGACCGACCGCATATTCCGGCAACGTTGCGTCGCCTGCTTGCGCTGCAACGGAACACGCCCGTGCCGGTCTCGCTGTACAACACCTGGCATGAGGCGCTGGCCGATCCCGGCCCGGTGGCGAACGTGCTGCTGCCGCTGCTCGACGGCGAGCACGACCGTGCCATGCTGATCAGCGCATTGCGGGAGAGCGCTCGCCGCGGCGAAGTCAACTTCCTGCGCGAAGGTCAGCCGCTCACCGACGATGCGGCGATCGACGCGGCCGCCATTGAACATGTCGACAGCAATCTGCGGCAGATGGCGGCGCAGGCGCTGTTCATGACCTCGGCCTGAAATCATCGCGAAGCACTCACGCTATTCGCGCCAATAACGCGGATGGCGCGAGCGCCAGCTTTCGCGCACCTGCGGCGCATCGCCGGCCGGAAAATCCACCTGGATCGCGCCCTGCTCCGCCGTGTTCAACAACGGCACGCCAGCCTGCGCATAACGCTGCACCACCTCCGCCGCCGGATGACCGAACCGATTGCGCCAGCCGGCCGATACCAAGGCCCATGTCGGCTGCAGCGCATCGATGAAGAGCGCACTGGACGAACTGCGGCTGCCGTGATGCGGCACCAGTAACACCAGCGGCGCGTCGTCCTTGCTCGCCGCCGCGGCCACTGCGGGTTCGATGCTGGAATCGATATCGCCGGTCAGCAAGAGCATGCCGTCCGCGCCCTGCACCTGCAGCACGCAGGAACGATCGTTGGCCACGCCGCCCGGCTTTGTCGAGAGCGGACTGAGCACGCTGAAACGCACGCCATCCCACTGCCAGGCCTGCCCGGCATGGCAAGCCGACATCGCCATCGGCATGCGCTCGGGTTCGCCCGCCAGCAGCAGCGCCTGTGGGAATGCCGCGGCCACTGCGGGCGCGCCGCCGGCATGATCGTTGTCGGCATGACTCACCATCAACAGATCGAGCCGCGCGATGCCGAGCGCATGCAGCGAGGGCAGCACGGCCGCCTCGCCCAGATCGAAATCCGACGGATAACGCGCGCCGGCGTCGTAGACCAGCGCGTGATCGCGCGTGCGCACCACCACGGACAAGCCCTGCCCCACATCCAACACCCAGGCCTGGAAACCGCCGACCTGCGGCAAGCTGCGCGGCGGCCATAGCAAGGGCAGAAACAGCAACAGCCCAAGCGCGCGCAGCGGCACGCCACGCGGCATGAACAACCACAACGCGCCGAGCGTGGCGAGCAGCAACGCCCAAGGCCGCACTTCCGGCAGATACCAGTGCGCGCCAGGCCAGTCCGCCATCGTCTGCAGCAGCCACCATTGCGCATGCGTCATCTGTGCAGCTACCCAGAAGAACGGCTGCGCCAACGGCGGGCACAACGCCAGCAGTAGCATGCCGAATAAGGCACAGGGCACGATCAGAAAACTGATCACCGGCACCGCGATTAGATTCGACAACGCGCCCACCAGCGACGCCTCGCCGAAGAACCACATCGTCAACGGCAGCAACGCCAGTGTCATCACCAGCTGCCCAGCGGAAAGCTCGTGCAGGAAGGCGCGCAAGCCGCGGGCACGCAAATTCAGGCAGAACATCAGGAAAGCCACGCCGACGAACGACAACCAAAAGCCGGCCGCCAGTATCGACAAGGGATCGCACAACAACATGGCCAGCATCGCCAGGGCCAACGTGTGCGCAGCACCGACGTGCCGGCGACTGCAGCGCGACCATGCCACCACCGCGATCATCAGCAAGGTGCGCACAGTCGGCAGACCAAGACCGGCCAGCGTTCCGTAGAGCCCGGCGACCAGCAGCGCCGCCGCGGCCTGCGTCTGCACGCGCGGCCAGCGCAGCGCCAACGATGGCCACAGCCAATACAGCGCCAGCACCAGCCACGCACCGAACACCGCCGCCACGCCGATATGAAAACCGGAGATCGCGATCAGATGCGGAATGCCGTTGGCGCGCGCCACCTCCCAGTCATGCTGGTCGAGCGCCCGCGTATCGCCGACCGTGAAAGCGCGCAGCAAGGCCGCGTCGTGCGCGTCGGGCACTCGCGTGACGATGCCTTGCGCTACCGCATCACGCAGCCGATCGATGCACCATGGCCGATCGACCAACGCGTTGGCGGGGTCATCACGCACGTAACCGGTGGCAACGATTCCGCGTGCGAGCGCGCTACGTTCGCTATCGGCCCCGCCGGGATTGGCCAGTCCGCGCGGCCGTTTCAAGCGCACACGCAAACGCCAGCGCGAACAGGCTGGCAGCGACGGCGCATCGTTGTACCAGGCCAGCCGCAGACGACCGTGCAATGCGACCGATTGACCATCGAGCGTCACCTGCTCTGGCACGAGTACGAAGCTGGTGGCATCCGCACGCGTCAGCGGCAGATCATCGAGCGTGCCGGTGACGACGAAGTCGCGCCCTTCCAGTTCACGTGGCAGGCGCGCATCCATCGCCAGCGTGCCCCAACCGATCGCCCAGGCGATGCCGAGCAGCAATACCGCGACCAGACGCAGGCGCGGCCAATGCCACGCAGCGACCGCACCAAGCGAGACCAAGACGGCGATCGTCCAATACGGCGGCAGGCTCGGCCACCACTGCACCAGCAGTACGCCCAATGCGAATATCAATACCGAGCCGATCAATCCCGGCATCCCTGCACGCTGCATGCGCCCTCCTCCTCCTTAGGTTGCTTTGCAGCCTAACGCGCCGAAGCCGCACTGCACTGTAGGACTTCGCTCTTTTGCCTAACCTACGCACGGCCCGTCAGTTCCCGCGTCAGCCAGTCTATAAACACGCGCACGCGTGGCGAAAGTTGTCGACTGTGGGGATAAAGCAGCGAGACCGGAGTCGGTGATGGTGGATAGTCGGGCAAGACATTGACCAGAGCGCCTGCCGCAAGATCGTCCTCAACATGATAACGAGGCACCTGAATCAGGCCCAGACCGAGCCTGGCCGCTGCGACATAGGTTTCGGCGGCGACGACGGTAAGCGCGGCAGGCAGAACGATATGGCGCAGTTCGCCGTTGACGATGAATTCGAGCGGCAGAACCGCACCTGTCGACGAGGACATGAATCCGATCGCGTAATGATTCCGGAGATCATTGATCGTGACGGGCGTGCCATGTCGTGCGAGGTAGTCCGGACTCGCACAGGTCACTTCATCCAGCGTCGCGACGCGACGCCCGACCAAGCTGCTGTCCTTCAGATCGCCTGCGCGCAGCACGCAATCCACGCCTTCGCGTACCAGGTCGACCAGGCGATCGCCTTCGCCCAGATGGAGCTGCAGATCGGGATACTCCGCCTGGAACGCAGGCAACCCTGGCAGCACGAAATGGCGCGCCAGCGTGCCATGAACGTCGACACGCAGGAGGCCACGCGGCTTCGCCTGACTGAACGCTGCTTCGGCATCCTCGACGTCACCAAGAATCGCGATGCAACGCTGGTAGAACGCCTCGCCATCCAGCGTTGAGCGGACATGCCGCGTCGTGCGCTGAAGCAATCGCGCCCCCAGCCGTTTCTCCAGATCCTTGATGGCCTGTGTCGCGGTCGAGCGCGGCAGCTCCAGATCCTGCGCCGCCAAGGTGAAGCTCTGGCGCTCCACGATCCGCGTGAACAACCGCATGACCTCCAGTCGATCCATATCGGCCCCTCATTGTTCGCTCTGATTGAATTGTATTGGCAATTTATCGTCGATTATTCATCCAAGGCAAAAGCCTAAAGTTTCTCCACACACCGGCATTCAGGCCGGCCTGGAGAAAACTCATGAACAAGCAACAGCAGAAAGTCGCCCTCGTTACCGGCGCTTCCCGCGGTATTGGCGCCGCCATTGCCCAGCGCCTGGCCCGCGACGGGTTCACCGTCATCGTCAACTACACCGAAAGCGCGGCACCGGCCGAAGCGCTGGTCCGCACGATTCAGCAAGCCGGAGGTCAGGCCCTGGCGGCCAAGGCCGACGTGAGCAGTGCGACCGATGTCCGCCGCCTGTTCGATGCGGCTGAAACGGCTTTCGGCGGTGTGGACGTGCTGGTGAACAACGCCGGCATCATGAGCCTGGCCGCCATTGCCGACGCGGACGACGCCTCGTTCGACCGCCAGATCGCGGTGAACCTGAAAGGCACCTTCAATACGCTGCGCGAAGCCGCTGCGCGCCTGCGCAACGGTGGCCGCATCGTGAACTTCTCGTCGAGCGTGGTGGCCCTGCTGCAGCCGACTTATGCGGTGTACGCCGCCACCAAAGCCGGCGTCGAGGCAATGACCAGCGTGTTCGCCAAGGAATTGCGTGGGCGCAACATCACGGTCAACGCCATCGCCCCTGGGCCCACGGCCACCGAATTGTTCCTCAAGGGCAAGTCCGAGGAGCTGGTGAACCATCTTTCAAAACTGGCGCCGCTGGAGCGCCTGGGCCAGCCCGAGGAGATCGCGAATGCGGTCGCCCTTCTCGTCGGCCCGGACGCCGGCTGGATCAACGGCCAGGTCCTGCGCGCCAACGGCGGAATCATCTGACGTCCTCGCGCCGCGTCGCCGACGCGGCGCCTACTCCCGATATTAAGGAATGCCATCATGAAACAGGTCATTGTCATTACCGGCGCCTCCAGCGGTTTTGGTGCGCTTGCCGCCCGTGCCCTCGCCCATGCCGGGCACACCGTGTATGCCAGCATGCGCGAAACCACCGGCCGCAATGCGCCCCAAGTCGAGGAAGTGGCGAAGTACGCCACGGAGCATGGCGTGGATCTGCGCACCGTCGAACTGGACGTCGCCAGCGAGGCTTCGACCGAGGCCGGTATCCAGAAGATCCTCGCCGACTGCGGACGCCTGGATGTGGTCATCCACAATGCGGGCCACATGTCGTTCGGCCCGGCCGAAGCGTTCACGCCGGAACAGTTCGCCCAGCTCTACGACATCAACGTGCTCAGCACCCAGCGCGTCAACCGCGCCGCCCTGCCGCCTATGCGCAAACATGGACGCGGCCTGGTGGTGTGGGTATCCAGCAGCAGCACGCGCGGCGGCACGCCGCCTTACCTCTCGCCGTACTTCGCGGCGAAGGCAGCGATGGATTCCCTGGCCGTCAGTTATGCCAGTGAATTGACTCGCTGGGGCATCGAGACCTCGATCATCGTGCCCGGGGCCTTCACCAAGGGCACCAATCACTTCGCACACGCGGGCTCGCCGGCAGATCAAGCTCGCGCCGCCGAATACAACAACGGCCCCTATGCGGGTGTGCCGGACCAGGCGCTGAAAGGTCTCGCCGCGCTCGAACCCGCCGATGCGGATGCGAAATCGGTCGCCGACGCCATCGTGAAAGTCATCGACATGCCGTTTGGCAAGCGCCCGTTCCGCACGCACATCGATCCTTCCGAAGATGGAGCGGAAATCGTCAACGGCGTCGCCGACCGGGTGCGTGCGGAGATGTTCCGCCGGATCGGTCTTGAGGATCTGTTGCATCCGCAGACGAAGGTAGCTTCTGCAAGCTGAAGCATCGCAAGACTCGTTGAATCCAGAGTGGCAAGGAAACTTGCCGCTCTCAGCTATTCGAAAATTGCCGGCCGATCAGTCCAAACGCCTTGGACTGCTTCAACGATGAGCACACTCAATCGCGCGGCTTCTCCTGTAGCCGCCCGTTGTGCAACTCCAGCGTGCGATCCATCCGCGCCGCCAGGCGGTGATCGTGCGTGACCAGGATAAAGCTGGTGCCGATCTCGCGATTGAGTTCGAGCATCAACTCGTAGACCTGCGCGGCATTGCCTTCATCGAGGTTGCCGGTGGGCTCGTCGCCGAGCACGCAGGCTGGCTTGGTGACCAGCGCGCGCGCTACCGCGCAACGTTGCCGTTCGCCGCCGGACAGCTCGGCCGGCTTGTGCGCCATGCGCTTGTGCAGGCCCACCCGTTCGAGCAACGCGCTAGCTTGCCGCTGCGCCTCGGGAATGCCGACACCGCGGATCAGCAGCGGCATGCAGACGTTTTCCAGCGCGGTGAATTCGGGCAGCAGGTGGTGGAACTGGTAGATGAAGCCGAGCGAGCGGTTGCGTACGCGGCCGCGCTCGGCATCGGACAATTTCGACAACGTGCGCCCGTCCACATCGACTTCGCCGGCGCTGAGCGAATCGAGTCCGCCGATGATGTGCAGCAGCGTGCTCTTGCCCGAGCCGGACGCGCCGATGATTGCCATCGTCTCGCCACGCTTCAGCGTGAAGCTGACGTCGGTCAGCACCTCGGTGCGCAGGTCGCCTTCCTGGTAGGTCTTGGCGACGTGGCTGGCGCGCAGCACGATGTCACTCGACGGATTCAACGATTGCGAGCTCATCGGTTTCTCTTGCAGGTTATTCATAGCGCAGCGCCTGTGCCGGCTGCGTACGCGAGGCGCGCCAGGCGGGATACAGCGTGGCGAGCAGTGAGAAGGCGAAGGTGATCACCACCACCCAGAACACGTCGTGGCCGTCGAGCTTGCTCGGCACTTCGCTGATGTAATACACGTCCGGCGAGAGGAAGGTGACGTGGAAGACCTTCTCGATCCACTTCACGATGCCCGGCAACTGCCACGACAGCAGCGAGCCCAGGCCCACGCCGAAGCCGATGCCGACCACACCCACTAGCACGCCCTGCACCATGAACATGCCCATCACGCTGCGCGGCGTCGCGCCCAGCGTGCGTAGGATGGCGATCTCGGCCTGCTTGTCGGTCACCAGCATCATCAACATCGAGATCAGGTTGATCACCGCGACCAGGATGATCAGCGAGAGGATGATGAACATCACCTTCTTCTCCATGCCGATCGCCGAGAAGAAATTGGCATTCGTGTCCATCCAGCTCTGCACGGTGTAGAGCGGACCGAACTCGCCCGCCAGCTGCTGCTTCACGCGCGGCGCGTTGTCCATATCGTCCAGGCGCAGGCGGATGCCACTCGGCCCCTGGATGCCGGCGAGCTTTTCGGCATCAGCCATGTCGATCAGCGCCAGCCCGGCGTCGTATTCCTGCATGCCCATCTCGAAAATGCCCGAGACGTGGAAGCCGCGCATGGTCGGCACACTACCCATCGGCGTGCTGCGAATTTGCGGGGTAAACATCACCACCTTGTCGCCGACCGACACGCCTAGGCTCAGCGCCAGCTCGCGGCCGAGCACGATGTTCCAGCCGCCGGGGGTGAGATCGCTGAAATGGCCGAGCACCATGTGCTTGTCGATATCGGAAACATTCGGCTCCGAGCCGGGCTCGATGCCGCGCACGATCGCTGCGGACGAACCACGGCCCTGCAGCCACGCCTGCAGTTCCACATACGGCGCGGCGCCCCGCACGTGCGGGCTCGCGCCGGCCCCCTGCATGGCGCGCTGCCAGTTCTCGATGCCCTCGCCCGGCATGCCGGAGATGGTGACGTGCGACACCGCGCCGAGAATGCGCGAGCGTAATTGGTCGCCGAACCCGTTCATCACCGACATCACCGTGATCAGCGCGATCACGCTAATTGCGATGCAGATGATGGAAACGGTCGAGATGAACGAGATGAACTGGTTGCGTCGCTTGGCTCGGCTGTAACGCAGGCCGATGAAGAGCTCGAGCGGTCGAAACATGGAGGTTCGCTTTGCGGAGGGCAGCTGCCCGGGATGGAGATGGCCGGGGAATCGGCCAGGCGCGATTATCGGTCATTCCGTGAGACCGTGCCGCTCTGGCAAAGTGCCGTGGCTGCGCTATCGACTGTCAGGCGGTTCCGCCTGCACAGCCAGCCGCATGCGCAAACGCCGGCGCAGGTCCGCGTCGCTATTGTCCGGGGTCAGCAGCAGCACGACCCTGCGGCCATCCGCCGCGCGCAGTCGCAATAGGATCCACGCGCCGAGCACGCGGAACGACTCCAACTGGGCTCGGCCATCGTTACCATCGGCCCAATGCATGCTCCAGCCGCCATCGGGCGCCCAGCCGGCCGCCGCGACAAGCGTGCGGGACGCCAGGCGCACGCCACGTCCGGCGAGCGCGAGTGTCACCAGCGCGAGGCCGAGCTTCGCCCAGCCGGAGAGCCCGCACAGTGCGATCGCCACCAGTGCCAGCAGCAGCACGATCGCCAGCACGCGCGGCAGCCAGCGCGACGGGCGATATTCAAAGCCGATGGCGGGCGCGGATGTCATCGATGATCGCTTGCCAGTCCGCGCGCGATGGCCGCGCATGGCCCATCACCCAGTCCCACAGATCCGGATCCTGCGCGTCGAGCAAGGCGTCGAAGGCTTGGCGTTGCGCCTCATCGGCGCCGGCGTAGCGTTCGTCCAGCCAGCCGCCGAACAAGGCATCGAGTTCGCGCGTGCCGCGTCGGGCACGCCAGCGCAGGCGCTTCAGTCGGGGATCGTCACTGGATGTCATGTCTGCCATGGCCTAGCGCGAAGCCAAGGGTGCGCCAGTGATGACCACGGCACGTTCACTGCGCCGCTTATAGAAATCGAGGATGGTTCGCGCCGAATCATCCACCAGCACGCGAGCCAAGCCGCCGGCGTACCAGTTGAAGTGAGTACTCACCCGGTAGGTGACGTTGATACTGAGCCGGGTGCCACCCGCTTCCGGGTCGAGCCTG
>Ga0302314_10012119_pt1 | contig 14958 bp, 13 predicted proteins | sample III_Palsa_N2_3_FD_200533 | JGI IMG/M metagenome (GOLD analysis project Ga0302314, IMG submission 200533) | Peat permafrost microbial communities from Stordalen Mire near Abisko, Sweden - III_Palsa_N2_3 | ecosystem: Environmental > Terrestrial > Soil > Palsa > Peat permafrost | place: Sweden... | reverse complement strand
CCTTGACAGCCCCCGGCCCGCCTCCTTATGTGCCGCGCCCTTCGCCACCTTGCGAAGTGGGGCCGTAGCTCAGTTGGTAGAGCGCCTCGTTCGCAATGAGGAGGTCTGGGGTTCGACTCCCCACGGCTCCACCAGTTTTCCTAGTGAAATCTGGCGGTTGTGACCGCTCAAGACCGGTTGCCCAAAGCAAGCGATATCGCCGCCGCCACCGCGCCGCCGCACGGGACAGTTTCGAGCGTCGAGGACTTCCTTGATGCCTTAGGCCAGACAGCCGGCGGAATGAACGCGGCGGCTCCCTCGCAGATTGAGCATTGCCGTCGGCTAGTCTACTTTGGGCCCGCTCGAACATCCGCCCTGCCAGGCCCGACCGCGATCAGACGGCGTCGACCTGACTATCAGGAGACTGAATGATGACCATCACCGTTTCCTCCGGCGTTTTCAAACAAGAGTTCAACGTTTCCAGCGGCAATCCGCTCATCGTGCTTTCCGGCGGCTATGTGGGGGACGTCACCGTGCTCAGCGGAGGCTCGGCGACCTTCTCGTCGGGCGGTGACGGTAACCTGATCACCGTGTCATCGGGCGGCGTGGCGGAGGGCGACGGAAGCCTCGTCGGTTACGATCTCGTCACCACCGGCGGCCTGGTGAGCGGGCTGACGGAAGACGGCGTGCTCAATCTCTATGGCAGCGCCAGCAGCCTCACCGTGAGCGCCGGCGCTTACGTCACGGCCTATGCTGGCGCGACGGCCACCGATACAGTGCTCAAGGGCGGCAGTTCCGAGCCGGGGGCCCTGTACGTCGTCGGATCGGCCGCTGGCACGATCATCGAAGAATACGGCGAAGAAGACGTCCTATCGGGCGGCGTCGCCTCGACGGATACGGTCGAGAGCGGCGGCTTTGAGATTGTCTCCAACGGCGGCTTGGCCTCCGCCGGGACCGTCCGGTTTGGCGGCCTCGAAACCGTTTCCAGCGGCGGCGCCGCCTCGGGGACGACCGTGCAGAGCGGCGGCGAGCTGGATCTCGTGGAGGGCGCCAGCGCCGGCGCCGTGACGGTGCAGAGCGGCGGGATCTTCGGCTACGACGCCACCCTGACCAGCGACTTCACCGCCGGCGCCGTCTCCAGCACCACCATCTTCCACGGCGTCACCCTGTCTAGCGGCGCGCGGATCGATCTGGAGCAGGCCACGATCGCCAGCGGCGCGACCGTGAGCCTGGCGTCGGCGATCGCGACCTCGGTGACCGTCTCCTCGGGCGGCGTTCTGCTCGGGCCCGGCGAACTCGACGGCGCCGACAATATCGACGCCGGTTTGATCAGCGGCGTGACGCTGGGCGACTCCGGCGCCGGCGTCAGCAGCTATCTCGAGATCCTGTCCGGCGGCAGCGCCAGCGGCGTGAGCGTCGTCGATGGCGGCGGCGTGCGGATCGACGCCGGCGCGAGCATCGACGGTGCGGTGGTTTCCAGCGGTTACCTAGAGGTCTACGGATCGGCCTCCAACACGACGCTTGGCGCCCATTCGGATGAAACCTTTGGCGCCGGCGTCGTCGTCTCCGGCGAAACCGTGGAGTCCGGCGGCTTCGTCAACCAATTCGGCGGAACGCTGAGCGACGCGACCTTCGAGAGCGGCGGGGAACTGTATTACTCCACCGGTACGGAAACCGATGTGACGGTCCAGAGCGGGGGGACGCTCGACGTCTACGGCGATATCGAGAGCAGCCTCACCGTGGCGCCCACGGTCACCGCCACGACGGTGTTCAGCGGCGTGACACTCTCCAGCGGCGCCAACTTCAATATTCTCGGCGCCACCGTCGAGAGCGGCGTCACGCTCAGCCTCGCGGCCGGGGCGACCGCGTCCGCCCTCACCGTGGCGTCGGGCGGCGTCGTGACGGGGGGCGTCGTAACCTACAACAACGTCATCTCCGGGCTGATCAGCGGCGTAACGGCCAGCGCATACGCTGGCGAGACCGCCAGCGTGACTCTGGCCCCAGGCGCGGTCGCGGAGGATGTGACACTCGTCGCCAGCAGCTTCGACGCAACCTTTCCCAACCTGCTCACCGTCTCCGCCGGCGCCCAGGCGACCGGCACGGTGCTGAGCTATTCCGAGATATCCGACCAAGGCCTGACCGTCGGCACGGTCGTCGACGGCGGCGGCGAGGCGTACGTCACCGGATCGGCGATCGGCGATATCGTGCGCAGCGGCGGCGTCGAGGACGTCTACGACGGCGGCGTCACCACCGGGACCACCGTTTCGAGCGGCGGCGAGTCGGTTGTCTTCATGAGCGTCGCCAGCGGAACCAAGGTGTTGGCCGGCGGCATCGAGTATGTTGAATCCCCGGACACGAGCCCCAAGACCTCGGCGACGACCACGGGAACCTTGCTCAGCGGCGGCGAAGAGGTGGTCGAGTCAGGCGGTGTCGCCGACGCGAGCACGGCTTCGGGCGGCGGCTGGGTCGCCGTCAAAGGCGGCGTCACCCATGGCGACATCCTAGAGAGTGGCGGCGAGGAGCTGGTGACGCTCGCCGGCGTCGCGAGCAACGCCACGGTGCTGAGCGGCGGCAAGCTCAGCATTTCGTCTGGCGGCAGTTCCGAGGACGCGATCATTTCGAGCGGCGGCGTCGAAGGCGTGCGGGGCTCGGCGACCAGCGGCGTGGTGAGCAACGGCGGACAGCTGGTGGTTTCGGAGGGCGGCCTCGTCAGCGGCGCGAGCGTCGCCAGCGGCGGCGTCCTCGACCTCAGGGTGCTGGGTGTGACGCTCGACGATGTGGTGGAGGCCGGCGGCAAGGAAGTGGCCTCGTCCGGAGGGCTCGCCAGCGGTACGACCGTGCTCAGCGGCGGCGTCGCCTACGCCTATTTGAGCGGCGTCGCCAGCGGCGCGATCGTCTCGAACGGCGGCAAGGAGATCGCCGAATCGGGCGGCTTCACCAGCGTGACCACGGTGCTGAGCGGCGGGGTCGAGTACGCGCTCGCCACCGGGACGACCATCGGCACGACGGTGAGCAATGGCGGCAAGGAAGCCATCTCCGCGGGCGGCGTCGCCAGCGGGCTGACGGTGCTCTCCGGCGGCGAGGTGGTGGACGACGGCCAGGTTCGGATCGCCGGCGCGGGGACGCTGGCGGGGATCCTGGAGGGCAGTGGCGTTGTGATCGAGACCGGCGGCGGGGATCTGGTGCTGAGCAGCTACGGCGATCGCGACTTCGCCGGCAAGGCGGCGATCAGCGGCGGCACGATCGAACTCGGGACCGTGGGGGCGCTGGGCTCGGGTTATGTGCAGTTCGTGGCGCCCGCCAGCGGCTCGGCGGTGCTGCAGATCGACGCGGCCGACGCGCCGGCGGCCGGCAAGACCTTCGTCAATGTCCTCTCGAACTTCAGCGGCTCTGGCGAGGAGGTCGACCTCGCGGGCCTGAGCTTCGTGGCCGGCGCGACGGCCGTGGTCAGCGGTTCGACCCTGGTGCTCACCGACGGCGGCCAGACCTACGCCTTCGGCCTCGCCGGAACCACGGCGGCGTCCTATACGGTCGTCAGCGCCACCGGCGGCGGCACGCTGATCGAGACCAGCGCGAGCGAGGCTGTCGCCCGCTTCACCCAGGCCGCCGCCGCCTTCGCGCCCACCGCCGCCGGCAGCGCCCTGGTCCCTGGCGCGGCATCCAGCAGCCAGACGCTGTTCGCCCACGCGGCGGCGTCGGCCGGGCGCGGCTAGGCGCCAGGCGGCGAAGAGCCGCCGTTGTCCGACGCCCAACGCGCTGAGCACCACGCCCGGCGCCGGGATATCCATGGTCAGGAAGCGGCTGGTCGCCGCCGTGGACCTGCACGAGGCCCAGCGCCGTCATGATCTCCTTGCGACCCGGGTGCGAATCGCTGAGCGCCGCAATCAGGTGCTGAATGAATCAGGCGCCGTCCTGCCCGGCGTCCGATGCGCGCACGTAAACCCAAGCCTCGCGGCCTGACTGCAATCGGACACTGACCCTCCGATAGTCCGAGACCTCGTACGCGTCAGCGGCGGACAGCTCCGCCTCGGTTATCTGGAAGACCGTGCCAGCCACCCGATCAGCCGGATTGGCGCTTGCAACCACGATGGGATGAGTGGCGGCGCCGCTCTTGCGAATGACGTCCGCGTCGGTGATCTCCACGGTTTCGCGCCTGTAGCCCGGCGCCGCGTCAGCCTCGCCACGCAACGCTCGCCCGAACGTGGCGAATTGCACGCTCTCCAGCTGAAGTGTCCCGTAGGAGAAAAGATAGGGCACTCGGCCTCCTAGCTTGCGGATCAACCGGCACGTGAAGCCGACCACCCGTTGCGTTTCCACCCGTGCGGCAATCGCTTCCGGGCAGCCTTAAGACGCTGAACCGTTGAGCGATATCAAGGATTGAACCGGCGGTGGCTTTCCACCTTGTACCGAGGTTCGGGCCGACCGATTGACGGCGTCACAACGCGGCTGGACTCGCGCCGTTCCGGGTCACACCCTAGTCTCCCCTCATCGGAACCCCCGGCGCCAGCGGAGGCGGCATGAGCGACTACGATCTGATCATCGTCGGCGGCGGCATCGGCGGGTCGGCGTTGGCGGCGGTGATGGCGCGGGCGGGGCGCAGGGTGCTGCTGCTGGAGCGGACCGAGGCGTTCGAGGATCGGGTGCGGGGCGAATGGATCGCGCCCTGGGGCGTGGTCGAGACGCAGCGCGTCGGGCTCTATGAGCGGCTGGTCGCGGCCGGCGGCCACCACCTGACCCGCCACATCACCTATGACGAGACGCTGGATCCCGCCCAGGCGGAGGCAGGCCCGCTGCCGCTCGGCATGTTCAAGCAAGGCGTGCCGGGGCCGCTCTGCATCGGCCACCCGAAGCACTGCCAGACCCTGATCGACGCCGCCGCCGAGGCGGGCGCGGATGTCCGCCGGGGCGTGGATGTCACCGGGATCGAGACCGGCGCCTCGCCTGGCGTCGTGTTCGAGCACGAGGGGCGAAGCGTCTCGGCGCGCGCCCGGCTGCTGGTGGGCGCGGATGGGCGGTCCTCGCAGGTGCGCCAGGCCGCGGGCGTCGAACTCAGCCAGGACAAGCCGCACCACTGGTTCGCCGGCCTGCTGGTGGAGGCCGCCGACGGCTGGAGCGACGACCTGCAGGCGATCGGCACCGAGGACGACTTCGCCTTCCTGGCCTTCCCTCAGGGCGGCGGACGGGTGCGGGTCTATGGCGGCTATGCGCTGGACGAGGCCGGGCGGTTCAAGGGGCCGGAGGGGGCGCGGCGGTTCCTCGACGCCTTCGCCATGCGCTGCAGCCCGGCCAATCGGCATCTGGTGGCCGGCCGCCCGGCGGGGCCGCTGCTCAGCTACATCAACGCCGATTCCTGGACCGACGAGCCGTTCGCGCTGGGCGTGGTGCTGGTCGGCGACGCGGCGGGCTGGAACGACCCGATCGTCGGCCTCGGCCTCTCGATCACCTACCGCGATGTGCGCATCGTCAGCGAGCTGCTGACGGGCTCCGACGACTGGGCGCCGGCGACCTTCGCGCCCTATGCCGAGGAGCGGCGCGAGCGGATGCGCCGGCTGCGCTTCGCCGCCAGCCTGCAGGCCAGTCTCGACATGGAGTTCGGCGAGGCGGCCAAGGCGCGCCGCCACAGTCATTTCGAGCGCGCCGCCGCCGATCCCTCGCTGCGGGCTCACGCCTTCGCCGTGATGGCCGGGCCCGAAAGCGTACCCGACATCATGTTCACCGAGGCGCAGCGGGCCCGCGTGCTCGGCCTGGAGACCATGCCATGACCCCCGCCGAGATCGCCGCCTACAACGCCGACTGGTTGAAAGCCTGGACCGCCAAGGACGTCGACCGGCTCTGCCAGTTCTACGCCGAAGACTGCGTCTACAAGGATCCGCAGACGACCGCGGGGCTCACCGGCAATGCGGCGCTGCGCGCCTATCTGACCGGGCTCTTCGCCGCGACGCCGCCGATGACCTATGAGCCGGAGGAGGTGTGGCCGATTCCCGGCGGCTTCTGCGGGCGCTGGTATTGCGCCATCGGCGAGGGCGGCGCGGCCGGGCGGCTGCGCGGGTTCGACCTGGTGCTGCTCGACGGCGACAAGATCCGGCTCAACGAAGTCTACGTTCACCAGCTCCCGGCCTGAGCGTGGCGGCGCCCGACATTCGTCCGCCGCAGGCGATCGACGCCGGCTGGATCACCGCCGTGCTCCAGCACGCGGGCGTCGACGCCGTCGTCGACCGCGTCTCCGCCAAGGCCATCGGCACCGGCCAGATCGGCGACAGCGTCCGTTTCGAGCTCGGCTACGCCCAGGCTCCGACAGGCGCGCCGGCCTCGCTGGTGGGCAAGTTCCCCTCCGCCAGCGAAGACAGCCGCGCCACCGGCGTCAGGCTCGGCAACTATCTGCGCGAGGTGCGCTTCTATCAGCAGCTCGCCCCCACCGCCCACATCCGCACGCCGCGCTGCTGGTTCACCGACGTGGACGAGGCGACCAGCGACTTCGTGCTGATCATGGAAGATCTCGCGCCGGCCGAGCCGGGCGACCAGCTGCGCGGCGTCACCCTGGAGCAGGCGCGGCGGGTGATCGTCGAGGCGGCGAAGCTGCACGCCTCGCACTGGGACGACGCGGACCTGGATGAATTGGCGTGGGTCTCGGGCGCCAAGGCCGCGCCCCCGAGCGCGGCGACGCCTGAGTCCGCGGCCCTGCTCTGGCAGGCGTTCAAGGCGCGGTACGAGGCGCGGTTGCAACCGGCGTGGTCGGAGGTCGGCGACCGGCTGACGGCGAATTTCGGCGGCCTGCTGGAGGGCCGCGACGGCCCGCGCTGCCTCACCCACAACGACTTCCGGCCCGACAACATGATGTTCGAAAGCGCGCGCGGCGGCGCGCCGGTGACGGTGCTCGACTGGCAGTCGTTCGCCTATGGCGTCGGCGCCACCGACGTCGCTTACTTCCTCGCTGGCGCCCTGCCGGTAGATCTGCGGCGCCGGAACGAGGCGGAGCTGCTGGACCTCTACCATCGCACGCTGCTCGCCGAGGGGGTTCGGGGCTATGGCCGAGACGAGCTTGCCCGCGACTATGCTCGCGGCGGCTACCTGCTGTTCCTGACCGCCTTCTTCGCCGCCATGATCGTGAACCGCACCCCGCGCGGCGACGACATGTTCATCCAGATGCTGGGCTCGGCCGCCGAGCACATGCTCGAACACGGGGCGCTGGACGGGCTGGGGTAGTCGGCTTGGCCTGGGGCGTGGGGAGGCCATAGAGACAATCTATCGCCCGCATTCCGTTATTCGATTTTACAATGGGCGGGACTTGGCATTGGGTGAGCGCCGCGATCGATGGTTCATCCGGCCGCCGCGCGCCCTAGGGGGCGGCCCAAGCAGACACATTGGATGGGAGATACAAATGGCGGACGATTCCGCGGGCAAGTGCCCGGTGGCGCACGGCGGTCGCGCCAATCGCGACTGGTGGCCAGCCACCCTGCGCCTGGACAGCCTCAACCAACATGACCCTCGCTCCAACCCGATGGGCCAGGCATTCGACTATGCCGCGGAGTTCAAGACCCTCGACCTGGCGGCGGTGACCAGGGACCTCCACGCTCTGATGACGGACTCGCAGGACTGGTGGCCGGCCGATTTCGGCCACTACGGCGGCCTGTTCATCCGCCTCGCCTGGCATAGCGCCGGCACCTACCGCGTGAGCGACGGCCGCGGCGGCGCTGGCGGCGGGCAGCAACGCTTCGCTCCGCTCAATTCCTGGCCGGACAACACCAACCTCGACAAGGCGCGGCGGCTGCTGTGGCCGATCAAGCAAAAGTACGGCGCCAAGCTCTCCTGGGCCGACCTCTATGTCCTGGTCGGCAACGTCGCCCTGGAATCCATGGGCTTCAAGACCTTCGGCTTCGCCGGCGGCCGCGCGGACACCTGGCAGCCGGAGGAACTCTTCTGGGGTCCGGAGGGCTCGTGGCTGGGCGACGAGCGCTACAGCGGCGAGCGTCAGCTGCATGCGACGCTCGGCGCCGTGCAGATGGGCCTGATCTACGTCAATCCAGAGGGACCCAACGGCAAGCCCGACCCCGTCGCCTCGGCGCATGACATCCGCGAGACCTTCGCGCGCATGGCCATGGACGACGAGGAGACGGTCGCGCTCATCGCCGGGGGCCACACCTTCGGCAAGACCCACGGCGCCGGCGATCCCTCGTTCGTCGGACCGGAGCCGGAAGGCGCGGTCATCGAGGACCAGGGCCTGGGCTGGCGCAGCAAACACGGGACGGGCCTCGGGGCGGACGCGATCACCGGGGGACCGGAGGTCGTCTGGAGCCAGACGCCGACCAAGTGGAGCAACCACTTCTTCGAGAACCTGTTCAAGCACGAGTGGGAGCTGACCAAGAGCCCGGCCGGCGCCCAGCAGTGGCAGGCCAAGAACGCCGCCGCCGACGTTCCGGACCCGTACGACGCCTCCAAGAAGCGCGTCCCCACCATGCTGACCACGGACCTCGCCTTGAGGTTCGACCCCGCCTACGAAAAGATCTCACGGCGCTTTCTGGAGCATCCGGAGCAGTTCGCGGACGCCTTCGCCCGCGCCTGGTTCAAGCTCACGCACCGCGACATGGGCCCGATCCAGCGCTACCTGGGACCGCTGGTTCCGAAGGAGACCCTGATCTGGCAGGACCCGATCCCGGCGGCGGACCACCCGCTGATCGGGGCCGAGGACATCAAACAACTTAAGGCCAAAATCCTTAGCTCCGGCCTCACCACGCCGCAGCTGGTCTCGACCGCCTGGGCGTCGGCCTCGACCTTCCGGGGATCCGACAAGCGCGGCGGCGCCAACGGCGCGCGCATCCGATTTGCGCCTCAGAAGGATTGGGAGGTCAACAATCCGCCCGAGCTGGCGAAGGTTCTGCGGGCGCTGGAGCAGGTCCAGACCGAGTTCAACGCCCAGGCGTCCGGCGGAAAGAAAGTGTCCCTGGCCGACCTGATCGTGCTCGGTGGGGCCGCCGCGATCGAGAAGGCCGCGAAGGACGCCGGGACCACGGTGGAGGTTCCGTTCACGCCCGGACGCACGGACGCGCTGGAGGCGCAGACCGACGCCGCCTCTTTCGCGCCACTCGAACCGGCCTCGGATGGTTTCCGCAACTATCGGAAGAACACCGAGCAGTTCATGGCGCCCGAGGAAGCTCTGGTGGATCGCGCGGAGTTGCTGCGGCTTAGCGGGCCCGAGATGACGGTGCTGGTCGGCGGCCTGCGAGTCTTGGGCGCCAATGCCCAAGGATCACCGCACGGCGTCTTCACCAAGCGGGTCGGCGCCTTGACGAACGACTTCTTCGTCAACCTGCTGGACATGGGCGCCGAATGGCAGGTGGCCGGCTCCGAGAACCTGTACCAGGGCCGCGACCGCAAGACCAAAGCGCCGCTCTGGACCGCCACGCGCGTCGACCTGATCTTTGGCGCGCACTCGGAGATGCGCGCCCTGGCGGAAGTCTATGGCTGTTCGGACGCACAGGAGAAGTTCGTGAAGGACTTCGTGGCTGCGTGGACCAAGGTCATGAACGCTGATCGCTTCGACGTGGTGCGACACTAGCCCAGTCCAGGCCGAAGATAGGGGCGGCGTCGACCAGGCGCCGCCCCCAAAGGCCACCATTCAGCCGAGCCGTTCGGCGATCAGCGCCTGGAAGGCCGCGAACAGCTTCCGCATCGCCGGCGACTTGTAGGGATAGAGGTCGGGCGGATCCATGTCGTGGACGATCATGGCGGTGTCGGCCTCGAACACCAGCAGCCGGCCCTGGCGATCCTCGGCGCAGTCGAGCGCGAAATAGTCGAGGCCGAACGCGGCGTGCAGCGCCTGGAAGGCGGCGGCGTGACGGGCGGCGAAGCCGGTGTCGAAGCTCGCCATCATCGCCGCTTCTTCGGCGCGCTTGCCCGCGTCCTCGGCCATGCCGGCGTTCAGATAGTGCACCATCCAGTGCTCGGAGACGGCCATGTGGACGATGAACGGCCGCCCCGCCACCAGCGCCACCCGCAGCTTGCGAAAGCGCCCGTCGGGGCCAGCGTAATCCACGAACGGCGAGACGTAGAAGGTCTCCCCCGCCTGCCGCTTGAGGTAGCCGCCGAGGTCGGCCGCCGTCTCCAGCTTCTCCAGCCCGGCGCCGGCGTGGGAATCCACCGGCCGGGCGATGACCGGAAATTCGTCCGCGATCCCGGCGAGTTCGGTGCGCGTCACCCGGTGCGTCGGCGGGGCGACGAGGCCCGCATGGCCGGCCAGTCGCGCCGGCGCCCGGTCGCGGCCGAGCGCGGCGATGGCGTCCGGATCGGCGTTCAGCATCGGCCGTGGCCAGGACGCCGCGACGCCCGCAAGCGCCCGCAGGATCGGCGCATTGGCGTCCGATTCGCCCACCGCGAGGATCGACAGGTCGTGGTCCGGCGGGGGCGCCGGCGGCGGATCGTCGGGCGTCAGGAAAAGCAGGTCGAGTTCGCCGTTCCAGCCGGCCAGCAGGAAATCCACCGGCGTCGAGGCCATCAGGTCGCCGGCCGCCACCAGCGCCAGCAGCCGCGGCCCCTCGCCGGTCCCCACCTTGCGGCGAAAGCGCCGCTGCCGGCTCAGGGCGTCGGCCTGCAACGCCAGCGCCTGGTCGCGCTGGCCGACCAACTGCAGCAGCGTTGAAAGGTCGAGCATGGCGCCGGCGTCGGGCGCGCTCGCGGTCGCCCGCCCCATCAGCCGGTCCCAGGTGGGTTGCAGGTCCTGATCGGTGAACACCAGGCGGGTGAGCTCGGCGAGGCCGGCGGTCGCGGCAGGCTCGCTCACGCTGCCGACCGGCCGGTCACGGAACCACCACCGCCTTGCCGATCACCGAGCGGCCCGAGAGCGAGTCGAACGCCGCGCGCCAGTCGTCCAGCGCGTATTCGCGATGCACGCGCGGCTTCAGCCGGCCCTCGGCGGCCAGCTTCCAGATCGCCGCGGTGTTCTCGCGGCCGCGCTCGGGGAACTGGCGGCCGTATTCGCCGGCGCGCACCCCCATCACCGAGAAGCCCTTGATCAGCGGCATGTTGACCGAGATCGACGGGATCCGGCCCGAGGTGAACCCCACCACCAGCAGGCGGCCGTTGAAGGCGATGCAGCGCACGCTCTCGTCGAACACGTCGCCGCCCACCGGATCGTAGATCACGTCGGCGCCGCGGCCGCCGGTCAGCGCCTTGACCTCTTCGCGGAAGCCGCCGGTGACATTGACGATCGCGTCGGGGGCGTATTCCTCGGCGATCACCGCCAGCTTGGCGTCCGAGGCCGAGGCCGCGATCACCTTGCAGCCCAGGACCTTGGCTAGGTCGACGCAGGCCAGGCCGACGCCGCCCGCCGCGCCGTGCACCAGCACCCATTCGCCGGGCTCGACCTGGGCGCGGCGGATCAGTGAGACATAGGCGGTGAGATAGGCCGCGCCGAAGCCGGCGGCCTGGCCGAAGCTGAATTGCTCCGGCTTGGCGCGCAGGCCCTGGGCGTGGGTCACCGCCATCTCGGAGAAGCCGCCGATGCGCGCTCCGCCGGCCACGGCGTCGCCGACCTTCCAGCGCTCCACGCCTTCGCCGAGCTTGGCCACCACGCCGGCCATCTCCAGCCCCGGAATGAACGGCAGCGGCGGCTTGTGCTGGTATTCGCCGCGGGTCATCAGCAGGTCGGGGAAGTTGACGGCCGCGGCGCGCACCTCGACCAGCACCTCGCCCGGGCCCGGGTCCGGCGTCGGAATCTCCTTCAGCACCACGCCGCGGTAGTCCGGCGCCAGTTCCTCGACCACCACCGCCCGCATCAGATCCCCTCTCGCTCGTCGCCTCTCAGCGCCGCCCTGTGGACGGCGTGGCTGTCAGGTCGCCACGCGCGGCGCGCTCGCCAGCCCGCCGAGGATCAGCGAGACGCAGAATTCGGTCGCGCCCGCCACGTCCGGCGGGTCGCGCACCAGCATCCGGTCGCCGACGTCGCGGGCGATGGCGATGCAGGCGGTGGTCAAGTAATCGACATCGACCCGGGGCGCGAGGCCGCGCTCCATCACCTCGGTCAGCGCCGTCCGCACCTCCTCATTCACCGCCAGCATCTCCGGCGTCTCGCGCGTCATCGGCTCCGGTTCATGGATCTTGCCGCGCGCGCCCCAGATCCGATCCTCCTCGGCGAGGAATTCGAAATAGGCCTGGATCGCGCCGCGAACGTAGGATTCGAAGTCGGTCGCCTTCAGATATTCGGCGTGCAGGATCGGTCGGAACCGCCGCGCGCCGTCGTCGGCCAGGGCGGCGACCACCTCCTCCTTGGAGCGGTAGTAGTTGTAGAAGGCGCCCACCGAGAGGCCGGTACGGCGGATGATGTCGCGCACCGTCGCCGCCTCGAACCCCAGTTCACGGAACACTTCGCGCGCGGCGTCGAGAATGGCCTGGCGATTGGCGAGCTTGGTCTGCTCGCGCTTGCCGGGACTGAGAAAGACGACTTCGGACATCCGCCTAGGATCGGGCGCCGCCGCGGCGAAGTCCATCGCAGACGGACGATTGCGAGAGCGAGGCTCTGCAACAGGCGATTGGGCCCGCGCTCGCTTCCGGTTAAGCTCCGATTGGGTCAGGCGCCGCTAGAATGGACCACGAAAAACACGAAAAACACGAACGCGTGCTGTACGCAGACGAGGCCTATGAGATTCAAGGCGCCGTCTTCGAGGTCAGCCGGGAGATGGGGATCGGCTTCCTTGAGGCCGTCTACCAGGAATGCTTGGCCATCGAGTTCTCGGGGCGCGAATCCGTTCGTGTTTTTCGTGTTTTTCGTGGTTCCAGAAAACCTCGCCGCCACCCGGCGTTCGCCGATTGCTCAGGGCGCGGCAGAGTCTGCGTGGTTGAGGGCGGGGGAGTTGCAGGTGGAGACGCACCGGGTCCAGCCGGACCCGCAATCGTCCGGGTGATCGCTGGCGCGGCAGAAGTACATGGTCTGGGCGCAGTCCATCCGGCACTCGGACGGGTCGGCCGCCGGCGAGGTCGGCGACGCATAGGCGACGCTGGGCGCGGGCGTCTCGGGCGTCGCCGTCGCCGCGCTCGCGACCGGGTCGGGCTTCACGGTCGGCGGGATCACCAGCTTGCCGCCATCGGGCATCACGTCGGCCGAGGCGGCGAGCGCGATCGTCGGCAGCATCACGAAGAGCAGGGCGAGGCGGGCGAGCATGCCGCAGCATCGCCCGCCCGGCCTTAAGGCCCGATTAACCACGTTGCCGGCGTCAGACCGTCCGTTGCGCGCGGTCCTTTTCGTTGGCGCCGCGGATCGAAGAGCGCGCCTGCTCCCATTGTTCGTCGGTCCAGTTGCGCAAGGTGGAGAAGCCGCCGCCGCCCGCCAGCCAGGCGCCGCCGTCGATGGCGATAGTCTGGCCGTTGACGTATTCCGAGCCGGGGTGGAGCAGGTAGACCGCCAGGTTCGCCAGCTCCGGCATGCGCCCGACGCGGCCCAGCGGATTGCCGGGCGAGGATTCGTCGGTGGTCTCGCCCATGTTGCGCGCGCCGCTCGGATTGAGCCGCGCCCAGGCGCCCTCGGTGGGGAAGGGCCCCGGCGCGATGGCGTTGAAGCGGATGCCCTTGGGGGCCCATTCCACCGCCAGCGACTGGGTCATCACATTGAGCCCCGCCTTCGACATCGCCGAGGGCACCGTGTAGGGGCCGCCGTGCCAGATCCAGGTGGTCAGGATCGACAGCACCGAGCCCTTGCGGCCCTCGGCGATCCAGCGCTTGCCGCATTCCAGGGTGACGAAGAACGAGCCGCGGAAGACGATGTTGGCGATGGCGTCGAAGCCGCGGGCCGACAGGTCCTCGGTGCGGCTGATGAAGTTGCCGGCGGCGTTGTTGATCAGGCCGGTGAGCGCGCCGTCGGCCCAGACGGTCTCGATCATGTCGTGGATGGCCTCGGGCACGCGGATGTCGCAGGCGATCGGCGTCACCTTGCCGCCGTGGGCGTCCATGATCTCCTTGGCCGCCTCCTCCAGCACCCCGCCGCGCCGCCCGCAGATGTAGACGTGGGCGCCCAGCATCGCGAGCGCCTCGGCCATCACCTTGCCGAGGCCGGTGCCGCCGCCGGTGATCAGGATCCGCTCGCCCTGCATCGCATCGGGCTTGAACATCAGATCGTCGGGGGTCATCGGCCGTCTCCTCGCTGGTTTTGCGAGAAGTCCGCCGCCGTTACCGTACGTCGGTCAAGACCTCCTCGTCGGCCGGGAGCGTGATAGGCTGCTCGGCGATGTCCGACCTCGACTTCAGTTCCTTCGTCTCGCCCGCGCCGCATCCGGGGGAGCATCTGCGCGCGGATTTCCTGCCTGAATACGGCCTGACGCCTGGCTCGCTGGCCAAGGCGATGGGCCTGAGGGATCGCACGCGCATCGAGCGGCTGGTCCGAGGCGCCCAGCCGGTCACGCCGGATACGGCCCTTCGGCTGGCGCGGGTCTTCGGCACGTCGCCGCAATTTTGGATGAACCTGCAGGCGCAGCACGACCTTTCGGTCGTCGCCATAGCGCGCCGCGACGATCTCGCGGCGATCCAGCCGCTCGAGCCCGCCTAAGCCGTTTCCATCGCCTTCGCCCGGTCCATCACGCTCTCGACGTAGTTGCGCCGCGCGTCGAACTCCTTGGCGATGCCGTCGTCGGCCTCCTGCAGCGCCTGCACGTCGGTCTCGGCGAAGCCGATGATGCCCATCTCCTCGTAGCCCTTGCGGATCACCGGGCCCCAGAGGCCGATGTCCTTCACGATCGGCACGATGCGGGTGAAGAGCGAGGAGCGGAACATCTCCATGAAGCCGCTGTCGTACATGTGCTCGGCGCAGCGGGCGGGATCGAGGCCGAGGGTCTTCCAGACTTCCACCGCGTCGAAGCGGTCGCGCATCAGGTAGCAGGCCTCCAGCAGGAACTCCTCGCGCTCGTCGCGCTCCTTCTGGGTGAGCTGCGGATAGTAGTCGCGCAGCGCCAGCCGGCCGAAGGCGACGTGGCGGCTCTCGTCCTGCATCACATAGGCGTT
>Ga0302314_10012116_pt1 | contig 14959 bp, 13 predicted proteins | sample III_Palsa_N2_3_FD_200533 | JGI IMG/M metagenome (GOLD analysis project Ga0302314, IMG submission 200533) | Peat permafrost microbial communities from Stordalen Mire near Abisko, Sweden - III_Palsa_N2_3 | ecosystem: Environmental > Terrestrial > Soil > Palsa > Peat permafrost | place: Sweden... | reverse complement strand
GCGCGGCGACGCTCGAGCTCACCGGCGAGGAACGCGTCGCTGTCGTGGCGCGCGGCGTGCACGATCGCGCGCGCGTCGGGAGCAATCGTCTGCACCAGCACCTCCCCCTCCGTGCCTCGGCCCACGCGCCCGGCCAGCTGCGCTATCAGCGCGAACGTGCGCTCCTCGGCGCGGAAGTCGGGAAAGCGCAACGTCGCGTCAGCGTCGAGCACGACCCCCAGGGTCACGTCGGGGAAGTCGTGGCCCTTGGCGACCATCTGGGTGCCGATCAACACCCCGGACTTGGCTTCCTGGAACCGTCGCAGCAACGCTCCCGCGCCGCTCTCAGATCCCTCCGCGGCCACCGCGTCGGCGTCCAGGCGGAACACGGGAAAGCCGCCGTCGTCCAGGACATCTGCCAGGTCGTGCTGCAGGCGCTCGGTGCCGGCGCCATGGCGCGCGACTGACGTCGAGGAGCAGTCGCAGCAGCGAGTCGGCGTGGGCTCGCGGTAGCCGCAGTGGTGGCAGGCCAAATACCCGCCCGCACGATGAAGGACCAGAGCGACGTCGCAATCGGGACAGCTCCACACCCGCCCGCACGAGCGACAGGAGAGGAAGTTCGACCAGCCGCGGCGGTTGAGCAGCACGATCGCCTTGCCACCGGCCGCCCTCACATCCGCCAGCGCCTGCGAGGTGTCCGGATGCAGTCCCTGGGTCTCACCACGCATGTCCAGCACCCGCACACGCGGCAGAGGACGACCGTCTACGCGGCTTCCCAGACGCGAGCGGGGCAGCCGCGCAGCGCTCTCGGGCCGCGGGGTCGCACTGCCCATCAGCAGCAGCGCCCCACAGCTCCTCGCTCGCTCGGCGGCCACGTCGCGGGCGTCATAGCGAGGGTCGCCCTCGTGCTTGTAGGAGGCGTCGTGCTCCTCATCGACGACGATCAGGCCGAGCCGCTCGATCGGCGCGAACACGGCAGAGCGCGGCCCCACGCAGACCCTCGCCTCCCCCTCGCGCAGCCGGCGCCACTCGGCGTAACGCTCAGCTCCTCGAAGACCCGAGTGCAGCACCGCGACGGTGTCACCGAAGCGCTCGATGAAGCGCCCGACGATCTGCGGGGTGAGCGCGATCTCGGGGACCAGCACGATCGCCCCACGGCCCTGCTCGAGTGCGGCTGCGGCGGCGCGCAGATAGACCTCGGTCTTGCCCGAGCCCGTGACACCGTGGAGCAGTCGCGGTGTCTGCCCGGCCGCCGTCGGGCCACTTTGCTCCAGCGCTGCAAGCAGCGGCTCGAGGACGGCCTGCTGGTCGGCCGTCAGCTCCGGCGCCTGCGGCCTGGGCGTTCCGACCGGGAGATGGCGCGGGCGGGCCACAGCGCGGCGCTTGCGCCCACTGAGACGGCGGGCGGCGCCGGGAGGAAGCACGAGGCCGAGCGCCCTCGAGATCGTCGAGCAATACTCGGCCGCGATCCACACCGCCAGCTCGACCAGGTCGACGGGCACGCCAAGCTCGAGGGCGCGCAGCGGCGCAAGCAGCCTCTCTTCGGCGACCTCGCTTGACTCGCTGAGCCCGACGACCACGCCGAGGACCTGTCTGCGGCCGAACGGCACGACGAGCATCGAGCCGACGTCAACGGCGCCGCCGCGCATCTCCTCGGGCAGCCGGTAGTCGAACGGCCCGCGCAGTGAGCGGGCGCTCGTCATCGGCTCGACCTTGGCGATGGCTGACACCGCCTGACCCTAGAGGCGGAGTCGGTCAGAGACCGGCGGCCGAGCGCAGCGCCTCGGCCTTCTCGGTCCGCTCCCACGTGAAATCGGGATCATCGCGACCGAAGTGGCCGTAGGCCGCGGTCTTCTGGTAGATCGGCCGGTGCAGTTTCAGCTCCTCGCGGAAGGCCCCCGGGCGCAGGTCGAAAACCTGATCCACCGCCCGCGCGATCTGCCCGCGGGTGCGGCCCTCTTTCTCGGTACCGAAGGTCTCGACCATCACGGACACCGGGTGTGCGACCCCGATCGCGTAGGCCACCTGCACTTCGGCGCGATCGGCAAGACCGGCCGCCACGATGTTCTTGGCCACCCAGCGCGCGGCGTAGGCCGCCGAGCGGTCCACCTTGGAGGGGTCCTTCCCCGAGAACGCGCCGCCGCCGTGGCGGGCCATGCCGCCGTAGGTGTCCACGATGATCTTTCGTCCCGTCAAGCCCGCATCGCCCACCGGTCCGCCGATCACGAAGCGGCCCGTCGGGTTGACGAGGAAGTTCTTGCGCAGCGCGCCTGCGTCGTAGAGCTCGACCGGGAGGATCGGCAGAACGACGTGCTGCCAGAGGTCCTCGGCGATGTGGGATTCGACGCCCTCGGCGTGCTGGGTGGAGATCAGGAGCTTCTCGATCGCGACGGGCTTCCCCCCGCTGTAGCGAACGGTCACCTGGGTCTTGCCGTCCGGTCGCAGGTAGTCGGGCGTGCCGTCCCTGCGCACCTCTGCCAGGCGCTCGGCGAGACGGTGTGCAAGTGAGATCGGCAGCGGCATCAGTGTGTCCGTCTCGTTCGTCGCGTACCCGAACATCATGCCCTGGTCGCCCGCGCCGGCGATGTCGAGCTCGTCGTCGTCGTCGGCGTCGGTGCGAGTCTCGTAGGCCTGGTTGACTCCCTGTGCGATGTCGGGCGACTGCTTGTCGATCGCGTTGAGCACCGCACACGAGTCCGCCGAGAAGCCGAGCGCAGCGTCGGTGTATCCGATTTTCCGGACCGTCTCGCGCGCAACCTCCTGGATGTCCACGTAGGTGTCGGTGGAGATCTCACCGGAGACCACGATCAGGCCCGTGTTCACGAGCGTCTCGCACGCCACACGACCGTAGGGGTCGTCCGTGAGCACCGCATCAAGGACGCCGTCTGAGATCTGGTCGGCGATCTTGTCGGGATGTCCCTCCGTGACTGACTCGGAGGTGAACAGGAATTCGTTGTCTGAAAGCTCGGTCATGGGCGCGGGGGTCGCTCCAGGGTCATCCTTCGAGGGCAGGATCTGGCGAAAGCCGGGAAAGTTTAGGGGGATCGGGGGACTTTGGCTTTCAGCCCAGTCCGGCTGCGGTGCGTAGGCCATCCTCGGCGTCGTCCTTCACCGCTGGGCGCCCCTCGCCGCCGGCGCGGTGACCGCGCTGGCCCCGCTCGACGAAGTCGATGATCAACGGCACCCCGTCCATTCCGTAGCGGGCGCGCAGGCGATTCTCGATGAAGTAGGCGTAGTCGCGGGTCACGCGCGCCCGCGAGTTGACCTGGATCGCGAAGCGCGGCGGACGCTCATCGATCTGGGCCATGTAGATCAGCTTCAGCCGATGCTGGCTTGAGCCCCGGCGGGTGCCGACGGGCGGCTGGCGGGCCTGGATCGCCTCGGCCAGGAAGCGGTTCAGCTCGGGCGTGGGGATGCGCCCGGACATGCGGTCGCCGAGGGCGATGGCCTCCGTCAGCAGACGTCCGACATGCCGGCCGGTCTTGGCACTGGCGGTGAGCACCCGTGGGCGCAGGCGGAGCTTGGCGGCAACGCGCCCGCGCTCGTGGTCGAGATCCTCCTCGGTCCCGTCATGGAGGTCCCACTTGTTCAGCACGATCGCTGTCGCACAGCCCGCCTTCATCGCGAGCTCTGCGATGCGCAGGTCCTGGGCGGTCACGCCGTCGGCGGCGTCGCACACGACGAGCGCCACGTCGGCTCGTTCAGCGGCGCGGTGGGAGCGCAGCGCGGTGTAGTACTCGACGGAGTCTGAAACCTTCGACTGGCGGCGCATGCCCGCTGTGTCAACGAGGATCAGCTTGCGGTCCCCCACGAGCAGCGGCATGTCGATCGCATCGCGGGTCGTGCCGGCAACCTCTGAGACGATCACGCGCTCCTCGCCGAGGAAGCGGTTGACCAGCGAGGACTTGCCGACGTTCGGACGGCCGATCACCGCCAGGCGAACGGTGTCGGAGTCGGGCTCCTCATCGCCGTCGGGTAGCAGCTCGACGATGCGGTCCAGGAGATCCCCCGAGCCGAGGCCCTGAGCCGCTGAAACGGCCAGCGGCTCGCCCAGCCCGAGGCGGTGAAACTCGGTCGCGAGCGGCAGCTCGGCAACGCCGTCGCACTTGTTCGCGGCGACGATCGCTGGCAGCGCAGAGCGGCGCAGCAGATCGGCGATCTCCTCGTCCCCCGGGCGCACACCGGCGCGCGCGTCGACGACCAGCACGGCGACCTGCGCGTCGGCCAGGCCCGCGCGCGCCTGATCGCGAATGGAGCCCGCGAGCGGGTCCTCGTCCTGGAAGTCCACGCCGCCGGTGTCGATCAGCTTGAACTGGCGCCCGTTCCACTCGCACTCGAGCTCCTTGCGGTCGCGGGTGACACCGGGGCGCTCGTGCACGACCGCCTCACGGGTGCCCGTCAGGCGGTTGATCAGCGAGGACTTCCCCACATTCGGATAGCCGACGACGGCAACCTTCATGATCGCCAGTATGACCGCGCCGGCACGCCGTCCCGGTCAGAGTGCCGGCGAACGGGCGCCCGCGAGCTCGGCGATGCGCTCGACGACGTCCGCGACAGCCAACCCGCTCGTGTCCAGTGTCACGGCTCCCGGTGCGGCTCGCAGCGGGCTGTGCTCGCGCGTGGAATCGCGCTCGTCGCGAAGCGTCTGCTCGGCCAGGACCATGTCGGGATCAGCGCCCAGCTCCACGGCGCGCCGACGCGCACGCTCGCGCGGGTCCGCCGTCAGGAACACCTTCAGCTCCGCCCGCGGGGCGACGACGGTGCCGATATCGCGGCCCTCGGCGACCCAGTCCCCGCGCGCGATCAGCGCACGCTGCTTTGCCACGAGCGCCTCGCGCACGCCTGGATCCGAGGCCACACGCGAAGCCGCCTCTGAGACCTCGGGGGAGCGGATCTCCTCGCTTACGTCGCGGCCGTCCAATAGGACGCGAACGGGCTCCCCGGGCGCCGTGCTCTGAAGCTCGATGCGCGCAGCGCGCGCCAGCGCCGCCGGCGGCTCCGCCGGCGCCCGGAGCAGGAGCAGGCCCACGGAGCGATACATCGCACCGCTGTCGAGATAGGTGAAGCCGAGCCGCAGCGCCAGCGCGCGCGCGACAGTCGACTTGCCGGCGCCCGCGGGGCCGTCGATCGCGATCAGCATCGGCGTGCTCGGATCAAGCGAGCAGGCTCCCCAGGTCATCGACGAAGCCAGGGTAGGAGACCGCAGCGGCCTCGATGCCGAGAACCTCGACCCCCTCGCGCGAGGCCAGGCCGGCGACGGCGCCGAGCATCGCCAGGCGATGGTCGCCCTGGGCGTCGATCGTGCCTCCCTGAAGCCCGCCGGTGCCACGCACGGCAAAACCGTCCTCGGTCGCCTCGATGTCGGCGCCGAGACCGCGCAGCCCAGTCACGACGCCCTCGATGCGATCTGACTCCTTGACTCGCAGCTCCTGCGCACCACGCACGATGGTCTCGCCCTCGGCGAAGCAGCCCAGCAGGGCGACCAGCGGCAGCTCGTCGATCGCCAGCGGAACCTCCTCCGGCTCAACCACGGTGCCCTCGAGCGCTCCGTGGGCAACGTCGAGGTCGCTGATCGGCTCGTCGGCCTGGAGCTCGCCCGTCTCATCCTCCAGGTCGCCCAGCAGGATGCCCTGCATTCGGCGGACGATGCGCAGGAACCCTGTGCGAGTCCAATTCACGCCCACGTCCTCGAGCAGCAGCCGCGAGCCGGGCACGAGCACGCCGGCCGTGATCAGGAATGCCGCCGAGCTCACATCGCCGGGGACCGTCAGCCCGGGGAGCAGCAGCTCATCGGTGTTGACGACCGTGACGTGGCGGCCGTTGCGATGGATGCCGACACCGGCTCGCAGCAGCATTCGCTCGGTGTGGTCGCGGCTGCGCGAGGGCTCACCCACGGTTGTCGCGCCGTCGGCGGCGAGTGCGGCCAGGAGAATGCATGACTTGACCTGGGCGCTGGCGACCGCCATCTCAAAGGAGATCGCACGAAGCCGCGCGCCGCGCACCTCAAACGGCGGCAGGCGCCCATTCCTGGCGTGGAGCTCTGCCCCCATCAGGCGCAGCGGCTCGGCGATCCTGTCGACCGGGCGCCGGCGGATCGACTCGTCGCCGTCAAGCGTGAACGTGGACCCCTCCTGCGCCGCCAGCCAACCCGGCAGCAGCCGCAGCAACGTGCCGGCGTTGCCGACGTCGATCGGCCCCTCCGGTTCACGCGCCTCGCGCAGACCGGTGCCGCGCACGATGACATCCTCACCGCGCACCTCCACGAGCGCCCCGAGCGCGGCGATCGCCTCGAGCGTCGAGGCGGTGTCGGCGGCTTGCAGGTAGCGCTCGATTCGCACGGGCTCCGAGGCCATCGCCCCGACCAGCGCGGCGCGGTGAGAGATCGACTTGTCAGCCGGCGGTCTCAGCTCCCCGGTGAGCCCGCGAGCGGGCCCGAAGCTCATCTTCATGGCGCCATCCTCACGCGCGCACCACCGAGAACCCCAACTCGGTGATCAATTCCTGCGCGTGTCCGGCCTGCTCGTCGCCACCGATCCACAGCGCGACCACGCCCTGGCGGTTGTCCTCGGAGGGCGACAGCGCCATATCGACGATGTTCACGCCCTCGCCGCCCAGAGCGAGCGCGATCTCGGCGATCACGCCTGGGCGGTTAGGCACTGAGGCCCGCAGCTCGTGCACCGGACCGCCGGTCAGACCCGCGCCGAGCAGCGCGTCGCGATCTGCCCGGGCCTGGTCGTTCCAGGCCGTGATCCACTCCGCATCGGCGGCCTCGAAGGCAGCGCGCACGTCCTTCAGCCGGCCCGTGAGCTCGTCGATACCGGCGATCAGCGCGTCGCTGTTGGAGATGTAGATGTCTGTCCAGATGTCGCTGTTGGCGCCCGCGACGCGGGTCGCGTCGCGGAAGCTCGGGCCGACCGCCGGTAGGCGCGGCGAGCCCTCGGCTCCCACCAGGCCCTCCGCCTGGGCGACCAACAGGTTGGCAAGAACGTGGGGCAGATGCGACACCGACGCCATCAGCCGGTCGTGGACCTCTGGATCGATCGCGGTGGGTCGAGCGCCAAAGCTCGTGAGCAGGCGATGCAGCCGCTCATAAAGGACTCCGGCCGTGCTACCGCGCGCCGGGGTCAGATACCAGGTCGCGCCTTCGAACAGGTCCTCGCGCGCATGCTCCACGCCTGCTGTCTCGGCCCCCGCGAGAGGATGTCCGCCGACGAACCGCTCATCGGCGCCCGCACTTGCGAGCGCGCGCTTGGTCGAGCCGACGTCGCTGACCACGCAGTTCAATGGAGCGCTGTCCAGCGCCAGTCGAACCGTCTCTGAGAGGGCGCCGACCGGCGCGGCCACGAACACCACGTCGGCGCCCGCGACGGCCCCCGCCACATCCGGCGCCTGTGCATCTATCGCCCCGATCTCGCGCGCCGCCTCCAGCACGCGCGGATCGGGGTCATAGCCGTACACCTCAGCGCCGCCGCGCCGGCGCGCGGCCATGCCGATGGATCCGCCGATCAGCCCGACCCCGAGGACGGCAACCTTCACGCGGCGCTGAGCGCCTTGCCTGCGAGCGCCGTCGCCCGCTCGACCGCTGCCGCGTACTCCGCGAAGTCGTCGTTACGCAGCGCCTGCGGCCCGTCGCAGATCGCCTCCTCGGGGTTGGGGTGCACCTCGACGATGATGCCGTCCGCGCCCACCGCGGCCGCGGCCAGCGACAGCGGCAGCACGAGCTCGCGCCGGCCGGCCGCGTGGCTGGGGTCGACGATCACCGGCAGGTGGGAGAGCTCCTTGAGCACCGGCACGGCCATCAGGTCCAGTGTGAAGCGGTAGGCGGTCTCGAAGGTGCGGATACCCCGCTCGCAGAGCATCACGTTGGGGTTGCCTTCCTTGAGGATGTACTCGGCCGCCATCAGCAGCTCATCGAGCGTCGCCGACAGGCCCCGCTTCAGCAGCACCGGACACCCGGAGCGGCCGACCTCGGCGAGCAGCGGGTAGTTCTGCATGTTGCGCGCGCCGATCTGCACGACGTCTGCGACCTCGAGCACGGCCTCCATGTCGCCGATGTCCATCAGCTCGGTGACCACCGGCAGGCCGGTCTCGGCCTTCGCCTCGGCGAGCAGCCGCAGACCCTCCTGACCGAGACCCTGGAAGGCGTAGGGAGATGTGCGCGGCTTGTAGGCACCGCCACGCAGGAGCGTCGCCCCGGCGTCACGCACCACGCGCGCGGTCTGCATGGTCTGCTCGCGCGACTCGACCGTGCAGGGGCCGGCGATCAGCGCGAAGTTCTCGCCCCCGATCTTTCGCCCTCCGATGTCCAGCACCGTTCGCTCGCCGTGCGTGATCTGCGCAGAGGCGAGCTTGTAGGGCTTGAGGATCGGCACGACCCGATCCACGCCCGGCTGGCCCTCGAGGCCGAGCCCCTCAACCGTCACGTCCTGCTCGACGTCGCCGATGGCGCCGATCACTGTCACGCGCGCGCCCCGGCTGCGATGGGCGAGCGCGCCGGCACGCTCAATCTTGTTGACGACCGCCTCGACCTCCTCGTCGGTCGCGGTCTCCTTCATGACGATCATCATTGATTCATCCTTTCACTGACGCCTGGGAATGTTAGGGATGCCGGGGACAAGTCCACCGGCGGTGGCGCGTGAGGGGGGCGCGAAAGGCACCCGTTACGGTGGCGCTCGGTCCCGTTCCGGAACCCGCTGCGAGCCTCAGAACCCGCTCACGCACGGGCTCTGGCCGAAGCGCCTAGATAAATCGCCAGGCGAAATAGGTACGGCAGGACGACCGGGTGCGCACAGATGTCAGGGCGGTCACGTTCATGGTCGTCTAAAGGCTTTGTAGCAGACAAACCGCTCGAGGTCGAGGGCTTGAAGACAACTTTGCGATCTCCTCGCGACCGCGAGCGCTCCCGACAGCCGGCAGGGCCGCGGGCGCTCAGCGCCGATCCGTGGCCGCCAGAACGTCGGCCAGAGCATCCAGGAACGTGGCGTTCTCCTGTGGCAGGCCGTAGGTGACGCGCAGCGCGGGCGTCTCTGAACCGAGGGCCGCGCCGCCGCGAACGAGCACGCCGCGCGCGCGCAGGCCGTCCATCACCGCCTGCTCGTCGCGACCTTCGCCGAGCTCAAACCAGCAGAAGTTGGCCTGCGAGTCGGCCGGCTCGATACCGAGCGCGCGCAACCGCTCATCCACCGAGATGCGCTCGGCGACCGTGCGGGTGACACGGTCAAGCACGGCATCCTGGTGGGCGAGCGCCTCAACGGCGGCGACCTGAGCGAGCGCGTTGCAGAAGAACGGCTGGCGGACCTGGTCGAGCGCCCGCGGGAGATCCTCAGACCCGCACAGGGCAAAGCCGACGCGCAGTCCGCAGAGCCCGTGCACCTTGGAGAAGGTGCGCAGCAGGACCAGGTTCGGGTGACTGTCGAGCAACTCGATCGAGGAATCGGGATCCTCGAGCAGGTTGAACTCGCAGTAGGCCTCATCGACGATCACGCACACGTGCGGGGGAACCTCGGCGAGGAACTCGGCGATGCTCTGAAGCGGGATGGCCGTACTCGTGGGGTTGTTGGGGTTACACACGATCACAAGCCTCGTGGCGACGGTGATCTCGCGCAACATCGCGTCGAGGTCGTGTCGGTAGGAGCTATCGAGCGCGACGGTGACCGCGCGCGCGCCGGACGCGGCGCTGAGGTGCGGGTAAACCGAGAAGGACGGCCAGGAGTAGACGATCTCCGCGCCGGGCTCGAGCAGCGCCTCGCCGGCGGCCAGGAGGATGTCGCAGGAGCCGTTGCCGATCGCGATCCGTGAGACGGGAACTTCGTAGCGGTCTGAAAGCCGCTGACGCAGGAGCGAGTTGGAGGGGTCCGGGTAGCGGTTCAGCGTCGTTGAGGCACGGTCGATCGCCTCGCGCACATCAGGCAGCGGCGGGAACGGGGACTCGTTGCTGGCCAGCGACACGAGTGGCGCGTCGCCGGCGTAGCCGCCCGCGACGGGGTATGAGGGGATGCGCCGTATGCGCTCTGAGAACTCGATTGCCATGCGCCCATTGTGCCCGACCGCCATCGCAGGGCCGGTCGCGTCGCTACTGCGCCGCCTCCAGATCGGCGCGCAGGCCGCTGGCGTCGCCGAGGTAGACGTGCCTGGGCTCGTGGTCCTCGTCGGCGTGGTAATGGATCAGCACGCGGATCACGCGGGGCATCGACCGCGGCACCGCGATCTCGCGGGCGCACAGCAGCGGCACTCCCTCGAAGCCGAGGGCGCGGGCCGCGACGGCCGGGAACTCGGCGTTGAGATCGTTCGTGGCCGTGAAGATGCAGCTGACGACCTGCTTGGGCTCAAGCGCGTTGCGCTGCATGATCGCCTGCATCAGCTCGGTCGTTCCGTCCAGGATGTCCTGGGCGTCGTTGCGATTCACGCTGATGGCGCCACGCAGGGCGAAGAGTCGTTGTGCCATGGGCGGCGATTCTTTCAGAGCGAGCGCAGGCGCTCGATCTCGGCTGCCTGCAGGCGCCGATGCGCGCCGGTTTTCAGCCCATCGAGCCGCAGCGGCCCAAACGCGACGCGGGAGAGCTCGAGGACCGGGTGACCGACGGCGGCGCACATCCGCCGCACCTGCCGGTTGCGCCCTTCATGGATGGTCAGCTCGATCAGGTTTCCCTTCAGCCGGCGCACGCGCGCGGGTGCTGTCGGCCCGTCGTCGAGCTCGATCCCGCGGCGGAGAGCATCGAGCGCGGGCTCGCCGACATTGCCCCCGCCAACCGTCGCGCGGTAGGTCTTTGAGATCTCAAAGCTCGGATGGGTGAGCCGGTTGGCCAGCTCGCCGTCGTTGGTCAACAGGATCAGACCGCTCGAGTCGGCATCGAGGCGACCGACCGGATACAGGCGCAGCCCCTGCTCGGGCACGAGCTCGAGGACTGTGGGACGCCCGTGGGTGTCGCGCGCGGTGGACAGCACGCCCACGGGCTTGTGCACGGCGTACAGCACCCGCGGCTCGGCTCCGGCCACGGGGCGGCCGTCGACCACGACGCGACTGTTCTCGCCCACGTCGCGAGCCGGATCGGTGACGATCTCACCCTCGACGCTGACCCGGCCGGCCACGATGAGCGTCTCTGAGGTGCGCCGGGAGGCGACACCGGCATGCGCCAGATACTTGGCAAGCCGCATCGGTCAGCCGCGCAGATGCTCGGGAGTACTCATGGACTGCCACCATAGGAGGCACCCGGCCGCACACGGGACAATCATGGACCTTCAGCTTCTGGACAAGACGCTCGCCGACCACGGCGAGCCCGGCTTCCGCGCCCGTCAGGTATGGGCCTGGGCGGCCAAGGGCGTGAGCGGATACGGGGAGATGACGAACATACCCGCGGCGCTCCGCGACGCCCTCGCAGCCGAGCTGCCCTTCTCCAGCCTCACCCTGAGGGAGCAGGCCGAGTCCAGCGACGGCACGCTCAAGGCGCTGTTCGCAACGGCCGACGGACGGCCCCTGGAGGCCGTGCTGATGCGCTTCAGGGACGGCCGGCGCTCGATCTGCGTGTCCTCGCAGTCGGGCTGCCCGCTTACCTGCACGTTCTGCGCGACCGGGGCGATGCGGTTCGCGCGCAACCTGACGGCTTCTGAGATCGTCGATCAGGCGCTTCACTTCCGGCGCATCGAGGCGATCGACCACTGCGTGTTCATGGGCATGGGCGAGCCGATGATGAACCTCGACAACGTGCTCGCTGCGTGCGAGCGCCTGCCGGACATCGGGATCACACACCGGCGCATCACGATCTCGACGGTGGGGTGGATCCCCGGGATCGAACGCCTCACCGAGCAGCCGCTGCCGATCAGGCTCGCGTTCTCCCTGCATGCCGCGGACGAAGCGCTCCGCTCGGAGCTGATGCCGGTGAACGAGAAATATCCGCTCAGCGACGTGATCGAGGCCTGCCGGGCGTTCTACGAGCGCCGGCGCCGGAGGGTGTTCATCGAGTACGTGATGCTCGCGGGCGTCAACGACCGCTACGAGCAGGCGCTCGCGCTGGCCAAGATCCTTTCCGGACGCGGGGATGAACCCTCGATCTTCAAGGTGAATCTGATCCCCTACAACCCGACCGAGTCCGGACCCTATGAGGGCTCCACGCGCGAGTCGATCGCCGCGTTCCGCGCGGCCCTTGAATCGCGCGGCATTCCGGCCACGGTTCGCCTCACGCGGGGACGTGATATCGACGCGGCCTGCGGTCAGCTCGCCGCCCGCGCCGGCTAGGAATCCCCGCCGCCGCCCGCGCGAGCCTCACCGGCCCGCAGCAGCCGCTCGCGCAACTCCTCCTGCTCCTCCGGGCCCGGATCCCAGCGGGCGACATCCGGGAGCTCATCGAGCGTGCGCAGGCCGAACAGCTTCAGGAACTGGGTGCCCGTGCGGTAGAGGACCGCGCCGAACTGCGAATGGCCGGCCTCCTCAATCAACCCGCGGTCGAGCAGCGTGGCCGAGGCCGAATCCGCGCTCACGCCGCGAATGCGGGTGATCTCCGGGCGGGAGACCGGCTGCAGGTAGGCGACGATCGCAAGCGTCTCGGCCTGGGCGGGGGTCAGCGTGGAGGCGCGCGGCCGGCTGAACAGGCGGCGTGCCGCGTCCTCGCTGGCGGGGTCCGAGGCGAACGTCCAACCGCCGCCCAGCTCGCGCAGCCTGATTCCCCGGCGCCCGGGCGCGTACTGCTCGGCGAGCAGCTCGAGAACCGTGCGAATCTCCTCCTCGCCGGCCTGCGTCGCATCGGCGAGCTCCTCGGCGCTCAGCGGCTCGGTCGACAGGAACAGGAGCGCCTCGACGGTGTGCGCCAGCGATGGGGTGTCATCGCCCTCGAGCGGGACACTCACGCGCTCATCGTCGGCGGGCGCATCGGCGGAGGGGCGCCCGCGGGCAGCGGTGAACGGACCGGTGGGATCGATCACCTCCAACGGTTCGCTCATCCCGCGATGCCTTCGGCTCGTGCCTCGTGGATGGCCGGCTCGCGCGCCGGGACCGCGTGGATCGCGATCTCGCCGAAGCTCTGATCCTGCTGCCAGTCTGCCTCGCCGCGCTTGTACAGCTCGAGCAGCGCGAACAGCGTGACCGCGACGGTGACCCTGTTGGCGTCGCCGACGGCCTCATCGAAGCTGAAGGCGCCGCGGCGAAGCAGCGCCCGCAGGTGAGCGAGGCGCTCGGCGACGGTGACGCGGGGCACGTTGATATGGCGCAGGCTGATCGTGGGCGGCATCAGCAACAGCCGGCCGATCATCTCGCCCAGGACCTGCGGATCCTGGGAGCCATCGGCCGGTTGAACGATCGTGCGGCGCAGACTTGCGGGCAGCGGGGCCGCGCGGAAGCGAACGCCGTCCTCACGCGCGAACAGCTCCCCCAGGTGAGCTGCCGCAGAGCGGTAGCGGCGCGCGTCGAGCATGCGGGCCAGCAGCTCCTCGGCCGCCTGGGCCGGCTCGATGTCGAGCAACTCCTCATCGTCGCCCGTCAGCATCAGCCGCGACTTCAGCTCGAGCAGCGCGGCGATCAGGACGATGAACTCGGTGGCGCTCTCCAGGTCAAGCTCGCCGCGCTCCTGCAGGTGGTCGAGGTAGGCGAGGACGACGTCGGCGAGCGCAAGCTCGAGCAGATCCACCTCTTCGCGCAGCACGAGCGTCAACAGCAGATCGAACGGGCCGCTGAAGACCTCGAGGTCAAGCTCGAGCGTTGCGACGCTCATCTCCCGTCCCGGGAGCGACTCGAACGCCTGAGGTTCATCGGCTCACCGTACCGGCCGGTGGGGACGCGGAAACGCCGCCGCTGCGCCGGGGCGCGCCCACGCCCATGTGCTCGCGCACGTCGGCGAGCGTCTCTGAAGCGATCGTCTGGGCGCGCTCGGCGCCACCCTCGAGGATCGACTCGAGTGTTGATCCATCGGCACGCAGCTCCTGATAGCGCTCGCGCACCGGGGCGAGGTAGTCGACCACCGCGCCGGCCACGGCGACCTTGAATTCGCCGTAGCGAGCGTCCGCGAACTCGGCCTCCACGGCCGCCTCCTCGACGCCGCGGACGGCGGCGAGGATGTCAATGAGGTTCGTCACTCCCGGCTTCTCCGGGCCGCGGTTGACCTCGCTGCCCGAATCGGTGACGGCGCTCTTGAACTTCTTCTCGATCGCCTTCGGCTCGTCGAGCACATACACGGTGCCCTGCTCTGAGCCACCGGTTGTGGACATCTTCTTGGACGGATCCTGCAGGTCCATGATGCGCGCGCCGACCTCGGGGATGCGGTGCTCGGGCACGACGAGCACCTCCTCACCGCCACCGAACCGCGTGTTGAAGCGCCGTGCCACGTCGCGCATCAGCTCGAGGTGCTCGCGCTGATCCTCCCCCACGGGCACCTCATGCGCTCGGTAGGACAGCAGCAGCCCGGCGGAGACAAGCTCGCGCTGGGCGATCGACTTGTCGCGAAACTGATGCATCCGCTGCAGTCGCCCGAGCTCGGTGACGCTCGACAAAAGCCACGTGAGCTCGGTGTGCTCCGGTACGTCGGACTGGCGAAAGAGGATGCTGCGCGCGGGGTCGATGCCGGCGGCGAGCAGGATCGCCGCCGTGTCATAGCAGCGTTCGCGCAGCTCGGCCGGCTCATAGGCGACCGTGGTCGCGTGCAGATCCACGATGCAGAAGATCCCCTCGCCGCGCTCCTGGCTTGAGACGTACTGCGCGATCGCGCCGATGTAGTTGCCCAGGTGCTTCTGCCCGGTGGGCTGGATGCCGGAGAAGATGCGCACCTAGGATCGGATCCCGTTCACTCGAGCTGCCCTTCAGCTGCGGCGCCGAAGCGCCGCATCGGCGAGCCAGGGCGGGTCCCAGCCGCGGTCGTTGGGGTTCACATTAGTGCCCGGCGGCACAACCTCATCGATCCTGTCGAGCAGATCGCCACTCAGTGTCGTCTCCAGGGCGGGGAGCTGTGACTCGAGCTGCTCCATCGTGCGCGGGCCGATGATCGGGGCGGTGACGGCT
>Ga0302314_10012115_pt1 | contig 14960 bp, 13 predicted proteins | sample III_Palsa_N2_3_FD_200533 | JGI IMG/M metagenome (GOLD analysis project Ga0302314, IMG submission 200533) | Peat permafrost microbial communities from Stordalen Mire near Abisko, Sweden - III_Palsa_N2_3 | ecosystem: Environmental > Terrestrial > Soil > Palsa > Peat permafrost | place: Sweden... | reverse complement strand
TAGCCGGCGATGCGGGCGCAGCGCCGCGCGATATCGGGCCCGAGAAGGGTTTCAAATGGGCGGGCGACCAGCACCAGGAACAGCGCGCCGCCCAGCGCCATGGATTGGCTGACGATGACCAGCCCATGCAGCAGGATGCCGAGGTAGCCGAACAGATCGACGAGGAGCGACACGGTACCTACTTTGCGTCCACGATGAAGGGCACGCTGCCCCGCGTTATATGCCCGTCAGTGGCCAAAACCTGCCATTTCAGCGTGTATGCGCCTGGCTGCACGATGGTGGCCGCCTGCAACAGGGCCGGCGCCGGGCCGTCGGTGGCCGCGAGCCGGGTCTGGCCGCCATCGGGGCCGGTGAGCGTCAGTTTGGAGCGCGAGACGTCGATCCGGCTGTTGTAGCGGAAGGTGATCGCCAGCGCGCCGGCGGGCACATGGCCGTTCGGGGCGGGGGTACTGTCCACCAGGATGGCATGCGCCCAAGCCGGTACGCAGGGTGCCACGACAAGCAGAACGGGCAGCAAAAGGCGGGTGAGCGGGGCGTGGCGCGGCATGGTGTCTCCGAATGGCCGGCGCTGCTGTAGGACGCGCCGCGCCGCGATGTCCAACGCAGGGCGCGAATTGGGTGTTGCAATCCGAAACTTTTCGCATCGCGAACGCGTCATCCCCCTGTGCGATTAGGTATTAACCACTGGAGATTCTCATGGCTCGTATTATCACCCTAGCCTTGTTGGCGGGTCTTGCTCTTTCAACCGCCGCGTGCGGCTGCCGCCCTGGCCACATCGGCCCCTATGGCGGTGTTCACCCCGGCGGCTGCTGGGTCGGCTAAGTAGGTCACCACCGGTCCGTCCGCGGGTTTTATGACCGTGGATGGACCGACCGGCGCACTCCAAAACAGACAAAAGTTTTTTGGTTCTTTTTTGTAAAAAAGAACAGCACTTCTTTTTTGAAAAAAAGAAGCAAAAAACTTTTGATTATGGGGCTTTGGGACGGCGGCTTGGGTGGATTCCTGGGCCGCCGGCGCTTTTTGGTGCCCAATGGAAAATTGCGGCGCGCGCGGCGGTTGGGCCGGCAAAGTTGTTCCACATGCCCGCCATCCAGACCGTTTAGGTCCTTTTTTTCCGGGGGCGCGCGATAGCTTGACCCACATCGGGCGCCGAGCCTTCTAGGCTTGAACATGCGCGCTCCCAGGGGTGCGCGATCGGCAAAAAGGGACGGCGTCTATGGATGGCAGCCAGGAGAGCGAGACGGTTCTGCGGAGTGGCGGCGCGCCGGCAGCGGCGGCCGATTCCCGCGCGGTGTCGCTGGACGACAAATACGCGCGCTTTGACGGGCGGGTTTATCTGACCGGCATCCAGGCGCTGGTGCGGCTGCCGATCCTGCAGAAACGGCGCGACCGCGCCGCCGGGCTGAACACCGCGGGTTTCATCTCGGGCTACCGCGGCTCGCCGCTCGGCGGTTACGACTTGGCGCTATGGGGTGCCAAGAAGCACCTGGTTTCCCACGACATCCATTTTCAGCCCGGCACGAACGAGGATTTGGCCGCGACCGCCGTGTGGGGCAGCCAGCAGGTGGGGCTGCTGCCGAAGCCGAAATTTGATGGCGTGTTTGGTCTTTGGTACGGCAAGGGCCCGGGCGTTGACCGCTCCGGCGACGTGCTGAAGCATGCGTCCTATCAAGGCACGTCCCAGCATGGCGGCGCCATTGCGCTGTGCGGTGACGACCATGGCGCGCGCTCGTCCACGCTGGCCCACCAAAGCGACATCGCACTGATCCATTTCGGCATGCCGGTGTTCAATCCGGCGACCGTTGAGGAGCTGGTTTCGTACGGCTTGGCGGCCTGGTCGGCGAGCCGCTACAGCGGTGCGTGGATTGGCATGAAGGCGCTGACCGATACGGTGGAGGGCGGTGCCTCGATCCCGGCCGATATGGACCGGCTGGCTTTCGCGCTGCCGACCGATTTCGAACTGCCGCCCGAAGGCCTGAATTTGCGGGCACGCAACGGGTCCGCTTTGGAAGTGGAAGCGCGGCATTACGAGCAGCGGCACGTGGCGCTGCAGGCCTGGGTGCGCGCGAACGGGCTGGACCGGTTGGCATGGGGCGGTGCGCGGCATAACCGTCTCGGCATCGTTTCCACCGGCAAGGCTTATCTGGACGTGGTGGAAGCCTTGCGCGGGCTGGGGCTGGATGAGCGCCGCTGCAGCGCGCTGGGTATCGCCGTCTATAAAGTGGGTCTGGTATGGCCGATGGAGCCGGAACGGCTGCGCGCCTTCGCCGAAACCTGCGACGAAATTCTGGTGGTCGAGGAAAAGCGCCCGATCATCGAGGATCAGATTTCCACGATCCTGTACAATATGCCGGCGCATCGCCGGCCGGTGCTGACCGGTAAGCTGGACGAGAATGGCGTGCCGCTGATCCGCGCCGTGGGCGAACTCGATCCCGACCTGATGCTGCATATTCTCGCCGGCCGTTTGCGTGGCCGGATTGAGGATGACGGGCTGACGGCACGCATGGCGGCGATGAAGCCGCTGGAAACCGGCATTCCCACGATCAGTTTCGGCGTGCGCGACCTGCTGCGTCCACCGAGCTTCTGTGCCGGCTGCCCGCATAATACGTCCACCCGCGTGCCTGAGGGCTCCACGGCCGCGGCCGGCATTGGCTGCCACATCATGGCGGCTTCATTGCCGGAGCGGAATACGCTGCCGGCCAGCCACATGGGCGGCGAGGGTGCCACCTGGATTGGCCAGGCACCGTTCACGGCCACGCCGCATATGTTCCAGAACCTGGGCGACGGGACGTATTTCCATTCCGGCCTGCTGGCCATTCGCGCGGCCCTGGCGGCCGAAGTGAACATTACGTATAAGATACTTCTTAATGGCGCCATCGCCATGACCGGCGGTCAGCAGATCGAAGGTGAGGAATTCCCCGGCGAATTGACCGGGCCGCACGTGGCCCATCAGCTGGCCGCCGAAGGTGTGAAGCGCATCGCGCTGGTGACCGATGATCCCAAGCGCCACGATCACACGCATTATCCTTCTTTCGTGACGTTCCATCATCGTGACACCCTCGATACGGTGCAGCGCGAGTTGCGCGACGTGAAGGGCGTTACCGCGCTGATTTACGAACAGGCATGTGCTACCGAGCGCCGGCGCCTGCGCAAGCGCGGCAAGCTGCCGGATACCAAGGAAAGATTGTTCATCCACCCCGAGGTTTGCGAAGGCTGCGGCGATTGCGGCGTGCAATCCAACTGCATCGCGGTAGAGCCGGAGGAAACGGCGCTGGGCCGCAAGCGCCGGATTAACCAATCCGTCTGCAATACGGATTTTTCCTGCGCCAAGGGGCTCTGCCCGAGCTTCGTTTCGGTGGTCGGTGGCAAGGTGCGCGCCCGCGCCGAGGATGATAGTGACGAAGCGGCATTGATCGCCGCGTTGCCGCAGCCGTCGCTGCCGGTGATCGGCGAAGTCTATAACATGCTGCTCGCCGGTATCGGCGGCAACGGCGTGGTGACGGTGTCCGCGCTATTGGGCATGGCCGGACATCTGGAGGGCATGCAATTCACGGTGCTGGACAATTCCGGCCTCGCGCAGCGTAACGGATCGGTGACGAGCCATTTGCGCCTGGGCGATGGCGCGCATCGTCATAGCCCGCGCATTCCGAACGGCGACGTGGATCTGGTGATTGGCGCGGATCCCATGGTGGTGGCTATTCCGGAAACTCTGGCGAAGTTGGGCCATGGCCGCTCCGCGGTGATCATGAACCGGTTCGTGGCGCCGAATGCGCTGTTCGCGTCTGACCCCGATCTGGATTTGAGTCTTGATCCGATGCTGCAAAAAGTGCGTCCGCACGCCGATGCCGATCGCATCATGCAAGTGGACGCAACGCGCATCGCCAGCGTGATGCTGGGTAACTCGATCGGCGCCAACCTGCTGCTGGTGGGCTTCGCCTGGCAAAGCGGGCTGATTCCGCTGCGCGTGGAAAGCATCATGCAGGCAATTGCGCTGAACGGCACGGAGGTGGCGATGAACCGCCGCGCCTTCGGGCTGGGGCGGCTTGCGGCGGCCCGGCCGGCGCTGGTGGCCGAATGGCTGCGCGGCCATGAATTGGCGGCAATTCCCGACACGCTGGGTGATTTGCTGGCCGACCGGATGCCGCGTCTGATCGCCTGGGCGGGCCCCAGCCGGGGTGCCGCCTGGTCGCGCCGCTACCGCGCGCTGGTGGCCCGCGTGGAGGCGGCGGAAGCCGGTATTGCCGGCAGCGACGGGCGGCTGGCCCGTGCGGTGGCGCATGTCGCGGCCAAGCTGATGACCTACAAGGACGAGTATGAAGTCGGCCGGCTATTCAGCGATCCGGCTTTCGCCAAGCGGTTGCGCGAGACATTCGAAGGCGGTGAATTGCAATACAACCTGGCGCCACCGCTGTTCGCACGGCGCGATCGCGCCACGGGCCGGCCGTTGAAAAGCCGCTTCGGCGCGTGGATGGGACGCGGTTTCAATGCGCTGGCAAAACTGCGCGTGCTGCGTGGCACGCCGCTGGACGTGTTCGGCTACCACCCGCATCGCCGCACCGAGCGAGCGGTAATCCGCGAGTATGAAACGTTGGTGGAGCAGGTGCTGGGCCGGTTGAACGCCGGCAACGTGGCGGCCGCCGAGGCCGTTCTACGGGCGCATGACAAGGTGCGCGGCTACGACGTGGTGAAGGAAACCAACCTCAAGGCCGTACGGGCGGCGCTGCCGGCCCTACTGGCCGCGATGGGGTAGGTGACGCGGGCGGGGCCAGCGTGGCCTCGCCCATGATGCGCGGGGTTTTTTGGCGCGCCGGTGACGCAGCCTGTGGGAAGCTGCGCCAAGAATACCGTTGCCGGCTATTTTTCTTCGCTGGCCGATTTATCGGGGGCCGATTTTTCTTCGCTGGCCGGCTCGTTCGTTTTGATCGGCGCGCCGCGGCCGGATTTGAGATGCCAAAGCCGCTCATGCGAGGCGAGCAGGGGCGCGACCACGGTTTCGCGGCGGTCTGACCGCGGCGGCGACCGAAGGAGTACCAGTTCCAAAGTTTCGAGCAATTCTGTAGCGACGGCCAGCTCCCCGTCATCACATGCGTGATCGAACGCCGCTTGGATTTTGTCGCTCAGACGGCGGCTGTAGCGTTCCTTGTCGCTCTGGTTTGGCTGCGGCTCAGACATACAGTAGTACCATGGTAGTTTCCTCGCCCCATCATGGCACAAAAAATGCGCGCATCAAACGGTTCAGCAACGAGGGCGCGGTTTTACTTCCAACTGGCTCAATTTGCCTGCCATCACGAAATCGCCAAAATTCATCGCCAGATCATCAGCAACGCCATTGTCGAAATACCGGGTACCAATCTCGTAGGTAGGCATTTCACCGGTCTGGTTTCGATCGTAAAACGCTACATGCACACGGGTTGATGGCAATGTGGCGAGTTCAGACCACCTCTCCGTGTGGGGCGACCAGCGTGCGCCTATCGTGACGAATGTATCCTCCGCACCACTCGCGCCGGTGCCATCGAATAATGGGATTGCAAGAAAGTGCTTGTCTGCAATGCTAGCTTGCAGAATCGCCAAGGTATGCGCCGTGGGCAGCAAAGTTCCAGGCGGCAGGGTGACGCGCCGGCGCACGGGAGCGGTAAAATCTGCGTGTCCGCGGCCACCGGAACGATCCAGCGTGGCGGTGCCGTCCAACTGCTCGGTCACCGCACCGCCGGAGGATTGGCGGGTATGGAAATCCAGCCTTGTGCCATCCTTAGTTTCGAACGTTGCGTAGTCGGAAATCATCGTGACATCGTGCGCGTCGCGGTCGGTGTAGTTGATCACGAGATGTTGTGCCGTGGTCCAACCGGTGCAGGCATCCTCCACGTCGTACGTCATGGTGCCGTTGGCCGATAGCACGCCCTGGTCCTGACTGGACTGCAGGTTGAGCGTGTAAGTGGCGTGATGGCCGCCGATAAAGGGCGCGTCCCCTGGGTGCGTGGAGGGTGAGTGCGCGGAGGGCGCGGCACTCAGCCGGGCCGGCACGGCGGCGCTGGCGGGAAGGGCGGCCGTAGCGGCGATCAAAAGAACAAAAAGACGCATGCATCATCTCGTAGGGGGCTGTCCGGCAGGAAGATAGGGCCGGGCTCGGTCCCGCACCAGGATTGAGACGCTGTATCAGCAACAGGCCTGCCCGTGCGATTTCTGGGGGCCGGGCGGCGCGCCGATATACCCCTGCCGATATACCCCGCCTGGGCGTTTCGCACGTCGTGCGGTTGGTTCGCGCGGGCATCGCCGTGCACAGGCCTTTGATGATGGCCACGGCGCCACCATCTTAGCGGCCGTTAGGGGAAACGGAGCGGGACCATGGCCATAATGGGCGCAAGCGTGCGGACCGGGTTGTGCGGGGAGCGCGCGGAGTCGGCTGAGGCGCGCGAAATCTGGGCGCAGATCCGCGAGGAAGCGGTGGGCGCCGTGGAGCACGACCGCGTGATGTGCGAAATCATCAGCGATACCGTGCTCAGCCACGAGAATTTCGGCGACGCGCTGGCGCACCGCCTGGCCCGCAAGCTGGGCGACTATGCGCTGAGCATCGAGAGCCTGGAGGCGATTTTTTGCGAGGCCTTCTCGGCCGATCCCGGCATTGAAACCGCCGCCCTGGCTGATTTGACCGCCGTGCGCGACCGCGATCCGGCCTGCCCGGACCTTCTCACGCCGTTCCTGTTCTTCAAGGGCTACCAGGCCATCCAGGCCTATCGCTTCGCACATTGGCTGTGGAAGCGCGGCCGGGTGCATTTGGCCAAACACCTGCAAAGCCGTGTGTCCGAGATCTTCGCTGTGGATATCCATCCCGCGGCCAGGCTGGGGCAGGGGCTGCTGCTGGATCACGGCACGGGTGTCGTCATCGGTGAGACCTCGGTGATCGACGATGACGTATCCATGCTGCAGGGGGTGACCTTGGGGGGCACCGGCAAACAATGCGGCGACCGCCATCCGAAGATCCGCCGCGGTGTGCTGATCGGTGCCGGCGCCAAGGTGCTAGGCGGCATAACCATCGGCGAGGGCGCCAAGGTGGGCGCCGGCAGCATCGTGCTGGAAGACGTTCATCCCTACACAACGGTAGTGGGCAATCCGGCCCGGGCCGTAGGAACCCGGCACACGCAAATGCCGGCTCTGACGATGGATCAGAGCCTGCCGGCGTTGGATTACATGATTTAGGTGCAGCGGAAGAAAGCGCTTCTTTTTGGAAAAAGAAGCAAAAACTTTTGTCCATTGGCGTGCGCGTTGACGCAACGCGCACGCCATCATTGCAAAAGTTTTTTGGTTCTTTTTTTCAAAAAAGAACTCTTTCTTTCTTAGTGCCCAACCACCGCCAAAGCATGGATCGCAACCGCGGCGGCGGCGGCCAGCACCATGACCATACCGGCGAACAGGGCTTTACGCTCCTGCTGGGGGTCCTGCTGGGCGATCGAACGGAAAGAGTTATGAAGGATCATCGTCGGCACCTTTCGGCTGGTTGACTGATAACGCAGTTAAGTGACCGACGTTAAGTTAACAAGGTTAATGATAAAAATTTTTTGTAACAGCCCAGCCACTTGGCCGCCGTGCCATAGCGCCGCAGATTGCAGCCCATGAACGATATTGGGTTCGAGCCTGCACCCACCCCGCCGTCACGGGCGCGACGCCTGGCGGATATGCTGCTGGGGCGCTTTGTCACGCTCATTCTGGCCGCCACCGCCGCGGTTCTGGGCGTGGGCAGCTTCGCGATGATGTCGCGCGGTGCGCCGCTGTCGCTGCGGCCGAACCTGGTAACGGCTCTGGTGGTGTCGAACCTGTCGGTGCTGATGCTGCTGGGCGCCGCCTTGGCCGGGCGGCTGACGCGGGTGTGGGTGGAACGGCGGCGCGGCTCGGCCGGCAGCCGCATGCATATCCGTCTGGTGCTGCTGTTCAGCGTGGTGGCCACCACGCCAACCATTCTGGTGGGGGTGTTCGCCACCGGCTGGTTCTCGCTGGGCATCCATAGCTGGTTCAATGACCGCATCCGCACCGCCTTGGATGAAGGCCTGCAGGCGAGCCAGGGCTATCTGGCGGAACATCGCGATGCGATCCGTACCGATGCGTTGAGCATGAAGGCGGAGCTGGAGCGCGCCGGCCGGGTGTTTTCCGGTGAGCCGGCCGAATTCCGCCGCGACCTGTCCATTCAGACCACGCTGCGCGGCCTGGACGAGGCGGTGATCTACGAACCCGCTACCGGCGACGTGGTGGCCAGCGCCGGCCTGTTGGAAGGGGTGGGACTGGACCGTCTTCCGGAGGGCGCCATTGAAGCTGCGCGCGCCGGCGAGGTGCCGATCCTGGGCAACGCCAACAGCACGGAAGTGCGCGCTTTGGTGGAGTTGAACTACACGCCGCCGCTGATGCTGCTGATCGAGCGGCCGGTGGACCCGCATATTCTGGACCACATGCGCCATACCGAGGACGCGGTGGCCGAGTATCAACGCATGGACCAGAACCGGTCCAATTTGCAGGTGACGTTCGCCTTCATCTTCGCGCTGGTGGCGCTGCTGGTGCTGGCCGCCGCCATTCTGATCGGGCTGGTGTTCGCCAATCAGATCGTGCGGCCGGTTGGGTGGTTGATTGAGGCGGCGGAGCGGGTGCGGGCGGGGGATCTGACCGTGCGCGTGCCGGAAATTGACGGCGGGGATGAACTCGCAGGGCTGTCTCGCGCATTCAACCGCATGACGGGTCAGTTGGCTGCACAACGTACCGAGCTGATGAACGCCTATGGGCAGATCGACGAGCGGCGGCGCTTCACCGAGTCGGTGCTCTCGGGCGTGTCCGCGGGTGTGATCGGGCTGGACCGCGAAGGGCGGATCGAGCTGCCGAACCGCGCCGCGGCCGAATTGCTGGGTGCCGACATCTACGCCGCCATTGGCCGTAAGCTCTCCGATGTGGTGCCCGAGCTCGGCGAAATGCTGGCCGTGGTGATGGCGAGCCCCGACCGGCCGCTGACCGGCGAGGTGCAGGTGGGACCGCTGCGCCGGCGCCGCAGCTTCCTGGTGCGAATCGGCGCCGAGCAGAGCGCCGGACGCACCGAAGGCTATGTGGTGACCTTCGATGACATCACCGAGCTGCAAGCCGCCCAGCGCAAGGCCGCCTGGGGCGACGTGGCGCGCCGCATCGCCCATGAAATCAAGAACCCGCTGACGCCCATCCAGCTTTCCGCCGAGCGGTTAAAGCGGCGCTTCGCCCGCGAAATCACGTCCGATCCGGAGACCTTCATCCAGTGCGCGGATACCATCGTACGCCATGTTGGCGATATCGGCCGCATGGTGGATGAGTTCTCCGCGTTCGCCCGTATGCCTGTGCCGGTGATCCGTAAGGAGGACGTGGGGCGCATTGCTCGCGAAGCATTGATCTTGCAGAAAAGCGCGCATCCGGAGATTGAATTCACCACCGACATCCCCGATCGCGGCCCGCTGGCGCAGTGCGATCGCAGACAATTGGGGCAGGCACTGACGAATTTGCTGCAGAACGCCGCCGACGCCGTGAGCATGCGGCCCGATCCTACGACGCCCGCCCGCATCGGCGTGTCCGTGCACGCAGTGGATGAAGAGGTGCGAATCGCGGTAACCGATACGGGTATTGGCTTGCCCCAGCAGGACCGGGCCCGGCTCACGGAACCGTATGTGACCCACAAGCCCAAAGGCACTGGTCTTGGACTTGCCATCGTGAAGAAGATCATGGAGGACCATGGCGGATCGGTCACACTCGACGACCGCGCGAGTCACAGTTGCGAAAAGGCGGTTGGGGGGACCGGCCAGGCGACCGTGGATGTGCGTTCGGACAGCGTGACCGGAGCGGTCGCTACCCTGGTTCTGCCGCTGACCCAGCAAACGGCTCCCGCCGTGAAAGGTGCCGATGGCGCATGAGATCCTGATAGTCGACGACGAGCCGGATATCCGGCTGTTGATCGACGGCCTGCTGCGCGACGAAGGCTATGACACGCGGCAAGCGGCGGATTCCGACGCCGCCATAGCCGCGTTTCGTGCCCGCCGCCCCGCTTTGATTGTGCTCGACGTGTGGCTGCAGGGCTCGCGGCTGGACGGCTTAGGCATATTGAAGGCGCTGCACCGCGAGGAGCCGCATGTGCCCGTGGTGATGATCAGCGGGCATGGCACCATAGAAATGGCGGTGACCGCCATCCAGCAGGGGGCCTACGACTTCCTGGAGAAGCCGTTCCAGACCGACCGGCTGCTGCTGGTGATCCGCCGCGCGCTGGAATCGGCACGGTTGCGGGCGGAGAACGCCGAATTGCGCCTGCGGGCGGGGCCCGACACCACGCTATCCGGCGCCAGCCCGGCGATTAACGCGGTGCGCGGGCAGATTGAACGCGTGGCGCCCACCGGGTCGCGTGTGCTGATCACAGGCCCTGCCGGCAGCGGCAAGGAAGTGGCGGCCCGCATGATCCATGCGCGGTCCCGCCGGGCCGAGGGGCCGTTCGTGGTGTTGAATTGCGCCACACTGAACCCCGGCCGGTTCGAGGAGGAGCTGTTCGGGATCGAGGCCGGTAACGACCCCGCTTCGGCGCCGCGCCGCGCCGGCGTGCTGGAACGCGCCCATACCGGCACGCTGCTGCTGGATGAAGTGAGCGACATGCCCATGGAAACCCAGGGCAAGATCGTGCGCGCGCTGCAGGACCAAACCTTCGAGCGCATTGGTGGCTCGTCGCGGGTGAAAGTGGATGTGCGCGTGCTCGCCACCACGAATCGCGACCTGCAAGCCGAAATCACCAACGGCAAGTTCCGCGAGGATCTGTATTACCGCCTGGCCGTGGTGCCGCTGAAATTGCCCAGCCTGAAAGAGCGGCGCGAGGATGTGCCTGAGCTGGCGCGCTACTTCCTGCAACGCGCCCGCGAAGTGGCGGGCACGGCCGGGCGCGAGCTCTCGGCCGACGCGCTGACGGCCATGCAGGCCTATGACTGGCCGGGCAATGTGCGGCAATTGCGCAATCTGATGGATTGGCTGCTGATCATGGCGCCAGGTGGACCGGCCGAGCCGATCCGTGCCGAAATGCTGCCGCCGGAAATCGGGCAGGGGGCGCCGGCTTTGCTGAATTTCGATCCTACCGCCGACGTAATGGCTTTGCCGTTGCGCGAGGCGCGGGATACGTTCGAGACGCAGTATTTGCAGGCGCAGTTGTTGCGATTTGGTGGGAATATTAGCCGGACGGCAGGGTTTGTGGGGATGGAGCGGAGCGCTTTGCACCGTAAGCTGAAGCAGCTGGGGGTGCATGGGTCTGAGGAACGGGCGGTGGCGGGGTAAGGGCGGGGTTCCGCGAATGCCGCGTTGTTCAGGAAGCTAAGGCACGCGCTTCTTTTTGGAAAAAGAAGCAAAAACTTTTGTTTGTGGCGCTGGCGTTGACGTTGCTATGTGATCCTGAGATACGTTTTGTTGCATCTATATCGTAATCAGTGCGGCCAGCTTCGCCCTCACATGTGCGGCTATGCCTGGCGGCACGGTGGCGCCGGCGTACCGCAAGGGACGCGTCAAGGTGTCGATACTGCGGATGTGGCTGAGTAATATTTCGCCTGCCAAAGCCAGGCCTTCTGGCAATACCACGCTGGACGGAAACGGCCGCACGCGCGACGTAATCGGGCAGACAATCGCCAGCCCGGTATTCTCGGTGAATACGGCATCGGAAACAACCAGCGCCGGCCGACGGCCCGCCTGCTCTCGGCCCAGCGCTGGATCGAAATCGGTCCATACCAAATCGCCGGCGCGCGGCCGATAGTCGCCGCTCATGCGCGGGCGATCATTCGGGCACCGCTTCCCGGCCTACATCTGGACCCCAATCGAAGGCATCGGTGTAGTCGGCGCGCCATGAAGCGGCGTCGCGGCCTGCAAAAAGGGAGGCGGCCGAAAAGCGGGGTGCCACCGGGCGCAGCATCACGCCTTCGGATGTCACTTCCATTTCAATCACGTCCCCTTCTGCGAGACGGGCCGCCGTGGCGACCTCGCCGGGAATGCGGACAGCGAGGCTGTTTCCCCATTTGCCCATGGTCGCGGCAGCCAATGCACCCTCCGTAGGATATCCTAAAGATATCTAGTGATGCTGCCTTCAAAAGCAAGGCCCTGGCCGCCTAGGCGTTTGTTCACGGCGCGACCGGCCCCATATCGGCATCGCATCGCTTGCAGTCAGCAAGCCGCCAATGAGGAAACCCAACTTGACCACCCAAATCCCCCAAAATGCTCTCCAACTGCGCTCGCTAATCAAGACGTCCGGCGTGCTGGAGCTGTCGCTGGCCCGTATCCCCGTGCCCGAGCCCGGCCCGAACGAGGTGCTGGTGCAGGTGCAGGCTAGCCCCATTAACCCGTCCGACCTGGGGCTGCTGCTGGGCCCGGCCGATCCGGCTACGGCCACGCAAACCGGGGCCGCCGATGATCCCGTCACCACCTTCACGGTGCCGGCCGCTGCCATGGCGTTTGTGGCGGCGCGCGTGGATCAGTCGCTGCCCGTGGGCAACGAGGGGGCGGGGCTGGTTGTGAAAGCCGGCGCGGCGCCGGAAGCGCAGGCGCTGCTGGGCAAGACGGTTGCCATCATTGGCGGCGAGCTTTACGCGCAATACCGCGTCGTAAAGGCCGCTGATTGCCTGGTGCTGCCGGAGGGAGCGTCCGCGGCCGATGGCGCTTCCTGCTTTGTGAACCCGCTGACGGCCCTGGGCATGGTGGAAACCATGCGCCGCGAAGGCCATACGGCGCTGGTGCACACCGCGGCCGCGTCCAACCTGGGCCAGATGCTGGTGAAGATCTGCCTGAAGGACGGCGTGGGGCTGGTGAATATCGTGCGCAGCCCGGCGCAGGCGGAAACGCTGCGCGCCATCGGCGCGGTGCATGTGGTCGATAGCAGCGCGGACAGCTTCAAGGACGATCTGCTGGCGGCCGTGAAGTCCACGGGGGCCACGCTGGCGTTCGACGCCATCGGTGGCGGCCGCCTGGCCAGCCAGATCCTGTCGGCCATGGAAGTCGCCGCCAATTCCGGCGCCGCCTACAGCCGCTACGGGTCCACCACCCATAAGCAGGTTTACATGTACGGCATGCTGGATACGCGGCCGGTGGAACTGGCGCGCAATTACGGCATGGCGTGGGGCGTCGGCGGGTGGCTGTTGACGCCGTTCCTGATGAAGATCGGCCGCGAGGCGGGGCAGAAGCTGCGGGAACGCGTGGTGGCTGAGCTGAAAACCACCTTCGCCAGCCATTACACGCGGACGATTTCGCTGCGCCAGGCGCTCGATCCTGCAGTGATCGCCGCGTATGGCAAGCGCGCGACGGGCGAGAAATATCTGATCGATCCCAGCCTTGGGTAAAAGCACTTCTTTTTGAAAAAAGAAGCAAAAACTTTTGCTCATGGGGGTACGCGTTGAATGCAACGCGTACCCCAAGTAGCAAAAGTTTTTTGGTTCTTTTTTTCAAAAAAGAACTGCTTGCCTTTTGCCTAGTCCACCCCGTCCCGGCCCCTTGTGCACCCAAGCCATCTGCTGTGTTACCACGCCACCATGAAACTCCGCTTCGCCCCCAGCCCCACCGGCTACCTGCATGTCGGCAACGCCCGCATCGCCCTGGCCAACGCTTTGATCGCCCGCCGCCAAGGTGGCCATTTCCTGCTGAGGCTGGATGACACCGACCTGGAACGCTCGCGCCCCGAGTTCGAGGAAGCCATCCGCCACGATCTGGCCTGGTTAGGCATCACCTGGGACAGCAGCTTCCGTCAGGCGGACCGCACGGCCGCGTATGAGGAAGCCGCCGAAAAGCTGAAGGCCTCCGGCCGGCTCTACCCGTGCTTTGAATCCGAAGAGGAGCTTCGTGCCAAGCGCGAGTTGCGGCTGAAACGGCATCAGGCACCTGTCTACGACCGCGCCATGCTGCGGCTGACCAAGGAACAGCGCGAGTCCGCCGAGGCCGGCGGCAAGCGGCCCTACTGGCGCTTCAAGCTCAGCGACGGTGAGGTGTTCTGGCCGGACCTGGTGCTTGGCCGCCGTGCCGTGAAGCTGCCGGCGATCTCCGACCCTGTGCTGATCCGTGCTGATGGCACGCATCTGTACACGTTCACCAGCGTGGTGGACGACATCTTCGCCGGCATTACCCACATCATCCGCGGCGAAGACCACATCACCAATACCGGTGTGCAGATCGACATTTTCCGTGCCCTCGGCGTGCGGCCGGAAACCATGAACTTCGCCCATCTGCCGCTGCTGGTGGATGGCGATGGCGGTAAGCTCTCCAAGCGGCTGGAAGGCCTGTCGCTCCGCTCCCTGCGGCAGGACGGCATGGAGCCGGCCGCCATCACCGCCTATCTGGCACGGCTCGGCACCTCGATGTCGCCTGAAATCCTGCCGATGGACGAGCTGGCCGCGACGTTCGATTTCAAAGCCATTTCCCGCTCGCCGGCGCGGTTCGATATGACGCAGCTCCTGCGGCTGAACCGCATCGTGCTGCACCACGCCAGCTTCGAGGAGGTGCGCGACCGGCTGCCCCCCGGCGCCACCGAAGCGTTCTGGAACACGGTGCGCGGCAACCTGGATTTGCTGACCGAAGCGCGCCACTGGTGGGAGGTGACCGCAGGTGAAATCTCGCCCCCACCCCTGCAGGAAGATCACGATTACCTGACCGCCGCACTGGAAATGCTGCCCCCCGAGCCATGGGACACCAGCACCTGGAGCGCCTGGACGAAGGCCCTGAAAGCCGGCACCGGCCGCATGGGCAAGGGGCTGTTCCAGCCATTGCGCCTGGCGCTGACGGGCGAACCCCACGGACCCGAACTGGCCGAATTGCTCCCCCTGATCGGCCGCACCCGCGCCGAGCGGCGGCTGCATTTGGCGAGTTTGTAGCGAAAGGAAGGCCAGGGGCTCTGCCCCTGGACCCCGCTGGGGACAAGTCCTCAGACCCCATTACTTAGGTGGGAGGTGAGGCGGGGGCGCACGTACCGC
>Ga0302314_10012114_pt1 | contig 14961 bp, 12 predicted proteins | sample III_Palsa_N2_3_FD_200533 | JGI IMG/M metagenome (GOLD analysis project Ga0302314, IMG submission 200533) | Peat permafrost microbial communities from Stordalen Mire near Abisko, Sweden - III_Palsa_N2_3 | ecosystem: Environmental > Terrestrial > Soil > Palsa > Peat permafrost | place: Sweden... | reverse complement strand
AAGGCCCAGACCGGTACGGCGGTGGCCACCACCAAGGAGACGATGGTGCCGCTGAGCGCCTTCGCCACCTATGCGCCGGACTTCACCCCCGTGGCCGTCAACCACCAGGACCAGTCGGTGGCCACCACCATCTCGTTCAACCTCCTGCCCGGCAAGTCGCTCTCCGACGCGCAGGCCGGGATCGACAAGGCGGTCAACACCATCCACATGCCCGCCACCGTCCACGGCGGCTTCCGCGGTACGGCGCAGCAGTTCCAGCAGTCCCAGGCCAGCGAGCCGCTCCTGATCCTGGCGGCTCTGGTGGCGGTCTACATCATCCTCGGCATCCTCTATGAGAGCTACGTGCACCCCATCACCGTCCTTTCCACCCTGCCCTCCGCAGGGGTGGGCGCGGTGGGGGCGCTGATGATCTTCCATGTGCAGTTCGACATCATCGCCCTGATCGGCGTGATCCTCCTGATCGGCATCGTGAAGAAGAACGCCATCATGATCATCGACTTCGCCCTGACGGCGGAGCGCGAACAGGGCCTCTCGACCCGCGACGCCATCTATCAGGCCTGCATGCTGCGCTTCCGCCCGATCCTGATGACCACCTGCGCGGCGATCCTCGGCGCCCTGCCGCTGGCCATGGGCCTCGGGGTGGGCGGCGAGCTTCGCCGACCGCTCGGCATCGCTATCATCGGCGGCCTCGTGGTGAGCCAGGTCTTGACCCTGATGACCACCCCGGTGGTCTATCTATACATGGACAAATTGCGCAAACCGAAGCCCCGCTCAAAGCTTGGCGCGCGGCTTCGCGGACAGGGGCCCCGACCGTCGGCTCCGGGCCCCGTCGCGCCCGCGCCGCAAGCGACCTGAAGGCATGACATGACCACGCTCCGCCCCCGCCCGAAGTCCTCCGTGACGTCCTCCATGAGGACCATGGCCTCTCTCGCCGCCCTGACCGGGATGCTCTCCGCCTGCGCGGTGGGCCCCAACTACATCCGCCCGAGCGCGCCGCTTACCCCCGCCTTCAAGGAAGGCCCTGGCCCGCAGACCGGCTGGAGCCCGGCTCAGCCCATGGACGCCATTCAGAAGGGCGCGTGGTGGTCGGTGTTCAACGACGAGTTTCTGGACAGCCTCGAGAAGCGCGTCGCCATCAACAACCAGAACGTGGTGGCCGCCGAAGCCGCCTATCGCCAGGCCCGCGCCCTGACGGCGGCGGACCAGGCCTCCTTCTTCCCCACCCTGTCGGTGTCCGGCTCGGGCCAGCGCTCAGGTAGCGGAAGCGGCGGCAACAGCGGCACGTCGAGCACCATCGTCACTGGGGGCACGGGGACAACATCGGTGGTCAGCGGCGGGCGCAGCGTCACCACCTACAACGCCGCCGCCGACGCCAGCTGGACCCCGGACATCTGGGGCAAGATCCGGCGGCAGGTCGAGTCCGACACCGCCACCTCCCAGGCCGACGCCGCCGAACTGGCCAACGCCACCCTTTCGGCGCAGGCCCAGCTCGCCATCGACTACCTGACCCTGCGGGTGCTGGACGAGGAGAAGCGCCTCTACGACCAAACGGTCGCGGACTACAAGCGCTCCCTTCAGATCACCCAGAACCAGTACGACGCCGGGGTGGCCGCCCGCGGCGACGTGATCACCGCCCAGACCCAGCTGCTCGGCGTGCAGGCCCAGGACGCCGACATCGGCGTGCAGCGCGCCCAGAACGAACACGCCATCGCCCTTCTGGTGGGCGTGGCCCCGGCGGACCTGACCATCGCTCCCGCGCCCATCAGTCGGGTTGTGCCTGTCGCCCCCGCTGGCGTGCCGTCCACCCTGCTGCAGCGGCGCCCCGACATCGCGCAGGCGGAGCGGGCTGTGAAATCGTCCAACGCCCTGATCGGGGTGCAGGTGGCGGCCTACTTCCCCGACATCACCCTCTCGGGCTCCTACGGGTTCGAGGCGGCCAACCTCGGCCACTTGTTCGAGAGCGCGGCCAGCGTTTGGTCATACGGCGGCGCCCTCAGCGAGACGGTGCTCGACTTCGGCGCGCGCCGCGCGCGGGTGCGCCAGGCGAAGGCAGCCCGCGACCAGAGCGTCGCCCAGTACCGCGAGACTGTGTTGGCGGCGTTCCAGGGGGTGGAGGACCAGCTGGCGGCGCTTCGCATCTACGAGGGCGAAGCCACCATCCGCGAGGCGGCCCTGACCTCGGCCAGGCAGGCGGTGCAGATCGCCCTCAATGAGTATCGCTCCGGCACCCAGCCCTACACCACCGTGGTCACGGCTCAGGCGACGGCGCTGCAGGACGCCCAGAGCGTGCTGACGGTGCTGCAGGCGCGGCAGATCGCCAGCGTGACCTTGATCGAGGATCTCGGCGGCGGCTGGACGGACGCCGACCTGCCCAAGCACTGACGGCTCGGGCGCCGGGCGTTCAGACGCCCGACCGCTGGCAGTGCTCAATCCAGAGCCGCTTCAGGCCCAGCATATGCGGCTCTGACGCGTCCTTCAGGACATAGGCATGGATGAAGGCCAGGCCGATCTCGGGGTGCCGCTTCCACGCCACCCGCGCCTCGTAGGCCATGCCCGAGCGCATTTCGACCAGATAGAGGATGTCCGGGACCGGCTGTCCTTCCGGCAATCTGACCCGGGCGCCGTCTTCGGAGATGTCGCGCACAACGCAGTCCACCGTGAAGGCGCCGTTCCCGAACACCAGCTTGGCGCCGAGGAAGGCGCGGCGGCGCGGTTCCTGGCGATGCTCGCCGGGCTCCGCGCTGTCCGCGACCTTCTCGGGGGATACGGCGGCCATGGGCCTGATCCTGCGTGGATGATGAGCGCACTCTGAGCGAACGGCCTTAAAGATCGGTGCAGGGGCAGAGTTAATTCTCGCCCGTCATTTCAGGCCGATCGCGGCCGCCAGAGCATGGGCGGCGTCGACCGGCGATCGCTTGTCCCGATCCCGGTCGACGGTGAGATTGGCGCTGCGCATGGCCTCCACGGTGATCCTCCCGACCAGGGGCTGGAGCGCCTGCTTCAGCCGTTCGTCTCCACCGCGCTTTGGCGCCAGCAGGATCACTGCGTCATAGGGCGGGATGGCGCCCTTGGGATCGGTCAGCACCACGAGGTCGTCCGCCGCGATTCGCCCGTCCGAGGAGAAGGCGGAGATCACATCGGCCTGCCCGTCCTCGACTGCCTTGTACATGAAGGTGGGCTGGAACTGGCGCTGGGTCCGGAAGTGCAGGCCGTAGGCGCTCTCGATCCCGCGCCATTCGATGCGGGACAGGAACTCCAGATCGGAACCGAGGGTCAGGTCCGGGGCGTGCTGCGCCAGATCGGCGATGGAGGCGATGTGCAGCTTAGCCGCCGCCGTCCGCCGCATGGCGAGGGCGTAGGCGTTCTCGAAGCCGAGGGCGCCCAGCACCGCCACGCCGTATTTCGCCTTCAGTTCGCGGGTCATCTCGGCCAGGAGAACGGCGCGGGGCGGCGTGTCCTTGCGCCCCAGGACCGTGGTCCAGATCGTGCCCGAATAGTCCACGTAGGCGTCGATCTCGTTTCCGGCCAAGGCGCGAAAGGCGATCACCGAGCCGAGGTCGTTCTTCTGAGTCACCCGCGACCCAGCCCGCTCGAGCTGGTCGGTCATGAGGTCGGAGAGGATGTACTGCTCGGAGAAGTTCTTGGCGCCGATCACATAGCCTGCGGGCCTGGAGGCGGCGGCGATGATGGGCGCGGATGCAAGCAGGAAACCGGCCAGGAGGGCGCCGAGGCCGATCACAACCCGCCGCCGATCCCGCCGGGCGAGGCCGGTCTCGATCAGGCCGAGTAGCTGGTCCACCACGAAGGCCAGCCCCGCCGACGCCGCGCAGCCGAACAGCACCAGCACCCAGTTCTCGGTCTGCAAGCCGGAGAAGATATAGTCTCCGAGCGAGGTCTGGCCGACGGAGGTCGAGAGCGTCGCCGTACCGATGACCCACACCGCCGCCGTCCGAACGCCGGCCATGGCCACGGGCGCGGCCAGCGGCGCCTCCACCTGCCAGAGGCGCTGGCGGTCGGTCATGCCCACCCCCTTGGCCGCCTCCACCACCGCGGGATCGACGCCGGTGAGGCCCGTCACGCCGTTCCGCAAGATCGGCAGCATGGAATAGAGGGTCAGGGCCAGGAGCGACGGCAGGAACCCCAGAGCCGGAAAGCCGTGCCCGATCGCCCCTCTGGTCACCGCCGAGAGCGCCAGGAGGAGCGGATAGAAGAGGGCCAGCAGAGCGAGCGAGGGAATGGTCTGGATCAAGCCTGCGACCGCCAGCACTGGCCAGCGCACCCGTGGGCTTCGGGCGGAGATGACCGCCAGCGGCGCACTTAGCACCAGCCCAAGCGTCAGCGCCGCGCCGCTCAACACCACATGCCAGCCGAGATAGACGGGCAACAGACCGAAGGCTGCGGCGATCTGCTCGTTCATGCGCCGCCCGCCGCCAGGGCGGCGACCTTCTCGGCCTGCCGCCTTGGCGTCTCCACGAGTTCGCGCACGTAGGGATCGCCCGCCCGGGTCAGGATGTCGTGCGGCGCGCCGTCCGCCAGGAGCTTGCCGTCCTTCATCACGGCGATACGGTCGGCGAGCAGCAGCGCCTCCATCATGTCGTGGGTGATCATCACGGTGGTGAGGCCGAGCGCCTCGTGAATCCTGCGGTATTCGTGCCCGAGCGTATCACGGGTGACGGCGTCCAGAGCCCCGAACGGCTCGTCCAACAGCACCACGTCGGGCTTGGCGGCCAGCGCGCGGGCGAGGCCGATCCTTTGGCGCTGTCCGCCTGAGAGCGCCTGTGGCGTGCGGCTTGCGAAGGCGCAGGGTAGCGACACTAGGTCCAGCAACTCCTCCACCCGCCCCTTGATGGTGGCCGCGTCCCAGCCGAGCAATTTCGGCGTCACGCCGATGTTCTCGCCCACGGTCAGATGCGGGAACAGGCCCACGCCCTGGAATACATAGCCGATCCTACGACGGAGAAGATAAGCCGGGCCTTCGGTCACGGGCCGCCCGTCGAGGGTGATGGAGCCGCCGTCCGGCTCGATCAGCCGGTTCAGCGTCTTCAGGAGGGTGGTCTTGCCGGAGCCCGACGCGCCAACGATCACCCGGAACTCGCCCCTGGCGACGGTGAGGCTCACATGATCGACGGCGAAGGATGCGCCGCCGTCGAAGGACTTGGACAGCCCCTCGAGGATAATCATTTCTCGACCACCGCACGGGCTTCGGGGGAGGCGGTGGCGTAGAGGCCGACGATGATGGCGAACCCGATCACCAGAGCGATGGCGCCGAGCACCAGCACGCCGCGGACATTGGCGTCGTCCACCGTGAAGGAGGCCAGGAGCGGTCCCGACGCGCCGCCGAGGATCTGGGCGCCCGCGCTCTGCATCGCCGCGCGGCGGGTGGGGTCGGCCTCGATGATCATGGGCGTGAGGAAGGGCCCAGCCAGGAGGGTCGTGGCGCCCGCCAGCACGCTGGCCAGCACGAACAGCCAAGCCTGCGCCGTGAAACCGTAGATCGCCCAGGAGATGAGGTAGACCGCAACGCAGGCGCCGAACACGATGACGTAGCGCGCCTTGCCGGCGATCAGGGTGGCGAAGGCGCCCCCGACGACCTGAGCCACAAGAGACGCGAACAACGCCAGTCGCGCCACGTCAGGGGACAGGCCGACCTGACGGGCCAGCGGCTCCAGATAGACGGACACGGCGCCGTTGGCGGCGATGAAGATGACGGTGGCGATCAGGGCGATCCAGCCGCGCCGGGGCGGGGCGCCGCTCACGCCGCCGGCTTGGTCCAGCGCCTTGTAGCGATTGGGCGCCAGAAGGGCGACGGGCACGCCCAGAAGCGTGGTGAGGCCGAGGGTCATGAAGCCGCCGTCTGAGCCGAACTTCGGCATGATCCAGACCCAGAAGGCCCCGGCGAGCATCAGCTGCGCCACCGTCGAGCCGGTCAGGAAGACGCCGGACCACCGCTCCGGCGTGCGGGAGCGCACCACCATGCCCACGGTGATCCACAAAAGGACCCCCTCCGGCACGCCCGCCGCCGCCCGCACCGCCAGCACCCCGAGGTTCGACACCTTCAGCGTACCCATATCGAGGGCGGCCAGGGCGAGGCAGCCGAGGATGCCGATCAGGCGCATTCGGTGCGCCTTCAGGAAGGCGCCGCAGAGGCCCGTGGTGATTCCCATGGAGAGGAGCTCGAGCATGGCCGCCTCGCCGATGCCGGCCTCGCTCAGGCGATGCTCGTCCTGCAGGGCGCCCAAGAGCACGGGCACCACGCCGATAATGTTGAGACCGAGGACCCCCAGCGCGATGACGGCGAAAGCCTGCCAGAAGGTCAGGGGCGGGCCGACCACCTCCTCGACCGCCCTGCGCGCTTTCCAGAACTGGACCATCAGTCTCCCTTTGACCTTCAAATAAAGGCTGCAGTCTGGCGTTGAAAGTGTTCGTTTGTATCAAGCGCGACCGTTCCGCCCCAAAGCGGTTCGCTTCAAACGCCTGGAACCCCGACCCGTGCCTGGGGCAGGCCCGAGAGACCTATTTTTGTGACTGCGCGGGGGACGATTTGTGGCCCAGGGTGTCGGAAATGCGCATGCCAGCCGGGCCGAGGATGACCACGAACAATACTGGCAGGAAGAACAGGATCATGGGCACGGTGAGCTTTGCGGGCAGCTGCGCCGCCTTTTTTTCCGCCGAGGCGATCCGAAGCTCGCGGTTCTCCTTGGCCATGATCCGCAGGGCCTGACCCAGCGGCGTACCGTAACGCTCCGCCTGGATCATGGCCGTGGCCACCGCCTTGATGCCGGGATGGTTGGTGCGCCGCGCGAGCCCCTCATAGGCCTGACGCCGCTCGGGCAGGTAGGAGAGTTCGGCGGTGAGGAGGGAGAGCTCCTCCGCTAGCTCGATGGAGCGTGTGCCAATCTCAGACGCCACCTTCTGGATCGCCGCCTCGATCGACATGCCAGCCTCCACGCAGATGAGCAGGAGGTCGAGGGCGTCGGGGAAGGCGCCGACGATGGACTCCCTGCGTTTGGACGCCCGATTGGAGAGATAGACATTGGGGCCGTAAAAGCCGAATGCCGCGCCGATCACCACAACGCCCAACTTCATCTGCACCATCAGGTTGAAGCCGTTTATGCCGAAGATGTAGATGGCGGCGATCAGGCCAAACAGGAACGGCAGCGAGAAGCGGCAGAAGTAGAACACCGTCAGGGGGCGCGGGCCGCGATAGCCCGCCTGGGCAAGCTTGTCCTGCACCTTGGGGTCTTCGAGCAAGCGCTTAAGGTCAAGCTTGTCCACGATCTTCTTGATCATGCCCTCGTCGGTGCGGCGCAGGCTCGGGCTGGCGGAGGTGCCGGTGATCTGCTGGCGCGAGCGGCGACGCAGCTCGTCCCGGCGGGTCGAAACAGACTTCATGCGCTCGTCGAGCTTTTCGCTGCGAAGCATGGGCGCGACGAGAGTTAGGATGGTGGCGAAGGTCAGCACGCCGACGATGGCGGTGGTGACGTTGGCTGGATCGGTGAAGGTGTCGAGGAAATCCATGGTCAGAACTTGAAGTTGATCATGCGCTTCATCACGAAGATGCCCATGCTCATCCAGATGCCGCCGCCGAGGAGCAAGAGGTGCCCGCGGGGATCGAGGAACATCATGGACATGTAGCCGGGCGCGGTGATGTAGACGAGGCTCATGACGCCGGGCGGCAGGCAGCCGATGATCACGGCGGAGGCCACCGCCTCGCCGGACATGGCCTTGATCTTCTCCACCATCAGCTTGCGGGCGCGCAGCACCGTGGAGAGATTGCCGAGCGCCTCGGCGAGGTTGCCGCCCGTCTTCTGCTGGATGGCCAGCACGATAGAGAAGAAGCGCACCTCGGCGGTGGGCATCCGCTCGTACATCTTGTCGAGGGACTGGTCGAAGCTGACACCCATGGAGGTCTGCTCCACCAGCTGGCGGAACTCGTAGCCCAGAGGCTCGGAACTCTCCTGGCCGATGATCTTAAGGCAGTCGTTGACCGGCAGGCCGGTTTTGATGCCGCGCACGATGATGTCGATGGCGTTGGGGAATTCCTCGGTGAACTTTTTGGTGCGGCGCTTGGCAAGAAAGCCGAGCACCCAGCGAGGCAGGCCGAGACCCGCCGCGAAGGCGGCGCCGAGGGCCGCAAGTGGGGGCATTCGAATGAGGAGGGCGACGATGAACACGACGAAGGCCAGGACGCCGCTGGTGATCCAGAAGCTGCGGACAGACACATTGACGCCCGCCTGGCGCAAGCGGGACTGCAGGGTGAGCTTGACCTTCCGCTCCTGCTTCTCGGCCGCCTTTAGCGTCTGTGTGATCTGCTTGCGGCGGACCCCGGCCACATCGGCGGCGGTGCGGGCGCGGGGCTTGTCGTCCTTCGCGCCGGCCACGCTCTGCACACGCTTTGTGCTGGCCGTAGCGGTGCTGTCCCCGCCGACGAAGACGAAGCCCAGGCCTGCGATCACCACGAAGCCCATGAAGGTGATCAGGATGAGGGTGAGCGTATCCATGCCCGCTACTCCGATGCGTCCAGGGCGTCCGCTAGTTCGCGCTCCAGGCCATAGTAGCGGGCGCGGTCCCAGAAGCGCGGGCGGGCGATGCCGGTGGAGCGGTGGCGACCCACCACACGACCGTTCGCGTCTTCGCCGGTGATGTCGTAGATGAACAGGTCCTGGGTGATGACCACGTCGCCTTCCAAGCCCAGCACCTCGGTGATGTGGGTGATGCGGCGCGAGCCGTCACGCAGGCGCGCGGCCTGGACGATCACATCGATCGAGCCGGCGATCATCTCGCGAATGGTCTTGGAGGGCAGGCCGTAGCCGCCCATGGTGATCATGCTCTCCATGCGCGACACGGCTTCGCGGGGGGAGTTGGCGTGCAACGTGCCCATCGAGCCGTCGTGACCGGTGTTCATGGCCTGCAGCAGGTCGAACGCCTCAGGTCCCCGAACTTCGCCGACGATGATCCGCTCGGGCCGCATCCGCAGGCAGTTCTTGACGAGGTCGCGCATCGTGATCGCGCCCTGGCCCTCGAGGTTGGGCGGACGTGTCTCGAGCCGCACCACGTGCGGCTGCTGCAATTGGAGTTCAGCGGCGTCCTCGCAGGTCACCACCCGCTCGGTGGGGTCGATATAGGCGGTGAGGCAGTTCAGCAGAGTGGTCTTGCCGGAGCCTGTACCGCCGGAAATCAGCACGTTGCAGCGCGATGCGCCGATCACGCCGAGCACCTTGGCGCCCTCGGGACTGATGGAGGCCCACTCCACCAGGTTGCCCATGGTGAGCTTGTCCTTCTTGAACTTCCGGATCGTCAGGGTCGGGCCGTCGAGCGAGAGCGGCGGAGCGATGACGTTGACGCGCGAGCCATCGGGCAGGCGGGCGTCGCAGATGGGGGAGCTCTCGTCCACCCGGCGACCGACTTGGCTGACGATCCGCTGGCAGATGTTCATCAGCTGCTGGTTGTCGCGGAAGCGGACATTGGTGAGCTGCACCTTGCCGCCGACTTCGATGAAGACCCGGTGGGCGCCGTTGACCATGATGTCGGCGATCTCGTCCCGAGCCAACAGGGGCTCCAGCGGGCCGTAGCCGAGCACGTCGTTGATGATGTCCTGGACCAGATGGTCCTGCTCGGTGGCGGACATGGACACGTTCTTGATCGCCACCAGTTCGGCGACGATGTCCCGAATTTCTTCCCCGGCCTGCTTCAGGTCGAGCTGCGCCAGCTGCGACAGGTCGATGGTGTTCAGGAGGGCGGTATAGATGGTGGTCTTTGTGGCGTGATAATAGTCGCTCTGCTCGCGCACGATCTCCGCGATCACATCCTTCTTGGGAGGCGGATCCTCGGCGCGGTTGACCACGTCGCTGGGCTTGCGGGAGGGCTGGCGGTTGGCGGCGTCATGGACCAGGCTGGCGTAGCCCTCGGAGGGCGCGGCGACCTTGGCGGCGGCCTTAGGGTCCTGACGCTGCGGGCGCGTGGCGATGGCGGTCCCGGCGACCGGGGGCGGCGGCGCCAGGGTTTCGAGTTCGCCGGTGGTGCTGCGCTTGCCGAACATGCTCTTCCGATCAGCCGCGCTTCATCAGGCGCTCGAGCAACGACTGAGGCTTGGCGGCGGCGACCGGTTCGCGCCGGGACAGGACCTGGGTGAACTGGGCCAGCCCTTCGGCGGCCTTGGCCTTGGCGTTGACCTCAAAGATCATCTGGCCGTTGTTGGCCGCCTGTCCGAACAGCTTGGCGTCGAAGGGCAGGACGAGGGCGGGCTCGACGCCGAGCGCCTTGGCGAATTCCTTGACGGGGATTTCAGGCCGTCCGGGGGCGCCGACCTGGTTGAGAATCAGGTGCGGCGGGGCGTCGTTGGGCCGGGCCTTCCTGATCAGGTCAATCAGGTTCTTGGCGTTCCGAAGCGAGGCGAGGTCCGGCAGGGCGGTGATCACCACGTCGTCGGCGGACAGGATGGTCTTGCGCATCCAGCCGGACCACAGGTGGGGCAGGTCCAGCACCACATAGGGGGCGGTGCCGCGGATCTTGCCCTGCACCTCCTCGAACGCTTCGGCGGAGATGTCATAGTCGTCGTCCAGCGACGCCGGCGCCGCGAACAGGGACAGCCGGTCGGTGCAGCGGGCCGTCATGCGGTCCAGAAGGGTGGCGTCCAAGCGTTCGGGCTTGCTCAAAGCGTCGCCCATGCCCTGCACCGGGTCCTGATTGAAATCGAGGCCCGCGGTGCCGAACGGCAGGTCGAAGTCGGCGATCACCGTATTGGCCTGCATGGCCTCGGAAAGCTGGTAGGCGATGTTGTGCGCCAATGTGGACGAACCCGCGCCGCCCTTGGCGCCCATGAAGGCAAGCGTGCGGCCGACAAAGGGGATGGCGGGGTCGGTGTAGAGGGTGGTCACGGCGCGGATCAGCTGCAGGGTCTGCAACGGCGGCACGAGGTATTCGCTCACGCCCCGCCGCATCAGCTCGCGGTAAAGGCCGATGTCGTTGTGGGAACCGATCACCACCACCTTGGTGCCGGGATCGCAGACTTCGGCCAGCCGGTCCAGACCGGCGAGGAGCTGCTGGGCCGGCTCTGAGCTCTCGACAATGATCAGTGGCGGGGTGGGCTGGTTGTTGTAGTGGGCCAGGGCTTCCGCGAGGCCGCCGGGGCGGACTTCGGTGGTGGCGCGGGACAGGCGGCGATCAGCGGCGGCCTTCTCGGCCACGGCGGCGGTCTCCGCCTTCTGGCAGAAGACGTGGATTGTGATGCGCGGTACGGAGGCTTCGCCGAGCGCGCTCTCCACGCCGGCCAGCAAGGCGCCGACAGGATTGGTCACCGGCGGACCGGGGGACTGGAACGCGGGCTCCGGTGGAGCGGCGACGCCGCCGGTGAGGTGAAGCGCCTCCTCGCCGAACGGATCGAACTTGGGCGGCGCGTCGGCCATGGAGGGCACGGTGAATTCGTCGTCCGCGTCGAAGGCGTCGAAATCCTCAATGAAATCGGTCTTGGCGTTCATCTACTTCACCGCCGTGGAGACAGCGCCGGAAGCCTGATCGTCCTTCTCGGCCGCAGTCAGCTTGCCTTCGCGGTATTTGCCCAGCACCGTCTGACGGCGCACGTTGTCGGCGGGCGCCAGGCCGGGGGGCGAGACGAAATCGCGCGGGTCGGCTACCTGGGTCGCGATGTTGGCGGTAAGTGAGCAGCCGAAGTGCTTATAGGGCTCGTTGCTGAAGGTGGAGCTGAGGTTGTCCCAGCCCCCGCCGCAATCGGGAATCGCCGCCGTCAGCCGCAGGAAGCTGGCGACCACGGGACTGCCAGGCCCCCCCGCCTGATAGGCGGCGAGCTGGATGCGCTCGGGAGGCACGCCGAGGGCTTCCAACTGGGATTGCACGGCGTATGCCATGGACTTGGCTTTTTCGGGATCGGTTGAGTCCGCCGGGGTCTTCAACACCACAGCGCCGTGGCCGGCGTCCCGCCAGCGACCGGCGAAATCGGCCAGGGCCGCCTGCTGGGCCGTGGAGAGGCCGTCGCCGTGCACCGCCAGAGCCACTTCGTCGGGCCTGTCCTGCACCTGAACGGCGTAATGTTCGGTCGGGAAGGGCGCCGGCGCGCCACCGATGGCCGAACAGCCGGCGAGGCCGCCGATCAGCAGGCTGCAGGCCGCGAGTTTCGCGCCGAGGCCGCTTGAAGAGTTCAGACGCATGGGCTCACTCCACCACATAGCCAAATGGCCCTTGATAGGTCTTGCCGGTCGGAGCCGTTTTGCCGACGCTCTTGTTGAGCTTGCCGAGAAGGTTGGTCTCGAGATCGTCCGCGATCTGCAGGCCGTCCGCGGGCGTCTGCAATTGGCCGGGCAGCACCGGCTTCACCAGATAGGGGGTGACGATCACCACCAGCTCGGTCTCGCCCTGCTGGAAGTCCCGCGAGCGCAGAAGCGCCCCGACCACCGGCAACTGCCCGAGGCCAGGCAGGGAATCGAGGGTCTGCTTGCTCACCGATTGCAGCAGCCCGGCGATCATCATCGAGCGGCCGGAGGGCAACTCCACCACAGTCTCGGCGCGGCGGACGTTTAGCCCTGGAACCACGAGGGTCGGCGAGGTGACGGTGGCGCCGGAGGTGGTGCTGGTCGATCCGGCCAAGGTGAAGCCGCCGGTGTCGGTGATCTCCGACACTTCGGTGGAGAGCTTCAGCGAGATACGGCCCTTGGACAGCACCACGGGGGTGAAGCCTAGGCCGACGCCGTACTGCTTGAAGGTCACGGTGATGTGGCCGGTGGCGTCTTCGTCGGTGGGCACCGGGAACTCGCCGCCGACAAGGAACTTGGCGCTCTCGCCGGACACCGCGGTGAGATTGGGTTCGGCGAGGGTGCGGATCAGGCCGGATCGTTCGAAGGCCTGAATGGTCTCCGACGCGCTTTTGATGCCGTACTTGGTGCTGCTGGTTGAGGAGACCACGCCCGTCAATCCGCCCACCAGGGCGCTGTTCAACCCGAAGGTGGAGGCGTCCGCTACTGAAAGGTTGGTCGCGCCCACCTTGGCCACCAGCGAGGACAGGTTGATGCCCAGCTGTTTGATGATAGTGCGATTCACCTCGACGATGCGGACCTTCAGCATCACCTGTTCGGATTCGGCGACGCTGAGCATGTTCACGATCTGCTCGGGCTTGGCCACGAAGCCCTGGGCCAGACGCAGCGCCTTGTCGGCGTCGGCGGAGCTAGGCACTTCGCCCGACAGCACGATGGTCTGATTGACCGATTCGACCCGGATGGTGGAGCCGGGGAGGATGCGGTTGAGAGTGTCGCCCAGCGCGGTGACGTCCTGGTCCACGCGGATGTTCAGGCGCAGGAGCTGGCGGCCCGCGGCGTCGAAGAAGGCGGCGTCGGTCTGGCCGCCGTCCACGCCCAGCACATAGATGCGGCGGGGAGTCGAGAGGACCACGTTGGCGATCTTGGGGTCGGAGACCAGCACGTCCCGCGCGTCGGTCGGCAGGTCGATCACCGCTGACTTGCCCTTGGGCAGGGAGAGGGACTGGGTGCGCGTCACGTCGCTAGAGAGGTCCACCCGCACGGTGTCGCCCGATCCGCCGTAGGATGGGCCGCCATAGACCTGCGAGCGGCTGGCGTAGGTCCGGGACCCCGGAACAGCGCCGTAGGTCGGCGCCCCGATCAGCCCCGGCTGGGCCATGGCCGCAACGGGCGCGTTGGCCGCGGCGGTCGCCAGCGCCGCGGCGAGGGTGACCAGGAAGGAGTTTTGTGTGCTCATCGGCCCACCGCCACGTCCGAGGGGGCGCCGTTGCGGTAGACCTTGACGATCGCCGGCCCCGTGCTGACCTGCTCCGCGAGCCGTGGGCCGCCGCCTGCGACGGCGGCGCCCGACGTATCCGCATAGGAGCGCAGTATCAGGGTCAGTTCGCCCTGTGATTTCGACAGAGCCAGAAGCTCCGCCTCGGCCGGCGTGACCTCAAGGGTCGCCGTGGCGCCGATCACCGCCGCGCCCTTTTGAGCACGCGTCGTGTTCTGGTCGATGGCTAGCACCTTGACGTTCTGGAGCACGGAGCCGGAGGCGAACTTCTTGGCCCCGCCGGGGCCGTCCATGGCGCGACTCTGCACTACGTCCACATGGTCACCGGGCAGGATGAAGCCGCCGGCGGCGCTTTCGGCGGAGAGCGGGACAGCCATGGCGCGCATTCCGGGATCCAGCTGCACCGCCAGCATGCCACCCGCGCCCGCATGCACGACCTTGGCCTCAATGATGGGCTCGCCCTTCAGGATGGTCTCGCGGACGATGGCGTCCACCATCTTGGAGCCGGGACCGCCGTCGCCGGCGATCATGAGGGCGTGGGTCTTGTCGGCGGCGGCGTTGACAGCCGCCGTCTCGATCTTGACGGCGGTCGGCGCCTTGGCGGACGGAGCCGCCGAGACGGCGCCGTCGGTGATGAACAGCGGGTTGATCCCGCCTTCGGACGGCCAGGGCTGCCAGTCGAAATCAGCCGCGGTGATCTTGTCGCCGGGGTTGAGGTCCTGCTTGGCTACCAGCACCCGCACCATGGGCCTCTCCGGCGCCGCGGCGATCACGGTGACGGCGGGCTTGTGTTCGTGTCCGGACGCGATGGACCTCGCGACGAGGGCGACACCGATCGCCGCCGTCAGTGAAACGAACCCAAGAACGCCCATTCGTACCGGGCTCATAGACATGCCTCCAAGCACGCGGACGACCGGACCTTCCGAGTCGCGCGCCTCTCAGGACGGAATCTTTGGGGCCCGCAGGTTAACGTCGGCCTAAGCACGAGCTTTTTTGGTTAAAACCGGGTGCGCCTGTCGGCCACACCTGCCCCACTGGCACGGCCTAGAAGGGGGGGTGCATGAGAAGGCTGGACGGGAAGGCGGCCAGTGCGCCCGCCGCGATGGCGACCCCATAGGGGATGTCGCCGCCGGGGGTGACCAGCCGCGTCACCCATTGGGGCCGCGCCCCGCGATAGTAGCCAGACCACTTTCGGCCGGA
>Ga0302314_10012113_pt1 | contig 14961 bp, 12 predicted proteins | sample III_Palsa_N2_3_FD_200533 | JGI IMG/M metagenome (GOLD analysis project Ga0302314, IMG submission 200533) | Peat permafrost microbial communities from Stordalen Mire near Abisko, Sweden - III_Palsa_N2_3 | ecosystem: Environmental > Terrestrial > Soil > Palsa > Peat permafrost | place: Sweden... | reverse complement strand
CCCATTCGTCCTTGACGGCCAACAAGCGGTGATAGTTGTGGGCGACGGCACGACTCAGCGATTCGTCGAGGCGGAGTCGTGTCTCGGCTGCACGCACCCCGTCGACCAATTTCCGATAGCGTGCCACTAGCGACGAGCCGGTGTGCTCGTCAAGTTGTCGGCTTCGATGCTCCATGATCGCCTGGGTCGTCTTCGCCTGGCGGGGCACGACGTGGATGGGCCGGCTGCCTCGCGCATCGCTCGTTGCGGCGATGCGCCCGACGGCCTGCGCATCGACCGCGACGCGCCGTCCCCACGTGAACGCTTGCCGATTCATCTTCACGGCCGTCCCATTCAACTCGATCGCACGCTCGATGGCGTCCAGTGGCAAAGGGATCTGCCCACGCTGCCAGGCCGCGCCCAGCATCATCATGTTGGAGAAGATGGAGTCGCCGAGAAGCGCGCGCGAAAGGCGCAAGCCGTCGATCAGTTGCACCCGGTCAGCGAGCACCTCCGTGAGCCGATTCGTCAAGTTCAAAGCGTCCAGAGTCCAGTCGGGATTGCGCGCGAAGTCGGACGTCGGAACGATGTCCGAGCAGACCGTGGCACGGCTAGCCCGGGGATCGAGGGTGTTGACCCCGTCGAAGACGCGTTTGCGTGGTGGTAGAAATAGATGTAGCCTCGTGCGAGATTCTTCGATACATCGTTTGCCGTCCGTGCTCGGACTGCCACGCAACCCCTTCGCCAGGCCACTTCGTGATGTCCCAGGAGTTCTCAATGCTTGTTCGAGTGTGCGCGGGACGTCTGTGGTCTCAGGCCTGTACGATGGGCATGGCGCTATGTATGTCGAGTGCCGTCGTCGCACAACCCCAGGTTTCCTTGCGACTTGCACGCATTGAAAACATTCCGGACCAGCTTGTGGGTTCGGAGATCTTGGTGGCCGTATACCGGCGTCTGAACATTTCCATCGAATTCGTCGACGTGCCCGCCAAGCGGTCGCTCGTCGAATCGAGTCAGGGCCACCTGGACGGTGAAGTGCAACGCGTACTCGCCGTCGGCAGCGAGTATCCGTCCCTGCTGCCCGTCCGACCTTCTATCAACTACATCGAACCAGCCGTGTTCGTGAAGAAGCTCGATTTTCGCGTCGAAGGCTGGAACTCCATCGCACCCTATTCGATCGGGATCGTTCGCGGTGTCGGCTCGTCAGAGCGCGGGACGCAGGGGATGAGTCGGGTCGAGGCTGTCCCGACCATGGACCAGTTGATGGGGATGTTGGCTAGCGACCGGCTCGACGTGGCTGTCAACGATCTGTTCAGTGGTTTGCTGGTCAACAAGAGGCTCCATCTTGACGCCACGATTCGACCGCTTTCTCCTGTACTGGAACACATCCCTCTCTATCATTTCCTTTATGAGGGCCACCGAGATCTGATTCCTCGCGTGGAGCAGGTACTCCGGGAAATGGCAGCGAGCGGCGAGCTTGAGCGTCTGCGCCAAGAATTCACTGCCCGGATGATCAAGGAAGCCGGCCAGTGAATCAATCTGTACGATCCGGGACGATGATGCCCTGTCGTCGCAGGGGAGGTGGCTGATGGCCCAGGCGCAGTGGGGTGGGGTTCACCAAGCCTTGTTCAACGGCAACGGCCTGGCTAAGCGTCTGTTGGTTGCAGTGGTCGCGTTCAGCACGCTCGTCACGACAGCTATCACGGGGGTCGAGCTCTACGGCGACTATCGACACGACTTGGGCGAGATCGACACCACTTTCCGCCTCATCGGCTCCAGCAACGTTCCTTCCCTGGAACACAGCGTGTGGCAGCTCGATGATGATGCGGTGCGCACCCAGTTAGAGGGTTTGCTGCGTCTACCCGACATCGCATTCGCTGGCGTGGACATCGATGGCCGAGAGCGATGGTCGGCGGGACAGGTCGCGCAGTCGCATCGCCGTGAGGTGGCAATTGAACTCACTCACAAACAAGGAGAACGTTCGACCAATATCGGAACGCTGCGTGTCGTCGCCAACGTCGACCGTGTGATCGGGCGTGTGTGGAGCCGAGCGTTGATCGAACTTCTGGGCAACGGCGTCAAGACCTTGATAGTCGCGCTGTTCCTGATGCTTGTGTTTCAGTACCTGGTGACTCAGCATCTGACAAAGGTGGCGCGTTTCGTTCGCGACATCGATCCGCTGCGGGCGGTGCCTCGCGACCAAGTGCTGGTACTTGATCGTCGTGCCAGGAGTCACGGGCGCCCGGACGTGCTTGACACCGTGGTCGGGGCAATCAACGGGCTGCTGAAGTCGCTGATGCAGGCTCATGAGGACATCAGCGCCTCGCACGTACAGTTGGCGGAAAGCGAGGCGCGCTTTCGTCTGGGCATCGAGGCTGCCGAATACGGCTTGTGGGATTGTGACCTGGCGAACAAACGTGTCTTTGCCAGCCCAGAGTGCGCGCGCATTGTCGGCTTGGAGCCGGCAGACCTGTCACCGGAATTCTCCTTGTGGCTCGCCCGCATTCATCCTGACGATGTGCAGTCCGCTGCAAACGGCCTGCGCGCCCATTTGTCTAGCGACACTTCCCTGTTGCGGCTTGAAATGCGGCTTCGGCACGAGGGGCTGGGCTGGCGATGGGTCGTCTTGCGTGGGCGCATAGTCGCTCGCGACATGCAGGGTACGCCTTCGCGAGCGCTGGGCACGCTGGTGGATGTCACTGAATTGAAGCAGGCTCGAGAGGCCCTGCGCGAAGCCAATCACCAATTGGAATCCCGCGTCCTGGAGCGTACGGTGGCGCTCGAAGCCGCGCGCGACGAAGCCGAGCGCGCCAATCGTGCGAAGTCCGAATTCCTGTCGCGGATGAGCCACGAACTGCGAACACCGCTCAATGGCATTCTTGGCTTCGCGCAAATCCTGCAGCGGGACGGTCCGCTGAGCGAGAAACAGGCGCGGGGAATGAGAATCATCGAAGAGAGCGGGCGTCATTTGATGGCCCTGATTGATGACATCCTCGACCTGGCGCGTATCGACGCGGCGAAGCTGGAGCTGAATCCAGCTGAAGTCAATTTTCCGGCGTTCCTTCACGTCATAGGCGAGATCGTCCGCGTCAAGGCAGAAGAGAAAGATCTGTTGGTCGTGTGTCAGGCAGCGTCCGATCTGCCTGCCGCGATACGCGTCGACGAGAAGCGATTGCGCCAGGTACTGCTCAACCTGCTGTCGAACGCGATCAAGTTCACAGATGCCGGCGACGTGAGGCTGCGCGTCACACGTGTGAATTCATCGGCAATTGGCATGACCGTCCTTCTGCGCTTCGACGTGGAAGACAAAGGCATCGGCATGAGCGAGGCGCAGATAGGGCGCTTGTTCTTGCCGTTCGCGCAGGTGGCCGAGGCAAATCGACGTGTGGGTGGAACTGGGCTCGGCTTGGTAATTAGCCAACAGCTGATCCGCCAAATGGGTGGCGATATCCATGTGCGCAGCCGACCCGGTGAAGGCAGTGTCTTCTCCTTCGAGATCGAGGTGCCCGAACTCCAGAAGCAGATTCCAGTGTCGCCTGATCTCGGCGTGCCCATTGGCTACGAAGGCGCGCGTCGAAAGATCTTGGTAGTCGACGATGTGCCGCAGGATCGCGCGGTGCTGCTCGACTCACTGGGCACGCTGGGCTTCGAGATGTCCGAGGCCTGCGATGGCGAAGAGGCGATCGCCGTGGCGGCGCGGCTCCGACCCGACCTCATCGTGATGGACCTCTTGATGCCGGTGATGGATGGCTTCGAGGCAATATCGCGATTGCGCCGTGTACCAGAGGGCTCCACAGTACCTATTATCGCTACGTCGCTCAGCGCGAGCGCAGAAACGCGGGCGCGCACCCGTGAGGTTGGCGCGAACGCTCTTGTCGACAAACGCTCCGAGCAGTTTGCCCTGCTGGACGCTATCGCAGCTTCGTTGGATTTGATCTGGATTCACGAAAATCCGGCTGCGGGAACGGAAGGAGCTCGTCAGCGCTCAGCCGACCGGTCAGTCGCCACCGGCGCGCCAACCGCATCCTCTCTGAGCGGCGCGCGCATCCTCTTGGTGGAGGACAATGCGGTCAATCGCGAAATTGCGCTGAATATGCTGAGCCGCGCTGGCATCGTTGTCAGCGTTGCCTGCGACGGACAGGAAGCTCTCGATATGCTTCATCGACAGCGCTTCGACGGCGTGCTGATGGACTGCCTCATGCCGGTCATGGACGGCTACGCCGCGACCCAAGCGCTGCGTCAGCAGCCACAGCTACGAAGCCTGCCGGTCATCGCCATGACTGCCAACGCGATGGTTGAGGACCGGGATAGGGCGATCGCCGCCGGGATGAACGACTACATTGCCAAGCCGATCAATGTCGAGCTGATGTTTGCCGTGCTCGCCCGTTGGGTGCGACCTGGCGTAGCCGCCGGGGGTGAGCCGCCAGGTCTTTCGAACGTCGACCCGGCTGCTGATTCGTAAGCTCGCCGGATCGCGGGTGATTTCTGATGGCTCTACTGTGTCGGCCTTGCGGAATTCAATTCGACGTCTCAGCCTGACCGAGCACCTGCCGGGGGGCATGTTGCAGGGCGAAACGCGCAGGGTGAAGAGGCCTCTTTCCACGCACGTCTCGCGCTTTTTGGACGAAAGCGACGTCCAGGAAGCATGCAGGTTGTTCTGCCTCCTGCGCGCGCAATTCGGCGCCGGCCCGCTCCCAGGGAGCACGCTCGTTTCGATGAGCCGATTCTCATATGACGCAGGGCGAGTAAGGCGACCCCTTGTGCCGGCCTCCACCCCCACTTTTGGTGATTGCGAACCACGCCCATCGGCATAGGCTCTATTGTGAAATGGGCAGTATCCGTCGCGCGGGTCTGACTGCGGCAAGGGGGCGGCACATGGACAACTCGAAGCCCGGATCGGGCAACCCCGTAGATCGAAGTCGGATCGATGGATGCAGAGTACTGATTGCCGAGGACGATCAGGTCGGCTTGCTACTGGCCATCGAATCTCCCCGGCGCTTGGGCTGTCTCGTCGAGGGCGTCAGCGACGGCGGCGCTGCCGCAGATGTATTGCCGGATGCCACTTCGACTTGGCGCTCATGGACGTGCGCATGCCGCTGATGGATGGTCTGCAGGCTACACGTCGCGTACGCCGTGCCGAGAAAGTGTCGGGGCGACACGTTCCGATCAACTTGGTGAGGAAATGGTGCGCGCCGGTTGTTGATCGGCAAAACCCTGAGTGACGCCGCTGTCGCGTCAGTCGGCTCGGGAGTGGCGCTCCGGTGCCTCGGCCTCGAATACAGCAGGCGCGCCTTTCGTCGGGCGCCAACGCACGATGACGCGGTAGGCGAGCAATGCAAATATGGCCAACATGTAACCGTAAGGAGCCGTGACGCCCGGTTTGGAAAGCCAGGCAAAGTGCAACGCGACCAGCACCGCAGCCGGATAAATCAAGCTGTGCACGAGTTTCCAACGGCGCTTGAGCCGCCGCACCCATGCATCAGACGACGTGAGTGCCAGTGGCACCAACAGCACGAACGCAGCAAGGCCTGCCAGCACGTAGGGCTTGCGACGGACATCGACCACGAACTCGAGCCAGTCCAAATCGAGGTCGAACCAAGCATACAGGCCCACATGCGTAACGGCGTACGCAAAGGAAGCGAGCCCGATGGGCCGGCGCAATCGGACGAGCCAGTTCCAGTCGGCGAATCGGCGCCCCCAACGCACACCCAGCAACCGGGAACTCGCGACGAGCGCGTGACGCAATGGTGTGACGACGAGCACTGCGATCAAAAGGATCAAGGCCCAGTGCGCGGGCGTGTGCACCACGATTTCGAGCGGATTCGTACCTAGCGAACCTCGTGCAGTTTCCCATGCCAGACGTAGCCCTGGAACAGCCATCAGCCCCCAGGCCAGGGCGACAAGCGCAGAAGGATGCTGATTCGCCGCGCGCAGGACCGCCGCGACGCGAGAGTTCGTCGCAGCCGGCGCCCCTTCAGAGGAGCCGGTCAATGTCAAGCCCGGCGTACAGGTGGGCTACCTGATCCGCGTAGCCATTGAAGAGGAGCGTTTCGCGCTTGTGCATCTCGCCGACCCGGTTCTCGCGCGACTGGGTGCCGCGGGCGAGCGCCACGCGAGGGTTGACGTTGCCGTAGAAGCCGTAGTCCGACGGCGACACCTGCGCCCAGGTGGTCGATGGCTGCTGCTCCTCGAGCCTGATCGTGACAATGGACTTGATGCTCTTGTACCCGTACTTCCACGGCACGACGAGACGCACCGGCGCGCCGTTCTGGTTGGGCATGGGTTTGCCGTACAACCCTGTGGCCAGCAGCGTCAGCGGGTGCATGGCCTCGGCGATCGTCAGGCCTTCGGTGTAGGGCCACGGCATCGTGGGCCGACGCTGGCCGTAAAAGCGCGCGGGATCGAACAGCGTCACGAACTTGACGTAGCGCGCCCTCGAGGTCGGCTGCGCCTGCCTGAGCAACTCGCCCAGGGGCACGCCGTCCCACGGGATGACCATCGACCAGCCCTCGACACAGCGCAACCGGTAGATTCGCTCCTGTGGCCGGAACTCGCGGAGCAGTTGATCGATGTCTAGCGTGCGCGGGCGAGCCACTTCGCCCTCGATGCGTATCGTCCAGGGGCGCGGATTGAGGTTCTCGGCGAGCACAGCCACCGCGCGCTTGTCGGGCGAGTACTCGTAGAAGTTGTTGTAGCTGGTGATCTCGTCCCAGCTGTTGGGCCTGTCGCTGGCACTCGGGCTGGACGGCGGCGCGTCGCCGGTGTCGGCACGGGCGCTGGCGAACGTGTTCGACAGGCACAACGCCGTGACCCCGCCCAGGAATCTTCGTCGCGCGAGCCGTTCGAAATAGACCGCCGACGGCGTAATCTCGCTGGGACGAACGTGCATCGGCGGTTTCCTCGGTCAGGCCGTGCTGTTCAGTTGGCGGGCAAAAGCGGCAGCGTGACCGGCTTGGGCGGCGTGGTCAACGCCTGCATGAACGCGACAATGTCCTGCATCTCTTCGCGAGTCAGGTTGAGCGGCTTGATCTCGGGGGACAGGTCGGTCTTGGTCTCTCCCCCCTTGTTGTAGTGCTCGACGACCTCAATAAGAGACCGCGCTGAGCCATCGTGGAAGTATGGTGCAGTCAAAGCGATGTCACGCAGGGTTGGTGTCTTGAAGGCACCCTTGAGCGACGGTAGCGGCTTGATCGCGAAGCGTCCGACATCCGGGTTGGTGCGGCCGTAGACGGCAAGTCCGATGTTGTGGAAGCCGCCATCCGTGAAGTTCGGCGCCGCGTGGCAGACGGCGCAATTGCCCTTGGCCGGGTCTTCAAAGAGTCGAAACCCGTGAACCTGCCGCGCCGACATGGCCGTCTTGTCGCCGCGGACCCAGCGGTCGAAGGGAGAGTCATCGCTGATGATGGTGCGCTCGAAGGCCGCGATGGCCTTGGAGGTTGTCGCCTTGTCGACGGCTTCGCCGGGGTAGGCCCTGCTGAACGCGGCTTGATAGGTCGGATTGCTGTTCAGCCAGGAGAACAGCGCGCTGAGATCCATCGCCATTTCGTCCTGCGATTCCATCGGCCCCATGGCCTGATCCTCAAGCGAAGCTCGGCGACCGTCCCACATCTGCAGCGTGGTATATCCGGAATTGACGATCGTGGGCGTCTCGCGGCCCAGCACCTTGCTCTTGAAACCCTTGGCCGTCGGCAGCCCGTCGGTCCAGCCGAACACGGGGTTGTGGCAGTTCGCGCAGGCGAGGTTACGCTCGGAGGACAGGCGAGGATCGAAGAACAGCATCTTCCCCAGTTCGACGCGCTCGGGCGTCGGCTGATTGTCCGCCGGCGACGGCGGCGGCCCCGAAAACAGCCACTTCTGGTCGTCCTTCGTTGGTGCCATTGAATCGCCGGCGGCCATGGTGGTACCCGGGAACGAGCCCCAAAGCGCCAGCGCCGATGCGACGGCAAGTGCCAGTTGTTTCATTCATGTCTCCATTGAATTGATGATCAGTCCGCAACTCGTTGAGTCCCGGCCGGTGACGCTTGCCAAGGCGCAGGCGTCCACGCGGTTCGCACGCGAATGGCCCCCATCACTTGGTAACCTCGATGGTCATCTTCATGTCGGGATGGATCGCACATTCGACCTCGACCGTACCGGGCTTGTCAAAGACCACGGACTTGGAGGCGCCGGGCCCATAGGCACCGAGGTCGAAGCTCTTCGCGTCCGACAGCGAGAAGACGTTGTGCACCATCGTGTCCTGGTTGATGAACTTGACGGTGTCGCCCACCTTGATCGCCAGCTTCTTCACGGAGAAGGCTTTGCCGCTCTGCGCGACGACGTACTCCGTGGCGTCGGCAACGCCGATCATCCCCAGCAGCATGGAGAGAGAGACTATGGCGATTCTCAGCTTGTTCATGTCCAGTCCTTTGTGTACGTCTCGGGCCAAGGGTCACTGCAGGCCATTTGAGAGCAGCGCTGCCGCATCCCGCTTAAGCCGTGACCACAAATAGGGCAGGCCCAAGTTTCGCCGAAACAGTTCGCCCCGCGAGAAGCATGCGCCGCCTAGCATCATCTGTCCAGAGCTTGGCTTGGCATGAGCGCACCGCGTCCTTGATGCAACGAATCCATCGGCGCAGCGAGAGTTCCGCTCGATGAGGTACGGCATCATGTATCTGAGATCTTGAACGTATTGACCATGTCCTGTAGCCGGCGCGATTGCTCGCGCATGCTCTCGGCGGCTGCGGCGCTCTCTTCGACGAGCGCCGAGTTTTGCTGCGTCATCTCGTCGAGTCGCCCCACCGTCTCGTTGACGCGACCCAGGTCGCCGCTCTGTTCCACGGAGGCCCTGCTGATGCCAGCAATGATGGCCGTCATGCGCTCCACGCCGTCGACGATCTCATGCATCGTCCCGCCAGCGACGTGCACCAGGCGGCAGCCCGAATCGACTTTCTCGACGCTACTTCCGATCAGCGACTTGATCTCGCCAGAGGCGGCCGCCGCCCGATGGGCGAGCGCGCGTACTTCGCTCGCGACGACGGCGAAGCCGCGACCGTGCTCGCCCGCCCGCGCCGCTTCGACGGCGGCGTTAAGCGCGAGGATATTGGTCTGGAAGGAGATGCCGTCGATCACGCCTGTGATGTCGGCGATGCGCCGATTGGCTTGCGAGATATCGTTCATGTTGTCGACGACTCGAGAGACGACGTCGCCGCCGCGCTGTGCGGCTTGTGCCGTCGTCGCGGCCAGACCGTTGGCATCGCGTGCCGAATCGGCATTGAGCCGGACGCGCTCGGTCAGCTGCCCCATGGAACTGGCCGTCGATTGCAGGGAACTCGCCGTCTGTTCCGTTCGGCGGCTGAGGTCGCTGCTCCCGCTGGCGATCTCGCTGCTGGCCACGGCCATCTGGCCGGCGACACTGCCGATGTCGCCTACCAATCCACTCAGGCGACTCTGCATGTCCACGAGCGCTTGCTGCAAGCGCCCGATCTCGTCGAACCGGTCGACCTTGATCGATTCGCGCAGGTCGCCCGCGGCGATGCGCTCAGCCAGGTGAACGGCGTCGATGACCGGGATCGTGACGCTTCTCGACAGGCGCCACGCCAGCAGGCTTGCTAGCGCGACCGCGCAGGCGAGCGCCGTGCCGATCTCGAGGAGCGCGATGTGCGAGGCCTGCGCGCTGTCGCTCCTGGCCTGTTCCAGCAACTGCATCTGTACGTCCTGGGCCCGGCTGACCGCCGCCCCCAGCGCACCGATTCGAGGTCGGACGGTGTCGGCAAGGACGGTATGCCCCATCTCCATCTTGTGAGCCTTGACCACGCGGGACAGCTTGACGAGCGCCACGAGGATACCGCTGCTCTGGTCGCCGAGTTCTGCGGCGGCCTGTTCACCGCGCGTGCCCGTGCCGTGCAAGGCTTCCTGCAGGTCCTGGATCTGCTGGCCGACTGTCGAGCGGCCACGCTCGATGCGGACCAGCGCGGCGTCGCTGGCCGTGTCGTCGGTAGCGGAGATCGCCTCGTTTGCGGCGATATCGAGTTCGTCGACCAGATGCGCCAGAGCCTGGATCTTCACCAGTCGTGGAACTTGGGCATTGGTGATGGAGTTCAGTTGTCGCTCCATCAACCGGGCCTGCCATGCCGCTACTCCGATAACACCGATCATGATCAGCACGAGGGCCCCGAAGCCGAGCGCCATGCGGAACGCGAGCCGGGCATGCCTAAGGGCGACGAGCGGGTGGACCAGCCGTTGAAGGGATGTCATCATGTTGCTCCGAGAGGACAGCGCGGTTTCATTTCTGGGATCCTGTGCCCTGCTTGGGTGCAACCGACGCGACATACGCGATGACCAGTTGGAGTTCTTCTTCACTCAGTTCGGCTTCCCAACGCGGCATCGCAGGCGAGCGTCCGACAGAGGCTCCGCCTCCTCGGACGATGGCGTTGCGTGCCGGGTCATTGAGAACGCTAAGGCGAAGGTTGGCGGGCGGGGGCGTCAGGAGGCGCGCGAGCTGGCCGGTTCCATCGGCGTTGGCACCGTGGCAGATAACGCAGTGCGCCTCGAAGACCGCGTGCCCCTGCTCCAAAGCGGCATCGCCCCCAGCCCATGCCAGACCGGTCCAAGCGGCCAGCAGCCCGGCCAGGGCCAGCCTTGCCGTCTGGCCAGCAGTTGCTGAGGGCCGTGCGTCGATCATCCACGTCGGGCTTGCAGATTGCATGATTCTCGCCAACCGTTTCACATTGTCTTGCTATCGGCCCGATACAGTGGTCACTTAAGGGCGAAGCGCCGACAGTACGCCCGGGCACGTGACGGAGTCGGCGTTCGCATGGTGCGCGTCGACCGATGCGCCTCGCTCCGCTGCCGCTTCGAGGATACGCAGGTCATGCTCTCGGGAGATCGCCCGACTACGGTAACCCCGAGCATCGGCGCGGCGTGGTATCACGGACGTCTCGTTAGCCAGCCGCAGTTGACGACGGTGGTTGTCGAGTTCCCCCTATCGGACGGCAACGGGTAGGCTTAACTGGTGGAGTTCGCCGGTTGATTGATAGACCCGGCTCCTGTACGAGAACAGCGGGGACGGATCTACCAACCAAGATCGACGGGGGCCACCCGCCACGGTTTCCTCCATCGTGGCGCGGACGTCCGCGTGGTTGGCGCAGGCAGCGGGAATTTACAACCTACCCCAGCGACCCGATTCAAGTTGATGGTCATATGACCGAATAGGTGAGTTGCAGTGGACTTTCTCGCGGCTTGACGATGAGCGCGTCCTCTCATCATGTCGCACGTCCAAAGGATTCGCCATGTTCACCTGGTTCGACAATCTGCGGATCGGCACCAAGCTGCTGACCGTTCTAACATCGGTATTGACCTTCACGGTGCTCGTCGGCGGACTGGCGGTTGTGCAACTCGACCATGTCAGCGCCGACGCGCGCCTGTTGGCCAACAACGCACTACCGCGCGTGCGCCTGGTCTCGGCGTTGCGTGCCTCGGTGCTCGAGACGCGCGCTGCCCAGTACGCGCACATGCTGTCTGACTCGGAGGACGAGCAGAAGGGTCTCAAGATGCGCATCAAGGGGCTAGCCGACACACTGGCGACAACCCGCAAGAAATACGAGCCGTTGATTGCGTCTGCGCAAGAGCGTAGCGCCTACGACACCTTCGTGCAGCGCTGGAACGACTACCTGACGGGCAACGAGAGGGTGCTGTCCCTGACGGGTGACTTCGGCACCAAGGCGATGGACGGCGACTATCGCAAGTTGTTCGACTCGATGAACGACAGCCTGTCGGCGATCCTTCAGATCAACGACCGCAGCGCCGATGCGCAAGTGCAGGCCACCGAGCAGACGGCGACGCAAACCCGCATCGTGATCCTGGCGGCCGTCGTGATCGCCGTTGCGGTGGGCCTGGCCCTGGCCTTCGTGATGGCGCGGCGAATCGCCGCTTCCCTAGGCGAGGCTTCGCGCAGCGCGCGCGCGGTCGCCAAGGGCGACCTCACGCGCAACATCCCGCGCGGCGGCAACGACGAGGTCGGGAGCCTGCTCGCCGCGCTGACGGAGATGCAGGCTGGCCTGCGCGAGTTGGTCAGTACCGTGCGCGAAGGTGTGGAATCCGTGGCGGAGGCATCGTCGGAAATCGCCTCGGGCAACCTGGACCTGTCCAACCGCACGGAGCAGCAATCGAACAGCCTCCAGGCGACCGCCTCGGCCATCCATCAGATGGCCACCAACATCCGCCAAAACACCGAATCGGCCAGCCAGGCCAATGAATTGGCGCGCAGCGCGTCGGAGATCGCCGTCCGCGGCGGCGGCGCCGTGCAGGAAGTGATCGTCACGATGGAAGAAATCACCGGGGCGTCGCGCAAGATCGTCGACATCATCGGTGTGATTGACGGCATTGCCTTCCAGACCAACATTCTGGCGCTCAATGCCGCCGTCGAAGCGGCGCGCGCCGGCGAGCAGGGTCGCGGCTTCGCGGTCGTTGCAGCAGAAGTTCGTCTCCTCGCCCAGCGGTCGGCGACGGCCGCCAAGGAGATCAAGACGCTGATCGGCGCCTCGGTCGACAAGGTCGAGACCGGCGCGAAGCTGGTCCAGGGAGCGGGCAAGACGATGAGCGAAATCGTCAGCTCGGTTCAGCGCGTGAGCGACATCATCAGCGAGATCTCGTTGGCAGCATCCGCGCAGACATCGGGCATCGACCAAATCAACGAAGCCGTGACGCAGCTCGACCAGATGACACAGCAGAACGCGGCGCTGGTCGAGCAGAGCGCGGCGGCTGCCGAGAGCCTGAAGGATCAGGGCAGTCGCCTGCATGTGGCCGTTGCGAAGTTTCAGTTGCAGTGAGCCTAGTGCGCAGCTTTTCGCGTGCGCGTCGCGTCACTAGGCCCAGTTGATCGCTTGGCGAGGACGATGGGCGAAAGCGCGAAGCCGCGCGCACGAGACGTAGTCGGTCTTCATGAAGTGTTACAGACGTCTTAGGCTCGGCCACGACCGACGGCGCCGTGGCGCAGCAGTCGACTGACGCCGGCGCGATGGAATCAGCGTTGGGCTTTGGGACTGGACAGCGGCGTGGTCACCAACAGCGTCTTCCGCATCGTCAATCAAAACACTGCCAAGGTTTTGGGTGTCTCGGACATGTCAGTCGCGGAAGGTGCCCAGGAGGTTCAATGGTCCGATAGCGGCACGCCGGACCACAACTGGCGCCCGCGCCTGCTCAACGATGGCTATGTGTTCACGAACGTCAACAGCGGCAAGGTGCTGAGCATCGACCAGATGATGAGTGGCGCCGGAGCCGACACCGTTCAGGCCGCTGACTCGGGCGCTGCAGCGACTGAATAGAAAGTGGTCGCGGGTTCAGGTGGAGCGTTCAAGCTCGTCAACTCGCACAGCGCCAAGGTATTGGGTGTGGCCGGAATGTCGACCAACGACGGAGGGAACGCCCTACAGTGGAGCGACGACGCCACCAACGACCAGTTCCGGAAATTCCTGGCGACCCAGTGATCTTGTGAAAATGTTGGCCCTTCCTTCAGAATTCTCGGTAGTGTGCGTTAGGCGGCGTAAGTGATCGCCCAGATCACTGCGACAAAGTTCACGGCGCAGGCGCGACAAAGTTCACGAACGGAATCCCCGATGCTCGACGTCGTTTGCTACCGTTGCTGAGCATCAGGAAGCGTGCCGGTCCACCACCTACTCGGTGATATCCACTGCCCGTGGCTTGCCCACATTGCACACCAAAACGACCGTGCCGCCCCGCCATTCGCCCTCGAGCAGCCCGCCGGCATCTGTCAAGTCGGCCATCACCAAGGGGAAATCCAAACCACGCCTCCAGGCGACGACGGTCGCTCCCAATCCGCCGTACGGTGCCGCATCCCTGGAGTTCGAACTCGCAACCGCGCGTACTAAGCTTGAGCGTCGACTCGATTCCGCGCAGCCTCCCCTTGCGATAAGGCACTTCGTCCTCGGACCCTGGGCTCGAGTGTGCGCGCACGAAGCGTCGACGCGACCCGCCGACGCAACGGCGCCGAGCGATGCGATGGACGTGGCGATCGATTTGATCTGGTCTACCGACGCCGCGCGCTCTCGTCTTGACTCGCCGACCATGACGGCGATCTTGCCCGGGCTGGTCAAGCGACTGGCGGCCGGACTGGTAGCGCTGGGCCTTTCGTCGGAGCAGCGCAAGGCGTGGCTGAATCAACTGGCAGGCCTCCACATGACGGCCATGCGCCGAGCAATCGGCGCAAGCTCGGACTCGGGGCCGATCACTGTCGACCTGGAGCTCGACGGAGAACTATCGAGCCGTGTCGAATTCGATATGACTTTGTCAGGCCACGAGTGCACACCGTCTTCCGTCGAGCCAGACGCCGAGTGTCCTGCATTGTTGCGCCAGCTCAAGGTAGGCGACACCTTCGACATGCAACTGCAGGGCTCTGGGGTAGCGATGCGATTGCTCTGGATCAGCGACAACGGCGAATTCCTCTTCTTTACCAGCGCGCATGGTGGCGGCTCGCACAGCTTCACGCGGCGCACCCTTATGAAAATGCATCGCGAGGGCTTGATGCATCCGATCACGGCTGCCGGGGGCGTCGTTCCCGGAGCGGGGTCCATGGCTTGAGGCAGCTCGGAAAGTTTCTTCTTCCGCGATGCCCGCTAAAGCGCGGCATCGGACGGCCGAAGTAGACCTAGAGCCCTTATTCGATGATGGCTATCCCGAATGAACGCCTCACTCAACTCAACGAACCTGTCGCGCGTGCTTGCGGCCTGCGGCATAGCGCTTGCGTTGATTTTGATGTCCCCGGGTGTTCGCGCGAGCGAGATCAATCCGGGAAGCTGGCGCGCCAGGGCCGACCCGGTTTTTCGGCATGTCTCGGTTCCGCCAGCGATGCTGACTATGGAGATGGCTCAGGACAACGAGGGCTTCCTCTGGCTCGGCACGCAGAATGGCCTCGTGCGCTGGGATGGCTACCGCTTTGTCAACCACACAGCCAACACGGATGTACCGGGAACGTTGCCCGACAGTTAC
>Ga0302314_10012112_pt1 | contig 14963 bp, 9 predicted proteins | sample III_Palsa_N2_3_FD_200533 | JGI IMG/M metagenome (GOLD analysis project Ga0302314, IMG submission 200533) | Peat permafrost microbial communities from Stordalen Mire near Abisko, Sweden - III_Palsa_N2_3 | ecosystem: Environmental > Terrestrial > Soil > Palsa > Peat permafrost | place: Sweden... | reverse complement strand
AGCATGCCCGAGACCCAGTCGCGCAGCGGGCCGAAGCCTTCGCTGGCGGCGTATTGCAGCGCCTGGCGCGGGTTGTCGGACAGCACGCGGGCGCTGGCTTCACGCATCGCGTCGACGGGGAAGGTGTCGGCCGACGGCAGGCCGCCGGCGAGCGAACGCACGCCCGGCAGCTCGGTGAGCTTGAGGATCTCGCGGATGACCGACGGGTTCATGCGGTCGCAGCGCCGGGCCAGGTGCCAGGGCGAGTTCGTCGAGTCGGAGGGCGTGGTGGAACCGGTCATGAGAAAGCCTTCAAGGTGAGACACGCGAGCCGGACACGCCGGCCGCACAACGGGATTCAAACATCAAACGCGCGCTTGCGGCGCGCCTTCTCGACCACCACGGCGCTCGTTCCGGCGGGGCCGATGGTCGGCATCGACAGGGCGGGTTGGTGCTCGAGGCGCATGGCGGCTACGGCGCCGGACTTTGGAAGAAAGCGGATCAACGACGTGCGGGACAGCCAGTCTAGGCCGATAATCAGTACACGAGCAGTACAGTCTCCTGGTGCAGTTCGGTGATCTGTATCGCTGCCTTCGGCAATACAGATCACGTGCGCTCGCCTCCCGGACGCCTTCGATGCAGGACGACGCCCCTTCTCTCCACGACGACAGCACCCCGCGTGCGCGGTCCACACCTGCGCGCAGGGCCGTGCCCGTCGCGCCGGCGCCCGTCGCGGTCGGCGCCGCGGTGCTCGCGCGCAGCGCGTCGCAGACGCTCGCCGAGCAGCTGGCCGGCCACTACGCCGCGCGCATCCGCCAGCGCCTGCTGCTGCCCGGCGCGCGCCTGCCGTCGGTGCGCGAGAGCGCCCGGCGCCATCGCGTGAGTCCGTCCACCGTCGTCGCGGCCTACGACCAGTTGCTGGCGCAGGGACTCGTCGAGGCGAAGCGCCAGCGCGGCTTCTTCGTGCGCGACAGCGACACGATGGCTCCGCGCGCCGCCAACGCCACGCCGCCCGAGCCGCAGCCGTCGGCCACGCGCCTGGAGATCACCACCGAGACCTCGCTGCGCCTGGCCGCGCCGCTGCGGCCGCCGCCGGTCGACGCCACCGCGCTGATCCGCGGCATGTTCGCGGCCGACGCGCAGCACCCGGCGCCCGGCCTGGGCACGCTGCCGGCCGAATGGCTGGACGCCGCGATGCTGCAGACCGCGCTGCGCCGCGTGATGGCGCCCGCGAAGTCCAGCCACGCCGCGCAGCAGCCGTCCAGCTACCTCAGCTACGGTGAGCCGGCCGGCGACACGCGGCTGCGCCACGCGCTCGCGCAACGCCTGGCCGACTTCGGCGTGCGGGCCCAGCCGGCGCAGATAGTCACCGCCAACGGCGCGACACATGCGTTGGACATCGTCTCGCGCGGCCTGCTGAGCCCAGGCGACGCGGTGCTGGTGGACGAGCCGGGCTGGTCCGTCGAATTCGCGCGTCTCACGCAACTGGGCATGCGGCTGCTGCCGGTGCCGCGCGGAGTCGACGGTCCCGACCTCGGCGCGATGGCCGCGCTCGCGAAGGCGCATCAACCGCGCCTGTATGTCACCTGCTCGGTGCTGCACAACCCGACCGGCGCGTCGCTGAGCCTCGCGTCGGCGCACCAGGTGCTGCGGCTGGCGGAGCAGCACGACTTCCGCATCGTCGAGGACGACACCTACGCCCACCTGGCGCCCGCGCACGCGCCACGCCTGTGCGCGCTCGACGGCCTGCGCCGCACGATCTACGTGTCGGGCTTCGCCAAGATCCTGGCACCCGGCTGGCGCGTCGGCTTCTTGGCCGCGCCGCCGGACCTGGTGGACCGCCTCGTCGACGTGAAGCTGCTGGGCACGCTCACCACGCCGGCGCTGCTGGAACAGGCCGTCGCGGTGTGCCTGGAGCAGGGCTGGCTGCGCCGCCACGCGGATCGCGTGATCGCGCGCCTGGGCGCCGCGCGCACGCGCAGCGTCAAGCTGGCGCAGGCCGCGGGCTGCCGCTTCGCCACGCCGCCGGCCGGCCTGTTCGGTTGGGTCGATACCGGCGTCGACACCGAGCGTCTGGCCACCGACATGCTCGACGACGGCTGGCTGCTCGCGCCCGGCACCGTGTTCCATCCGGGGCGTCGGCCCTCGACGCTGATGCGCATCAACTTCGCGACGACGCAGGATCCGCGGTTCTGGAAGGCGTTCGAGAAGGCGCGCGCCGGGTGACCGTGCGGCGGCGCGCGGTGTTGCCGCGCGAACGCGGCTATTTCACCGGCGCCTGCACAGCCGTCACACCCGACGCCGGGGTCGCGCTGCGGTCGTGAAAGGCCAGCCACAGCAGCAACACCAGGCCGACGGCCGCGGCGATGGGCAGGAAGACCTTCTTCTTCTGGTTGGGCAAAGCAGGCCTTCAGCGCCATCGGGCGACCGGATGTCAACGGGCCGGAGCGGCCTGGATGAATCGAGTATGAGGCTCACGGACTTCGGCTTGGGGGGAATCAGCGCGACAGCAGTGACGACCCGTGATCCAGCACAAGGTCCGTGCCGCAGCCTCACGGTCTCGCGACCGCGCGCACACGTTCGCGAGATTCCTCCAGCTCGCCGATCTCGCCCTGTCGTCGAACCAGCTTCAGGGTCTCGCGCAGCGCCCCGCACTCGGAAAACCCGGTCGCGGGCGACCACGCCTGGGCAACCTGGGCGCGTTCGGCACGCGCGGCGTCGCGCTTCGTGTGGTCGCCGGTCGTCCGGAACTGGAGCACGCCGGCCATGGCGTGCAGGATGACGCTGTCGGTGTGATCGAACATCGTGTCGCTGATCGCCTGGCATTGCTGCGCCCGGCTCGCATCGCCGCCGGCGTTGCTCCGGCATGCATCGAGGAGCGCGTTGACCGGCGTGATTTCGGCGAAGCTTCGGCCGATCGCCTCGACCGCCAGGTCGCTGGCCGCCGCGAGATCCTGGTCATCGTCGGAGGCGTGCGCAGAGACCGACGCTGCCGCGGCGAATTGCTTGTCGTCGAAACGCGTGGCCGCCGCCAGCTGCCCGAGCGCCTCTGCCTGACCGGCTGCGTCGTTCGCGGCACGCGCCTGCGCGAATGCGTAGACCCACGGCACGCCGTTGCCTGCATCGAGACCCGCCCACTGTTGGCTGCTCAGCGCAGCGCAACTCGCGGGCGCCGGCTTGGCGACGAGGCAGGCACGAAAGGCCAGCGCGTAGACGCGCGGATCGGTCGCCGATGCGGCTTGCTGCGCGAGCGCATCGATGCGCCCCGACGGCGTACGCATCTGGCCGACATCGAGCCAATCGGCAACCGCGCGATCGAACGGATCGGCGCTGTCGCGCAAGGTCGCATCCATCCTCGCACGGGCGGTCAAGTAGTGCGGACCAGCCGCCTTCAACTGATCCGTGACGACCTGGCCATCGCGCACTTCCGGATCGGCGTACTGCGGTCGCTCGTCGTCGCCGCAGTGCGATGCCCCGATGGCGGAGCCGGCTGACGACGCCGGCGCGGACGCCGCCAGCGACTCGGCAAACGTCCACGGATCATCCGGCATCGTCGCCAGCGCGATTGCCGCCTCGCGTCGTGCGCGCATCGCAGGCGAATCGAGGTCGATCTCGCGCGCGTGCCCCTCCGGCCTGTCGATCAACGGCGCGCGCAACGCCCACCAGCCCGACACCGCCAGCAGCGCGAGACCGACCGCGATTGCGGTGCGACGAGCGATGACGACGCGGCGCCGCATGCGAGGTTCCTCAGCGCTTGCCGAGCTCTTCCCAACGCTCCAGCATCACCAGCAGAACCTCCTCGATCTTCGCGAAGCGCGCCTGGGCCTCCGCGATCTTCTGCTTGCCTTGCGTGTAGAGCTCGGTGCTCGCGAGCGCGGCTTCCAGCGTCTTCTGCTCGACCTCCAGCGCGGCCATCTTCGCGGGCAGCTCGTCGAGTTCGCGCTGTTCCTTGTAGCTGAGCTTGGCCTTCTTCGCTGGCGCGACGGCAGGCGTGGTCGCCGCCGGTGCGGGCGCGGCCATCGGCGCGGGGCTCGGCGACGAGGCGGCGGCGGAGAAGCCTTCCTTGCCGCGGCTGCGCGCACGCTGCGCCTGCCAGTCCTCGATGCCGCCTTCGTATTCGCGCCACAGGCCGGGGCTGACGTCGCCTTCCCACACCAGCGTGCTGGTGACGACGTTGTCGACGAAGCGGCGGTCGTGGCTCACCAGGAACACGGTGCCCGGGTAGTTGGCGAGCAGTTCCTCGAGCAGTTCGAGCGTGTCGATGTCGAGGTCGTTGGTCGGCTCGTCGAGCACGAGCACGTTGGCAGGGAGTGCGAAGAGACGGGCGAGCAGGAGGCGATTGCGCTCGCCGCCGGACAGCGACGACACCTTGGCCATCGCGCGCTCCGGCGCGAACAGGAAGTCGCCGAGGTAGCTCATGATGTGGCGGCGCGAGTTGCCGATCTCGATCCACTCGCTGCCGGGACTGATCGTGTCGGCCAGCGTCGAATCCAGCTTCAGTCCGGCGCGCATCTGGTCGAAGTACGCCACGTTCATCTGCGTGCCGAGCTTGATGGTGCCCGACGTCGGCTGCAGCTGGCCCAGGATCAGCTTGAGCAGCGTCGTCTTGCCGCAGCCGTTGGGCCCGATCAGGCCGATCTTGTCGCCGCGCAGCACGGTGGTGGTGAATTTCTCGATCAGGGTGCGCTCGCCGTAGCGCATCGTCACGTCCTCGAGGGCCGCGACGATCTTGCCGGACTGGCCGCCGGTGGCCACTTCGAGCCGGACCTGGCCGACCTGGTCGCGCCGCGCCACGCGCGTGGCGCGCAACGCCTCCAGCCGGCCGATGCGCGCCGTGCTGCGCGTGCGGCGCGCCTCGACGCCCTTGCGGATCCAGATCTCTTCCTGCGCGAGCAGCTTGTCCGCGCGGGCATTGGCCAGCGCCTCGGACTCCATCTCGCGCGCCTTGGTCGCTTCGTAGGTGGTGAAGTTGCCCGGGTAGCTGCGCAGCTTGCCGCGATCGAGTTCGACGATGCGCGTGGCGGTGGCGTCGATGAAGGCGCGATCGTGCGAGATCAGGATCAGCGAGCCGCGGTAGTTCTTGAGCAGGTCGGCGAGCCAGTCGATGGCGTCGAGATCCAGGTGGTTGGTCGGCTCGTCGAGCAGCAGCACGTCGGGCGTGGCCACCAGCGCCTGCGCGAGCGCGACGCGCTTGCGCACGCCGCCGGACAGTTTTTCGACCAGCACCTGCGGGTCGAGATCGAGACGGTGCAGCGTCTCGTCGACGCGGCGTTCCCAGTCCCAGCCGCCCAGCGCTTCGAGGCGGGTCTGCAGGCGATCCATGTCGTCGTGGTCGACGCCGTCGTGGTTCTCGAATTTCTCGCGCGTTTCCTTGGCCTCGCGCACGCCCTCGCTCACGGCGTCGAACACGCTGATGCCCGGCGCGAACTGCGGCTCCTGCGGCACGTAGGTGCGGCGCAGTCCGCGCTCGACCTGCAGCACGCCGTCATCGGGCTTGTCGATGCCGGCCAGGATCTTGAGCATGCTCGACTTGCCGGTGCCGTTACGCCCGATCAGGGAGACGCGCTCGGCGGTCTCGAGCGCGAAGTCGGCACCGTCGAGGAGGGCGACGTGTCCGAATGCGAGGTGGGCGTTGGTCAGAGTGAGCAGGGCCATCAGTGTGCCCCGATCGCTGCGCGACCCGCCCCCGAGGGGCTCGCCGGCGGGAAGTTCGAATAATTCATGTTCATTTCAATCGTTGTTCTTGGAGAGGATTCGGGAAACGGTGGCTTCGAGCGCGTCGACGAACATCTTCGCCACGTCGAAGCCGGTCTGGTCGGTGATTTCCTGGAAGCAGGTCGGGCTGGTGACGTTGATCTCGGTGAGCACGTCGCCGATCACGTCCAGGCCGATCAGCATCAGGCCGCGCGCCGCGAGCTTGGGCCCGATGACGCCGGCGATCTCGCGCTCGCGGTCCGTGATCGCGCGCGCCACGCCCAGGCCGCCCGCGGCCAGGTTGCCGCGCACCTCGCCGCCTTGGGGGATGCGCGCGAGCGTGTGCGGCACCGGCTGGCCATCGATGACCAGCACGCGCTTGTCGCCGTCGACGATCTGCGGCACGAACTTCTGCACCATGATCGTCTGCGCGCCGTCGCGGTTCAGCGTCTCGATGATGCTGCCCAGGTTCAGGCCGTCGTCCCTGACGCGGAAGATGCCCATGCCGCCCATGCCGTCCAGCGGCTTGAGGATGATGTCGCGATGCTCGGCGTGGAATGCACGCACGTCCGCGGCCGCGCGCGTGACGAGCGTGGGCGCGATGAATTGCGGAAACTCGAGGATCGCCAGCTTCTCGGGATGCTCGCGCAGCGCCGCCGGCGAGTTCAGCACGACGGCGCCGTCGCGCTCGGCGTGGCTCAGCAGGTGCGTGGCATAGAAGAACTCGCTGTCGAACGGCGGATCCTTGCGCATCAGCACGGCGTCGAAATCGGCGACGACCACGGTCTCGAGGCCGGTCGTCGTGTACCAGGCGTCGTGGCTGTGGCCCTCGACGCCCGTCAGCGCGATCGGCAGTGCGCGCGCCTGCACGCGGCCGCCGCGCTGCCAGCTGAGATCGACCGGCTGCGTGGCCCAGATCGTGTGGCCGCGGCGGCTCGCCTCGCGCATCATCGCGAAGGTCGAGTCCTTGTAGATCTTGAACGTATCGAGAGGGTCGGCAACGAACAGCAGCTTCATGAGGTCACCTGGACGGGTGGTCGTGCGTCCGCGCGCGCAGGCACGGACGGCAAAATGGGAGTGGAAGAGCCGGCGGGCGGCTTGCACGAGCGCGCAACGACATGATCGCGCGCGGCGCGCCGGCGTCGGCGCGCAGGGTTTTCAGGGCGCTGGGCGCGCTGGAGCCCGGAAGTGTTGCACACCCAGCGCCACCGCGCCGGCCAGCACGGCCCAGAAAGGCGCGCCGATGCCACCCAACGTCACGCCCGACAGCGCGATGAGGAAGGTCAGGGCCGCGGCGTCGCGATGCTTTTCCACCGCCAGCGCCGACGCCAGCGCCCCGGCGATCGTGCCCAGCAGCGCGAGCCCGGCCACCGCCACCACCAGCGCATGCGGAAACGCGGCCATCAGCCCGACCACCGCGCCGCCGCCCAGGCCGATCAACACGTACAGCAGCCCCGCCGTCAGCGGCGCGATGTAGCGCCGCCCCGGATCGGGATGCGCCTCGGCGCCCATGCAGATCGACGCCGTGATGGCGGCCAGGTTGAGCCCGAACGAGCCGAACGGCGCCAGCACCAGCGTGGCCAGGCCCGTGGTGGCGATCACCGGCGACACCGGCACCGTGACGCCCGCCGCCCGCTGCGCGGCCACGCCCGGCAGGTTCTGCGACGCCATCGTCACGATGAACAACGGCAGGCCCAGGCCGATCGCCGCCGCGAGGCTGAACGCGGGCATCACGAACACCGGCCGCGCCCAGCCCCATTGCACGCCGGCCAGCGAGATGCCGCCCTGCGCGACCGCGATCGCGATGCCTGCGGCAAGCACGCCGGGCACCGCGAAGCGCGGCCACCAGCGGCGCCCGAGCACGAAGACCAGCGCCATCGCGCCGACCAGCCACGGGTCGCCATGTGCCGCCAGCGCGGCGTCCAGGCCGAAGCGCGTCAGCACGCCGGCCAGCAATGCGGCGGCGATCGCCATCGGCACGCGGTCCATCAGCCGTTCGAACAGGCCCGACGCCCCGGCGATCATGATCAGCACCGCCGACACGATGAAGGCGCCCGTGGCTGTGCGCAACGACACCCCATGCGTGGCCGCCAGCAACGCCGAACCCGGCGTCGACCAGGCGATGAGCACCGGCTGGCGGTACCACAGGGTCACGGCGATGGTGGTCACGCCGGTGCCGATGCCCAGCGCCCAGATCCACGACGTGATCTGCTCCGGCGTGGCGCCCAGGCTCTGCGCGGCCTGGAACACGATCGCCACCGAACTCGTGAAGCCCACCAGCACCGAGATGCAACCGGCGACGACGGCCGAGAGCGAGACATCTTTCAACATGGCGCGAAGGGTACCCGAGCGAGCCTGTCCTCCGTTCCTGTAGGACAAGCGGAAGGGGCCGCGTCGGCGCAGCACGGTTGCGTGCCCGCATTCTCACGTTCTGTCGCAACTCGGCACGTTGGCTGACAGCCCTGCGCGCGCCGCGAACGTTTAATCGTTACCAGCCCGACAAGACGGGCCCGAAAAGGACAACGACATGAACACCACCACCCCGAACACCGACCGTTCCATCGCCAGCGGCATCCATCGCGGCGTCTGGATCGGCGGCGGCCTGATGGCACTGACGATCATCGCGCTCGCGACCACCCTGGTCGTGAAGAACAACGACACGCTCACCGACCCCGCCGCCGCCACGACGGCCGCGCCGCTGGTCGCCACCAACGCCGAGCCGTCGTCGACGGCCAACCCGGCGCCGCTCGCCGCGCCGCAACCCGCGCCGACGACGCTGGTCAACGAGTCCGCGCGGCCGGTCCCCTACACGCCGCCGCGTGACGCCGCCAACCACGGCGGCTGGAACGACCCCGCGCAGCGCGTCGCCGCCGTGCCCGTCTGCGCCAGCTGCGGCGTGATCGACGGCTACCGTGCCGTGCAGGTGCGCGGCCAGAACAACGGCGTCGGCGCCGTGGCCGGCGGTCTCGGCGGCGCGCTGGTGGGCAGCCAGATCGCCGGCCGCGGCAACCACAGCGTCGGCGGCGTCATCGGCGCCATCGGCGGCGGGTTGCTGGGCAACGCGATCGAGTCGCACGAGCGCACGGTCACCGTCTACGACGTGCGCGTGCGCATGGCCGACGGCTCGATCCGAACCGTGCGCCAGTCGACCGTGCCGGCCGTCGGCGAGCACGTGAACGTCGAAGGCAACACCCTGCGCGCCATCGACCGCCAGGGCTGATGCGCGACGGACCACGCGGTCCGTGCTGCCAATGAAACCGGCCCGCGATGCGGGCCGGCTTTTCGTGTGGCGCGCCGCGAGTTCAGTGCGGGAAGAACGCGTCGTACGCCGTCTTGACGATCAGCGCCGACACCACCACGATGAACACGATGCGCACGAATCCCGCGCCGCGCGCGAGCGCGAGCCGCGTGCCCAGCAGGCTGCCCAGCACGTTGGTGACGGCCAGCACGGCGGCGACGTGCCACCACACGTGGCCCGTCCACGCGAAGAGCACCAGCGCCGCGAAGTTGGTGGCCGTGTTCAGGCGCTTGGCGGCGGCGGACGCGTGCAGGAAGTCGTAGCCCAGGATGCGCACGAACAGGAACACGAAGAAGCTGCCGGTGCCCGGGCCGAAGAAGCCGTCGTAGAAGCCGATGGCCAGGCCGATCAGGCCGGCCGCGCGGGCCTCGATGCCGCCCGCCATGCGCGGCGTGTGGTCGCGCCCGAGCTGCTTCTTGGCCACCGTGTAGGCGAGGATCGCCAGCAGCACGAACGGCAGCGCCTGCTTCAAGGGCTTGGCGCTGACCAGCGTCACGGCCCAGGCGCCGCCGAAGCTGCCGACCAGCGCGCCGGCCATGCCCCAGGCCATCGTCGCGCGCGCCAGCGTCACGCGGCGCGCGAACTGCGCGGCCGCCCACGCGGTGCCCCAGATGGCGCCGCCCTTGTTGGTGCCGAACAGCGTCGCGGGGACGGCGGAAGGATAGGTGGCGAAGAGCGCCGGCACGAGCACCAGGCCGCCGCCGCCCACCACCGCGTCGACGAAGCCCGCCAAGCCCGAGGCCGCGGCCACGATTGCGAGATCGATCATGGCGGGATTATCGATGGGCGCCCGCAAGGGGCCGCCACGGCACGGGAAATGGTCGAACGACGCCCAGAAAGGACAAAAGGGCGCGGCCTGTTTGGCTGCGCCCTTCGTCTGTTCTGTGTCTGGCAGTCGCTAGCGAAAGCTAAGCGCCGCCTGCCTGGCTCGATAAGCGTTCGAGCCGGCGTGTTATGTCTCCTCGGACCCCCTTCTGCGTCGCACGCACCTTGTGGGTGCATATGACAAGAAAGTAGATGCACTGTATCGGCGCACCGATCCGCTGCCCATCGGGGGTTTCCCGCTGTCCTGATGCACCAACATCGCTCGAACCTCGACAAGCGCGCGTTCAGGTCGTGACCTTTTCGAGGATCCATTCCGCGGCGCGCTCGGCAATCATCAGCGTCGGCGAGTTGGTGTTGCCACTGGTGATGGCGGGCATCACGCTGGCGTCCACTACGCGCAGGCCGGCGACGCCGCGCACGCGCAGGCGCGAGTCCAGCACGGCGTCCGGCTCGTCGTCGCGACCCATGCGGCAGGTGCCCACCGGATGGAAGATCGTCGTGCCGATGTCGCCGGCCAGGCGCGCCAGTTCGTCGTCGGTCTGGAACTCCAGGCCCGGCTTGACCTCGCGCGGATGGAACGCCGCAAGCGCGGGCTGGGCCACGATGCGGCGCGTCAGCCGCAGCGATTCGGCCGCCACGCGCCGATCGCCTTCGGTGGCCAGGTAGCGCGGCGCGATGCGCGGCGCCTGGGCCGGGTCGGCCGAGGTGATGTGCACCTCGCCGCGCGACTCCGGGTTCAGGTTGCAGACGCTGGCCGTGAAGGCCTCGAACGCGTGCAGCGGCTCGCCGAAGGCATCGAGCGACAAGGGCTGCACGTGGTACTCCAGGTTGGCCCAGCGCCGACCGGGGTCGGAGCGCGTGAACGCGCCCAGCTGCGAGGGCGCCATGCTCATCGGCCCGCTGCGCGAGAACGCGTATTCGGCCGCGATGCGCGCCTTGCCGAACAGCGTGGCCGACAGGGTGTTGAGCGTGCGCGTGTTGTCGACGGCGAACACCGCGCGCACCTGCAGGTGGTCCTGCAGGTTGCCGCCGACGCCCGGCAATTCGTGGCGCGGCGCGACGCCCACGGCCTGCAGCCGCGAACCGTCGCCGATGCCCGACAGCTGCAGGATCTGCGGCGAGCCCACGGCGCCGGCCGACAGCAGCACCTCGCCGCGGCAACGCACCTGCACCGGCGCGTCGCTGCCGATGCGCAGCTCCACGCCGCACGCGACGAGCTTGTCCCTGGCGCCTTCGGGCGCGTCCTCCAGCAGCAGCCGCGTGACGTGCGCGCCCGTGAGCACCTGCAGGTTGGCGCGCTTCAACGCCGGCCGCAGGAAGGCCTTGGCCGCGTTCCAGCGCACGCCGCGGCGCTGGTTCACCTCGAAATAGCCGACGCCCTCGTTGTCGCCGCGATTGAAGTCGCTGGTGGGCGGGATGCCGGTCTCCTGCGCGGCCTTCGCGAACGCGTCGAGGATGGGCCAGGACAGCCGCTGCTTCTCGACGCGCCATTCGCCGCCGCTGCGCCGCCCCGTGGCGTCGTGGCCCGGGCCGGCATGCACCGGATGCTCGCCGCCTTCGTCGCCGCGCCAGTGGTCTTCGTGGCGCATGAAGTACGGCAGGCACTCGGCCCAGGCCCACGCCGGGTCGCCGGTGCGCTGCGCCCAGCCGTCGTAGTCGCGCGCCTGGCCGCGCATGTAGATCATGCCGTTGATGCTGGAGCAGCCGCCCAGCACCTTGCCGCGCGGATAGCGCATCACGCGGCCGTTGAGGCCGGGGTCGGGCTCGGTCTTGTAGAGCCAGTCGGTGCGCGGGTTGCCGATGCAGTACAGGTAGCCCACCGGGATGTGGATCCACGCATAGTCGTCGCGCCCGCCGGCCTCGATCAGCAGCACGCGGTGACGCGGGTTCGCCGACAGCCGGTTGGCCAGCAGGCAGCCGGCCGTGCCGGCGCCGATCACGATGAAGTCGAACGGGTCGCCGAGGTCCATGGGGGTGCATCTTAGCGAGGTGGCGTCCGCACCGGCGCGCTCGGCAACCCAGGCGGCGGCCCAGGTATCCGGCCAACCGCGCCGGCGCTCCTGGACGGGAGGGTCAACCGCAGTCATCGGCTTCCCAACGATGGTAGGCACCCAGGACGTGCCACGCACGCCAGCAGTCGCCCACAAACAAGGCATCGCCCGCCGCCCGCGCCGATGGCTCGCCTCGAACATCGCGCAGCAGCACAGGCCGAACGCGGTGGCGAGCAGTACCAGGCCGGCCAGCGCCGCCCACGCCGCAAAACACATCTCCCAACCCGGCAGGCTGCCGAGGATCAGGCCGACCGCCAGCACGAACAGCGCCAGGAGCGTGCTGGGGCGCTGGCGCCAATGCTTTCGCCATGCTCACGGGCGTGCCTCCAGATCCGCGGCGAATCGCTGCTGCGAGCCCGCAGGCTTCGCTCCATCGACCCGCAGCCTGGCAAGCAACGCATACCAGTCGATCCGCCGCGTCAGCAGCATCACCGTGGCCAACGCCGCGAACAACATCACCGAGCCGATCACCAGCGCGTTCTGCTCCATCTGCAGCAGCGCGTAGAGCAGGCCGTACAGCAACGCGATGCCGAGTCCGAACAGCAGGCCCGAGACCTTGCGGCCCAGCATGGACGTCGCATACACCCCCAGCAGCACCGCGCAGGCCGACGCGGCTGCGATGTAGGCGCGCTCGAAGACCATGTGCTCCGACAGCGACAGCAACAACAGGAAGAACAGCGCCAGCGCGAGGCCGACGAGCAGGTACTGCACCGGGTGCACGCGGCGGCCCGACAGCACCTCGACGAGCCCGACCGCGATGAAGGTCAGCACGATGAACAGCAGGTCGTACTTCACCGCGCGGTCGCTGAGCACGTATGGATTGACCGGATCGATGAAGCCGACGGCCATCAGGTCCAGGCACTTGTCGGACTTGGCCGAACCGTCCTGCGAGTCGGCGGCGGCCTCGACGCTGATGCCCACGGGCTCGCACAGCGCCATTCCCTTGGCCACGTCGGCCGGTGCCGTGGTCGCCAGGGCCGACAGGTTCCACGTCGCGCCGAAGCCGTCGGTGCGCACGTCGCGCTGTTCCGGCGAGAACTGGCCGCCGAACGACGGATGCGGCCAGTCGGAGTTCAGCGTCCAGCGTGTGCTGCCGGCGGCCGGCACCCAGGCCAGCTGGCTGGTGCCGATCAGGTCGAGTTCGAGGTGAATCGAGAGCGGCTGCGCCGCGGCGTCGCCATCCACGCGCGCAGACGCGAGCGTCGCGTGCAGGCCGCTCGCGTAGGCCGCCGACGTCGTTCCGGGGTCGCCCGCCAGCGCCTGCCCGTCCGCGCTGAGGGTGGCGGCGCGCACGCCGCGGACGTCGCTCAGGGCCACCAGCAGCACCGGCGGCGCGCACTTCAGCAGGCCATCGTCATGCTCGCGCTGCGGCTGCAGCGCGGCCAGCGACGCGAAGTCCGCGGCAACCGTGAAGTGCCCCACCCACGCGTTCACCTTGAACAGGCCGCGCCACAACGGATCGGCCCGGGTGCGGCTGTCCACCGCCAGGCGGCTGGGCACCTGCAGCAGCGTGAACCCGCGCTTGTTCGCGGTGACGACGCGATCCTTGCCGGTGCCGCTGGCCGTGTCCCATTCCTCGGTGCAGCTGCGCTCCAGCACCGGCCCCATCACGGCCTGCGCGGCCGCATGCGAATGCTCGACGCCGCGCACCGCCTCCTCGCCGCGCCCCTGGCGCTCCTGCACGAGGCCTTCGATGCGCATCAGCACGAACAGCAGCATCAGGACCACGAGCGCGATCGCGCCCAGCTTCGCCAGCAATGGATATTTCATCTCTCGCTCCTCTTGCGCGCCGTCGCACGGCGCTGAAGCCGCGACGATGCCGACGCGCGGTGAGGGCGTGATGAGGTTTGTGTGGCGGGCGTGAAGTCGGGCAGGCGTTTCGTCAGAGCGGCAGGCGCACGATCACGCGCAGGCCGGGCGACGCCGGCTCGAACGCCACCGTGCCGCCATGCAGCGCGGCGGCCTGGCGCACGATGGCCAGGCCGAGGCCGCTGCCGCGCCGGCCGTCGCGCGGGCGCGGCAACGAGAAGAAGCGCTGCCCGAGCTGCGGCAACGCGAACTCGGACACGCCCGGGCCCACGTCGCGCAGGGTGAACACCGCCTCCGGTCCGACCCGGCGCAGCGAGACGGTGATCGCCGTGCCCTCCGGCGCGAAGTCCAGCGCATTGGCCCACAGGTTGGAGAACAGCAGCACCAGCGCTTCCGGCTCGCCGGTCAGCGTGACGTCGGCGCGCGCCTCCCACACCAGGCCGATGCCGCGCTGGATCGCCAGCGGCACGTGGCTGGTGGTCACCTCGTCGATCAGCTCCAGCAGCACGATCGCGCGCGGGTTCGCGATCGCGCGCTGGCCTTCCAGGCGCGACAGCTCCAGCATGCGGTCCACCAGGTCGCGCAGCCGCAGCGACTGCTCCTGGATCTGCTGCGCGAAGCGCTCGCGATCCTCGGGCGGCAATTCCTCGCCGAGCAACTCGGCCGCGCCCTGGATCGCCGTGAGCGGGCTCTTGAGCTCGTGCGTCAGCGCGCGCACGGTGTGTTCGAGACGCTCGCGATCCTCCAGCCGCTCGCGCATCTCGTCGACGGCCACGGCCAGGTCACCCAGCTCGCCGGGCAACTGCGGCACCGGCACGCGCTCGCCGGCATGCACCTGCGTCGCGTAGGTCTTGAGCTGGCGCACGGCGCGCACCATCCAGATCGTCACCAGCACCCCCACCGCGGCCGACAACCCGAGCAGCCAGAACCCCGCCACCAAGATGCGGCGCTGCGCGCGGTCGATGAACTGCTGCACGGTGGCCAGCGGCTTGCCGACCGTGACCACGCCGATCACGCGCGCGCCGTCGCGCACGGGCGCGGCGACGTACATCACCGAGCTGCCGTCGTCGTCCGCCACGCTGCGCGTGGCGCGCGCGCCGTACTCGCCACGCAGCGTCAGGTGGACGTCGCGCCATTGCGAATAGTCGGCGCCCACGGCGGAACTGGCGGCACTGGAGGCCGCAGCCGCGGCCTCCGGCCCGAAGCCCGAGTCGAGCACGACGCGGCCGCTGGCGTCGGTGACGTAGACGCGCAGGTCCAGCGTGCGCTTGTGCAGGCCCCAGATCTGGATGTCGACCGGGCGCCGG
>Ga0302314_10012109_pt1 | contig 14964 bp, 12 predicted proteins | sample III_Palsa_N2_3_FD_200533 | JGI IMG/M metagenome (GOLD analysis project Ga0302314, IMG submission 200533) | Peat permafrost microbial communities from Stordalen Mire near Abisko, Sweden - III_Palsa_N2_3 | ecosystem: Environmental > Terrestrial > Soil > Palsa > Peat permafrost | place: Sweden... | reverse complement strand
TCTGGCCCGCCTGCACGCCGCGCTCAAGCCAGGCGGACGGCTGATGCTGTCCGGACTGACCACCGACGGGCCGGACGGCGCGATCGGCCGCTGGCAGGCCGCGAACGCCGGGGGCAGCGGCATAACCGAGCGGCAGTGCGCCGACCTGCTCGTCGCCTCCAGGTTCGAGCCGCCCGCCCGGCTCCCCCTCCCGCCCGGCGCTCCCGTCGTCCTCACCTGCCGACGACCGTAATCACCGGCGGCCGCAACCACCCGCGGCCGCAACCAGCGATCCGCCGCAAAAAAAAGATCACTACCCGAGGGGCGAAGCCATCCACAGCGTGTACGTGACCGGCCACAGCCCGGCGGGCGGCCCGGTGAGGACCTCGGGGTCCTGCGACGTGCTCAGCGTGAACACCCGGCTCGGCACCGCCCCGAACAGGGACAGCCCGGCCTTGGACGACCCGAGCAGGACCGGCTTCCGCCCGGTCTTCTCGATCGAGGTCATCGCCCGCTCGATCGCCGCCGAAGCCGGCAGCGACGGCGCCGACGGCGCCGCGGTCACGGTCGCCGCGGGCTGCCCGCAGACGTCCCGCACGACCGGCGCGAACTCGGCCGCGGTCGCGGCGGAGACGAACAGCACGCTGGCCGACGGCCCGATGGCGGCGCACAGCGCCGACGTCGCCGCGACCGACCCGCCGTAGGCCGACGACCCGGCCACCCCGCGCAACCGCACCCGGCTCACGAACTTGGACAGGCCCGAGGAGTGCGGCCCGACCGACGGCTGGGCGGTGAGCCCGGGGTTGACCGAGGTCACCAGCGACGGGATCGTCAGCGCCAGCACGCAGCAGCAGCTGACGAGCGTCACCGTCCAGCGCGACGCGCCCAGCGTCACCGCGTGCCCGGTCAGCCGGGATGATACCCACACCCCGAGCAGCACGAGTCCCGGCAGGACCACGGGCACCAGGCGGTGCGAGGCCCAGGGCTGCCAGGGCGCCACGGCCGGGTCCCACAGCATGGTCGCCGCCGACCAGGCGATGATCAGGAACGGCAGCGCCCACATCCGCGCTGCCTCGACCGAGGACCGCCCCTCGGGCGACGAACGCCAGTCGAACGTCGCCCGCACCCACCGGCGCCCGAGCACCGCGGCGCCGGCGCAGGCCAGCAGGACCGCGGGCACGCCGAGGTACCAGACCACCCAGTTCAGGCTCTGCTCGTAGTACTGCCGCTGCCCGTCCACCGGCAGCCCGGCCATCCGCTGCAGCGCCGCGACCATCCGGATGATCGTCGGGCTGGCCTGCCCCCGCACGGTCTGCAGGTACGGCCGGATCGCGAGGCCGACCAGCGCGAGCACCGGCAGCGCGATCGCCAGCCCCTGCAGCACCCCGCTGGGCGAGGGGAACGAGACCACGTTGCCGTCCAGCCCCACCAGGTGCGCCCGCCCGCGGAACACGCCCCGCACCCGGTCCCGTGCCCCGGGCAGCGCGAGCGGCGCCACCAGCGCCGTCAGCAGGCCGAACCCGGCCGCGCACAGGCCGAACACGTGCAGCTCGGAGGAGACCGTCGACAGGTAGGAACGGGCCAGCACGAGCGCCGTGGCCAGCCCGATCCCGATCCCGAGGAAGAGACCGATCCCGAGCGGCCCGGCCTGCGGCCGCCGGGCCACGAACAGCACGGCGAGCACCGGGAACACCGGCAGTAGCAGGCTCAGCGACCCGACGGAGGCGAGCACGGTCAGCCCGAGCGCGAGCCCGCCGAGCCCGGCGAGCGCCAGCCCCTCCCCGAACACCCCGCCGAAGACATCGCCGAGAGCCCCGCCCAGGCCGCCGTCGACGACGCGGTCGCGGGCACCCTCGCGGAGGCAGAGCGAGTCGATGAACAGGCACAGGCCGCCGAACAGCAGCACCTGGACCAGGGGCTCGCTGAACGGCGCCCGCGAGACGTAGATCTCGGGCAGGCACACCGCGAGCACCAGCGCCCCGGCGGGCGCCCACCGTGCCCCGGCGAGCCGCCCCACCAGGCCCGCGAAGGACAGCACCGCGCAGCCGCCGAGCACCGCCGGCATCAGCAGCGCGCCGCCGATCCCGCCCAGCCAGGTCCCGGCGGCGAGCACCAGCGGCAGCCCGGGAAGGAACCCGGGCGTGATCGACGACCCGGACACGAAGTATCCGGGGCTGGAAAAGACCAGCCCGCTGGCCGACCCGAACGCGGACGCCGTCGTCGGTATCCGCGCCGTTCCGTGCTCGGCGATCCAATACCCGTACTGCAGGTAGACGCTCGGGTCGCCGACCGCGAAGACCTGCTGCGACCCGTATCTCGCCTGCCAGAACCCGAACCCGGCGGCGATGGCGACCGTCGCGAGCAGCGCGACGACCGGCACCGGGCCGCGCCGCCGCCCCGGCCCGGGAACGTCGGTAACAAGCGTCGACACAGCAGCATCAGAAGAAGCAGAAGCAGCAGGATCAACAACAGCCGCGGACGCCGCATCAAGAGGGCCGAACGCCGGCCACCGCACCGGCAGCCGCCGCATGGCGAAATAGCAGAGCGCCACCGCGAGCGGAACGAAGATGATCATCATCGGCCGCGGCAGCAGCCGCCCGGCGAGCAGGATCGCGGTCCCGGGCACCAGCCAGGCCACGGCGAGCAGCGCCGGCAGCTGGGTCACCGCCGCGAACGTCCAGCTAGGCAGCCACCAGCACCGCCGGGCTAGCCGCGCACCACGCCGGTAGAAAAGAATGAGGTAAGCGAGAACTCCCCAGTCATCCCGAACGGTCCCGTGGCTCTGCCCGTCGGCGTCAGCTTCCTCGTCCTCCCGGGCCGGCCCAGGACGCAGTCGTAGGCGCACGAACCCACCTTAGACGGCGAGGCCGACGGCGCAGCGGTTACGCCTCGCGGTAGCCGCCTCACGGCGCACACTTAACGGATGGAGCTTTTCACCAACTGGCACACCTGGACCGAGACCGAGCCCGAACTGCGCCGCCTGCTCCCCGCGTCCACGTGCGACGACGTGGCCGCGGCGGTCGATTTCGCCCTCCGCTACCACGGTGACCAGCGACGGCCGACCGGAGTACCGTACCTGGAGCACCTGCTCGAGGCGGTTGAGGTGCTGGTCCGCGGGGCCCGCGTGACCGACCCTGAGGTGCTCTGTGCGGCCGTGCTGCACGACGTGGTGGAGGACACTCCGGCCACGCTCGATCAGGTCCGCGAGCGCTTCGGGGACCGGGTGGCGGTCATGGTCGGCTGGGTGACCAAGCCCGAGCCGGAGGAAGGCGCCGACCTGGCGGCCGGAAAGGCGGCGAAGGCCGCGTACCTGAGCGGCCTGAAGGACGCTCCCGAAGACGCGATCACGGTCAAGCTGGCCGACCGGGCCTCCAACGTGCAGACGCTGCGCAACCTCGCCCTGCCCAGGCAGCGGGACTACTACGCGCAGACGGTCGCGTACATCATGCCACTGAGCGCGTCGCGCGCGTGGTGGGCTGACTGGTACGCAGCCTGGCAGGCGGCTCACCAGGATCTCGCATAGCCGGCCCGTCATCCGCCAGCCGGCCCGCCCGCACCGCGAACAGCCAGATCGCCAGCGTCGCCGGGTAGATGAAGTAGCCGAACCGGGTGGACGGGGCGAGCACGAACATCAGCGTCATCGCCCCGGCGAGCAGCGCGACCGCGCGCGGCACCGAGTGCGGCGGGCGGAACACCAGCGACAGCGCGATGCCGACCGCGGCCGCCACCAGCAGGCCCACGACAATGGTGTGCCCGGCGGTGTGCCAGGTCGACGCGATGATGTGCCCGATGAGCGGGCTGGCGGCGGCCGACCTGACGTTGGCCAGCCCGAGCGGGAACTTGATCGTGTTCTCGACCAGGCTCTTGGGGTGGGTCAGGAACGGGCCGACGCAGGCGGCGACGACGGCCAGCGCGGTCACCAGGAACACGGCGGCCGCCCGCTTGCTGTCGCGGACCGCGAGCAGCACGACGGCCACGACCACGGCCGGCCACGCGGTCGCCTTCATCGCCGCGGCGATGCCGAGCGCGAGGCCGGCGAACACGAGGACCGCGGTCGAGCGCTTCGCCTGGTAGAGCAGCCCGAAACCGAGGCAGAGGAACGCGACCATGGGCACGTCGGTCCCGCCGACGGCGAGCTCGAAGGCGATCACCGGGCTGGCGGCGACCAGGATCGCCCAGCGGCCGGGATCGCGCGCGCCGCCGCGGCGCAGCGCGAGCCAGAACACGATGAGGAAGACGAGGCCGAACCAGACCCGGGGGTCGGTCAGCAGCCCGCTGCCGAAGATCGCCCGGGGCAGCCCGAACAGGGCCATCACCGGCAGGTACGGGTTGTAGGCGTTCGGGTTCTGGGTGACCGCGAGCGCGGCCGCGCTCGCGTACGGCGTGCCCTGGTGGATCAGCGTCGCCCCGGACCGGGCGACCACGTAGACCTCGGGCTGCTCGATGCCCTTGGCCGCCATCCAGGTGAGCGGGGCGAGCAGCCCGCCGATGAACGAGAGCCCGAGAGCCACGTCCACGGCGCGCCCGTGCCGGGCCGCCAGCGAGGAGAGCAGCGCGGCGGTGTACCCGCACGCGGCCATCGTGCCCCACAGCCGGTGCACGGAATCGGAGCTGAAAACGGCGACGAGGACCGCGAAGATCGCGGACGCGGCGAAGATCCCGGCGAGCCAGCGGCGATGCATGACAGCCGGTGACTCCCATGCGGCTCCAGGCCGAACGCCACCCATGTTCAGCAAACTCTACCCCGGCTATGATCGCCAAACATGGCTCGACTAGCAGACAGGGCCGCCATCATCACCGGCGGCGAGGGTTCCATCGGGATGGCGACCGCCCGCGCGTTCGTCGCCGAGGGCGCGACCGTCTTCCTGGCTGGGCTTTCCGAGCCCGGGCTGAAGGCGGGCGCGGCCGAGCTCGGCGACCGGGCCGCCTGGATGGTGACCGATGTCACGGACTCCGCCGCGGTGAAGGCGGCCGTCGACCAAGCGGTCGAGCGGTTCGGCCGGCTCGACATCGTGGTGGCCAACGCCGGGATCGCCGGGGCGACCGGGCCGATCGCCGACTACCCCGAGGATGCCTTCGACCGGACCATCGCGGTGCACGTGCGGGGCGCGTTCCTGCTCTGCAAGCACGCGGTTCCGCACCTGACGGCCGGCGCGTCCATCATCATCACCTCGAGCGTGGTCGGGCTGACCGCGGCGCCGCACATCGCCGGCTACTCGACGGCCAAGCACGCCCAGGTGGGGCTCATGCGGACGCTGGCGGCCGAGCTCGCCCCGCGGGCGATCCGGGTCAACACGATCCACCCGGGACCGGTGGCCAACGAGTTCCAGCACCGCGTCGAGGAGGCCGCCACCGGGGCCGGCCGCGACGCGGCGGCCGAGATCTTCGACGGGATGATCCCGCTGCACCGGCACGCCCGCCCGGACGAGATCGCCCGGGCCATGGTCTTCCTGGCCAGCGACGACAGCTCGTTCACGACCGGGACGACGCTAGCTGTCGACGGCGGCATGTCCTCCTGACCAGCCCACGGCCCAGTCCCTGGCGTTCAGCCACCACAGGTAGACCGCGAGCGCCGGGTAGACCACGAGCGAGATCCCGGCGGCCGCGGCGATGCCCGCGACGATCATGCGGCCCTCCCAGCCGAGGCCGCGGCGGTCGATGCCGGACGCCAGGCCGCCGTGCACCCGGTAGGCCAGGTCGAGATGGCGGAACCCGGCCGCGGCGACCAGCGCGAGTATCACCGGGGGCCAGACGTGGCCGGCGAACCCGGCCTCGGTCAGGAACACGTACTCGGCCGCCTGCAGCAGCGGCGGCACGAGCCAGTCGCTGCGGCCGTCGTGCGGGTGCCAGGACCCGAACGCCGCGAGCAGCATCGCCTCGACCGGCGTGAGGAGCAGCAGTCCTGACAGGTTCCGCAGGCCGAGCGCGACCAGCATGCCGGTCACCAGCAGCCCGACGAAGAGCGGCGGCATGGGCGGGAGGCGGCCCCGCACCAGCCCGCCGATCTTGACCGCGAGCAGGCCGTCGCCGCGATACCCGCGGATCTCGCCCCGGCGGCGCCCGGACATGGCGCCGTCGATGGCCGCGGCGCCGAGCGCGGCCACGCCGAGGACGCCCGCGAGCAGGAACGCCGCGCGGGCGCCCGCGAGCAGGACCGCGGCGCCGGCCAGCGGCAGCCGCACGTCGCCGGGCAGCCCGAACAGGCGCAGCCTGGTCCCTTCACCGGAACCGCTGTGCAGGCTCACGTCGACCAGCGGGAGGAGCACGGCGAGCATGACCGCGATGATCGCGAGCTGCCACACCCCGGTCGTGCCCGCGCCGCCCAGGCGGGCCACGAACGTGGAGCTCAGCGCGCTCCCCGGCGGGGACGCGATGGCCGGGTGCAGGCTGACCGCCAGGGCGATCCCGGTGTAGCTGACGACCTCGGCGAGCACACCGCAGGCGGCCAGTCCCCACTCGACGACCGAGGCCAGCGCCCGCTCATCCGGCGCCGGCCGGGTGATCAGGGACCCGGCGAGGACCCGGCTGGTGTGGCAGATGACGAAGACGGCGACCATCGCGACGAGCGCGACCCCGTCGGCCCGGGAGGTGCCGAGCGTGAGCCAGACGGCGGCGATCACGGCGAAACCCACGGAGATCATGGCCATCGCCACCGGGGTTATCCGGCACGCGATCGCCAGGCGCACTACCGGGCCGACCGCTCGCCGGCTCGCGGTCAGTTCCTCCGCGGTCATGCATCGTCTCCCTGCCCGCCAGGCATGACGTTTCCCCAGGGTACTCGCGCGACCACTGGAAAGGCAGATATCCGCGTGAGGACACGCGGCGGTAAGGTCCGGATGTGACGGTGACACGGGCGGTGGCGGTGGTACTCGGCGGCGGCGTGGGCAGCCGGTTCGGCGCCGCGCGCCCGAAGCAGCTGCTCGAGCTGGCGGGCCGGACGCTGGTCGAGCACTGCGTGACCGCGTTCGCCGCGGCCCCCGGGGTCGACGAGATCCTGCTGGTCATGCCGCCCGCCTACCACGAGGAAGCGAAGCGGCTGGTCGGCGACCAGGTCAGCGCGATCATCGCGGGCGGCGTCACCCGCTCGGACTCGGTGCGCAACGCCCTGGCCCACATTTCGGCCCGCTACCCGGCGGCGGAGACCGGCGTCCTCATCCACGACGCCGCCCGTCCCCTGGTCACCCAGCGGATCATCGCCGATTGCGTGGCCGCGCTCGGACCGCACGACGCGATCGGCACCGCCGTCCCCACCTCGGACACGATCCTGGTCGTCGGCGACGGCGTGATCGCCCACGTCCCGCCGCGCGAGACCCTCTACCGGGCGCAGACTCCGCAGTGCTTCCGGCTCGAGGTGATCAACCGGGCGCACGAACTGGCCGCCGCCGACCCGGCCTTCACCCCCACCGATGACTGCAGCGTGGTCCTCCGCTACCTGCCCGAGGTCCCGGTGCACGTCATCGCGGGCAGCGAGCGCAACATTAAGGTCACCTACGCCGCCGACCTGGTCATCGCCGAGACCCTGCTCAGGGCGGCCGACTAGGAGCGCACCGCCGACTTGATCAGCGTCCGCCCGAAGTCCCACATCAGCCCGGTCCCCTTGGACGCGTCCTCGAGCACGTCGGCCAGGCCGTCGACGAACAGCTTGACCTCGGCGTCGCCGATGATCAGCGGCGGGATCAGCTTGATCACTTCCATGCGGTCACCGGAGACCTGGGTCAGGATCCGGTGCCGCTGGAACAGCGCGACCACGACCATCTGCGCGAACAGCCCGACCCGGGCCTTCTGCAGCATCGCCCAGTTGGCCCGGGCCTTCATTCCCGACGGCCGCCCGAACTCGAGGCCGATCATCAGGCCGCGCCCGCGCACGTCGGCGATCAGGTCATATTGGGCGGCAAGGCCGGCGATCCCGGCCTGAAGCTCGGCGCCCCGGGCGGCGGCGTTCTCGACCAGGCCCTCGTCGTCGATCACGGCGAGGGACGCGAGCCCGGCGGCCATGGCCAGCGGGCCGCCCTTGAACGTGGTCGAGTGGACCATCAGCTGGTCCATCGAGGAGTACACGTGGGAGAACACCTTGTCGGTGGCCAGCATCGCGCCGACCGGCACGTACCCGCCGGACAGCGCCTTGGCCACGGTCACGATGTCCGGCCGCACGTCCTCGTACTGGTAGGAGAAGTACCGCCCGGTCCGCCCGAAGCCGGACTGCACCTCGTCGCAGATCAGCAGCGCTCCGCGGGAGTGCAGCAGTTCCTTGGCCGCGACCAGGAACCCGGGCGGGGTCATCAGCACCCCGTGGCCCTGGACCGGCTCGACGATCATCGCGGCCACGTCGCCCTTGCGCAGCTCGGCCTCGAGCGCCCCGAGGTCGCCTAGGGGGATCTCCGCCCCGGGCAGCAGCGGGCCGAACCCGCGCCGGAACTCCTCGGCCCCGTTCACCGACAGCGACCCGGTGGTGAGCCCGTGGAAGGCGTGCCGCGCGTAGACGACGCGCCCCTTGCCGGTGGCGTGCCGGGCGAACTTCAACCCGGATTCGACCGCCTCGGTGCCGCTGTTGCAGAAGAACACCCGGTCGAGGCCGGGCGCCTTGGCCAGCAGCCGCTCGGCCAGCAGTCCGGAGATCGGCTGGCAGTCGAACTGGGTCCAGGCCGCGAAGTCCATATCAAGCGCGTCGTGCAGCGCCTTCTTGATGACCGGGTGGGAGCGCCCGGCGGCGAATACCCCGAAGCCGGCCAGGAAGTCGGCGTAGGCGTTCCCCTCGGCGTCGTACAGGTAGGCGCCTTCGCCCCGCACGTAGTCCTTGTCGAACCCGATGGTGCGCAGCGTGCGCGGCAGCTGCGCGTTCTGGTACTTGCTGTGCAGCTCGTAGCCCTGGCCGCGAACGGCCGCCAGCTCAGCGCCAAGATCGAAACCCATTGCCGCATTCTACGGCCGGCGCTCTACGGCCGGCGCTTGGCCAGCCTTCGCGGACTGGTCAGGAACCCGGCGCCCCAGGACATGTGCATGGCCGCGAGCACGACCGGCACCCGGGCCCGCGCCCCGGGCGGCAGGTCCCCGGCGAAGGCCAGCGCGACGCCGCTCACCCCGGCGAGGTACACGACAGGAACAGCAAGACCAAGAGCGAGATAGGGAACGGGCCCGGCCGTCTCCAGACCCAACCCGATGAGCCCCACGATTCCCAGGGCCAGGCCGGCTGTGTTGAGCGCGGTCACGGCGGGCGCGGCCAGGTAGCGGGGGTTGACCGTCTCCGGGTAGCGGCGCGCGACCACGCGCCGCCAGCGCCCGTACCGGAAGTGCTGCCTGGCCAGCGCGGGCAGGCTCGCCCGCGGCCGGTAGGTGACCCGCAGGTCGGGGGTGAACCAGATCAGGTGGCCGGCCGCCCTGATCCGGTAGTTCAGCTCCCAGTCCTCGGCGATCAGCATGGTCTCGTCGTACCCGCCGACCTGCTCGATCGCCTCCCGGCGGTACACCCCGAGGTAGACCGTGTCGGCCGGGCCGGCCTGGCCGCCGGTGTGGTTGGCGGCCGCGCCCATTCCGGCCGGCGAGGTCATCGCCCAGGCGACGGCCTGCTGGAACGGGGTGACGCCCTCGGCCGCCATCACGCCGCCGACGTCGGCGGCGCCGGTCTCGAGCAGGGTCTGTACGGCGGTGCCCAGGTACCCGACCGGCAGCAGGGCGTGCCCGTCGATGCGGGTGATGATGGAGTGCCGGGCCGCCTTGACCGCGGCGTTCATCGCCGACGCGATCTGGCCGGAGGGGTTGGGCACGACCGTGATCCGGCGGTCGGCCGCGGCCAGCTCCCGGGCGATCGCCTCGGTCCGGTCGCGCGACGGGCCGACCGCGAGGATCAGCTCGAACCCGCCCGGGTACTCCTGTTCGAGGACCCGGGCGACCGAGTCGGCCAGGTGCCTCTCCTCGTCCCGGACCGGCATGACGACAGAGACGGCGGGCAGGACGGCCGGCTCCCCGGGGGTGAACGGTTGATCGTGGGGAGCCGGTCCGGTCCGTTTGCCATGACGGTTTTGGTAATGACTTTGATTCTGGTCCATGACGCCGGTCACGCGAAGAGTCTAGGTGCCGGCGTCACCTTTAGATCTCCACATCCTCCAAGAGATCGGTGACCAGCGCGGCGATCGCCGAGCGCTCGGAGCGGTTCAGCGTGACGTGAGCGAACAGCGGGTGACCCTTGAGCTTCTCGATCACCGCGATCACGCCGTCGTGCCGGCCGACCCGCAGGTTGTCGCGCTGGGCGATGTCGTGGGTGAGCACGACCCGCGAGTCGGTGCCGATCCGGGACAGCACGGTGAGCAGCACGCCGCGCTCAAGCGACTGGGCCTCGTCGACGATCACGAACGCGTCGTGCAGCGAGCGGCCGCGGATGTGGGTCAGCGGCAGGACCTCGAGCATGTCGCGCGCCATGACCTCCTCGATCACCGACTGGGTGGTGACCGCGGACAGGGTGTCGTAGACCGCCTGCGCCCACGGCCCCATCTTGTCCGACTCGGAGCCGGGCAGGTAGCCGAGCTCCTGGCCGCCGACCGCGTAGAGCGGGCGGAAGACGATGACCTTGCGGTGCCGGCGGCGCTCCATCACCGCTTCGAGCCCGGCGCACAGGGCGAGCGCGGACTTGCCCGTGCCCGCCCGGCCGCCCATGCTGACGATGCCGACCTCGGGGTCGAGCAGCAGGTCAAGCGCGATGCGCTGCTCGGCCGACCGGCCGTGCAGCCCGAACGCCTCGCGGTCGCCCCGGACCAGCTGGATCTGCTTGTCCGGCCGGACCCGCGCGAGGGCGCTCGCGCTGCCGGTGTGCAGCACCACCCCCGTGTGGCAGGGGAGGCCGCGGGCCGCCTCGCAGTCCAGCGTGCCGTTCTCGTACAGCGCCTCGACGTCGGCCGAGGAGACGTCAAGCTCGGTCATCCCGGTCCAGCCCGAGTCGACGGGAAGCTCCGCCCGGTACTCCTGTGCCTCGAGCCCGACCGCCGCCGCCTTGATCCGCAGCGGCAGGTCCTTGCTGACGAGCACCACGTCGTTGCCCTCGTTGGCGAGGGAACGAGCCACCGACAGGATCCGCGTGTCGTTGTCCCCGAGCCGGAACCCGGCCGGGAGGACCTGCGAATCGATGTGGTTGAGCTCGACCCGGGCCGTACCGCCGCTGTCTCCGACCGGCAGCTCGGCATCTAGGCGACCGAATTTAACTCTGAGGTCGTCGAGGTACCTGAGCGCCTGGCGGGCGAAGAAGCCCAGCTCGGGGTGGTGACGCTTCGCTTCGAGCTCCGTGATGACCACGACCGGGAGGACCACGTGATGCTCATCGAATCGCGTGAAAGCGGCCGGGTCAGCGAGAAGGACGCTCGTGTCGAGGACGTACGTACGGTGCACAGAGTTGGCCACGCAAACTCCCCTGGGCGCCGGCGATCATGGCCGGCACCGCGGACAGGACACGCCTTGCCCCGGGTCCTCCGGGGACAAAACGTGTCGGATGGACCGGGGCTGCCCCACTGAAGAGGGCCGCGCCGGCCCTCTCGTCGCACGCAACGGCAACAGGGGGCCTCCCGCGGGGGACGGCCTGGGGAGCCGTCCGCCAATACTGAAGGTACCCGCGTTCTACCTGCGAGAAAAGTGCCAAGGGACACATATTGTGCGCCCGATACGGCGGCGCTTTTTTGTCATCGGGCGCACGTCCGGGGGGTTACGGGGGGTCGTCCCCCGGGGATTAAGAGCGGGTGGCTAGGCGCCGAACCTGCGATTACGTTCCGAGTAGGAGCGAAGAGCCCGCAGGAAGTCCACTTTGCGGAAGGCGGGCCAGTACGCGTCGCAGAAATAGAACTCCGAATGTGTCGATTGCCACAGCAGGAACCCGCCGAGCCGCTGCTCCCCGCTCGTGCGGATGACCAGATCCGGGTCCGGCTGGCCCGCCGTGTAGAGGTGCTCGGCGATGTGCTCGACGTCGAGTACCTCGGCCAGCTGCTCGATCGTGGTGCCCCGGCCGGCGTGCTCGATGAGCATCGACCGGACCGCGTCGGCGATCTCGCGGCGGCCTCCGTAGCCGACCGCGATGTTGACCAGCAGGCCCGGGTTGCCCGCGGTCGCCTCGGCCGCGTCCTTCATCACCCGGGCCGTGTGGTCGGGCAGCAGGTCGAGCGCGCCCACCGGGTTCAGGTGCCAGCCCTCTTCGGCCAGGCCGGTCACGGTGTCCTCGATGATCGCCAGCAGCGGGCCGAGCTCCTCCTGCGGACGGCTCAGGTTGTCGGTCGACAGCAGCCAGAGCGTCACTACCTCGACTCCGGTCTGCTTGCACCACCCGAGCAGCTCGAAGATCTTGTCGGCGCCCTTCCGGTGGCCCTTGCTGACATCGGTATGCCCCGCCGACCGCGCCCAGCGCCGGTTACCGTCCGTCATCACCCCGACGTGGCGCGGAATGGCCTTGCGGTTCAGTGATGACTCGAGTCTTCGCTCGTATAGCCGGTACACCAGGTCGCGGTATCCCATCAACCGACCTTCCTCGCCAGAGCACGCTTGAGCCGGCCGGGGATAAGCGGGGTGGCCCCGGGCTATTGAGCCACGTTATCCGACCGAGCAGGCCTGACCACGCCCTTTCATGTGAGGGTCGGTTACTGTTCAGCTTGGCGCCGGGCGGGCGGGCTACTCTTCCGAGCCGGACGGCCCCTGGGCGCGCACCTCGGCGACCCGGCGGAGCGCATCGCGCAGCTCAGCCAGCCAGGCGTCGGCGTGCTCGCCGGTCAGCCGGACGCACCAGGCGAGCGCGTCGGACCGGCTGCGGGCGACGCCCGCGTCGACCAGGGTGTCCAGCACCCGGCGCTCGGACTGGCGGAGCCTGGTCATAACCGGGACCGACAGCGTGGTGAACATCTCATCGACGTCGCCGCAGCGGGCGCCCCAGGCGACCTTGCGGCGGAACCGCTGCTCGGCCTCGCGGGCGATCTCGATCCGCTGCTCGCGGGTCTGCTCGCGGAAGCGCTTGATCCGTCCCTCGGCCGCGGCCCGGGCGGCGTCGTCGCCCGCGTCCTCGCTCTTGTCCTCGGCCTTGCCCTCAGCCTTGTCGTCGTCCGTTGAGCCGGGGGCGGGCAGCGTCCCGACGATGCTGATCTCCTCGCGGTCGACGATGACCTCGGCCGGGCTGGTGAACCACTCGTCCGGCAGCCGGCCGGTGAACCATGCCTGTATCTCTGTACTCATGTAATCATGTAATCATTGCAACGGCACTGAGTCAACCACCCGCTGGTACCGCGACGGATCAGGGGGTGAAAGAGCTGACGGCTAGGCGAGGCTGGCGGCGACCGAGGCGGCCTGGTCCGGGCTCACCCGGATGGCGCCGGCGAACTCGGTGCCGAAGGCGGCCGGAACCACCTCGACAGTCAGGCCCGGCTCCGGCGCCTGGATCATCCACCCGTTGCCGAGGAAGATGGCGACGTGCGAGATGTACGTCGGATCGGTCGGGTCGGTGTGGTAAAAGAGCAGGTCACCCGGCTGAAGCTGGCTCACGGGGACGGCCGGTCCCGACAGCGCCTGGTCGGCCGCGACCCGCGGCATGCGGATGCCCGCCTGGGCGAACGACCACTGCACGAGCCCCGAGCAGTCGAAGGACCTCGGCCCGTCCGCGCCCCAGACGTACGGCAGCCCGCGGCGGCTCATCGCCGCCCGGAGCATGGCGCCGACCGCGGCGGCCGGCACCGTGGGGCCGGTCACCGACCCGTCGCCCGCCGCCCCCGAGTCCGAGGTGCCCGCGTCGACCAGCGAGACGAGCTGCTCGACGCTGGCCCCCTTGAGGACCAGGCGTCCGGCGGCGGCCGCGGCGGCGGTGAAGTCGTCCTGACGCACGCTGACCACGATCGCGTTGTCGGCCGGGGCGCCGAGCGCGCGGGCCGTCGCGTCGGAGACCACGGCGTTCACCCCGCCGATGCCCAGCGTGCCGAAGGCCACGACGCGCAGGTGCTCGGTGCTGCGGCCGACGGCCGCGACCGTCCCGCCGAGGGAAACCTTGTCCAGCGTGCCCATCGAATAGGAGACGGCGATCCCGCCGCCGGCGACCCCGCGCCAGAGCGCGTCCGACCTCCCGGTCGGCCGCGCGGCGAACTCGCGGAACACCGACGGGTCGACGCCGAGCACCGCGGTGGAGGTCCCGTTGACCGACATGCGCACCGCCTCGATGCGCTCGGTCGCGACGACGCCCGGAAGGCGGGCTACCGCCTTCGCCAGGCTCCCGGGCAGCGAAGAGGGCGCCACGATGAGCAGGTCCGCCTGAACGGTCCGGCGCAGCGGGCTGACGCGGGGAAGCAGCGTCCCCTGCTTGGCCGCCGGGACGCTGAGCAGCCGGGAACTCGATCCCATGACCAGCCCGGGCGCCACCGGCGAGGATCCGGTGGACGGCGTGACCTTAGGCAGGTTGAACGGCGTGGCGTTCGCTCCCGCGGAGATGGGCGGACCGCTCGGCGTGGCCCTCAGCAGGGCGGCGCCGACGCCACCGAGAATGCCAAGCGCCGCCAGCGCGGCAACGGCGGTCGACAGCATCCGCCGTCGGCCTCCGCGCCTGATCGCCAGCGTTATCCGCCGACCCCCATCGGTCAGGTGCACGTAGCTACCTTGCCGTAGAAACGGTCACCCGTCCACCCGAACGCGCACGGGGCGGCCTACATGCTGATATCGGATCGTTGTGTACAGGGGAGTGTACAAAATGATCCGTTATCACCATCAGCGGTCAGCGCAGGAGCGCCTGGCGGAGCGCGGCCGGGGTCGTGGCCGGGGCCTGGCAGGTGAAATGCCGGCAGACGTACGCCGTTGGGCCATTGGCGACCAGGCCGCGGCCGGTCAGCAGCGGCACCGCGGACGCCGCGCCGTTCCCGTCGCCGTCGCCGCCGCCGTCACCCGATCCCAGGGCGAAGACAGCGCCGGGCGGGGCCAGGTGGAGCGCCGCCCGGAGCAGGTCATCGGTGCGCGGGTCGTCGGCCGGGCCGACGATCGCGATCTCCGCCG
>Ga0302314_10012108_pt1 | contig 14966 bp, 16 predicted proteins | sample III_Palsa_N2_3_FD_200533 | JGI IMG/M metagenome (GOLD analysis project Ga0302314, IMG submission 200533) | Peat permafrost microbial communities from Stordalen Mire near Abisko, Sweden - III_Palsa_N2_3 | ecosystem: Environmental > Terrestrial > Soil > Palsa > Peat permafrost | place: Sweden... | reverse complement strand
ATCATCCAGCCCTCCCCGGTGAAGGCTGGATCATAGCGCGACGCGTGGCTTCGACACACGCGCCTAGGCGACGGCCCGGATGGCCGGACCAGAGTCCGTGGCCTGTTCGACGTCTGGCTTGTCGCCGAGTCCGCCGACCATGACCGCGCCGAGGCCGACCTGCCGCTTCAGGCTGCCCAGTTCCTCGTGGGTGGCGATGATCTCCCGGCGCGCCGCGATCAGGGTCGAGAAGGTCGTGCCGGACCGCTCGATCGCATCGTGGCCGACGACGGCGGAGAGGCCGGCGTTGCGACGCTCGTTGATGAGCGACGCCGTAAGGCGCGTGGATTGCAGGATGGCGTCGTCGATGGCGCTCTCCATGGCGAAAAGTTCGGGGGCCACGGCTTCCATGGCGTTGCGGCGTTTGACGAGCATTTGCATCCTTTCGGCCGCCACGCTCTTAAGGTCGCGGCCTTGAAAATAAGGGTTTGGGATGGGCGTGCGTCGGGGGACCGTGATGCTCGAGGAGGCTTTCCAGCGCAGCAAGGCCCGCAAGCGTGCCCCCTGCGGTTAGGGCGAACAGGACCGCGAACAGCCCTATCGCGGCGAGTGTTGCGAGCGGGCCTAGTCCATGCCGTCCTCCCTTGGGGGTGGTGGCCGGGTGCCGTCGATCAGGCTCCAGGCCAGCGTGAGCAGATCGCGATAGAACATCTCCGGCGGGTTGGTCCGCGCCGAGAGCCTCAGAACCTCCGTCTCCCAGGAGGCTCGCTCGAAGTCCGGGCCAGCGAGGCTGCAGAGCTGCCGCTCCAGTTGAGCCCAGTCGATCGGGGGCAGAAGCTCGTTCGGCGCCGGCTGCGTCGGCGGAAAACAGCGGTGGAACGCCTTGATCCGCTCCGCCCTGAACGCCGCGTGCTCTATGCGGGCGTCCAGGTTCGCTACTGATATCTCGTCCACCGCGCTCGGTTCCTTGCCTCTGAACCAGCCCAGTGGAGAGGCGTTCGCGCTCGCCGTCACCCGGAGCCGATTCCCGTGGGAAAGCTTTCCGGGGGGAGATCGCGCCATATCGCGACACTAGGAGCTGGGCGGCCTCGTGACGCGTGCGCGCACCGAGCTTTACCCGGGCGGTGTCGAGGTAGCTGTCGACCGTCTTCGGCGCGACTCCGAGGCGCAGGGCGATCTGCTTGCTGCTGTAGCGATCGACCACATAGCACAGGCAATCCCACTCGCGATCGCTGAGCAGATCCGCCTCGGCCCGGATGCTGTTTCGCCCTTCCCGCATAAGGGGAGCGTAACATTGGAGACCCGGTTAACCAACACGCCGTCAGGTCTGAACGGCAGCGGCTTGCCCGGCAAGCGGGTAGGTTGGTCTGGACGGCGCCGGCTAACCGATCGGGCGGGTTGGCGCCGGCGCGGGGGCGACCGGCCGGACGTAGTCGGGGCAGCTGAGCAGCCCCGCCACCCGCGCCGCCGCGTCGGCCTCTTCGTCGGCATAGAAGAGGTTGAAGGCCGGCTCCTTCAGGCGGTCGAGCCAGCCCCCCTGCTCTTTTAACGTCGGCGATCTTGGGGCCGAGACGCGCAGGACCCCGTCGACGCATTGGCTGGAGACCTGGCGGGTGAGAAAGGCGGGCCGCGCGCCGGGTTCGATGTCGGAGGCGGCGACGGCGCCGCGGTTCAGCCGCACGGGGGCCAGCGCATCGCTCTGCGCGCCCAGCATCGGGTTGACGCAGAGGATCGGTCGGCCAGCGACCCCTTCCAGGCCGTCATGGGCGCCCCAGACCAGAGAGCGCTCGAACACCCGGCGGATATCGGCCTGGTCGAAGGCGAACTCCTGGTTCCAGCCGAGCATGCAGCGCGGCTCGCCGGGCCCAGCGCAGGCCGGCAACGGCGACTTGGGGCCATGGTCGCCGGCGAGCACGGTGGCGTCGACCACATAGACGGCGGCCAGGCGCTTGATCAGGGTCGGGCGCGCGGCCAGCTCCTCGCGCATCAGCCGGTCGACCAGAGTGCCGCCCTGCTCCACCCCGACCACGATCACCGGCCGGCCCTGGTTGAAATGGTCGAGGAAATAGTCGAACGCCCGGCGCACATCCCCGTAGGCGAAGCGGCGCGCGTCGCGGGCGTCATCGCGCAGGGTCAGCGCCGTATAGAGGCTGGCCTGGCGATAGCGCGGCGCGAAGAGCCGCCCCGACCGCGCATAGGGCTGGGCATAGTTGGGCAGCATCGTCGCGGCCAGGATGCGGGCCGCCTTTTCGTAGTCGATCGGGCCGTTCCAGTCGTGGCCGCCGTCGAAGGTGGTGGGATGGACGAAGAAGACGTCGGCGGGTGGATCGGTAGGCGCCGCCGCGTCCGGATGCGGCGGCAAAAGGGCCCAGGCGGCGGCCAGGGCGTAGTTGGGCGCGGCAGGCGGCTGGTAGGTCTGAAATGGGACCTTCGGGTCGAGCGTCGCCTGGACGATGTCGTGGCGCCAGCGCAGCGCCGCGATGAGCACCAGCGCGAGCAGCAGCGCGGCGCTGAGGCGCAGCCAGTCCCTGAAGCTCAACGCGCGTCCGGCCATGACGGCCAGGGGTTTATACGAGCCAGCCTTCCCCGGCGAGCCGTGGGCTACCGATACGGATCGGGCTTCACCAGGTACGACTGCACATAGTCGGTGACGCCGTCTTCCAGGCTGGTCAGCGGGGCGGTGTAGCCGGCGGCTTTCAGGCGGCCCATCTCGGCCTGCGTGAAATACTGATAGTGGGCGCGGATCACCTCCGGCGTGTCGACGTAGTCGATCTTCGGCGGTTGGCCGGCAGCCTTGAACACCGCCTCGGCCAGATCCTTGAACGAGCGGGCGACGCCGGAGCCGAGGTTGTAGACGCCGTTGACCGCCTCGTGCGCCACCAGCCAGGCGACCACATCGGCGGCGTCGCGCACATAGACGAAGTCGCGCTGCTGGCCGCCGTCGACATAGCCGTCACGGTGCGACTTGAAGAGGCTGACGCTCTCGCCGGCCGCGGCCTTGGGCCAGATTTGGGCGGCGACCGACCTCATCGCGCCCTTGTGGGCCTCGTTAGGGCCGTAGACGTTGAAGAACTTCAATCCGACCCATTGCGGCGGCGCATAGTCGCGCGCGGCCTGGCGCACGGCGAATATGTCGAACAGCGCCTTGGACCAGCCATAGGCGTTGAGCGGGCGAAGCGCGATCAGCGAGTCCAGGTCGTCGCGGTCGGCGAAACCTTGGCTTCCATCGCCATAGGTCGCCGCCGAGGAGGCGTAGATCAGCCGCCGCTGGCGGTCGGCGCACCAGCGGAAAAGGTCGCGCGACAGGCCGAAATTGGTCTGGATGATCTTGTCGGCGTCCTGTTCGGTGGTCGAGGAGATGGCGCCCATGTGGACCACCACCTCGACATCGCGCCAGCGCTTCTCCAGCCAGTCGAACATGTCCTCAGGCTCGACGAAGTCGCCGATGGGGTGCTTGGAAATGTTGCGCCACTTGCCCAGGTCGACGCCACGCAGCCGGTCGCAGACCACCACGTCCAGGTCGCGGTCTTCTGCGAGCTTGGCGACGATGTTCGAGCCGATGAAGCCGGCGCCGCCGGTGACGAAAATTATGCGACGCGTCATTCCACCTACGCTCCTGACGGAGCTTCGGCGGACAGGGCCGCCTCGCGCCGGGTTAGCCGCTCGATGGCCGCGGTGGTGGAATAGCCCTCCACGATCGGCGCCAACTTCACCTCGCCGCCCCAGCTCTCGACCTCTTGGTGGCCGACCACGCCCTCGCGGCTGTAATCCGCGCCCTTGATCAGCACATCGGGCCGGGCGGCCTCGATCAGCACGAGCGGCGTGTCCTCGTCGAACGGCACGACCAGGTCGACGGCGCCAAGACCGCCGAGCACCAGGGCGCGGGATTCCAGATCGTTCACCGGCCGCCCCTCGCCTTTCAGCGCGGTCACCGAGCGGTCGCTGTTCAGGCCGACCACCAGCCGATCGCACCAGGCCCGCGCCTGGGTCAGGTAGGCGACGTGGCCGCGGTGCAGAATATCGAAACAGCCGTTGGTGAAGCCGATCTTCAGCCCCTGTTCACGCCAGCGGGCGATTTCGCGGACCATGCGCTCGGGCGTTGCGATCTTGGCCTCGGCCGGCGCCTGGTGCTCGGCGACCTCGGCTTCGATCAGTTCGTCCGGCGAGGCGGTCGCGGTGCCGGCCTTCTGCACGACGACGCTGGCGGCTAACAGAGCGAGTTCGATCGCCTCGTTGAGGTCGCTGGCCGAGGCCAAGGCCGCGCCAAGGGCGGCCAGCACCGTGTCGCCCGCGCCGGAGGTGTCGTAGACCTGCGGCGCCGTGCGGCGGAAGTGGCGCGCAGCGCCATCGCGGACGCCCAGCGACATGCCATCGGCCGAGCGGGTGGCCAGCACCGCCTTGCAGGGAGAGAGTTCCAGAGCGCGCGCCAGGGCGATCTCGACCTCCGCGTCGGAGCCGGTCGGCAGGTCGGTGGCGAAGGCCAGTTCGGCGGCATTCGGTTTGACCAGGTCGGCGGGGCCGTAGCGGTCGAAGGAACGGGCCTTGGAATCGACGATCAGCCGCGCGCCCTCGCGTTTGGCGGCGGCGTGGCAGGCCTCGATCACCGCGGGCGTGACGACGCCCTTGCCGTAGTCGGAAATCAGAATGGCGCCGGCGCCGGCGCAGGCGTTTTCGATGGCCCGGATGAGCTGGGCTTCGACGTCGCCCGCGATCGGGTGTTTGGCCTCGTCATCGACGCGCAGCAGCTGCTGGCCGCCGGAGACGAAGCGGGCCTTGACCGTGGTCGGGCGCTCCGGATCGGTGACCAGAAAGCCCTCGACGTCTGTTTCGTCGGCCAGCAGGCGTAGCGCCTCGTGCCCGGCCCCATCCTTGCCGATGACCCCGACCAGCCGCGCCTCGGCGCCCAGGGAGGCGACATTGCGGGCCACATTGCCGGCCGCGCCCAGCATGACGATCTCATGCGCCCGGCTCATGATCGGGATCGGCGCCTCGGGCGAGATGCGGCTGACCTCGCCATAGACGAAGCGATCGACCATCAGGTCGCCGACGCACGCCACCTTGGCGCCGCGCGCGGTGCTGAGCAGGGACTGGAGGCCGATCAGGTCCATGGGGTGGGTGTCATGCCTGCCAATGGCGCCGTCAAGCCGCAAGGGTGGCGCGGCTGCTACCCGTTCACGGCCGCGTGGATGGCTTTCAGCCTGGCCAGCAGCGGCGCGGCGGCGGCCAGCGGCAGGCAGCTGGGGCCGTCGCAGAGGGCTTTTTCCGGCTCCGGGTGGAATTCCAGGAAGACACCGTCGGCGCCGGCGGCGACCGCGGCCATGGCCAGGACCGGGACGCCTTCGCGCCGGCCGCCGGCGGATGCCCCGTTGGTGTTCGGGTTGGCGCCCGGCAGTTGCACCGCGTGGGTGGCGTCGATGGTCACCGGCACGCCCAGTTCCTTCATCACCGAAATGCCCAGCATGTCGACGACCAGGTTGTTGTAGCCGAACGAGACGCCGCGTTCGCAGAGGATGGTCAGGTCGGTCTCCACCGCCTCTTTGATTTTCTCGATGATGTTGCGGCCGTCGAGGGGCGCCAGAAACTGGCCTTTCTTGACGTGCAGCCAGCCGCCATTGCGCTGCACCGCCTTGGCGGCGGCGGTGACCAGATCGGTCTGGCGGCAGAGAAAGGCGGGAATCTGCACCACGGCGCAGATCTCGGCGACCGGATCGGCCTGGGCGACCTCGTGGATATCGGTGCAGATCGGCACGCCGATGCGGTCGCGCACCTCGGCCAGCATGGCGAGGCCCTCCTTAAGACCTGGCCCGCGATAGCTCTGGTTCGACGAGCGGTTGGCCTTGTCGAAGCTGGCCTTGAACACGAAGGGCATGCCGAGCGAGGCGGTCAGGTCCTTCAGATGGCGCGCGGTCTCCAGCGCCAGGTCCAGATCCTCCAGCACGTTCAGGCCGGCGATACAGACCAGCGGCTGTCCATCGCCGATGGCGAGGTTCCATTTATCGATGCGAAGCAAGGCCATGCGGCGTCCTTAAGCGTTCCTCTGCCGCCGGCTGATCCGATCGCCCGGCGCGGCCGTACAACTGACGTGACCATCGGCGGGGCACAAGGGCCAGAGGGAACGTGATGCGGATAGCGGTTATCGGTTCGGGCGTCTCGGGTCTCGGCGCGGCCTATGCGCTGAAGGACACGGCCGAGGTCGTCCTCTACGAGAAGGACGCCCGGCTGGGCGGCCACGCCCGCACCGTCACCATCGACTATGACGGCGCCGCGATCGACGTCGACACTGGCTTCATCGTCTATAACGAGCGCAACTATCCGAACCTGGTCGGCCTGTTCGCGGCGCTCGGCGTCGAGAGCCTGGAAACCGATATGAGCTTCGCCTTCGCCGGGCGTGGCGTGGAATGGTCGTCGAACTTCCCGACCGGCGTCTTCGCCCAGAAGCGCAATCTGGCCAACCCGCGCTTCCTGAAGATGCTGGCCGACATCGCCCGCTTCAACAAGCTCGCGCCGGCCGACCTGGCTGCCGGCGAGTTGGAAAATCTTACCGTTGGCGGCTATCTGCACCGGCTGGGCTTGAGCGACGAATTCCGCGACCACTACCTTCTGCCCATGGGCGCGGCGATCTGGTCGACCACCGATTGCGGCGTCGCCGAGGCCCCGGCGGAAAGCTTCATCGGCTTCTTCGCCAACCATAATCTCTTGCAGATGGCCCAGCCCAAATGGCGCACGGTCCGCGGCGGCAGCCGCGCCTATGTCGAACGGATCGCCGCCCTGCTCGGCCATGGCGTTCGCACGAACGCCGGTGTAGCGCGCATCCGGCGCGGCCTTGCAGGGGTCGAGGTCACCGACAGCCACGGCCACATCGACCGGTTCGACCAGGTGATCCTGGCCTGCCATTCGGACCAGGCGCTCAGAATGCTGAGTGACGCCGACGCCGAGGAGCGCGCCTTCCTGGGCGCCGTCCGTTATGGCCCCAACCGCGCCTATCTGCACCGCGACACCCGCCTGATGCCCAAGCGCCGCGCCGCCTGGGGCAGCTGGAACGCACTCAGCAGCGAGGATGACGGCGGCAGCCTGACCTATTGGATGAACAGCCTGCAGAATATCGATCGCAAAAAGCCGCTGTTCGTCAGCTTGAATCCGGACGTGGCGCCCGATCCGGCCCTGACCTTCGAGGTGTTCGGTTGCGAACACCCGCAGTTCGACACCGCCGCCCTCGCCGCCCAGCGCCGGATCGGCCGCATCCAAGGCCGTGGTGGAATCTGGTACGCTGGCGCCTGGCTGGGCCACGGCTTCCACGAGGACGGCCTGACCGCCGGCCTGCGCGCCGCCGTGGCGCTGGGCGGGACCGTGCCCTGGGCCTTCGTCGATCACCGCATCCCCGGCGGGACGCTGACGGCGCCACGCGTGGCCGCCGGCCGCTGCAGGGTCGCGGCATGAACGCCCTGGCCAGCCTCTATGTCGGCAAGACCACCCATGCGCGCCTGGGGCCTCGTCCGCACAGCTTCAGCTACGGCCTGTTCCAACTGCTGATCGATGTCGATCGGATCGAGGACGCGCTTCGGGATTTGCGGCTGTTCCGCTACGGCCTGTTCGCCTTCCACGAGCGCGACCACGGGGCCCGGGACGGCTCGATGCTGCGGACCTGGGTCGAGTCCCGGCTCGCCGAGGCTGGACTGGCCGCGAGCGCCGCTCGCATCCGCCTGCTGTCCTTCCCGCGGGTGCTGGGCTTCGTCTTCAACCCGATCTCGATCTTCTTCGTCGAGGCCGAGGACGGTCGGCTGGAGGCGGTGATCTATGAGGTGAACAACACCTTCGGCCAGACCCACGCCTATGTGACCCCGGCCGCAGGCGCGCCCTGCGAGCGGCAGGAGGCCGACAAGAAGCTCTATGTCTCGCCCTTCTACCGCGTCGAGGGCGCCTATCGCTTCCTGGTCACGCCGCCGGCCGAGACCTTCGACCTGGTCATCGCCAAGATGCTCGACGGGCGGCCTGACTTCACCGCGACCCTAACCGCCGAGCGGCGGGCCTTGACCGACGCGGCGCTGCTGAAACTCTTTTTTGGAATGCCGCTGATGACCCTCGGCGTGGTCGCCGCCATCCATTGGCAGGCGCTGATCCTTTGGCTGAAGGGCGCGCCGTTCGGCGCCCGCCCGGCCGGTCCGCAAACGGGTATGAGCGTAGGTCGTGCATCCTTTCCCACTTCATGACATTGTTGGAGGGGGAAGAGACAAAAGGGGCGGCGTGATGAGCGACCTCACCCACACGCGATCCACGGACGCCGTCTTTGGCGACTGGCCGGACCTGCGCAAGGCGCCGGCGGTCTTCCGCGCGGCGCTCCGTATCGCGGCCCGCAACTGGTTGTGGGGCTCGATCACCTTCACCCTGCCCTCGGGCCGCGAAATTCCCATCCATGGCAGCCAGCCAGGACCGGACGCGCGGGTCACCGTCAACGATTTCCGCTGCATGCGCCGGGTGATGGCGGCCGGCGACATCGGTTTCGCCGAAGGGTTCATGGCCGGCGAGTGGGACACGCCCGACCTGTCGGCGGTGCTGGAATCCGCCGGATTGAATTTTGACCGCATCCACGGGCTGGTGCACGGCCATCCTTTAAGTCGCGCCGTCAACTATCTGGCGCACTTTCTGAATTCGAACAGCCGCAGCGGCTCGCGGCGCAACATCCACGCCCACTATGACCTCGGCAACGCCTTCTATGAGCGCTGGCTGGATCGCTCGATGACCTATTCCTCGGCCTGGTTCGAGCGCGAAGGCCAGAGCCTTGAAGACGCCCAGCGGCACAAATACGCCGAACTGGCGCGCGGCATGGGGCTGGGGCCGGACCACCACGTCCTGGAGATCGGCTGCGGCTGGGGCGGTTTCGCCGAGTTCGCCGCCGGCGAGGTCGGCGCGAAAGTGACCGGCGTCACCATCTCGCGCGAACAGTACGACTTCGCCAAAAAACGCATATTCGAGAGTGGTTTGGCGGAGAAAGCTGATATTCGGCTGATCGACTATCGCGATGTCGAGGGCCGGTTCGATCGCATCGCCTCCATCGAGATGTTCGAGGCGGTCGGCGAACGCTACTGGCCGGCCTATTTCGACAAGATCCGCAGCGCCTTGGCGCCCGGCGGCCAGGCGGGCCTGCAGATCATCACCATCCGAGACGAATTCTTCGATCAGTACCGTAAGCGCGCGGATTTCATTCAGAAATACGTCTTTCCAGGCGGCATGCTGGGCAGCGAAAAACGCCTGCGCCAGGAAACCGATCGCGCCGGCCTCGAATGGCGGGGCATCGAGCGGTTCGGTCCGCACTATGCCGAGACCCTGCGCCAATGGGCCGAGCGCTTCGAGGCCAACTGGCCCGAGGTCGCGCCCCTGGGCTTCGACGAGCGCTTCCGCAAGCTCTGGCGCTTCTATCTGAGCTACTGCGAAGCCGGCTTCCGCACGGGCCGCACCAATGTGGTGCAGCTGACCTTGGGGCGGGACTGAACGCTGGCCCTCCCCCTCGATGGAGGAGGGTTGGGTGGGGGTGTGGCCGCTAAGTTTGGGTGACGGTCGCCGTTGCGCTCCGCGCCCACTTGCGCCTCCTTCCTACCGCATTGCCAGCACCCCCAACCCTGCCCTTCCCCCATCGAGGGGGAAGGGTTCATGATGCGCAATCGGCCCGCCCCGCGAAAAGGAGGTCCTTCCCATGGACGGCCTGCATTTCATCTATTTCGCCGACCCGATGTGCTCCTGGTGCTGGGGGTTTTCGCCGGTGGTCGAGGCGTTGCGCGAACGGACCGGGGAGATCCTGCCGATCCGGCTGGTCATGGGCGGTTTGCGGCCCGGGACGACCACGCCGATGGCCGAGGACGCCCGGCGCAACCTGGTCGGCCACTGGCAGGAAATCCACGAACTGACCGGCCAGCCGTTCGGCGATGGGCTGATCGGAATGGACGGCTTTCGCTATGACACCGATCCGCCGGCCCGCGCCGTGGTGCTGGCGCGGCGGACGAACACGGACCGGGCGATCGACTACCTGGCCCGGGTGCAGCGCGCCTTCTATGCCGAGGGCCAGGATGTCACCAAGAACGCGGTTCTGGTCGACTTAGCCGTCGAACTGGGCTTCGACCGCGAGGCCTTCGCGACCGGCCTGGCCGAAGAGGCGCTGAAATCGGAAACCTGGCGCGACTACGCCGTCTCCCAGCGCGCCGGCGTCACCGGCTTTCCGACCCTGATCGTCGGGCCGAACGCGGACAACACCTATACGCCGGTCACCCGCGGCTATCAGGACGCCGAAAGCGTGCTGACCGGGGTCGGCGCCTGGCTGGCCGCGGTTCAGTCCGCCGCCGAGTGATCTTTCGCCCTTGCGCGCGCGACGATCCGCCGCGATGTAGGATCATGGTCGCAGCCACCGTTCTCGACGCCATCGGCGACACCCCCCTGATCCGCCTGCGCGCGGCCAGCCAGGCCACGGGATGCGAAATCCTGGGCAAGGCGGAGTTCCTCAATCCCGGCCAGTCGGTGAAGGATCGCGCCGCCCTCTTCATCATCCGCGACGCCGAGCGGCGGGGCCTGCTCAAGCCCGGCGGCCGCATCGTCGAAGGCACGGCCGGTAATACCGGCATCGGCCTGGCCATGGTCGCTCGCGCGCTCGGCTATCGCACCACCATCGTCATCCCGCGCACCCAGAGCCAGGAGAAGAAGGACGCCATCACCCTGATGGGCGCCGAACTGGTCGAGGTGGACGCGCTCCCCTACTCGAACCCCGACAACTATGTGCGCTATTCCGGGAGGTTAGCGGAGGAACTTGCGGCCAAGGAGCCGGCCGGCGCGATCTGGGCCAATCAGTTCGACAATGTCGCCAACCGCCAGGCCCATGTCGAAACCACCGGGCCGGAGATCTGGGCCCAGACCGGCGGGCGCATCGACGGCTTCATCTGCGCGGTCGGCACCGGCGGCACGCTGGCGGGCGTGGCCATGGCGCTGCGCGACAAAAAGCCGGATATCGCCATCGGCCTTGCCGATCCCGGCGGCGCGGCGCTCTACGAATACTACGCCCACGGCGAGCTGAAGGCCGAGGGGACCTCGATCAGCGAAGGCATCGGTCAGGGCCGCATCACCGCCAACTTGGAGGGACTGAAGGTCGACTATCCCTATCGCGTCTCCGACGAGGAGATGATGCGGACCATTTTCGAGCTGGCCGAGCACGAGGGCATGGTCATGGGCGGCTCGACCGGCATCAATGTCGCCGGCGCGGTGCGGCTGGCGCGCGACCTTGGTCCCGGCCACACCATCGTGACCATCCTCTGCGACTATGGATCGCGCTATCAGTCGAAACTGTTCAACCCCGAATTCCTTAAGGAGCGCGGCCTTCCAACGCCGCCATGGCTATGAGCTTTCCCGGCGCCGATCCGATGATTTCCACCGACTGGCTGGCCGAGCATCTCGGCTCACCCGGCCTGATCGTCATGGACGCGACCTGGTTCATGCCGGGTACGCCGCGCGACGCCCGCGCCGAGCATGCCGAGCAGCACATTCCAGGCGCGGTCTTCTTCGACATCGACGAGATTTCCGACCACGCCAATCCCCTGCCCCACATGCTGCCCGACCCGGCGGAATTCGCCGTTCACGCGCGCCGGCTTGGCGTCGAGCCGGACAGCCAGGTGGTGGTCTATGACAGCCAGGGCCTGTTCTCCGCCCCGCGCGTCTGGTGGATGTTCCGGGTCATGGGCCACGATCAGGTCGCGGTCCTGGACGGCGGCCTGCCCAAATGGATGGCCGAGGACCATCCGGTCGAGCAAGGCTGGCCGCAGAACCCGCACGGCGAGTTCAAATCGCATTTCGACGCCGGCCTTGTGCGCGACCTGGCATCCGTCCTCGGCGTGGTCGAGAGCCATGCCGAGCAGATCGTCGACGCCCGCGCCGCGGCCCGCTTCTTCGGCCAGGCGCCGGAGCCGCGCGCGGGCCTGCGTTCCGGTCACATGCCGGGCGCGCTCAGCCTGCCATCGTCGCAGGTGGTGACCGCCGAAGGCATGCTGGCGCCGAGAGCGGCGCTTGAAGCCCTGTTCATCGAAGCCGGCGTCGACCTCGACCGGCCGGTGCTGACCAGCTGCGGCTCGGGGATTTCCGCCGCCATCCTGTCGCTGGCCCTGGCGCGGCTCGGGCGCTGGCGCACGCCGGTCTATGACGGCTCATGGACCGAATGGGGCGGGCTGGCGGACACGCCGGTCGTCACGGCCTGAGCGTGGTTGAAAAACGCAAGGACGCGGAGGCCACGAGGCTGATCCGCGCCGGCGCCAAGCCGCGCGCCCTGCACCGCACCGTCGGCCCGCCGATCCAGCGCGGCTCGACCGTGCTGATGCCCGATGCCGCCTCGCTCTATAATCACGACGAGGTCACCTATGGCCGTGGCGGCCTCGGCATCCACGAGGCCCTGGCCGAGGCGCTGTGCGAGCTGGAAGGCGCCAAGGGCGTGCGGCTCTTCCCGTCGGGCCTGGCGGCGGTGACGGCGGCGGCCATGTCGGTGCTGCGCGCCGGCGACGAGGTGCTGGTCACCGATACCGCCTACGCCCCGACGAGGCGCTTCTTTGACAAGGTGATGATCCGGTTCGGGGTCAAGGTGACCTATTACACGCCGCGTTCGACGCCGGACGACCTCCTGGCCGCCGGCGGGCCGTCGCTGCGGCTGATCGTGATGGAATCGCCGGGCTCGCTGACCTACGAAATCCAGGACGTGCCGGGCATTGCCGCGGCGGCGCGGGCCAAGGGCGTGTTGACCCTGGTCGACAACACCTGGGCCGCCGGCCTGCTCTGCAAGCCGCTAGCGCTCGGCGTCGACATCAGCGTCCAGGCCCTGACCAAGTACGTCACCGGCCATTCCGACGTGTTCTTAGGCAGCGCCGCCGCGCGCGACGCGCACATCACTCACGCCCTGGACGAGGCGGTGTGGAACTTCGGCTGGTCGGTCTCGCCGGACGACGCCTATCAGGGCTTGCGGGGGCTGCGCACCCTACCCACGCGCCTGGCTCGCCACGCCGAGAACGCGATGATTGTCGCCAACTGGCTGCTGCAGCAGCCGGAAGTGGCCGACGTACTCTATCCGCCTCTGACCCATTCGCCTGATCACGCGCTCTGGAAGCGCGACTTCACCGGCGCTAACGGGCTGATGAGCGTCGTCTTTCATCCAACACCCGATGCGGCCGTCGACGCCATGCTCGACACATTGACCCTCTTCGGACTCGGCTTTTCCTGGGGCGGATTCGAGAGCCTGGCCATCTCCTCCGGCGAGCAGCTGGCGCACAGGCGTTTCCCATCCGATCTCGCCGGGCCGTTGATGCGCCTGCACATCGGCCTTGAGGACCCCGCCGACCTGATCGCCGACCTGCGGCGCGGCCTGGACGCATTGCGCGAGGCCGGCGGCCGGGGCTAGGTTGCCGCCAAGCTTTTCGGGGGGAAGACCATGGCGCTCAAAGTTGTCGGCTCGGGCCTCGGTCGCACGGGCACCAAGTCCATGCAGTCGGCGCTGAACATCCTGGGCTTTGGTCCCTGCCACCACATGGTCGAGGTCTTCGCCCATCCGGAGAGCATGAAGCTCTGGATCGAGGCCGGCAAAGGCCGGCCCGACTGGGACGCGATCTTCGAAGGCTACCATTCGATGGTCGACTATCCGGGCGCCCACCACTGGCGCGCGCTTGCGGCCTATTATCCGGACGCCAAGGTGCTGCACACGGTGCGCGATCCGGACCAGTGGTTCGACTCCACCCAGGCCACCATCTTCGCGCGCGACAGCGCCGCGGTGGCCGACACCGAGCGGGCGGCCTTTTTCCAAAGCTTCACCGGCGCGCTTCGCCCGCACCTGCAGGACCGGGCCTATATGACCCAGTATTTCCGCGACCATACGGCGGAAGTTAAGGCGACCATTCCGCCCGAGCGCCTGCTGATCTACCAGGCCGGCGACGGTTGGGAGCCGCTGTGCCGGTTCCTCGGCGTGCCCATACCCGATGTTGCCTATCCGTCCGAAAACTCCCGCGCCGAATTCGTCGCCCGCGCCAATGCCCACCGCGGCCACATCCCGACGCAGGAAGAGGCGCAGCACATCCTTGACACCGACAGCGCGCCGTAAGGACTTCGCGCCGCTCATCTCTTGCCTCGATTCAAGCTGGTCATATATAAATGACCAGTCATTGAAAGGCGACCATATGCAAGACGCCCAATCCTTCACCGCCACCGAGTTCAAGGCCAAGTGCCTGGACATCCTGGATCGTGTCGCCGCCCACAAGTTCACGCGGGTGACGATCACCAAGCGCGGCAAGATCGTCGCCGTTCTGACTCCGCCCGAGGACCCCGAAGCCGCCGCGCGCCAACTGCACGGATTCCTGCGCGGCTCCGTCATCACGCCGCCGGACTTTGATTTCACCGCCCCGGTGCTAGACGAGCCGTTATCGGCGGAAGACGGCAAGCTTCACGAATGAGTCCGGTCAGTCAGCCGACCGCTGTCCTGCTGGACACCTGCGCGGTGATCTGGCTCGCGAACGGCGATCCCCTCGAGAATGACGCCAGCAGCAAGATCACCTATGCGGCTCTCGCCGACGGCGTTTTCGTATCCCCAATCTCGGCCTGGGAGATCGGCATGCTTGCTCGCCCGCGAGCCGGCCGGGCGATCACCTTCCTTCCCGACCCAGCGACCTGGTTTGTACGCTTCATGGCGGGTCCGGCGATTAAGCCCGCCGCGTTCACGGCGGATATCGCCATCGCCGCATCCAGTCTCCCCGAACCTCTGCATGCCGACCCTGCCGATCGTTTGTTGATCGCCACGGCCCGTCATCTGGGGATGCCGATCGTCACCCGGGACTCCAAGATCATTGCCTATGCGACTGCCGGGCACGTCTCGACGATATCGTGCTGAGTAGCTCGGTACGCTGGCGATCAGTTCGGCGGTTCGTTCATCCTGACGGGGATGTCACGCTGGGCATGGAGCACGCGCCAGACGTCCACGTGATCATCGC
>Ga0302314_10012102_pt1 | contig 14971 bp, 12 predicted proteins | sample III_Palsa_N2_3_FD_200533 | JGI IMG/M metagenome (GOLD analysis project Ga0302314, IMG submission 200533) | Peat permafrost microbial communities from Stordalen Mire near Abisko, Sweden - III_Palsa_N2_3 | ecosystem: Environmental > Terrestrial > Soil > Palsa > Peat permafrost | place: Sweden... | reverse complement strand
CTCGATTCACGGGCGGGCGCCAGCGATCGCCACCGGACTGGCCGCTTCGCGCCCGGACCTGTCGGTCTGGGTGATCACGGGGGACGGCGACGCCCTGTCCATCGGCGGGAATCACCTGATCCACGCTCTGCGCCGCAACGTCAACGTCAAGATCCTGCTGTTCAACAACCGGATCTACGGACTGACCAAGGGCCAGTACTCGCCCACCTCGGAGCAGGGGAAGGTCACCAAGTCGACTCCGTTCGGCTCTCTCGACACCCCCTTTAACCCAGTGTCGCTGGCACTTGGCGCCGAGGCGAGCTTCGTTGCCAGGACGATCGACTCGGACCGCAAGCATCTCACCGGGGTGCTGCGGGCGGCGGCCGATCATCGCGGCACCGCGTTCGTCGAGATCTACCAGAACTGCCCGATCTTCAACGATGATGCGTTCGCGCCGGTCACCGACGCCGCATCCAGGGACGACCGGCTGATCAGGCTGGAGCATGGCGAGCCGGTGCGGTTCGGCGCCGACCGCGGCCAGGGGCTGAGGTTCAGCCGTTATGGCTCGCTCGAGGCCGCGGACGTCGCCGCTGCGGACGACGAGTCGCTGCTGGTCCATGACGCGCACGCGCCCGACCCGTCCTATGCGTTCGCGCTGTCGCGGCTGGACACGGCGGATTTCGCGCATTCCCCGATCGGCGTCTTCAGGCAAGTGCCCAGGCCCAGCTACGACGAGCTGATGGCCGACCAGATCGACGACGCCCGCGCGCGCGAAGGCGATGGCGACCTCGCTGCCCTGCTCGCCGGCGGCGCCCCGTGGCAGGTCGGCTGACCAGCCCGGAAGTTGCCAGTCAGCCGGCGCCGGCTGACTGGCGCTTCGCGCCGAACATCGGCAATCACCCTGCGATCTATGAGATCGAGAACATCGCGCTGGACCGCAGCGGTCATGTCCTCGAGTTGATGCGAAAGCTGGCGCCCTGGTCGGGCCGGACCATCGTCGACCTTGGCTGCGGAACGGGTTTCTGGCTGCCCCGGTATGCCCGGGAAGCCGATCGGGTCATCGGCGTAGAGCCGGATCCTGCACTACGCGAGCAGGCCGCCGCCAGAACCGCGGGGATGGAGGGTGTCGAGGTCGCGGCCGGCTCGGCCGAGCACCTGGGCCTCCCGCGTTGCTCCGTCGACGTGGTGCATGCAAGGTTCGCCTACTTCTTCCCGCCCGGCACCGACGCTGGCCTCACGGAGGTACTGCGAGTGCTGCGCCCTGGCGGCAGCCTCGTCGTGGTCGACAACGACTACCGGTGGGGCGAGTTCGCCACGCTGCTGGCAGCGGCATCATCGGCCCGGCCGCAGGACAGGGCGGCGGTGACCGACAGCTGGTGGCGCGATCGCGGCGCGATTCGCCGGGACGTCCGCTCGGCGTTGAATTTCGATCGCCGCGGCGACCTCGAGTCGGTTCTGCGGATCGAGTTTCCGGCGAAGGTCGCCGACGCCTGGCTTGCCCAGCACCCGGTTGCCACCGGTATCACTTACGGTTACGTCCTGTTCACTGTGTTCCAGCCATAGCCTGGTGGGTAATGGTTTGTTAGGCGCTTCAGCTGGCGGCCATGCCTGGCCCACCGCTCGCTGGCCTGCTCTCCGATGCCAGGGCGGCGCTCGCCACGGTTCCGCTGCAGGACAAAGAGAGGCAGACAGGAATGCGTCGGTATCTTCTCGTGGCGCTTTGGCCGGCCGGCCTAGCTGCGATCGCGGCTGCGGCGGTCATCGCGGCGCGCCGTGCCCCGGTCTTGCCTGCCCCGGAGGCCGCCGATGATCTGGCGGGCAAGGAGGACGGGACCGGGCCAGCGGGGACCACCGGCCAAGCGGGGCGGGACGGTGCCAGGCTTGCCACGGTGGCCGATGCCGGGGGCCACGTCGCCGCCCGGGGGACCGGTGCCTCCGGCCGGATCCCGGGAACTCCTCGCTGGCTTTCCGACCTTGCAGCAGCGCAGCCGGACTGGATGCCGGACTGGATGCCGGACTGGACGCCGGACTTCATCCGGCTTGGCGCTGTCAGCTGCGCTGGGGGGGTCTTGTCGTACGGCGTGATGACACTGCTCGGCCCGACGGTCATGAACCATGGCCCGGGGATCGACGAGCCGATCGTCCGCTGGACCAGCAGCCATCAGCTGAAACAGTGGGCTGCGGTCATGTACCGGCTCGACAAGATCGGTAATACCTGGACTACCTGGGGCGCAGCGGGCGCCGCCGCGGTCTGCCTGGGGACGGCCTGGCGCAGGCAGAAGTGGCTGCCACCGGCCGTACTCGGGACCGCGATCGTGGTGGATCACTTTGTCACCCTTGCGCTCCGGCGCAGGTTCGGCCGGATCGGCCCGCCCGGCAGCCCTGGTGGCACCTACCCTTCGGGCGGCTGTGACCGGGTCGTCTTGTTCTACGGCCTGATCGCGCACCTGCTGTGGCGGGAGTTCAGCGGCACCTACCGCGGGAAGGTCTGGGCCACCGCCGCGGTGACCGCGCTGTCCTTCAACGAGGCCTACGGCCGGGAGTACCTCAGCAAGCACTGGTTCACCGACATCATCAGCGGGCTGTTCTACGGCGCCGTGCTGCTCGGGCCGTTCGTCGCTGCGGTCCGGCTGGTCGCCGGCCCGCCGGTGGACGCCGGCCAGGACGGGCACGGGCTCGCCGCGGTGACGGCTGGCGGAGCGTCGTGCCGGGTAGCCGCTCCGCTATGGGAAAGACTGGCCACATGCCTTCACGCGTAGCGACCAAGGTAATCAGCGCTGTTGCCGTCGCCGTGATCGTCGAATTGACCGATCTTGTTCTCGATAAGTTCGGCCTACCAGCGGATAGATTCCGAATAGCCAGAAAAATCCTCAAGTCTGGCATTAGCGCCGCGAGCGGCACTCTTGTAGGCAAGGTTCTGCGCGAGGCCGACGCTGGCCAGAAACCAAGCAGCGGGCCCCGAGGCCGCGTCGCGCGACCCTGAGACCCGCCACCTGCGCTATCCGGTGGAAACCGCCATACTTAGCCGGCAGCCCGGCCGAGGTCTTAGCTGGCAGCCCGGCCGAGGTCTTAGCCGTCAGCCCGGACGACCCCGATCGGGCAGGACACGCCCGTACCGTGATCAGGACAGTACCCGTTGGGGTTTTTGCTGCCGGAAAGGTACTGCTGGTGGTAGTCCTCGGCGAAGTAGAACTCGGATGCAGGTGCCACCTCGGTGGTGATCTCACCGTATCCGGCATCGGCCAGCCGCTTCTGGTACGCCGCCAGCGACGCCAGCGCCTCGGTCTCTTGCCGCGGCGTGGCAAAGAAGATCGCTGACCGGTACTGGGTGCCCCTGTCGTTCCCCTGGCGCATGCCCTGGGTCGGGTCGTGCGCCTCCCAGAAGATCCGCAACAGCTCCCCGTAGCCGATCCTGGCCGGGTCGAAGACCACGCGCACCGTCTCGGCGTGGCCGGTCCGGCCGCTGCAGACTTCCTCGTAGGTCGGGTTCGGCGTGCTGCCGCCCTCGTATCCGACGGCAGTCGAGATCACCCCCGGCGTCTGCCAGAAGGTCCGCTCGGCACCCCAGAAACAGCCAAGCGCGAACTCGGCAATCTGGGCGCCCGCGGGATAGGGCGGCCGCAGCGGGGCGTCGAGCACCGCGTGCCGCTCGGACACCGGCATCGGCGACGTCCGCCCGGGCAGCGCCTCGTGCGCCGCGACCATCCGCGTCTTATGGGAACCGAATACGCCCACCGTTTGCCTCCTCCGGATCGCCCCCGTCAACACGGGGGACTGGCCGAGCGGCCCCGCCCGCCACTTCCGGCCGACCGGATCGTCACCCGGAGCGCGAGCGGCCGCAAGGCCTCTACCACACGGCCTTTAACGGAAAATCCGGGGCTGGTCATTCCCCGACATGGCTGGCCGCCAGCTGACCAGCCGCTGGACTCGTCCGGGGCGCCATCCCCTGGTCCGCTGGAGGGCCGTCCGTGCCGGAGCGGCCCGCATCGCCAAGATCGGCAGCAGCATCAGCACCGGGCCGGACCGAGGCCGGCCGGATCCGCTATCGGAACCGGCGCGGCGCCGGCTAGCTCGTTGCCTGCGCCTGCAGGTCGGCCTCGATCTGGCGGGCCGTCTCCAGCAGCGCCGGCAGGATGTCGCTACGCAGGGAGGCTATGCTCACCCGGCTCGCGTGCGCGGAAACGTTGATGGCGGCGGTCCCGACGTCTGCGGCGCCGCGGATCGGGGCGGCCACCGCGCGCAGGCCCTCCTCCAGTTCCTGGTCGACGATCGCGTACCCCTGACTGGCCACGTCCCCGATGATCTCCCGGAGCCTGCCGGGGTCGGTGACGGTCCGGGCGGTCAGCGGCTTGAATGCCGCCTCCCCCAGGTAACGGTCGAGCTCGTCAGTGCTCAGGGCCGCGAGCAGCACCCGGCCCATCGAGGTGGCGTACGCGGGGAACCGGGTTCCGACCGAGATCGCCACCGTCATGATCCGCTTCATGGGCACCCGGACGACGTAGACCACATGATGGCCGTCGAGGACGGAGATCGACGAAGACTCGCGCAGCTTCGCGACGAGTTCCTCCAGATGCGGAGCGGCCACGTCCGGCAGGGCCAGCCCGGAGAGGTAGGCGTAGCCGAGCTCGAGTACCCGGGGCCGGAGCGAGAACTCCCGCCCGTCGCTGCGCACGTACCCAAGCTTCACCAGGGTCAGCAGGAACCGGCGGGCGGCGGCTCTGGTCAGGCCGGTCGCCCGCGCGACCTCGCTCAGGCTCAGCCGCTCCCGGTCCGGGCCGAACGAGCGGATGACCGCGAGTCCGCGATCGAGTGACTGCACGAAGTCGCTGTTCCTCGGCGGCAGCAGGTCGTCGCCGGCCGCCGGCTCAGGCGCGGCCCCATCGTTCGCAGTGCGCCCGGTGGTTCTCATTGCATGCATGGTATCGCGGCTCCGTGATCACCCGCCGGCCCGCGCAACCCCCCCGACGTCAGCCGGTGCGCTCCACGACGAACGCGCAGAGCGCCTCGAACGCGGCTCGCACGGGAACGTCGGGCAGCGACGTCATCTCGCCGCGGGCCCGCGCGGCCCAATGCCGCAGGTCGGCCCGGGCCATGTCCATCGCCGGATGAGCGCGCAGCAAGGCCAGCGCCTCCGCGTGCAGCCCGCTGTCGGTGAGCTCGCCGCTGCCGAGCAGCTCAACGAGCCGGGCATCGTCGGGACCAGCGCAGCGCAGCGCGTACAGCATGGGCAGCGTCGGCACTCCCTCGCGCAAGTCGGTACCCGGCGTCTTGCCCGACTCAGCGGACTCGCTGGCGACGTCAAGGATGTCGTCGGAAAGCTGCCAGGCGACCCCGAGGGCCTCGCAGGCCCCGGCGATCCGCGCGGCGACCCCGTCCGGGGCACCGGAGAACATCGCGCCGAACCGGCCCGCGGTCGCGATCAGCGACGCCGTCTTGTCGGTCACCACCCTCATGTAGTGGTCGAGCGGATCGGACCCTGGCGCCGGACCGACGGTCTCGGCGATCTGGCCGCTGACCAGCTGGGCGAAGGTCGCTGCCTGGATCCTGATCGCGTCGGCGCCGAGGTCGGCCAGGATCGACGAGGCGCGCGCGAACAGGAAGTCGCCGGTCAGGATCGCGACGGTGTTGTCCCAGCGCGAGTTCGCGCTGGGACGACCACGGCGGACCGCCGCCTCGTCCATCACGTCGTCGTGGTACAGCGTGGCGAGGTGGGTGAGCTCGATCGCGACCGCAGCGGGCACTATCCGCTCGTCCCTGGCGTTGCCGAACTGCGCGGCCAGCAGGACCAGGGTGGCCCGGAACCGCTTGCCGCCCGCGTCCATAAGGTAGCCGGACGTCTGCGCCAGCAGCTCCTGCTGCGCCCGCGCGGCGTCCCGCAGCCCGGCCTCGACCAGGGCGAGGCCATCGACGACCTCGGCCGCCAGCGCGGCGTCAGTAAGTTCCACGGGGACAACGGTGATCAATCAGGCTCCCTCGTCGGTATGCGAGCCCCGCCAGCGGACCGGCCGTCAGCGCGGCAATTGCCAAGCCGCGCCCAAGATACTTCCACGGAGAGGTAACCCGAAACCGGCCAGGTAACCCGAATCGTCCTCGCGCCGCGCGCGCCACCACGGAGCTGCCGGGTCACGTTCAGCGAATGAACATTCCGGTGGCGGCATGGTTCGCCAGGCTCAGCAGCGGCTGCGGAGCCACCCCGAGCACCAGGGTGGCCAGCACTCCCACTGCCACCGCGGCGCTGGTGAACCCGCTGGGCCTGATCACGTCAGGGCCGTCGGGCGCGGGGTCGCTGAAGAACATCAGCACGATGACACGGACGTAGGGGAAGGCGAGGATCGCGCTGCTCAGCACGCCGACGATCACCAGCGGCAGCGCCCCGCCCGCGATCGCCGCCTGGAAGACCGCGAACTTACCGGTAAATCCGCTGGTGAGCGGTATGCCGGCGAACGTGATGAGGAAGAAGGCGAAGGCCCCGGCGACGAGCGGCGAGCGGCGGCCGAGCCCGGCCCAGGCAGACAGGTGCGCGGCCTCGCCGGTCTGGTCGCGCACCAGCGTCACCACGGCGAAGGCGCCGATCACCGCGACGCCGTAGGCGGCCAGGTAGAACAGGCTTCCTGACAGTCCGGCGGCGCTCGCGGCGACCACTCCGGTCAGCACGTACCCGGCCTGCGCGATCGAGGAGTAAGCGAGCAGCCGTTTCACGTCGGTCTGCGTCACGGCGACGATCGAGCCGACCGCCATCGTCAGAATCGCCACGGTCCACATGGCCGGCCGCCAGTCCCAGGTGAGCTGGCCGAAAGCGACATAAAAAACCCGGAACAACGCGCCGAACGCGGCAACCAGGGTGCATGACGCCATCAGCGCGGTCACCGGGGTGGGGGCTCCCTGGTAGACGTCCGGCTTCCAGCTGTGGAACGGCGCTGCGCCGATCTTGAAGAGCAGGCCAAGGCCGAGCAGGGCGATGCCCGCATAGAGCAAGGTCGCGCTGCCCGTGTTGGACGAGGCCGCCGCCGCGATGGCCGACAGCCGGACCGAGCCGGAGAAGCCGTACAGCATCGCGATGCCGAAGAGGAAGAACGCCGAGGAGAACGCGCCGAGCAGGAAGTACTTCATCGCCGCCTCCTGCGACAGCAGGCGCCGGCGGCGGGCGAGGCCGCACAGCAGGTAGAGCGGCAGGGACAGCACTTCCAGGGCCACGAACATGGTGAGCAGGTCGTTGGCGGCGGCGAACAGCAGCATGCCGCCGACCGCGAACAGGGTCAGCGGGTAGACCTCCGTGTGCGTGATGCCGGCCTCCAGCCCCTCCCGCTCCTCCGCGCTGCCGGGGACCGCGGCGGCCTGCGCGGCGAACGGGTTCACGTCATGCGAGGACTCCGCGATCAGCAGGACACTGATGAAGGCCAGAACGAGGATCGTGCCCCAGATGAACAGCGTTGGCCGGTCGACCGCGACCGCACCCTCCGCCGCCACGAGTCCGGGGCTGCCGTGGCCGAAGAGGGAACTCGACGAGGCGACCACGATCGTCGCCACGAACGCCGCGGCCAGACCGCCGAGCGCCAGCACCAGGTGGCAGCCGCGGCGCCGTGCCCTGGGCACGAACGCCTCCACCAGGACCCCGGCCAGGGCCAGGCCGAAGACGGCCAGCATCGGCGAGAGCTGGCCGTACTGGATGTGCGGCGTGGCGATCGCCGGGGCGGCCGCGGCCAGGATGCCGGTCACCGGGCGCCTCCCTTCTGCGCCGCGGCGGTGGCCGGGTGCGGGGGGACCGGGTCGGTCGAGTGCACCCGGACGAGGGTCTGGTGAACCGCCGGGTTGATGATGTCGAGCACCGGCTTGGGGTAGACGCCGAGCACCACGATCAGCGCGATCAGCGGGCCGACCGCCCACAGCTCCCGGGCCCGCAGGTCGGGCATGCCGGCCACGTCGTCGCTGACGGGCCCGGTCATCGTCCGCTGGTACATCCACAGGATGTAGATCGCCGCGAGGATGATCCCGACGGTGGCCAGGATCGCCGCCGCCTCGTACCGGGTGAAGGTTCCCACCAGGACGAGGAACTCGCTGACGAACGTGGACAGCCCCGGCAGCGCGAGCCCGGCCAGGCCGGCCACCAGGAAGAGCCCGGCGAGCACCGGCGCGACCTTCTGCACGCCGCCGTAGTCGGCGATCAGCTGCGAGCGCCGCCGCGCGATCATGAACCCGGCGATCAGGAACAGCGCGCCGGTGGCGAACCCGTGGTTCACCATGTACAGGGTCGCGCCCGTCTGGCCCTGGCTGGTCATCGCGAAGATGCCGAGCGTGATCAGCCCCATGTGCGAGACCGAGGTGTAGGCGATCAGCCGCTTGAGATCCGCCTGGCCGATCGCCACGATCGCGCCGTACAGGATGCCGATCACCGCGAGCGCGATGACCAGCGGGGTGAAGTAGTGCGACGCGGAGGGGAAGAGCTCCAGGCAGTACCGGATCATGCCGAAGGTGCCGACCTTGTCGAGCACGCCGACGAGCAGCACGGCCGCCCCGGGCTGCGCGGCGGTGGCGGCGTCCGGCAGCCAGGTGTGGAACGGCCACAGCGGCGCCTTGATCGCGAAGGCGACGAAGAAGCCGAGGAACAGCCACCGCTGCGTCACCGGGCTGAGATCCAGGTGCTCAAGCGAGCCGAGCTCGAACGTGCCGGGGTGGCCGCCGCGGGCCGAGTAGACGTAGAGCGCGATCACGGCGACCAGCATCAGCAGCCCGCCGAGCAGGCTGTACAGCAGGAACTTGACCGCCGCGTACTGGCGCTGGCCGACGCCGTAGCTGCCGATCATGAAATACATCGGGACGAGCATGGCCTCGAAGAAGACGTAGAACAAGAAGACGTCGGTCGCGGCGAAGACGCCGATCATCATCGTCTCCAGCACGAGCAGCAGCGCGAAGTAGGTCTTCACGCTCCGCCGCGGCGGTTTCTGGCCGGCCGGGTTCACCTCGCCTGCCGCGTCGTTCCACGAGGCGAGCACGACCACCGGCATCAGGACGGTCGTCATCAGGATCAGGACAAGCGCGATGCCGTCCACCCCGACGGCGTAGTGCACGCCGAACTGCGGTATCCACTGGTCGGTCTGGGTGAACTGAAAATCGGGACCACCGGGGGAGAAGCGCACCGCCATCGCGATCGTGACCCCGAGCGTGATCAGCGAGAACACCAGCGCGACGCGCTTGACCAGCAGGTCCCTGCGGGGCCGGTCGGCCGCGCCGCCCGCGGCCGAGGAACCCGGCGTGAGCGCGACCACCACCGCGCCGGCCAGCGGGACCGCGCCGGCGACGGTCAGCCAGGGAAATGAGCTCATAGGATACGCAGCCTCACCAGGTCTATAGCTTCACCAGAAGGAGCGCGCCGACCAGCAGCACCGCGCCGACCAGCATCGACAATGCATAGGAACGCACGAATCCGGTCTGCAGCCTGCGCAGCCTGCCCGAGGTGCCGCCCATGGTGGCGGCCAGCGTGTTGACGAGCCCGTCGACGCCCCGGTTGTCGAAGTACACCGACAGCCGGGTCAGCCACTGGCCTGGCCGCATCAGCACCGACTCGTTGATCGCGTCGCCGTACAGGTCCTTGCGCGCCGCCACCGTGGCGAAGTTCCCGGCCGGCGCGACCGCGGGCACCTGCTGCCGCCCGTACATCGCCCAGGCGATCAGCACTCCGGCGATCACCAGCACGAGCGTCACCAGGCCAGCCGCGGTGAACACCCCGTGGGAGGCCGGCTCGGGCCCGACGCCGCGGACCGGCGCGAGGAATCCGCCGAGCCTGCTGCCCAGCACGAGGAACGCTCCGGCGCACACCGAGCCGACGGCCAGCAGGACCATCGGCACCGTCATGACCGGCGGCGCCTCGTGCGGGTGCGCTTTCTCGTCCCAGCGCCGCTCGCCAGCGAAGGTCATGAACATGACCCTGGTCATGTAGAACGCGGTGATCGCGGCACCGAGCACGGTCGCGCAGCCCAGGATGAAACCCGACGTGCCACCCTTGTCGAACGCCGCCTCGACGATACCGTCCTTGGTGAAGAAGCCGGAGAACGGCGGGACTCCGATGATCGCCAGGTAGCCGAGCAGGAAGGTGGCGAAGGTGACCGGCATGACCGTGCGCAGGCCGCCGAAGCGGCGCATGTCCACCTCGTCGTTCATCTCGTGCTTGACCGAGCCGGCGCCGAGGAACAGCCCGGCCTTGAAGAAGCCGTGCGCCAGCAGGTGCGCGATCGCGAACACGTATCCGGCCGGGCCCAGGCCGGCCGCGAGCATCATGTAGCCGATCTGGCTCATGGTGGAGCCGGCCAGCGCCTTCTTGATGTCGTCCTTCGCGCAGCCGATGATCGCTCCGAACAGCAGCGTGGCCGCGCCGACTATGGTTACGGCCAGCCGGGCGCCGGCGGACAGGTCGAAGATCGGGCTGGACCGGACGATCAGGTAGACGCCGGCGGTGACCATGGTCGCGGCGTGGATCAGCGCCGACACCGGGGTCGGGCCCTCCATCGCGTCGAGCAGCCAGGACTGCAGCGGAAGCTGCGCGGACTTGCCGCAGGCCCCGAGCAGCAGGAGCAGCCCGAGCGCCGTCAGCGTGGGCTGGCTGGCCGCGTGGGCCGCGCTGAAGACGCCGCTGAACGACACCGTGCCGAAGGTCGCGAACATCAGCATGATCGCCAGCGACAGCCCGGCGTCGCCGACCCTGTTCGCGATGAACGCCTTCTTGGCGGCGGTGGCGGCGGCGGGCCGGTACTGCCAGAACCCGATCAGCAGGTAAGAGGCGAGGCCGACGCCCTCCCAGCCCGCGTACAGGCCGAGGTAGTTGTCGGCGAGCACCAGCAGCAGCATCGCCGCCAGGAACAGGTTCATGTACCCGAAGAACCGGCGGCGCTCGGGGTCGCTGGCCATGTAGCCGACGGCGAAGATGTGGATCAGCGAGCCGACGCCGGTGATCAGCAGGACGAAGCTGATGGACAGCTGGTCAAGCTGCAGCCCGATGTTCACGTGGAACCGGCCGACGTCGATCCAGGTGAACAGCGTCATGTCCCGGCTGCGATGCAAGGCAGGGTAGCGGAGCATCGCGATGAACGCGATCACCCCGTAGCAGAACGCGGCGACCGGCATGGCGACCCCGACCAGGTGCCCCCAGGCGTTCGTGCGCTTGCCGCCGAGCAGCAGGATCGCCGCCCCGGCCAGCGGGAACGCCAGCAGCAGCCACGCGGCGCGCTGGACGCCGACCGCCTGCAGGGTCGTCATCACCGCGGCGGACGGCGCGTGGGAGGCCGCAACTGAGCCTGTCACTGGCTAGCCCCTCTGCAATGCTGGCCCGGGAAACGTGGTGCCCCCGGGGGGAAGCTCCCTGACCACGACGGCCCGGGGCTTTCCGGGTCAATATTTCAGCAGGTTCGCGTCGTCGACGGACGCGGACCTACGGGTACGGAAGATCGAGGTCAGGATCGCGAGGCCGACGACTACCTCCGAGGCGGCGACCACCATGACGAAGAACGCGATCACCTGGCCGTCGAGATTGGCGTGCATCCGGGCGAAGGCGACGAAGGCGAGATTGACCGCGTTGAGCATCAGCTCGACGCACATGAAGATGACCATGGCGTTCCGCCGGACCAGCACGCCCACGGCACCGATCACGAAGAGGACCACGGCAAGGGCGACGTAGTGCGCGGGGCTTACCACCGTTCCTCCTGTCCCCCGCCATCCGCGGCGTCGCCGGCCGGGGGCGTCTCGCCCGGGGGCGTCTCGCCCGGGAGCGACACCTCGGCGACAGCAGGACCGGCCTCCAGGCCCGGCCCGGCGCGGACGCCCATCACCGCGCTGACCGACAGCCGGGCCGAGGTGCCGTCCGGCAGCAGGGCAGGCATGTCGACCGCGTTGTGCCCCGCATATGTGCCAGGTCCCGGCAGCGGCGCGGGCCGTCCGCTGGCCATCCGGCGGATGGACAGGTCCCGCTGGGTCGGCCTGGGGCTGGTGCGCTCCCGGTGCGCGAGCACCATCGCGCCGAGCGCCGCGGTGATCAGCAGCGCGCTTGTCACCTCGAACGGGAAGACGTACCGGGTGAAGATGAGGGCGGCGAGCGCGCCCACGTTCGCCGATCCGAAGTCCGCCCCGGCCTTGGCGGCAGGCCCGATCGCGGCCTGTCCGACGATCAGGCTCAGCAGCACGAGCAGGCCGATTCCGGCGACGCCGGCGGCAAGCCGCTGGCCCTTGATCGTCTCGATGACCGAGTCCGCCGAGGTAACCCCGACGATCATGAGCACGAAGAGGAAGAGCATCAGCACTGCGCCGGTGTAGACGATCACCTGGACGAACGCCAGGAACGGCGCTCCTTGCATCGCGTACATGATGGCTAGCGTCAGCATCACGACCGCGAGCAGCACCGCACAGTGCACGGCCTTCCTGGCCAGAACCATGGCCAGCGCCGCAGCGACAGAGCCGATGGCCAGCACCCAGAACGCGACGGCCTGGGTGGCGGCGGCGGCGCCGGCGGCCAGCACGACGGGGTGGGTCACCGCCCAGCTCCGTCCTGGCCCGCATCAGCGCCCTGGCCCGCATCAGCGCCCTGGCCCGGATCAGCGCCCTCGCCCGGATCAGCGCCCTGGCCCGGATCAGCGCCCTGGCCCGCATCAGCGCCCTCGCCCGCATCAGCGCCCTGGCGCGCTCCCGCCACTCCGGCCGCGCCGAGGTTGTAGTAGTCCACCTCGGTGTCGCCGAGCCGCATCGGGTGCGGCGGCGCCTCCATGCCCGGCAGCAACGGCTCGACCAGCTGCTCCTTGGTCCAGATCAGGCTCTCCCTGCTGTCGTCCGCGAGCTCGTAGTCGTTCGTCATGGTCAGCGCGCGGGTCGGGCAGGCCTCGACGCACAGCCCGCAGAGGATGCAGCGAAGGTAGTTGATCTGGTAGACCCGGCCGTACCGCTCCCCGGGCGAGTAACGCTCGTCCTCGGTGTTGTCGGCGCCTTCCACGAAGATGGCGTCGGCCGGGCAGGCCCAGGCGCAGAGCTCACATCCGATGCATTTCTCCAGGCCGTCGGGCCACCGGTTGAGCTGGTGCCGACCGTGGAACCTGGGCGCGGTCGGTAGTTTCTGCTCGGGGTAGTAGACGGTGTCGACCTTACTGAGCATCTGCCGGAAGGTGACCCCGAACCCCTTGATCGGGTTGAGGAAGTCAAGCACCGGTGACCTCCCTGGCTGTGTCGGGTACGGTCGCTGGCCCCGCGCTCACCACGGCGACGGGGCCGGTTGACGTGCCTGCGGTCACGCCGATGCCGTGATAGTGCGGCAGGTCCATCGGCGGCACCGGAAAGCCGCCGATCCCGCGGTCCGGCTTGCTGACCGCGTCGTCGGCGTCGTCGGCACCGAGCGCGGCCGCCCGCTGCTGAGCCCGCTGCGCAGCGACGTCGCTGGCCAGCACGAGCGCCATCACCGCGATCACGATCGCGCCGGTCACCAGGTAGACGCCGATGCTGCCACCCTGGCGCCGCCATACCCGGATGGTCGCGACGATCAGCGTCCAGCCGAGCGCGCTGGGGATGAGGACCTTCCAGCCCAGCTTCATGAGCTGGTCGTAGCGGATCCTGGGCAGCGAGCCGCGGAGCCAGATGAAGAAGAACAGGAAGAGGAACACCTTGGCGAGGAACCAGAGCAGCGGCCACCAGCCGCTGTCGGCGCCCGACCACACGGTGATCGGCCACGGCGCGCGCCAGCCGCCGAGGAACAGCGTCGCGGCGAGCCCGGACACCGTGATCATGTTGATGTACTCGGCCAGGTAGAACAGCGCGAACTTCAGCGAGCTGTACTCGGTGTGGAAGCCGCCAACCAGCTCGCCCTCGCCCTCGGGCAGGTCGAAGGGCAGCCGGTTGGTCTCGCCGACCATCGTCACCAGGTAGATCACGAATGACGGCAGCAGCAGCACGGCGAACCACGACGGGTAGTGCAGCGCCACCCCGGCCACGTGCAGCTCGTTGCCATGCGCCTGGGCCTCGACGATGGCCGTGGTCGACAGTGAGCCTGCGTACAGGAACACCGGGACGAAGGACAGCCCCATCGCGATCTCGTAGCTGATCACCTGCGCCGACGAGCGGAGGCCGCCGAGCAGCGAGTAGGGGGACGCCGACGCCCAGCCGGCCAGCACGATCCCGTAGACGGCCATCGAGCTCATCGCAAGCACGAGCAGCACGGCTACCGGCAGGTCCGCGAGCTGCAGCGGGGTGTGATGGTGGAAGATCGACACTTCCGGGCCGAACGGGATGACCGCGAAGCTGATGAAAGCCGGGATCAGCGCGATCGCCGGGGCCATGACGAACAGCACCTTGTCCACGCCGCGGGGGATGATGTCCTCCTTGAGCGGCAGCTTGAGGCCGTCCATCAGCGACTGCGCCAGGCCGAACTTCCCCGCCCTGTTCGGCCCGGGGCGGGACTGCATCCGGCCGATCACCCGCCGCTCGGCCCAGATGGTCATGAGCGTCGTGATCATCAGGAACGCGAAGATGACCACCACCTTGAGCGCGATCAGCCACCACGGATCGTGGCCGAAGCTGGACAGCGAGGGGTCGGCGAGTGCGGTCGCACGCGGCAGCGCCGCGGAGGTGATGGCTGTCATCCCGCGCTCCGCACCGTCATTCCGCGCTCCTCACCGTCACGAGGGTGCCGTGGCCCGCGCCGAGCTGGCTCCTGATCGCGCAGCCGGCCGAGTTGGCTGGCAGCCAGACGACCCGGTCCGGCATGTCCGCGATCGCGACGGGAACGGTAATCGCGCCGCGCGCAGTGGCCACGGTGACCTTACCGCCATCGGCCGTGCCCGTCTCCGCCGCAGTCGCCGCGGACATGATGGCGGCCGCCGTGCGTGCCGTTCCGGTTAGGTTTGGCTCGCCGTCCTGCAGCCGCCCGGCGTCCAGCAGATGATGCCAGCTGGCGAGCACGGCAGTGCCCGGACCGGGGCGGGCCCTGCCCAGGAAGCCGATCTCCGGTGCCGCGCCGGGCTGAGCCGCG
>Ga0302314_10012101_pt1 | contig 14971 bp, 14 predicted proteins | sample III_Palsa_N2_3_FD_200533 | JGI IMG/M metagenome (GOLD analysis project Ga0302314, IMG submission 200533) | Peat permafrost microbial communities from Stordalen Mire near Abisko, Sweden - III_Palsa_N2_3 | ecosystem: Environmental > Terrestrial > Soil > Palsa > Peat permafrost | place: Sweden... | reverse complement strand
TGACCGCTCGCTGAAGATGTCCTTCGTGGGTCTTCGGTTTTTAGCCGGTCTGGCTTACTTCAATGCTACGGATCGTCTCCACCGCCAGGCTTTCTGAAGGTCTCACCGGTAAACATCGTTTCATGAGGTCGCGTGCTGCCTCGATCGCTTGATCCACCGTCACGCGCAGCATCACATCCTGCGGCTGCCCTTCGAACTCAAACCCAAGGTTGAGATAGCCTCCGCTGCCATCCGCCGGTCCAATCCCCGTCACACAGCGTCCGACCGGACCCCACCGTTGATTGGCCGTCGGCCCATTCAAGGACAGCGTAGGTGCTCCCAGAATTGCAGCCAGATGCATCACCCCGGTATTGACGCTCACGACCAGGCGCGCCTGGCATACGATCCACGACAGGGACACAAACCCATCTGTTCCACTGAAAGCCACGGCACGCAGCCCCGCCTTCTCCATTCGCGCGGCAAACGGTACCATCCGCTCCATGTCGGATGGCGCACCCGTAATCACAAAGAGCGTTCGCTCTCCCTTCAGCGACATCGCCAGTTCGATCCATCGATCCTCCGGCCATTCACGCAGCCAGCTTCGAGCTCCCGAGGCCCACAGATGGAAGACGACCAGATCCTTCTCTCCCGCCAGCGGCTCAACCTCCGGCCGTTGCAGGACCACGCCCGGCTCCGATCCTGTCGGCACGTCGAAAGCTCGGAGCAGATCACGAAAGTTCTCGATCTCGTGCTGCGTGTTGCGATGTTCGACCGTACGGTCGAAGCCTCGTGCACGATGCTGCCCATGCGTTCGAAAGCCAAGGGAGAAGCGCGCTCCTGAGAACAGGCTGTAGACCGCAGTTATCCTCTGCCACGAGGAAAAATCAAAAAAAAGATCCACCTTGTAAGATCGGATTCTCCGAATGCTCGCAGCTGGTCTTGTCAGGTCAATCACGACCCGCTCATCCGCGCCTGCGAGGATGTTCGCCGCCGCAAGATTCTGTTTCATACAGAAATGAACGATATGTGCCACTGGAAAGTGCAAACGAAGATCCCGCAGAGCCGCCGAAAACAGCAGCGTGTCGCCAAGCGCCGGAGAGCACATCACCCCGATCCGCTCCACACGTTCCGGCCACCGCCGTGCACGGCGCAACAGCGCGAGCGTATGCAACACAGGAATGCCCAGATAAAAATCGAGCAAGCGGTTTTTCTTACTGCCACGCTTCATCGTCCTACTCTCGAGGGGAACACCTAACGGTCAAATTTGTTTGGCAGAAGATTTGCTTCTTGCGTAAGTCCCCAGCAAGCTCAGGCAAGAGGCTAAGTCATTCTAACGCTCTGAAAGGCCGCCTAGGTTGCCGCAAATTCGAGCGAACAAGAGCAGGCCCTTGATCGTTCCACCGCATTGCATCCTGAAGCAAGCGCCTGATCAGCTGGGTTCATACCGGCTGGGCCGCAATCAGGCTAGGCGGCAAAGATACGAGCTTGTCCAGCTTGAGCCAGACACCAATGCGCCAGGGGTTACTCCCAGGGAACAGAGGGTCGGGAGTTCGAATCTCTCCGCCCCGACCATTTCGCCTCTCGGGCGAGAACCACCATCCCTACCCACATCTCTTCGCCAACTCCGCCACGCAGCCTATACTCGTTGGACGGGAGAAAGCATGGCCGATTCAGACGTTCTTCTCAAGCCTCGCGAAGCAGCAGCCGCGCTCGGCGTCAGCTACGCGACCATCAAGCAGTGGATCCTCGCCGGAACCCTCAAAACCGTCCAGACTCCCGGCGGCCATCACCGCATCCCCGAGAGCGCCCTCAGCTCCATGAAGCCATCCGCGGCGAAGAACGATTCGCTCGAGCGCCGCGTCGAATCCCGTGAGCGCTTCCGCACCGTCAGTGGCCGCAATCAGCTCGTCGGCACCATCGTCGAGGTCAAGATCAGCGGTCTCCTCGCGCAGGTCGTCCTGGCCATCGGCGAGCAGCGCATCACTTCGATCATCACGTCGGACGCAGCTCGCGAGATGCAGCTCCGCAAGGGCCAGACCGCTGCCGCGCTGATGAAGTCAACAGAAGTCATGATCGAACGCGTCTGACAAAAAGATAGAAAAGCGCCCTGCGCGGGCGGCGACCACTTCGTGGTGTGTATACCGCTTCGCGTGGTCCTCCCGTTGGTCGGCACAAATAGTATCGGTAGCCATCGCGAAGCGGATCACACGTCACGAAGTGACCGCCGCCCGCGTAGGGCGCCCGTCCGGCAGGACATTTACTTCCGAAAAACCAGCCGCCCCGCACACACCGTCGCATGCACCTGCCCGCGCATCGCAGCTCCATCAAACGGGCTATTCTTCGACTTCGACAACGACCGCGCCGCAGCATACCGCCACTCCGCACCCGCATCGAACACCACCAGATCCGCCGCCGCTCCCACCGCCAGCGTCCCACGCCCCGCCAGCGTCAACAGCTCCGCAGGCTGTGTGCTCATCAACGCAATCACCCGCACCAACGGCATCCCATGCTCCTTGTGCAACACCCGCAGCGCCAGTCCCAACGCCGTCTCTAGCCCGGTAATCCCATTCGGAGCCCGCTCGAACTCCACTTCCTTCTCATGCGCCGCATGCGGTGCATGGTCGGTCGCAATACAGTCCACCGTCCCATCGAGCAGCGCCTCAATCACCGCCACGCGATCATGCTCCGCCCGCAGCGGAGGATTCATCTTCGCGTTCGTGTTGTACGCCACCCGCTTTGCATCCGCCCGTCCCGGAACATCGCCCGCCACCGCTTCATCGGTCAGCGTAAAGTGATGCGGCGCAGCCTCGCACGTCACGTGTAACCCTTGCTGCTTTGCCATGCGGATCGCATCAAGCGCCCTGCCCGTCGACACATGCTGCACATGCAGATGCGCCCGCAGCCCTTCTTCTCGCTCAATCCCCCGCAGCAGCTGAATATCCCGCTCTACGATCGCCGCCTCAGCCTCAACCGTCATCCCGCGCAGCCCCAGCCGAAACGCCACCGGCCCCGCGTTCATGCTGCATCCGCCCGTCAGCCGCGTATCCTCCGCGTGCTGCGAGATTGGCAGTCCCAGCCGTGCCGCCGCCACCAACGCCGCCCGCATCACTGCGTCCTCAAGCACCGGCTTTCCATCGTCCGTAAACCCAACCGCTCCAGCCCGCGCCAGCGCCTCATAGTCCGAGAGCGTCTCGCCCATCGACCCCAGTGTTGCCGCAGGCATCGCCAGCAGGTTCACGGCAGCCCCACGCTCCGCCGCCAGCATCCACTCCATCGACGCCACCGAGTCGTTCACCGGCACCGTATTCGGCATCGCGACCACCGTCGTAAACCCACCCGCCGCCGCCGCCCGCGTCCCACTCGCAATCGTCTCTTTCCACGTCTGCCCCGGCTCGCGCAGATGCACATGCACGTCGATCAGCCCCGGCGCGACCACCATCCCGGCCACATCCATCGTGTCCGGAATCTCAAGTCCCGCAAACGCTCCCGGCGCATCGACGGCAAACACCCGCCCATCCCGCACCACCACATCGCGCAGCCCATCGACACCCGTCGCCGGATCGACCACATGCCCATTACGAATCAGCAAGTCCAAATTTTTCGCCTCACTCAAGCGCTCACCCCCAACGCCCGTACCAGCAGCGCCGTCCGCACCGACAGCCCATGGCTCACCTGCTCTTCAATCGCAGAGTTCCGCGAATCCGCGACCTCGCCCTGAATCTCAAGCCCACGAATCATCGGCCCCGGATGCAGCACCAGAGCCTCCGGCGCACATGCCTCCAGCCGCTCTTCGTTCAACTGATAATTCGCCATGTAGTGGCCAAGATCCAGATCCAGCCCAGCCAGCCGCTCCCGCTGAATCCGCAGCATCATCACCACCGGTCTCGCTTCGTTCGCCGCCTTCAGCGCCCGGCCGAAGTCCCGCTCAATCTCCAGCCCCGGCGCAAGCTCCAGCGCATCCTCCGGCAGCAGCGGCAACGGCCCGCACAGAATCACCCGCGCCCCGAGCCTGGGCAGCAGCATCGCATTCGACCGCGCCACGCGGCTATGCCGAATATCTCCGGTAATCACAACGGTCACGCCCTCAAGGCTCCGCCGATCCACCGCCGTCCTGTCCAATTTCAACCGCGAAAGCATCGTCCGCAGATCCAGCAGCGCCTGCGACGGATGCTCATGCATCCCATCGCCCGCATTCAGCACCGGCAACCCCGTCGCCCGCGCCAGCAGATACGGCGCACCCGAGTTCGCATGCCGCAGGATGATCGCCTCCGCGCCCAGCGCCCGCAGCGTCAACCCCGTATCCTTCAGCGACTCGCCCTTCTCAATCGAAGACGACTTATCGCTCACCAACGTCGTCGTCGCCCCCAGCGACTTCGCCGCCAGCTCGAACGAAGTCCTCGTCCGCGTGCTCGATTCATAAAACAGCAGCGCCACTCGCCGCCCCGCCAGCAGCGCCGCACGCGCTACCGCACCCAGCGCCTCAATCCGCGCCGTGCTCGCAAGAATCGCCGAGATCTCTGGAACTGTAAGCTGCTGAACGGTAAGGAGAGAACCGGGGTGGATAGGAAGTTCCATTGCTGCTGCTTGCGGCTCCTGGTAGTTCGTAAATCGTGAATCACTGCAGCGCACGAGCCGTCAGCCCGCACCCCTACGCCAAGCTAAACCGCGTCGATCAGTTCAACCAGCAGCACGTGCTCTTCGCCGTCGACCTCGTTCAGCTTTACCTCGATAATCTCGCGCTTCGAGGTCGGCACCTTGCGTCCGATAAACGTCGCCTGGATCGGCAGTTCGCGATGTCCCCGGTCGATCAGCACCAGCAACTGCACGCTCTTGGGCCGCCCATGGTCGAACAGCGCATCCATCGCCGCCCGGATCGTCCGGCCCGTGTACAGCACATCATCCATCAGGATGATGTCCCGCCCGTTCACGTCGAACCCGATCGCGCCCGGCACAACCGTAGGCCGCGTCCCGCTCGTCGTCAGGTCATCGCGATAAAAGCTGATGTCGAGCACGCCCGTATCTACCGGCTGCTTCTCGATCTTGGCGATCAGCGCGCCCAGCCGCTCGGCCAGCGGCACGCCTCGGCGCTTGATGCCCACCAGGCCCACGTTGGACGACCCGTTGTTCTTCTCCACGATCTCGTGCGCCAGGCGGACGAGCGTGCGTTCAATCTCGGAGGCAGACATCAGCCTGCCTTTTTCGCGAAGATTCGGTTTGCGGCTGCTTTTTACTTCGATCGATTCACTCATGGCAATTTGCCAAATGATAGCAGGATGGCCCCCAGCCCTGCTCGCGCAGTCCTACCGGACGAGCCCGCTGCGCGCGGGGCGGTCACTTCGTGACATGTGATCCGCTTCGCGTCGCCCCTCCCGCAGGTCGGCACAGAATTCTGTTTGCGACCATCGGAAGCACCACGCGAAGCGGTATACACACCACGAAGTGGTCGCCGCCCGCGTAGGGCGTTTTTAACTCGCCGCCCGCCGCCGCGACCGCAGCAGCCCTGCCATCGCCCCGCCGAAGACCGACAGCACCATCAAAAATCCCAGCAGGAGCAGAAACCCCAGCAGCAGCATCGTCGCGCGAAACTCCGCCGACTTCAAAAACGCCAGCGTCGCCGCCGGAATCGGGCTGCTCGCCGCCAACTGGTCGATCTGCGCCTTCATCGCGCTCGCAAACTCCATGTCGAACTCGCCCATCGAGTGCAGCCCCAGCCGCGCAATCAACACCCCAGCCGCACCCGCCGTCGACAGCGAAGCGGCGAGAATCACCCCAACCACCACGCCGATCCGCGCCCCGATCTTCGCATTCATCTGCGCCAGCGGCCGCCGCTTCTGATAAAGCGCCAGCGTCGTCAGCGACGCGCTGATCGTCCACACCGAGCTGATCGGCGACACAAACGCCACCCTGCTCGCCACCAGGCTCAACCCCGCCGCGATCCCCGCCACCAGCAGCGCGCACCGGATCACCATCTCCCAGTCGATCGGATTGGGCAGCGGAGGAGGCAGCGTCCCGGTCGTTGACCCAGAAGCGCCCCCGGCAACAGGCGAGCCCGTCGAAAGCGCCTCCGAGTACTCCGACAGCACAAGCTGCGGAGACCCGCAATGCCCGCAAAACGCCGTCGAGCCATCAGCCCCATCGCCAGCCGGAAGTTCATAGCCACAGCGGTGGCAATAGTCGCGCATACCTCTATGAAGCTATCCCACCCCGTAGGGTGCGGCAAGCGCCCATCCGCTTACTCGGTCCGCTCGCCCTTGTCGCTGTCCTTGTCATCGCTGAAGATGTGCCCCGGCAGGTCCAGCGCCACCAGCCCGAACTTCGTCCCACCGCCCTGCGGATCCACCGAAACGATGTGCTGGTGCTGCTTCGATCCCGCCTTTAGCTCCGTCTTGCCGGAGAAGTCCTCATTCACCTTGTAGTTGGTCTTGCCATGCCCGTTGTTATCGCTGCAGTCCAGCCCATCCGGCGTCCGCGTCGGCGTCCCCACTGGCTCATGCCCGCTGCACTGGATAATCGTCCCGTACCGCGCCAGGCCCTTACGATAAAACGCCAGCACCTTGTCCGGCGAGTCCGGCGTCGTATAGCTCACCGCCTTCACCCGCAGCTGGAAGCTGCCGAAGCTCATGTTGATATCCGCAGCCCCGCTGTTGTGATCGTTTCCGTCCGTCTTCTTTGCGATCTGCGCGCCCGGATACGCCGGCAACCCGGTCTGGGCCTCCACTGCATTCTCATCCGTCTTGATCGACATCCCGCCGAACGGCGTCGCGATCTTCACGTTATCGCCCGTGCCCTGTTTGTGCGAGTCGATCGTACAGCCCGTCATCGCGAGACCGGCTGCGCTCAAAATCAGAATCGCCGCCGTCGTACCTCGGTAGTGTGTGTGTGGCTGCATGTACGCCTCCCTGAAATCCCGTGTTCCACCGCCTGCAGTCGCAATCGCCTGCACTCGATTTCCTGCACTCAAAGATACGACAAGATACGCCGAAACCAGCCAAACAGTTCCTCGTCGTCCACCGGCCTCCTTGCCAATCGCAGTTAGACGAACAACAAAAGGCTCCCCCAAAATTTGCCGCCCGTTCCAATTCAAGCCCTATACTGTCAGCAAGCCGCGGTCGCCTGTCGAAGCCGTCGGCGCCGAATCCGCCGGAAAACCGGCAACGCAGCCGCCGCGCAACCCACGCGGCTGGGAGTTTTTGGATGGCGCAGCAGCAGCGAGTCAACACACCAGCGTCGTCGACCGATCGCGAGATTCCGGACAAGCTCTACTTCCGGATCGGCGAGGTCGCCCGCCTGTGCGAGGTTCCCGCCTACGTCCTCCGCTTCTGGGAGAGCGAGTTCCCCCAGCTTCACCCCAACAAAGGCGGCACCGGCCAGCGCCTCTACCGCCGCCGCGACGTCGAGATCGCTCTCCGCGTCAAATCCCTCCTCTACGACCAGGGCTACACCATCCCCGGCGCACGCCAGCTCCTCAAAGGCGAGCAGCGCCACAAAGAGCCTACCCTCGCCCTCGGCATCGCCGAAACCCCCGACCAGGCCGAGACCGCCAAGCTCCGCAAACTCCGCCGCGAGCTCCGCGAGGTTCTCACCCTCCTCTCGAAGCCCAGCCGCGCCGCCGCCACCGAGCCCACCCCTATCCATTCCATCCGCGCGGTCCGCCCGCGCCCGCAGGCCGAACCCACCCAGCTCCAGCCCCTCATGTTCGCCGACCTCATCCCCCCCAACGGCTAGTAGAAGAAAAAAGCGCCCTACGCGGGCAGCGACCACTTCGTGGTGTGTGGAAGCTTCGCGCGGCCCTCCCGCTAGTCGCAACAGAAGATTGTGCCGACCAACGGGAGGAGCGACGCGAAGCGATCACAAGTCACGAAGTGACCGCCGCCCGCGTAGGGCGCCCGTCCGGCAGGACACGCCGTTAGAATGCATTAAGCACCTACTCCCCAAGAGGTCTCTTTCTTGCCAGTCAAATCGTCGCGCTTCGCCTGGCTCCGCCTCTCGCACACCCACACCGCCTTCTCCGCCACCCTCCTCCTCATGGCCTCGACCCTCCTCTCCGGAGTCCTCGGCCTCGTCCGCCAGTGGGTCATCAACAAAAACTTCGGTGCCGGAGCACCCACCGACGCCTACAACGCCGCCTTTCAACTCCCCGACATGCTCGGCTATTTTTTAGTCGGTGGCGTCGCGTCCATCTCCCTCATCTCCATTCTCAACCGCCGCCGTGAAGCCGGGGACGAAGCTGCCGCCGACGAAGCTCTCTCCATCATCCTCAACGCGATGCTGCTCGTCCTCACCGCCGCCATCGTCGTCGCCGAGTTCCTCGCCCCCGTCTACACCCACATCTTCTTCCACAAGTTCTCCCCCACCGAAGCCGCGCTCTGCACCCACCTCACGCGCATGATGCTTCCCCAGCCGCTCTTCATCTTCGTCGGCGGCGTCCTCGGCTCCCGCCTCCTCGTCCGCAAAATCTTCATCTACCAGGCCATCACCCCGCTCATCTACACCCTCGGCATCATCTTCGGCGCAGTCTTCCTCTCCCCTCGCTTCGGCATCGACTCCCTCCCCATCGGCGTCGTCATCGGCGCCCTCCTCGGCCCCGGCCTCCTCACCGCCATCGGCGCCTTCCGCAGCGGCCTCCGCTACTCCCCCATCCTCAATCTCCGCCACCCCATCTTCCTCGAGTGGTTCCGCCTCAACCTTCCCCTCATGATCGGCGTCTCCCTCACCTTCGCCGACAAGTGGATCCTCTCCTACTACGCCTCCGCCGTTCCCGGCGCCATCTCCCTCCTCAACGTCGCCAAAACCCTCTTCAACTCCCCCATGACCCTCATCGGCTCGTCAGCCGGAGCCGCGTCCCTCCCCTTCTTCTCCGCCCTCTTCGCCCAGGGCAAATCATTCGAGTTCGCGCAGGCCGTCAATCGCTCCGTCTCCCGCGTCGCCGCCACCGCGCTCATCGCCTGCGCCTGGATGGTCGCCCTCTCCTTCCCCATCGTCGACCTCTTCCGCGCCGGAAGCTTCAGCCTCGACGACGCCCTCGAGACCTCCGCCTACTTCACTCTCTTCGCTCTCTCCATCGTCTTCTGGGCCGCGCAGGCCATCTACTCCCGCAGCTTCTACGCCGCCGGCAACACCCTCACCCCCGCCATCGCGGGCTGGATCGTCACGCTCGTCTCGATCCCGATCTACGGGCTCTTATTCCACGTCTACGGCGTCCCCGGCCTCGCCATCGCCTCCGGCGTCGGCATGGCCCTCAGCACCCTCTCGCTAGCCGTCCTGCTGCACAAGTACCGCCTGGTCCACCTGCAAGGGCTCGAGTACGCCGAGCTCGCCCGCGCCCTCCTCGCCGCCCTCATCAGCCTCGCTGGAACCGCCGCCCTCCTGCACTGGCTGAACCTCCGCCGCAGCCACCGCAGCGACTTTATCGCGATCGCCGCAGGCACCACCACCTGGGCCGTCCTCGCCGCCTCGACGCTGCTGCTCACCGGCTCCAAACTCCCTGCCCAACTCCTCCGCCGCAAAAAAGCCTAACCATCCCCAACAACACGACCGTGGGTTCTTTGATCGACCACGATCAAAGAACCCACATCTCGCTCCTGAGATGTGGGAACCCATACCGCTTGCCTGGTTTCTTCAGAAACTGTCCCGCCACCAAGCCGGTGTCACATCGCGATCGCAGCTTGAGTGCGCCATTGAACTGGGTGCCCCATCTTAAATCGCAGTTTTATCGCGATTTGAGGCGGGCATCGAGCGAAGCGAGACTGCTCCCGCCGACTGCCCACATCAGCAGAAAGCCTGTCATCTCCAGCCTGGCAAGAAGCCTGTCATCCCGACCGAAGCAGCGAACAGCACCATCGTTCGCTGCGCAGTGGAGGGACCCCCGAATTGGCTCTTGCACTTGTCTTTGCGATAGGCCGAGGCTTTAGCCTCGGCATCCATCCACCCACAAAATCCCCATCCTGAGCGGCCCTCCCGCAGCCTCACCGCGGGAGGGGGCGCCGACGGACCCGTCTTTCCCCTAATCCCTAGAGCATGTCCTGCCGGACGGGCCCGCTACGCGCGGCACGGTCACTTCGTGACATGTATTGGACTTCGCGTCACTCCTCCCGTAGGTCGGCACAAAATTTATCTTGCGACCATCGGAAGCACCACCGCGAAGCGGATCACACGTCCTGAAGGGACCGCCGCCCGCGCAGGGCGCTTTTCCCTCTATTTCAAAACTTCTTCTCCCAGGCTCTCCGCCCGCGGCGTCGCACTCACAAACGGATCCCCACTGATCGGCACAAACCGCCTCACCCGCGCGTCGTACGTATCCACCCGTCCCGATCCAATATCGTAGACCCACCCATGCAGCCGCAACTGCTTCCGCTCCACCGCCGCCGCCACCACCGGATGCGTCAAAATATTGTCCAACTGTGCCAGCACATTCTCCCGCACCAGAGCCTCCAGCCGCGTCTCCTCTGTGGCCTCGCCATCCGCATACGCCTCGGCGACCGCCTCCCGCGCCGCGTCCGCATAGTGCAGCCACCGCGCCACCGCAGGCAGCTTCTCCAACTGCTCCGCCCCACGCAGAATCGCCGTCATCGCCCCACACCCCGAGTGTCCGCAGATCACGATATCCGGGATCCCCAGCACCGCCACCGCATACTCAATACTCGCCGTCACACCGCCCGGCTCATTCGACTGCGGCGGAACAATATTCCCCGCATTCCGCACCACGAACAGCGACCCCGGTCCCTGGTCCGTCAGCATCTCCGGCACAATCCGCGAGTCGGCACACCCAATAAACATCGCCAGCGGCGCCTGCGCCAGCGCAAGTTCGCCAAACAGCGCGTCGTGGTTCGGGTAAACTTCCCGCTGAAAGCGCAAAACGCCATCGATAATGTGTTCCATTGGATTGAGTGCGTGCTCCATGCGCTTAACCTACTACGCCCGCGTCAGCTTTGGCTCGCAGGGTGCAATCGAGGGCCCAAACAAAACCTTTCACAGAACAGAACGACTCGAAAAAAGGCAGTCGAACCCTACTTCGCGTCCTCGTACTCTTCGTGCCAGGCCGTCTGGATCGCCTCGAGCAGGCTCTCATTCGACTTCGCCGGATCGCCGACAAACCCCGGAATCTCCGTCACATACCGATGCAGGTCAGTAAACCGCACCGTATACGGATCCAACTCCGGAAACTTCTCCTGCAACTGAATCCCAATCTCCAGCACATCGGTCCAATCGATCTCACGCGGCATTCGTTCTCTCCTGATTTCAACTCAAAATAACTTGAAAGCGCCCTACGCGGGCAGCGACCACTTCGTGGTGTGTGGAAGCTTCGCGCAGTCCGACCGCCTGTCGGCACAAACGTTCTTCGCGAGCCCGAGCGAGCGCCACGCAAAGCGATCACCCGTTACGAAGGGACCGCCCCGCGCGCAGCGGGCCCGTCCGGCAGGACAAGCCTCTAAGAAGCCGTCGTAGACGGCTTGCCTTCCTGCACATAGTTCCGGTTCCACTTCGGAATCTCAACCACATACGTCCCCGGCTTCTCAATTACCGCCTGGCACCCCAGCCGCGAGTTCAACTGGATATCCGCCGCCGTCTCCATCCGGTCCAGCTCCGCGTCCTCCGCCTCGCTGATGCCCTTCGCGCCGTCCTTCACCCACAGGTGACAGGTCGTGCACGCGCAGGCACCGCCGCACGCATGGTCGAGAAAGATCCCATAGTTCTCCGCCACATCGAGAAACGACATCGGCAGCCCGTGCCCGTCATACGGCAGCGACCCAAACGGAAACTCCACCGTCTTGTTCTCCGGCATAAACGTGACGCGAACCATATTTTCAGCCGGTGGCTTCGACAAATCGACCGGCGCGCTCTGCAACTGATGTTCAGACATAGTGACTCTATTCTGTGGTTTTTTCCCTGCTTCCACAAGCAGCGACCGGGTTCAACCCAATCCTTGAAAATCGTTGCAGTCAAAACCGAATCTAGTCTTCGGTCGAATTCTCAGGCGTCGTCGGATCCTGCTCCGCCAGCGTAATCAAATTCTCCGCCACCGGCTCCGAGCTCGAGATCTGCGCCTTCGCAAACGGATGCGGAGCCGTCGGCCCTTGTCCCATGCTCTCGCCCGCAGCCGCCATCGTCTGCCCCTTCATCGCGCCAGAAACAGCCGAGTCCATCATCAACTCCGCAAACCGCCGCGTCGCCTTATCCAGCCGCTCGATCGCATTGCGGATCACCTTGTAATCGCCGCCCTTCAGCGAAGCCTTCAGCTCTTCAACACCAATCTCGATCTTCGACAGCTCATCACTCGTCAGTTGCTGGAACGCATCATGCTTGCGCCCCTTCTCAACCGCTGCCAGAATCGTCTCCGCCTCGTTCTTGGCCTCGATCACCTGCCGCTGTTCGATATCCTGTTCCGCGTTATCGAACGAGTCCAGAATCATCGTCTCAACCTGCTCATCGGTCAGCCCGTACGTCGGCTTCACCTCGATCTCCGCCGCCTTGCCACTCCGCTGCTCGCGCGCACTCACATGCAGAATGCCGTTCGCGTCGATCAGGAACTTAACCTCGATGCGCGGCAATCCAGCCACCATCGGAGGAATGCCCTTCAGGTCGAACCGCGCCAGCGACCGGCAATCGCTCGCCAGCTCCCGCTCGCCCTGAACGACATGAATCGCCACATTCGTCTGTCCATCGACGCCCGTCGTGTAATGTTCCGTCGCACTCGCCGGAATCGTCGAGTTCCGCTGGATAATCTTCGACACCACACCACCCAGCGCCTCGATCCCCAGCGACAGCGGCGTCACGTCAAGCAGCAGCAGGTCCGCCGTCGCCTTACTCTCCGTGCCCGAAAGAATCTGCGCCTGCACCGCCGCACCCAGCGCCACAACCTCATCCGGATTCAGCTCCGTATGCGGCTTCTTCCCTCGCGCCGAAAGCGCAAACACCTCATCGACCAGCGCCCGCACCGCAGGAATCCGCGTCGACCCACCAACCAGCACCACCTGATCGATCTGATCCGCCGTCAACTGCGCATCCTTCAGCGCCTGCTTACAAGGCGCAGCCGTTCGCGCGATCACTGGCGCAATCAGCCCCTCAAACTGCTCCCGCGTAATCTCCCGCGCATACCGCTTCGCCTCACCACCAGCCGCCGGAAGCTCAACACTCAGCCGAGCAGTCTCGCCACTCGAAAGCGCAATCTTGGCCTCAATCACGGCCTTGCGAATCTCCTGAATCACCTCACCCGAATGGAGCGCCCCAGCCGCAAGCGCTAGCTCCGGATCGCCCGCAATATCATCCAGCGCAATCGCAATCAGCAGGTTGTCGATATCGTCGCCGCCAAGGTGCGTATCGCCATTGGTCGCGATCACCTCGAAGATCCCCTCATGCAGCTTCAGGATGGACACATCGAACGTCCCACCGCCAAAGTCATACACGGCGATCAACCCATCCTTCTGCTTATCCAGCCCATACGCCAGCGCCGCTGCCGTCGGCTCATTCACCAGCCGCAACACCTCAAGCCCCGCAATCCGCCCAGCATCCTTGGTCGCCTGTCGCTGCGCATCGTTGAAGTACGCGGGAACCGTAATCACGGCCTTCGTCACCGGCCCACCAAAGAACCGCTCCGCATTCTTCTTCAACTGCAGCAGCACATACGCCGAGATCTCCGGCGGAGTCAGCGCCAGCCCACCCACATTCAGCTTCAGCACCTCACCCGGCTTCAACCCATCCACCAGCTTGAACGGAAACAGCTTCAGCTCGTCCTGAATATCGCTGACGTCGCGCCCCATCAGCCGCTTCGCCGAGTACACCGCATTTGCCGCATCGCTCAGCAACGTCGTGCGAGCCGGATACCCGACAACGATCCCATCGTCTGTCCAAGCCACGACAGACGGCACCAAACGTTCGCCATCCTCACCCGGAATCACCGCAGGCTGTTCCCCCTGCATAAACGCCACCAGCGAGTTCGTGGTGCCCAGATCAATCCCTACTACGCGTTCTTCCGCCATCGTTCCAAATCCTTCGCGCCCAGCCTCGACGCCTCTTTTAAAAAACCTGTATCAAAATTTGTCATCTCGACCGGAGCCACGCGGCCTTATCGCGCGGCGCAGTGGAGAGACCCCCGAATTTCGCCTTTGTTCTTGCTGTTGCCGTTCGTTCTCTAGCCCGAAATCATGCCGCTTCGAAAGTCGCGAAACAGGTCCTTCGTCCGTTATCTCGAATCGTTGGATGCTGCGGAGTACCCCGCCTGACAGCAGTCCCTACTCGAGCGCCGCATTCACATCCCGCACCAGGTTCCGCAGATAGCTGCGCTTGTTCAGCAGCACCACCATCGCGTCTCGCGTCTTGAGCTTCCCGTTCTCATCGCCCGCATCGAGCGCCGCATCCCACTTGTTCCAAAGCGCCGTAAGCTCGGCCTGCGTCTCGACCATCTTCTCGTCGAACGCATCCTTAGCCGTCATCAGATCCCGCCGCAGCTCAGGCTCATCCTCGCCCATCTCTTTCGCCGCCCGCATCTCCGCCAACTGCATATTCAGCTCGAAGACCTCTTCGAGCAGCTCCGGCGGAACGATCTGCTTCTTCTGTGTCCCACTTGCCCGCGCCGCATCGGTCGCCGCCCGCGACTGCTCCTCAAGCTCCACGCCCTCAAGCGTCAGCAGATACTGCGTCCGCGCGACCGGCTCCTTCAGCGTCCGGTACGCATCGTTCAGCAGGGAACTCTCAGCCAGTGCCGCTTCCTGCTCAGCCACCGGGCGCGCCGCAAACCGATCCGGATGCAGCTTCCGGCTCAGCACATAGAACTGCTTCTCCAGCGCCGGAACATCAACCACAAGCTTGCGCGGAAGCGAGAAAAACTCAAAATAATCGTTGGCCATTGAATGTGTATTCGGTTCCATCGGGTTTAGGCGGGCACCGCGATGCGAGCGGACTGCGTCACAGGTTCAGGTACAGGAAGCCCATCTTCGATCAGCCCGGCGATATGCAGCCGCATGCCTTCGCGTATCAACTGCTCCGCTTCGGCAAC
>Ga0302314_10012098_pt1 | contig 14972 bp, 11 predicted proteins | sample III_Palsa_N2_3_FD_200533 | JGI IMG/M metagenome (GOLD analysis project Ga0302314, IMG submission 200533) | Peat permafrost microbial communities from Stordalen Mire near Abisko, Sweden - III_Palsa_N2_3 | ecosystem: Environmental > Terrestrial > Soil > Palsa > Peat permafrost | place: Sweden... | reverse complement strand
TGAAGGCCGGCAACTTGCTGGTCAGCACGGCCGCCGCGTTCTGCGACTCGGTGCCGGGGATGCTGAAGGTGTCGTTCGTCTTACCGCCGCTGGCCTGGGCGATCGCGATGGCGGCGATGGCCGCTGCCAGCCAGAGCCCCAGGACTAGCCGCCTTCGCAGGTAGGCGAAACGGGCAAGTCGGTACAAATAGCTCGCCATGAAGCAACTCCGGAGGTGGAGTACGGGATGGGTATCGGGTCCGACGCTAGGCGATTCACTAGCCAAACGTCAAGTGAATCACTAGCCGATGGTCCGGTGAGTTGCTTGTCGACTGGCAAGCGACTAACCGGCCGTACAGCTAGTGAATCACCGGCCGTCGGGATGTATACTCCGATTTAGTTCAACCAGTGAGGAGTCCTCGATGGCGACGCCGGTACGGGCTACGTCCACCCGGGCAGCGCAAGCCGAACGGACGAGGCGTCAGATCCTTGAGACAGCGCAGCGGCTGTTCGCCGAGCATGGCTACGACGCGACCTCGCTGCAGATGATCGCCGACGAGATGGGGCTGACCAAGGCCGCCGTCTACTACCACTTCCCCGCCAAGGTCGACATCAGGCACGAGATCATCCTGGCCGGAGTGCAGCAGCTCAAAACGCTGCTTGACGAGGCGGCCGCGATACGCGGGCGCCGGGCCCGGGTCGAGCACGTGGTGAACGGTTTCGTCGAGTTCTTCGTCGCGAACCGCCAGTACGCCCTGACGTCAACCGATCCTGCCGCCAGGCGGGAAAAGCTCGACGAGGAGCCGCTCTCGGTGCGCCGGCGCGCCCTCGAACTGATCTTCGGCGACAACCCTACCGCCACCGAGCGGCTCGCCTTCACGGCCGTGTCCGTCATCCCTGGGTACCTGCCGGAGCTGGCCGACCTGTCCGACGATGAACTACGCGAGGCGCTGCGGACGACGATGCTGCACATCCTCCGGGTCCCGTCCCGATCTCCACGCTGGGCGTGTTGCTGATCGCTTCGCGGGGCCGGGTAGCTTCTTCTGCCGTCCGCTATGCGTCCGGTTGGGTCAGGCCGGGGCGCCCTGCCGGGGTTGCTCCCGGTGGGTTTCGCCGACCTGCCCGCCGAGTGAAGTGGACCGCCGGCGAGGTGCCCTTGGCCAGGTCCTTTTCCGTCGGTCTCTTCCCAACAGGGCTTGCGGGTTTCCTCGCACCCTGCTCTCCAGTGATCATTTCGGGTAGGGCGTGGTTGCCCGGCCAGCGTGGATGTCCTCGTGGCAGCGGCGGCAGATAACCAGGGTCTTGCGCCGTCGCTCGGCCATCAGTTCCATCCAAGGGGGTTTCTCCGTTCACCCACCGGCCCGGTCTCGGCGATCAGCACCCGAGACGGAAGTCCCAGCCGGGCAAACCTAATCTGCTACGGCACTAGTGTGCTCGGGACCAGGCCAAGGTCTCCACTTGCTGGTCTCAGTTCTGGTCTCATTCGCCAGCGTCCGGCGACGTTCGGCTAGTATCGGCTCGATCCGGTGGCCAAGGTCACGGACGGCGCTGATCCAGGGTGAACGCCCGGCAACAGACTTGGAAAGCGTGTTCGGGGCAACCCCTCGCGGGTTCGAATCCCGCGTCCTCTGCCAGTTTTCGTGCTTGGCGTCTCAGCCGGCTCGGTGCATCCCGGAGATAACCGAGGCGAGGCTGTCGTTGACGAACGCCGGCGTGCCGAATCCGCCATTGTCCCGAGAACGATAGGTTCCCTTGCTCGTGGCTTCGATCAATGATCGCAGCCGGACGTAGAAATTCTTGCCGTTCCTGATGTCTGCGCGGTACTGCGCGCGTTCGGCCGCGGCTTGGAAGGCGCGAACGGCCGCATCGCCGGCATTCGATATCTTGGCGATGTAGTCGGCGTAACCTTGCGCCCGGCTGGCGAAAATTGCGTAGTTGTCGGCCGAGACCTGCAAAGCGGTGGAGGTCTGCCGGGCCAGTCCGTGAACCCTGGGATCTCCCTGCGTATTCGAAGCATGCTGGCGATAAGACGCCAGGCTCTCGATCAGCCGAACTCGGCGATGGAATGCGTAGGCGATTAGCTCGACCGCCTGGTCGTGTCCGATCTGGCGCTCGTGCATATGCGAGAGCGGCCGGGCGGCCCAGTCCACTTCGCTCAGCAGCTCCCGCTTGAAAACACAGACGAGTCCGGGCGGAGTATCGAACGGGCTCCCTTCGGCGGCAGCGAGAACCCGCGTGCTCCGGTAAGGCGGAAGAGTTCGGCCCAGTGGCCGGAGCTGGCTGTCGACCACCGCGGCCGGGTGAGCGACAAAATCCGCCTCGAAGTCCCTGAGGGCCTGCACGCATTTTTCAATCTTGTGCGGGTGCCAGACGTCGTCCTGATCGGCCCAGGCCAGGTATCTGGTCTGGGCCAGCTGAGCGGCAGACCAGAAATTCTCCGCGTAACCCTGCCGCGGGCCGTCGACCAACGTCACCTCGAACGCGGCCTTCTTCGCATAGGCGGCGAGAATCTCTTTAGTATCGTCCGAGGAACCGTCGTCGCTGACAATGAGGCGAGCGGGAGGGACCGTTTGCTGGTCGAGACTGTCGAGTTGCTCTGCGAGGTACTTGGCGCCATTGTAGGTCGCCATCACGACGGTGCATTCGGAACTGGCCATGCTCATAGCAAAGTGCCCCATTCCTACCTGGTGGACTGCTGGAGCTCGTCGGCCGTTTCCGCCGGGGGCGTCGCCGGGACCAGTCCGAGCCGGGCCAGGACGTCGTTCTCGAACCACAGGTTCCAGCTGGCGGGATTTCTCTGGATGGCGGCGTCTATCGCCGCCACGACGCGCTCGAACGCGGTCTCGGTGTCACCCTGCATCGACACCGGGGGCGAGATCTCCAGCGTCTGGTGCCGGTAGTCGGCCGAGCGGTGGATGAAGACCATGAGCACCGGGGCGCCGGTCAGCTTGGCGATGGAGACCACACCGGGCAGCATCCTCGCCTTCTGCCCGAGGAAGGGAAGCTCGAGGCTGCGGGGCTGGTCGGCGGCCAGCGGCCCGGCGTCGCTGCAGATCGTCACGAACTCGTTCTCGCGCAGCGCCGCCGCGGCCTGGACCGCGACCTGAAACCGCCCCGGCCACGGCTCCAGGTGCGGCCGCCGCCGGTGGCGGACCACGCGCCGGGAGAACGCCAGGGTCCAGAACCGTCGTTCGGCCGGGGACACGGTGGTGTCGTATTTCCAGTCCCAGCGACCGATCGTGGTGACCGGGTAGCCGCTGGCGTTGAGGACCGAGAAGCCGTTCTGGTGGGAGCCGAAGTGGCCGGTGCAGAGGATCGCGCCCTTGCCCCCGGCCAGCGCCGCCTCCAGGTGCTCGATGCCCTGGATCTCGACCAGCTTCCGCAGCGACCGGGCGCTGCCGCGCGCCCGCATCAGGTCCATGATCTCGCACGAGCGGTACCGGAAGAGGTCGCGGGCGAGGCGTTCGGCCTCTTCCTGGCTGACCTCGTCGCCCAGCACCTGGCGCAGGTCGCGGACGATCTCGGAGCGCTTGTGCGGCCACAGCCAGTGATTCAGGTCACCTCGCAGGGTGGCAGCACGGTAGGCAAGCCGACCCGGCAGGCACGCCGCCACCGGCGCGATCACCGACCAGTAGGCAAAACCCTCCGCCCGGCGAAGCCACAGCCCCGCCTTCGCTCCGGCCTCAGCCACGGGCGCTGGCCTGGCCCGCTTTTCCTCCGGACACCGAACGGAGGTACGAGCAGATGTCGTCCACGCTGGCGAAATGCTCGGGAACCAGATCCAGGTCGTCCACCACGATGCCGAACTGCTCCTGGACGAAAATCACCAGCCGGAGCAGGCTCAGCGAGTCGAGGATGCCCGTCTCAAGCAGCTGGGTCGTGTTCTCAAGCGGCAGCAGGGACGCGTCCTGGACGAGCTCCCGGCTGATGTAGTCGTTGATGACCGCTTCCAATTAACTGTCCTCCATAGTGCGCTACTGCTTACTCATGTTCATCTGGCTACGTCCCCGCGAGCAGGGCGCGGTCGATCTTGCCGGTGGAGGTCCTCGGCAGCGCCGCGCAGAATTCCACCACGTCCGGCACCATATACGCCGGAAGCCGCCGACGGCAGTGGTCGAGGACTTCCTCGCGGGTCAGCTCGCCCTCGGCGGAGATGAACGCCCGCAGCCGGCTGCCGAGCAGTTCGTCAGGCACCGGCAGCACCACCGCCTCGCGGACGGCCGGATGACCGTAGAGCGCGGTCTCGACCTCCCCGAGCTCGACCCGGTAGCCGCGCGTCTTCACCATGCCGTCCCGGCGGCCGAGGAACACGAAGTTGCCCTCGTCGTCCAGGGTGACCAGGTCGCCGGTCCGGTAGGCGAGCTCGTCGTGGGCGGACTGGAAGGGGTTCCCGACCAGCATCCGGCCGGTCTTGGCGGGATCGCCCCAGTAGCCGCGCATCAGCCCGGAGCCGCGCACGTAGAGCTCGCCCTCGTCCCCGGGCTTGGACACCCGGCCGCCCGCGTCGGTGACCGCGAACGCGTCGGTGTTGGCGCAAGCCCGACCGATCGGGACCGGGGCAGTCAGCCCGGTCGTGCCGGCCGGGACCTCGTACCAGGTGCAGACGTTGGTCTCGGTCGGCCCGTACCAGTTGAGGAAGCGCGCGTGCGGCAGCTCGGCCATCAGCCCGTTGAGGTGCTTGGCCGGGAAGACCTCGCCCGCGAAGATGATCGTCCGCAGCCCCGACAGGTCGAATCCCCGCAGGTTGCCGTAGGTGACGAGCATGGTCAGGACCGACGGCACCGAGTACCAGACGGAGATCCGGTCGCGCTCGATCCACTGCGCCAGCCGGGCCGGGAACATCGCCGTCATCTCGGGGACGACGGCCATGCAGGCGGTGGCCTGGCAGCTGGCGAAGACGTCGAAGACCGAGAGGTCGAAGTGGAGCGGGGCCGGGCTGCAGACGCGGTCCTGCTCGGTCAGGCCGGTGCAGGACGCGGCCCACTCGACGAACGTGAGCGAGGCGCGATGCGAGATCATCACGCCCTTCGGCGTCCCGGTCGACCCGGAGGTGTACAGGATGTAGGCGAGATCGGCGTCGATCGCCTGGCCGTCCGCCACCGCCTCGTCCGGCTCGGCCAGCACCGCGTCCCACGGCACGACGACCGGATCCCGCGGGCCCGGCTCGGATTCCGGCCCGGCGGCGGCCGCGCGGCCCCAGTGCGGCCCGGTCACGACCACGGCCCGCAGCTGGGGGACGCTGTCGGCCAGCCCGACCGCCTGCCCCGCGGTCGCCTGGTCGGCCAGCACGACGGCGATGCCGCTGTCGGCCATGATGGCGGTCAGCCGGGGGGCGGGCGACTTCGGGTCGAGCGGGACGTAGCAGGCCCCGGCCTTGAGCGCCCCGTACACGGCCACCACCGCGGCGGCCGACTTGGGGGCGAGGATCCCCACCCGGTCGCCCGGGGCCACTCCCTGGGCCACCAGCGCGCGGGCGACCTGGTTACTCAGCCGGTCGAGCTCGTGGTAGCTGAGGCTCCGCTCTCCGACCGCCACCGCCGGCCGCTCGGGCGCCCGCGCCGCGCTATCTGTCAGCAGCTGCTGCAGCAGATACGCCATTGCTCTACTACTTTCCTCTCCCGGGCTCAGGGTGGCTCAGAGGCCCAGCATCCGGGCCAGGATGACCCGCTGGATCTCGGAGGTGCCTGAGTAGATGGTGCTGGCGACGGCGTCCCGCAGGTCGCGCTCGACGCCGCTCTCCTTCGTGTAGCCGTAGGCCCCGTGGATCTGAATCGCGTCCAGGCTCGACGCCACCCACGCCTCGCTGGTGAACAGCTTGGCCGCCGCCGCCTCGGCCAGGGCCGGCTTGCCCTGCTGGCCGAGCCAGGCCGCCTGATAGATCAGCAGCCGGGCGGCCTCGAGCCGCAGGTACATATCGGCCATCTTGCCCGATACGGCCTGGAACTTACCGATCGGCTGGCCGAACTGCTTGCGCATCCGCGCGTACTTGACCGACGCCTCGAGCTGGCGTTGCATCACGCCCACGGCGCTGGCCAGGATGCAGCTCCGCTCCCACGTCATCGACGAGTTGAAGATGGCCATCCCGGCACCCTCCGGCCCGAGCCGGTTCTCGGCCGGGACGACGCAGTCGTCGAGCACGACCTCGCCCATCGGCGACGTCCTGATGCCCATCTTGGGCATGTCGCGGCTGACCGAGAACCCGGGCGTCCCCTTCTCCACCAGGAAAGCGGACAGGCCCGACATCGGCGGCTTGCCCGGGTGCGCGGCGAAGACCACGATCATGTCGGCGATCGGGGCGTTCGTGATGTACGTCTTGGTCCCGTTCAGAACGTAGTCGTCGCCCTTGCGCTCGACCCGCGTCCGCATGCCGTACACATCGGACCCGGCGTCGGGCTCGGTGACCCCCTGCACGCCGATGATGTCCCCCGCCATCAGTCCGGGCAGGTACTTCTGCTGCTGGGCCGGGGTGCCGAACTTCACCAGCGGCAGCTCGAGCGTCCACATCTGCGCGTTGAGCGAGAAGATGAGCCCGTTGTCGTGACACCCGTAGCCCAGGGCCTCCATGACCACGGCCGTCGTCAGGATGTCGGCGCCGCCGCCGCCGAGCTCGGCCGGGATCGGCAGCCCCTGGATCCCGAACTTGGCGCAGGCGCGCCACGAGTCCGGGGAGAACTCGCCCGCGTCATCGCGGGCGGCGAGATCCTGATCGAGCTCGCGGCGGGCGAAGGCGATGGCCGCCTCCTTCAGCTCCTGCTGCTCCGCGCTGAGCGAAAAATCCAACCTGTCCCCCTACAAATCGGCTGAGCTCAGCGCTCAGCCGGGCCTGCACCAGACGCCGGAGGGATCAGATCGCTCCTCATCCCAAAAGAACCGGACCCCAAGGTGACCAATAGTGACACGAATGGCCAAGTCACGGCGGGAGTTCTAGGGGCTTTGTGGAACTTTGCTGTGATGTGGCCGATCTGACCGAGTTTCCTATGAGGGTCCCGCGCGTTCCTAGCGCGGAGAGCTGGCGGCCACCGCCTGGCCGCGAATCACCTTTCCGGTCGCGGTGGTTTCGAGGTTGTCGACGCTGACGAACCGGCTCGGCTGCTTCGGCCCTGAGAGCCGCTCCCGGCAGAACGCCCGCAGCGCCGACAGGTCAACGTCGGCCGGAGTCACCGTGGCCCTGATCCGCTGGCCACGCCATTCGTCCGGTTCACCGTCGACCAGGCAGGACCGCACGGCCGGGAACTCCAGCAACACGGCCTCGACCTCTTCCGGGCTCACCTTCGTACCGCCGACGTTGACGCAGTTGGCCAGCCGGCCCACGATCACGAGCCCGTCCGGCGTCATGCGGCCGATGTCGCCGGTGACAAAGCCATCGGCTACCGGCTCGACGTCGACCCGGTCCGGATAGAGGTATCCGGTCATCGCGGTGACCGAGCGAACAGCGATCAGGCCGAGGGAGCCCGCCGCGTCGCCAGCCGACGGCCCCGGCTCCGCCTCCGCCTCAAGCGGCCGCAGGTCGACCCGGACCCCTTCGAGCGGCTGGCCGAGCGAGAGCGCGTCCTGCCAGGGGACCGGCGGCCGAACGCAGATGGGACCGGTTTCCGTGGTGCCGTAGACCTCGCCGAGCCAGCCGCCGAGCTTGGTCCCGACCAGTTCAGCCGTCCGCGAGTCCATCGGCATGCCCGCCGACAGGTAGCCGATGCGACGGGCCGGCGGGCCGACGGCCGCCTCGGCCAGCAGGCGCAGCAGCGGCGTCACGCCGGCCATCAACGTGACGCCTTGCTCATTCAGGGCCCGCGACAGCATCCCCGGCCGGTCGGCGCTGACGATGACCGTGGTCGCGCCGGCCAGCGGAGCGGCCAAGGCGGCCAAGCCGAAACCGTAGGCGTGGTGCAGCGGCACCGGGCAGGCAAGCACCGTGTCTGGGCCCATGTCCAGTGCCCGCTGGTAGTTGTCCGCCTCCGCGATCAGGGCGCTGACCGGACGCAGCGCCACCTTGGTCCGTCCGCTGGTACCCGAGGTGAGCTGAGCGCTGGCGGCGCCGCCGGGCGGCACTAGCCCGGGCGGCCTGCGGGCGATCAGTCGTTCGCCCGCCACCACGGAGCCGGCCCCCGGCAGCAGCGGCCAGTTGAGCGGCGCGGCCAGGTACGTAGTGGCCGCGAGTTCCTCATTCCGCTCGAGTTCCCACTCGCTCATCTGCCGCGGCAGCGGCACCGCAACCGCATCGAGCGCGAGCACCGCGAGCACATCGGCCACAAACGAGGCGGCCGGCCAGGCCACTGTCCCAACCCGGTGACCCGGCCCGATCCCGGTCCGGCGGTAAGCCTCGAGGCGGGTTTCCGCGAGGTCGACCAGGTCCTGCGCGGTGGTGTTCCCCGCCTCCTCGGCGAAGAGCACTTTCTGCGGGGACCGCGCCGCGGTCTCCCGCAACAGCTCGAGCGGCGCGCTGCCGCCGCCGCCGCTCACTGCGACTCGGTCACGCTGACCAGCGCCTCGCGCACGACCGCGAGCACTTGATCAAGGTCTGCCGGGCTGTGGGCCGTGCTCAGGAACCAGGGCTCGACCGGGCTCGGGTGGAAGTACACACCCCGTTCCTGGGCTGCGATCTGCAGCTTGCGGTGGGCGGCGAAGTCCATCGCCGCCGCCGCCGCGCGAGGGCCGTGCGACAGGTCCGCGGGCCGGCGCAGCAGCGACACCGACATCAGCGAACCGACCCGGCTGACCAGGGCCGGGCGATTCAGCTCGGCGAACATGGCGCGCAGCCGCTGCTCAACGTAGTCTCCGTGCTTCTCGAGCTCATCGTAGATCTCGGGCGACCGCTCGATCTTCGCGAGGTTGGTGGCGACGGCCCGCACCGACAGGTGGTTGCCCGCGTACACCCCGAGGTGGAGCGCGCGCTGGTCCGCGAGCATGGCCATCTTGTCGCGTGATCCGCCGAGCGCCGCCACCGGAACGCCGCCGCCCATCACCTTAGACAGGACGGTCAGGTCCGGTATCACCCCGTAGCGCTCCTGGCCCCCGCCGCTCCCGAGCCGGAACCCGGTGATCACCTCGTCGAAGATCAGCCACGCGCCGAAACGGTCGCACAGTGCGCGCAGTTCCTCGAGCTGGCCGGGAGCCGGCGCAACGACGCACGCGTTAGCCATCACCGGCTCGCAGATCACCGCCGCGATCTGGTCGCCGTGCGCCTCGAAGACGGCCCGCAGGGCGGGCAGGTTGTTCCACGGAACCTGCAGGGTGTGGTCGAGCGCCTCCGGAATCATGCCCGGCGCGCCGTGCAGCGGTTCAATCGACTCGGGCGCGGGCTCGTGGAAGGTTGCCTTCCCGGCGCGCATGACGGTCTCGCTCCACCCGTGGTAGTGCCCGTCGAAGGTGAGCACCGTCATCCGGCCAGTGGCGACCCGGGCCAGGCGCAGCGCGGAGGCGACCGCCTCGGTCCCCGAGTTGGCGAAACGCACCTGCTCGACGGAGGGCACCAGCCGTGCGATCAGCTCCCCGGCCTCCCGGTCGACCAGGTGCGGCAGGCCGGTCATCGAGCCTTGCGTTAGCTGCCGGGCGAGCGCGGCGGCCAGCTCGGGCTCCGCGTACCCAAACAAGTGGGGGCCGTAGCCCATGTTGAGGTCGATCAGCTCCCGGCCATCGACGTCCCAGACCCGGTCGCCCTCAGCCCGCTGGACGACGAGCGGCTGGGGGATCGCCTGCGCTCGCATGCTGCTGCTCACGCCCCCGGCAATGACCTCGCTGATAGCGGCGAGCGCGGCACCGTTCGCGGTACCGGTCTGCACGTGCCCTGGCGCCTCTCGCACAAATGAATCAACCACTGATCTTTCCCCTCCCATAGTCCCACCTGATGACTTCTTGTCAGAATGGCCAGCTAACTCCCCGATGATTCAGACTGGCCCGATAACTCCCCGATGCTACAGAGGTGCTCCTAGATGTACTCAAAGACGCCTAAATGTTCCGGGAGTTTATGAGATCGTTGTGTCGCGGCGCGGATCTCCAGCTCACAGCGCTACCGCTGCCCAGCCTCTAACCGCTCGCGGGCTGCCGGCTGACGGCGGCCGTCCCGATCGGCGGAGCCTCGGGGAGCACCCCGAGTCTGGCCAGGACTTCCGCTTCAAACCAGAAGTTCCAGTGCGCGGGTCTTGTTCTGATCGCGGTGTCTATCGCGACCGCGCAGCGCCCGAACGCCGTCTTCGTTTCGCCGTCCATCGGCACCGGAGGCGAGATTTCCAGCACCTGGTGTTGATAGTCAGGCGAGCGGTGCACGAACGCCATGAGAACCGGGGCACCGGTCAGCTGGGCAAGGGTGATCACCCCGGGCATGAGCCTGGCCTGCGTCCCGAGGAAGGGCATGTCGACAGCACGGGCCCGTTCAGCGTGCAGTGGCGCCGCGTCGCTGGAGATCGTCACCACCTCGTTGGCCCGAAGCGCGGCCGCGGCCTGCGCCGCGACCTGGACCCGACCCGGCCACGGCTCGATGTTCGGTCGCTGCCGGTGGCGCAGCACGCGCCGGGCGAACACGAGATTCCAGAATCGCCGCTCGACGGAAGACACGGCGGTGTCGTACTTCCAGTCCCAGCGCCCCATGGTGGTGAGCGGGATGCCGCCGGCATGCAGCAAGGAGAAGGCGCTCTGGTGGGAACCGTAGTGGGCGGTGCAGAGGATGGCCCCCTTGCCGCCGGCCAGCGCGGCCTGCAGGTGCTCGCGGCCGCGGATCTCAACCAGCCTCGCCAGCGACCGGGCCCGGCCCCGCAGCCGCATCACGTCGATGACCTCGCAGGACCGGAACCGGAAGAGATCCCGGGTCAGCCGCTCAGCCTCGTTCACAGTGAGCTCGCTCCCGAGCACCTGACGCAGGTCGCCCATCATCTCTGAGCGTTTTTCTGGCCAGGACCTGGAAGTCCAGTCACCCCGCCAGCAGGCGACCCGGTAGGCGAGGCGGGCGGGCAGCGATGCCACCAGTGGCGCCCCTACCAGCCAGTAGGCAAGGCTCTCCGCTTTGCGCAGCAGCTGCCGACGTGGGGAGCCCGCCCCCTCGGCCGCCTCACCCACGGCTCCCTGCCTGGCCCGCTCCCTCCCCGACCTGGGAGCGGAGATAGGCGCAGATGGAGTCCACGGTGGCGAAATGCTCTGAGACCAGATCCAGGTCATCGACTACGGTGTCGAACCGCTCCTGGATGAAGACAACCAGCCGCAGCAGGCTGAGCGAGTCCAGGATGCCCGTCTCAAGCAGCGGCGTCTCGTTCCCCAGCGGCAGCAGGGACGGATCCAGGACAATTTCCCTGCTGATGTAGTCGTTAATGACCGCTTCCACTTAGCTACCCCCATAGTTCGTGCCGGCCGGGGCCCCTGGGTGACCCATGCTGACACGAGCGGCCGAGCCGCCGTGGACCTTCTATCTCTTTGTTACCCATTGTGCGACTTTGCTGGGCGATCCGGACAAACGCCCGCCGTCATCGCCCCGGCCTCAGCTGGCCGTAGTGACCTTGAGCACACTCGGGCCGCGGTGCCACCATGACACGACAGGGTGAACCGAACGTCGGCTGGGTATCCCCCTCTCCGGCCGTTCTTCTTTCATAGATAAGCGTGATAAGAAGGCACCTGCACGTTTTGCACACGAAAGGCGACACAGTGGCGATGCCCAAGCCGACGGGCCTGCTTGACCGGCCCGGCAGCCAGTCGGACACCTTCTGGTACACGGCGAAGACGAAGCTGCTCGGGCCGCCGCTCGTCAACGAGCAGCTCGGCGAGCAGCGGCTGTCCAAGCCGCTCGCGCTCGGCGTGCTGTCGCCGGACGGGATCTCCTCCTCCGCCTACGGCACCGAGGAAATCCTGATCGCGCTGCTGCCGGTGGCGGGCCTGGCGGCATTCACGCTGATCCTGCCGCTGACCCTGGTCATCTTGTTCGTGATGATCCTCGTGGTGCTCTCGTACCGCGAGATCGTCATGGTCTACGTCAGGCCAGGCGGTTCCTACGTCGTGGCCAGGGAGAACTTCGGGCCGCGGATCGCCCAGATCTGCGCCGTGGCGCTGCTGATCGACTACGTGGTCACGGTCGCCGTGCAGGTGGCAGCGGGAACGGCGGCGGTGGCGTCGGCGATCCCGGCGATCGGCCCGTACAAGCTGGAGATCTGCGTCGGCGTCGTGGTCCTCATGGCCTTCGGCAACCTGCGCGGCCTCAAGGAAGCCGGCCGGGCGTTCGCGGTGCCCACCTACCTGTTCTCCGGTTCCGTCATCTTGATGATCGTGGTCGGCCTGGTCCGCGAGGCCATGGGCAACCTGCACGCCATCCCCGCGAGCACGATGCACGGCACCTACGCGCTCGGCGCGGGCACCGACGGGATTGTCAGCGCGGTCATGATCTTCACGCTGCTGAAGGCGTTCGCCAACGGCGGCGCGTCGCTGACCGGCATCGAAGCCGTCAGCGACGCGGTCGGCGCGTTCAACCCGCCCGAGGGGCGCAACGCCCGCACGGTGCTCGTCACCGAGGGCCTCATCCTCGGCGTCCTGGTGGCCGGCATCTCCTGGCTCGCGCACACCACGCACGCCACGCCGCGCATCGTCGGCTACCCGACGGTGCTCGCGCAGGAGGCCCAGGCGGTCTTCGGCTCCACGGTCGTCGGCCACCTGTTCTTCCTGCTGGTGCAGCTCGCGACCATGCTGATCCTCTACACCGGCGCGAACACCAGCTTCAACGGCTTCCCGTTCCTCACCAGCTACGTGGCGGGCGACTCGTTCCTGCCCCGGTGGCTGCTCAAGCGCGGGCACCGGCTGGTGTTCTCCAACGCGATCATCCTGCTGACCGTCACCGCGATCGCGCTCCTGGTCATCAAGGACGCGGACGTCAACAGCCTGGTGCCGCTGTACGCGATCGGCGTGTTCACCGCGTTCTCGATGGCCGGCTTCGGCATGGCCAGGTACCACACCAGCCACCGCGCACCGGGCTGGCGGCCCAAGTTCATCATCAACTTCTCGGCCGGCGTGCTGACCCTGGTCGTGGTGGGCATCTTCGCGGTGGTGAAGTTCACCGAGGGCGCCTGGGTCGTGCTGCTGCTGTTCGCCATCCTGGTGCCCGCCCTGATCAGGCTGAATACCGAGTACCGGGCCGAGGCCGAGGTGCTCGACACGGTCACCGGGGAACAGCCGCCGCCGCCACCGCACTACTCCCGCCGGGTGGTCTTCGTCCTGGTCGACAGCTTCGACCTGGCCACGCTGGCCGCGCTGCGCTACGCCCGGTCGCTGCGGCCGACCCAGATCCGGGCGGTGCACTTCGTCATCGACAGCGTGCGGGCCGAGAAGCTGCGGGACAAGTGGACCAGGGCCGACCGCGGGGTGGCGCTCGACTTCATCGACTGCCCGGACCGGCGGCTGATCAAGGCCGCCACCGACCTGGCCGAGCGCGAGGTCGCGGTCGAGGGCACGCACGTCACCGTGATCCTGCCCCGGCGCAGCTACTCGGCCCTGCTCGGCCGGCTGCTGCACGACCGCACCGCCGACAAGATCGCCGCCGCGGTCAGCCGCATCCCCCGCTCGGCCGCCACGATCGTCCCCTACGACGTGCCCAGCCGGGTCGCCGTCCTGCAGGAGCGCCAGGCGGCCAAGTCGACCGCCGCGAGCGCGGCCGCCAAGGCGGCCAAGGCCGCCGCCAAGGGCCAGCCGCCCGCCGCCGCTAACGGCTGGCCGCAGCCCGTTATCGTAACCCCGCCGTCCCCGCCCGGCGACACGGCCGTCGAGGAGGCGGCGAGCCCGGCCGAGCTGGCCCGCGAGGGCGAGGTGGCGGCCGCGCACAGCCTGTTCAGGAAGCGGGGCCCGGTCACCGCGGCCGGCGTCACCGCGATCGGCGCCGTCACCGGCGGCAAGGTCGCGGTCGAGGGGAAGGTCCGGGTGGTCGAGATTCGCCCGGTCGAGCGCAACTCGGTGCTGGCGGTCGAGATCAACGACTCGACCGGCAACCTCACCGCGATGTTCTACGGCCGCTCGCACATCCCCGGCCTGATCTGCGGCGCGAGGGTCAGGTTGACCGGCTCGGTCGGGCTCAAGGAGGGCCAGCCGGTGATGATCAACCCCGCCTACGAGCTGGTCTCCCTCAGCGACTAGCGCCGCCGCGGGCCGGCTCACCCGTCCTTCGCCAGCAGTTCGTAGGCCGGGTTGATCATGGCCGGCCCGCCGGCCCGCATCGACACCTTGCCGTCGAGCCTGATCCGCACCCCGGGCTCGAGCCCGGGGATGTGGGTCCGCCCGTAGAACATGACCGTCAGCGATCCGGTGCCGTCGGCGATCGTGGCCTCGAACACGCAGCTGTTCTCGACCGGGCGGATCTCGACCGAGCTGACCCGGCCCTCGATCGTCGCCTTGCGCGCCTTCTCGAGCGCGGCGATGCTGGTCACCCCGTTGGGGGTCCCGTTCGCGGCTGCGCCGGCGGTTCCGTACGCGGTTCCGCTGGGGGTTACGGCGGGCGGTGCGCCGGTGCCGCGCGGCGGGCGGCGGCCGGCCGCGGTCGGCTGCTCCTGCTCCGTATTCCGAACGGTCCCCGGTTCCACCTGGCCCGCGCCGGGCTGAGCCTGGTCGGCGGCCGCCAGCTGAGCGGCGCTCCTCGCGTGCAGCAGGTGCACCCGGCTCTCGACGTCGAAGGGGATGATGGTGGCGGCCGAGTCCGGCACCTGGCTGATCACCGAGGCGATCTTGTCCGCGGTCCGGTCGTGCAGCAGCCGGCCGAGCAGCGGGGCGTAGCCCCGCCTGGGCAGCACCACCGTGACCTGGGTGCCCGGCGCCTCGGCCTCGCGGCTGACCAGCTCGAGCGAGGCCCGGGTGAGGCGGCGGTCGGGGGTGTCGATCATCTCCAGCGGGATGTCCTGGCCGTACCTGACCCACTGCTCCCGCAGCGTCTCCGCCTGGGCGCTGTCGATCACGAAGTGCACCGCCCGCATGGTGGTCGGCCGCAGCCCCCGGGCGTACCTGACGGCGGCGAACGTCGCCAGGTCGACGTCGTCGACGAAGAT
>Ga0302314_10012096_pt1 | contig 14973 bp, 18 predicted proteins | sample III_Palsa_N2_3_FD_200533 | JGI IMG/M metagenome (GOLD analysis project Ga0302314, IMG submission 200533) | Peat permafrost microbial communities from Stordalen Mire near Abisko, Sweden - III_Palsa_N2_3 | ecosystem: Environmental > Terrestrial > Soil > Palsa > Peat permafrost | place: Sweden... | reverse complement strand
TATACGGCGAACGCGTTCCCGGCGCATTACCAAGGCGGCATATTCATCGGCGAGCATGGCTCGTGGAACCGCGCGCAGATGACCGGCTACAAGGTGGTCTATGTGCCGTTCGCGGACGGCAAGCCGAGCGGCGCGCCGGAGGATTTCCTCACCGGCTTCCTCGCCGATGCCAAGAAAGGCGTCGCCAACGGCCGTCCGGTGGGCGTGACCTTGGACAAGACGGGCGCGCTGCTGGTGGCCGATGATGTCGGCAACATCGTGTGGCGGGTAAGCGCGAAATAGCGCTGCGAAAAACGATTCGGGCGCGGCATGCGCTTTGCCGCCGCGCCCGATCGCACGCTATCCGACCCGCGTTAAATCCATCACCCAGTTCGTCTCCCATGTCTTGCCGCCGTCGGGCGAAAAGGCCTGTTCCCAATGGCAGGTCGTGGGCGTGATGCGCGACCAGGTGTAGCGCACCACGATCGGTTTGCCGTTGAAGGTGTCGTTGCCTGTGAAGGTACCGATGCCGTTCTCGAAGCGGCCACGGACCGGCGGATCGAGCGGGCCTTGTGGGTTGCGTCCGTCGAGCCACCAGATCGACCACAGCCCGGTCTTGGGATCGTAGGCGCGAATGCCAACCGCGCGATAAGCGCCGCCCGGCAGGTCGAGCCAATTGTCGTCCACGGTGCCAGCGCCGGCCATCGTCATTTCCAGCCGGGACGTGCCTTCGAATTCCTCCCAGTCGTGATTGCCGGCGAGCCGCAGCTTCAGCCGGCGGTGATGGACGCGCCAGGAACCGACGAGGAAATCGAAATCATGCGGGGCGGATTGTTCGGCTGCGGTGGTCATCGGCTTGTCTCCGGAAGATTGGGCGTTGGCGTTCGGCGCAATCGCCAATGCGGCGGCGGCTGTCAGTGCGAGGCAAAGGGTTTTCATGGGCGTCTCTCTCCAGTTGCGCGCGGAGGTGTAGCGCCCTAAACATGCCGCCGAATGTCAGGTATTAGCGCCGGTCGGAAAAAATGTTGGCGAGCCGCCTTTTGTCCATCCTGATGCTGCTGCAGGCGCGGGGCCACATGACCGCGCCGGAACTGGCGGCCGAATTCGAAGTCTCGGTGCGCACAATTTTCCGCGATGTCGACCAGCTGAGCGCGGCTGGCATCCCGATCTATGCCGAGCGCGGCCGCTCCGGCGGCTTTAAGCTGCTCGACGGCTACCGCACCAGACTGACCGGGATGACGCAATCGGAGGCGGAGACGCTGTTCCTCGCCGGCCTGCCGGGACCGGCGGCGGAGCTCGGCCTTGCCGACCTGCTGGCGACGGCGCGGCTCAAGCTCATGGCGGCGCTGCCGGCCGCCATGCAGCCCAAGGCCGAACGCATCGCCGCGCGCTTCCATCTCGATCCGGCGGGCTGGTTCCGCGGCGCCGAATCCTCCGCGCTGCTGCCCGAAATCGCGCGCGCGGTGTGGAACGAAAACTATCTGCGCGTCCGCTATCGCAGCGGCGGCGAAGCCTATGCACGCAAGCTGGGACCGCTCGGTCTCGTGCTCAAGGGCGGCACCTGGTATCTCGTCGCCCAGAGCGGCACTGCGCTGCGCACCTATCGCGCGTCGAACATCATGCAGGCCGAGGCGCTCGAAGAGCCCTTCGTCCGTCCGAAACATTTCGATCTCGCCGCCCATTGGACGAAATCGTCGCGCGACTATGAAGCAGGCGTCTATCGCGAGAGAGCGCACGTGCGTCTTTCGCCTAAGGGTCGTTCGCTGCTCGGCTTGCTCGGTCCCCAAGTCGAAGCCGCGGCGCGGGCGAGTGCGAGCGCGCCAGACGGCGACGGTTGGGTGAATTGCACCATCCCCATCGAATCCACCGATTTCGGCATCCGAGAATTGATGCGGCTGGGCGAGGAGATTGAGGTGCTCGCGCCGGCCGCTTTGCGCACGCAAATGGCCCGCGCTGCCGGCCGGATCGCCGAAATTCACGGCGGACTGGACGGACCGGCATTCGTCCGGCCGGACATGACACGATCGCGCAAGCCTGTTTGAGTCGCCGGCTGAGGCCCGTTACTCTCTTGGGTCAGAGCCACACAAGGTACAGTTCATGCCGCGTCCGCAGTCGAAGAACTTTCGCGATCCGCACGAAATTCGGCGCTTTCCGAACGGCCAGATCGAGACGGTGACCCATCACGAGACCACGATCGGACGGTTCGTGCTGGAGCCCGGCTGGCGCTGGTCGCGCGACGTCGGGCCCATCGCCGGCACGCGCACCTGCCAGGTTCATCATGTCGGCGTCGTGCTGAAGGGAACGCTGCATCTGCAAACCGACGCCGGCGAGACGTTCGAATACGTAACCGGCGATGTCTACGACATTCCGCCCGGTCACGATGCCTGGGTTGGCGGCGACGAAACATACGAGGCCATCGAATTCGCGGGCGCGCGCATCTTCGCGGCGCCGGCCGATGGAGAGCGCGTGCTCGCCGCGCTGCTCGTCACCGACATCGTCGATTCGACCTCGCATCTGAAGCGGCTGGGCGATTCCGCCTGGCGCGAGATCCTCATGGACCATAACCATCAGACGCGCATCGAGATCAACCGCTTCCGGGGGCGCGAGATTCAAACGACCGGGGACGGATTTCTCGCCGTGTTCGACGGCCCGGCGCGCGCCGTTCGATGCGCACGAGCGATCGCCACTTGCGTCGCCCGCCTCGGAATTGCGATTCGCGCGGGCGTTCACACGGGCGAGGTGGAGTTTGTGGCCAACAATGTGCGCGGCCTCGCCGTTCACGAAGCCGCGCGCGTCGCGAGCGCCGCGCAGCCGGGCGAAGTCCTCGTCTCGGCCACCACGAAGGTTTTGCTGGCGGGATCTGATCTCGCATTCGAATCCGCCGGAATGCACGCGCTCAAGGGCCTCGGCGAAACACGCGAGTTGTTCCGGCTCGCCGATTTCGCGAGCTGAGGCAGAAGATGAACCGCGCAAATCACCGCTTCTGCATCGCCCCCATGATGGAATGGACGGACCGGCATTGCCGCGTCCTCCATCGCGGGCTGACCGCGCGCGCATTGCTCTATACCGAGATGGTGACGGCCGAGGCGATCATCCGCGGCGACCGGGAACGGCTGATCGGATTCGATGCGCGCGAGCATCCGGTTGCTCTCCAGCTCGGCGGTTCCGATCCGGCGCGGTTGGCTGAGGCAGCCAGGATCGGTGCCGATTTCGGCTATGACGAACTCAATCTCAATGTCGGCTGCCCGTCCGACCGCGTGCAATCGGGACGTTTTGGCGCCTGTTTGATGCGCGAGCCGGCGCTGGTCGCCGATTGCGTGGCGGCGATGCGCGACGCGGTTTCGATTGCGGTGACGGTGAAATGCCGCCTCGGCGTCGACGACCAGGATCCGGAAGATTCGCTGCGTGCGATGCTGGCTACCTGTTCGCAAGCCGGCGTCGATACATTCGTCGTGCATGCGCGCAAGGCATGGCTCGAGGGCCTGTCGCCGAAAGAGAACCGCGACGTGCCGCCGCTCGAATACGAGCTGGTCTATCGCGTGAAGCGGGAGAATCCGAAGCTCACCATCGTGCTCAATGGCGGCATCGACACGCTCGACCAAGCGACGCGCCATCTCGATCATGTCGATGGCGTGATGATGGGCCGCGCGGCCTATCAATCGCCCGCGATCCTCGCCGATGTCGATGCGCGTTTCTTCGGCGGCGCACCCGCAACGATCGAAACCGGCGTGGAGAATTATCGCGATTATATCGCGCGCAAACTTGCCGAAGGCGTGCCGCTGCATGCGATGACGCGGCACATGCTGGGCCTGTTCAATGGCAGGCCAGGCGCCCGGCTGTTCCGCCGGCATCTGAGCGAGCACGCGACACGGCCCGGCGCCGATCTCGCCACGCTCGACGCGGCGCTGGCGCATGTGCAGTTTCAAGCCGAGCGCGCGGCCGCCTGATGGAAATTTTCGCGGGCACATCGCCGGGCGATCTCGGCACCCTGGCGCTGGGATTGGTGATCGCCGGCGTCGTCGGCGGCATGGTCGCGGGCCTGCTCGGCGTCGGCGGCGGCATCGTGGTGGTGCCGGTGCTCTATCATGTGCTGGCGCTGATCGGCATCGACGAAAGCGTGCGGATGCATGTCGCGGTGGGCACCTCGCTCGCCACCATCATCCCGACTTCGTTTTCCTCCGTTACCGCGCACAACAAGAAAGGCGCGGTCGATTGGGATTTGCTGCGCCGCTGGGCGGCGCCGATGGTCGCGGGCGTGCTGATCGGCAGCGCGCTGGCCGGACTCGCCAGCGGGCGCGTGCTGTCGCTGGTCTTCGTTTGCGTCGCCGTGCCGGTGGCGCTGCATCTGGCGTTCGGCGGTGAGGAGCGGCGCATCTCTAATCAATTGCCGCGCGGCATTGGCGGATTGGTGCTGCCCGCTTTCATCGGCGGCGTCTCCACCATGATGGGCATCGGCGGCGGCACCGTCGGTGTGCCGGCGATGACGTTGTGCGGCGTGCCGATCCACCGCGCGGTCGGAACCGCTTCGGCTTTCGGCGTCCTGATCTCCATTCCCGGCACCATCGGCGCCATCGCCGCGGGCTGGCACGCGCAAGGCCTGCCGCCATGGTCGCTCGGCTATGTGAACCTGCTCGGTTTCGTGCTGATCGCGCCGGCGTCCTATTTCATGGCGCCGGTGGGCGCGCATTTCGCCCATTCGACGGACCGCAAGCGCCTGCGCGTCCTGTTCGCTGCCTTCATCGCGCTGACGGCGGGACGGATGCTGTGGGATGCGCTGGTGTAGGACAATCGCTAGGTAAGGCAAACCTCGATTGTCATCCCGGCCAAGCGATGCGTTTGCATCGCGCCGAGCCGGGACCCATTGCGACGCTGGCTCGATGGGTCCCGGCTCTCGCTTCGCTCGGCCGGGATGACAATCGAGTTTGACCCCGGCTAACGAGAAAAAGAGCCGCCTTACGCCGCCACGAACCCGATCTTCTCGTGGCTGCCGTCGCAGAACGGCTTGTTGTTCGAGGCGCCGCAGCGGCAGAGCCAGGTCTCCGTGCCGCGCACGATCGTGCGTCCGCTCGCCGAGCAGACTTCCAGCGCGCCTTCCACCTGGAGCGGGCCGTTCGTGGTCGGCGTCACTTTCAGCGCGCCGTTGCGCACCGAAAGCGGCTCGGATTTCTGGTCGGCGGGTTCGCCCGTCGCCTGGAATCCGGATTTGCGATGCATGCCGTCGCAATAGGGCTTGTTGAAGGATTTGCCGCAGCGGCAGAGCGTGGCGCGAAAGCTCGATTTGTCGCCGGCGACGTCGAGCGCGGCGTGAAACGCGAGCGGCCCGTTTTCCCAGACGCGCACGGTGTTGACGCCGGGCGGCTGCTCGGGCGCGGTGCCGTCCAGCGGTTCATAGCTCAGCGCGCCGGACGGGCATCTCTCGATCACCGCGATCGCGGTCTCGGCCGCCGCGGCGTCGGGATGAATCCAAGGGCCCGGTACATTGGGCTCGAACACGCCGGGATTGTTCAGCACGCAATAGCGCGAATGGATGCAGCGCGCGGCGGTGTTACGGATGACAATGCGCTTGCCGCGATATTCCTCGATTCCGGCCACCGCGAACCTCCGAGCGAAACCCGGCCGAGTATAGGCGCGCGCGAAAGCTTCGTCGCGCGCGACTTCAATCCGGCTCGTGCGGGCCGAGCGTGCCGTCTTTCTTCTCGAAGCGTGGATTGCTGAGGTCGAAAGTCTCGAAGCCGCAATGCGGGCATTTGGGGATCAGCTCGCCCAGCGAAAGATGGATCGTGCGATGGCAGTTCTCGCAGCGGTAGTCCGCCGCTTCGCGCGCGATTTCTCCGGCTTTTTCGGTCATGACGCCCCTTTATGCTGTCGAGCTTCAACGCCGGCGAGCTTAAGCCTGTTCCGCCCGGCTTGTGGAATTCGTTTCTCCCACCATTTTATGTGATATAATGGAATTTACCATGCAGGAATGTGAAATATCCAATTCCGCCGCCACGGCGCAGCTGGCCAAGGCGTTGGCGCTGCCCGCTTTCGAGCCGGGCTGGGTGTGGCTGGCGGGCGCGGGACCCGGCGATGCCGGACTCGTCACCCTGCTCGGGCTGCACGCCATCGCCAATGCCGACGTCATTCTCTACGACGCGCTGGTCAACCGCGCGCTGCTTGGCTTCGCCAAACCGGGTGCGGAATTGATCCATGCCGGCAAGCGGCGCGGCAAGGTCAGCGCCAAGCAGCCCGACATTTCCCGCGCGCTGGTTTCGCACGCCCGCAAATCGCGGCGCGTGCTGCGGCTGAAGGGCGGCGATCCGTTCGTCTTCGGCCGCGGCGCCGAGGAAGCGCTCGCTTTGGCGCGCGCCGGCATCCCGTTCCGCATCGTGCCGGGCATCACCGCCGGTATCGGCGGCCTCGCTTATGCCGGCATCCCGCTCACCCATCGCGACACCAATCACGCCGTCACCTTCGTGACGGGCCATGGCGTTGACGGCAACATCCCCGCGCTCGACTGGAGCGCCATCGCCAAAGGCTCGCCCACCATCGTGCTCTACATGGCGCTTGCGCATGCCGACGAGATCGCGGCGAAGCTGATCGCGGCCGGCCGCGCGGCCGGCGAGCCCGCTGCCATCGTCAGCGACGCGACCTTCGGCAAGCAGGCCGTGCGCGTGACGACGCTGGGCGAATTGGGCGCGTGCGCGAAAGAGAGCGATGCGCCCGCCATCCTCGTCATCGGCGAGAATGTGAGATTGCGCGAAGGGCTCGACTGGATCGGCGCGCTGGGCGGCAAGCGGCTCGATCCCGATCCGCTGAAACGCGAACCTCTGCGCGACGCGGGCTAACCGCAGCGTGTTGCGATCCCGCGATCCGTTGCGATAGGGTCGTTCGACGCCCAGCGAATGTCCGCAATGCCCGAACGCGTGACCCCCGAGCCCTGGGCCCATCCGGTGCTGTTCCTGATCTTGTTCCTGCCGATCGGGATCACCAACGGCTATGTCGTGGTGACGCTGGCCTATCTGCTCTCGCATGCGGGCGTGAGCGTGGAGGCGATCGCGGGGCTCGCGGCGCTGAGCCTTTTGCCGCAGACCTGGAAGGTGATCTGGGCACCCATCGTCGACACCACGCTGACGATCAAGCGCTGGTTCCTGCTCTCCGCGATCGTGACCGGTGCCTTGATGATCGCCACCGCAATCGTGTCGCCGACAAGCGCCAATCTGATCCTGATCGAGGCGCTGGTCATGGCCTTCAGCGTCGCCTCGAGCTTCAATGCCATGGCGGCCGACAGCCTGATGGCGCATGCGACGCCGCCGAACGAGAAAGGCCGCGCCGGCGGCTGGAGCCAGGCCGGCAATCTCGGCGGCTCGGGACTGGGCGGCGGCGCGGGACTATGGCTGGCGCAGCATGTCGCCGGCGCCTGGGTTCCCGGCGCGGTGCTGGGCTTGGTCTGCATCGCGTCGTCGGGCGCATTGCTCCTGCTGCAGGAGCCGCCGGCGGCGCACCGCGCCACGCGCTATCTGGCGAGCCTGCGCAATGTCGGGCGCGAGGTCTGGGAAATCCTGCGCTCGCGCATGGGCTTCCTCGCGCTGCTCATCATGACGCTGCCGATCGGCGTGGGCGCGGCGCAGAACCTGTGGTCGGCCGTCGCCGGCGACTGGCACGCCAGCGCCGACGCCGTGGCGCTGGTCAACGGCGCGCTGGGCGGCGTCATCTCGATGGTGGGCTGCATCGCCGGCGGGTTTCTCTGCGACCTGATGGACCGCAAGACGGCCTATAACGTCTTCGGCGTCGTGCTGGCGGTTTGCGCCGCGGCGATGGCGCTGGCGCCGAAGACGCAACTGACCTTCGTCATCTTCACCTGTATCTATGCCTTCATCCTGGGCTTCTGCTACGCGGCCTTCGGCGCGATCGTGCTGGAAACCATCGGCGCCGGCGCGGCGGCGACGAAATACAATCTGCTGGCCGGCATCTCCAACGCGCCCATCGCCTATCAGACGATGATCGACGGCTGGGCGCAGACCCGTTACGGCTCGGGCGGGATGCTTTACGTCGAAGCGCTGTGCGGCGTCGGCGCCGTGGCGCTTTATTTCAGCGTGGCGGCGGCGTCGCGGCTGGTGTTCCCGCGCGGCGCGCCGGCAGCGCCGTCATAATCTCCCGCCGCTCGGCTTCGCTCATCGTGCCCCAGCGCGCGATCTCGTCGAGCGTGCGGGCGCAGCCGGCGCACAGGCCGGTGGCCGGGTCCATCACGCAGACTTTTATGCAGGGCGTTTCGATCATCGCCGCTGGTTTTCCTTCGCCGCCGGTTTCATTATCACAAAGGAATGGACCGAGCAGGCATGGACATCGTCGCAGCGACGCGGAGCTTCGAAGCCTGGCTCGGCAAGGCCATCGCCGTCGTCCATGCCGATCTCGCGCGCAAGCACAGGCAGATGGACGAGGACGCGTTCTTCTTCCTGCGCGCCACCTATTACCGCTGGGCCGCGCTGTGGCCCGAACTGTGCCCGAAGCTGGCGCGCGCGCCCAAGATCCTGGCGGTCGGCGATCTGCATCTGGAGAATTTCGGCACCTGGCGCGACAGCGAGACCCGTCTGATCTGGGGCATCAACGATTTCGACGAGACCCATCATGCCGCCTATGCCAACGACCTAGTGCGGCTTGCCGCCAGCGTGCTGGTCGCCGTCGAACAGGGCAGCCTCGACATCGACGGCCAAAAGGCCTGCGCGGCCATTCTCTCGGGCTATAGCCGGGCGATCCATGACGACGACGCCGAGCCTTTCGTGCTGGAGGAATCAAACAATTATCTGCGCGCGCTGGCGCTGAGCGACAGCCGCAGCCCGAGGAAATACTGGAAGAAGCTCAGGGCCGAGAAAGCCGATAAGCCGCCGGCCGCGGCGCGCGGCCTGCTCGACGCGCATCTGCCCAAAGGCGTCGAAGCGGTTTCCTTCGTGCGGCGCATCGCCGGCTCGGGAAGCCTGGGCGCGCCGCGCTATGCCGCGATCGGCGTTTGCGACGGCGGATTGGTGGCGCGCGAGGTCAAGGCGCGCGCGCCTTCGGCCTTCGCCTGGGTGAGCGGCGGCAAGCCGAAGCCCGCGGATTACCGCACCATCGTCGCCCGTGCCGTGCGCGCGCCCGACCCGTTCCTGCATGCCGGCGACGACTGGCTGGTGCGCCGGCTCGGCCCACAATGCGAATCCATCGACCTCGACGCGGTCGCGCAGGCCGAGGCGCGCCGCCATGTGCTGGGCGCGATGGGAAGCGAGACCGCGAACATCCATCGCGGCAACCGCGCGGCGCTCAAACGCATCCGCCACGATCTGTCCGGCCGCAAGAAATCGTGGCTGTTCGACGCGGCGCGCCTGATGACGGATGCGATCTTCGCGGACTGGAAAGACTGGAAGAAGCGCGGCTGACGCCGGGCGTTCAGCCCATCTTGAAGACGCAGACCTTGTTGCCGTCGGGATCGCGGAAATAGGCGCCGTAAAAGGTCGGTAGGCGCTGGCCGGGCGCGCCTTCGTCCTTGGCGCCGTTTGCCAGCGCGGAGGCGTAGGCCTTGTCCACCACTTCCTTCGATGCGGCCGACAAGGCGATCATCATGCCGTTGCCGGGCTTGGCGGCCTGCTCGTCATAAGGCTTGCACACGGCCAGCATCCCGCCCTGCCCATTGCCGTAAAACTGGATGCGCTCATTGTTGAAAACGCGCTTGCCGCCGAGATCGGCAAGCAGGACATCGTAGAACGCCTTTGCCTTTTCGAAATCGTTGCTGCCGATGGTCGTGTATCCAAGCATGTATTCCTCCGAATTCTTGATTTGCATTTCCTAGTGCAATGCCTTGTCTATGATCGCGTGAACGCGGATTGCCTCTTCGCGCGTCTGTAGCGAGATCGACGGATGCTTAAGGATTTCGCTGAGCTTCCAGCGCCACGTCATGTAGAGTTCCGTGCCGTTGAATATTCCCTCGTGCGCTTTGAGGAGTCCTTCAGCTTCCCGTTGCAGCCCATCACGAACTAGACAGGCTCCGACCTTCTCTAGCTCATGATAAGGCTTTTCGCTCATCTGCCGCTCGGCACTTTGTTGAACGGCACGTCCTTGTCGACGCGCACGTCCTGCGGCAGGCCGAGCACGCGCTCGGCGATGATGTTGCGAAGAATCTCATCCGTGCCGCCCGCGATGCGCAGGCCCGGCGCCGACATCCAGCCCATCTGGAACGCGCCATGCAGCGGCGCGTCCTCGCCCTTGAGCGCGCCCGCTTCGCCTTCCAGCTCCATCGCGAAGGCGGAAATATCCTGAAGCTTGCTCGCCACGACGATCTTCGCGATCGAGGCTTCCGGCCCCGGCTGCTTGCCCTGGGAGAGCGCGGTCATGGTGCGGTAGGTGGTGTATTTCAGGCCGGCCGAGCGCACATACCAATCGGCGATGCGCTCGCGCACGCTTGCATTCTTGATCGCTGGGCCGTCTTCGAGTTCCAGCCCACGCGCGAGGCCCATCAGCTCCTTCACGTCGAGCCCGCTGCCAGTGCCGCCGCCGACCGCAAGACGCTCATGCATCAAGGTGGTGAGCGCGACCTGCCAGCCCTGGCCGACTTCGCCGAGCCGCTGGGAATCCTTGACGCGCAGATCGGTGAAGAACACTTCGTTGAAGCCCGAGCCGCCGCTCGCCTGCTTGATCGGGCGCACGTCCACGGCCTTGTCGCGCATGTCGATGTAGAACATCGTCAGGCCCTTGTGCTTGGCGACGTTGGGATCGGTGCGCGTCAGCAGGATGCCGTAATCGGAGAATTGCGCGCCGGTGGTCCAGATCTTCTGGCCGTTGATGACCCATTCGTCGCCTTGCTTCTCCGCCCGCGTGCGCAGGCCCGCAACGTCCGAGCCGCCGGCCGGTTCGGAGAACAACTGACACCAGATCTCGTCGCCTTGCACCGCCGGCACGACGTAACGCTTCTTCGCGTCGTCGTTGCCGTAGGCCATCAAGGTCGGAATACACATGCCGAGCCCAATGGCGAAAGGCGCGCCGGCCGGCACGTCGTATTTGCCTTCTTCCTGGTTGAAGATGATCGACTGCATCGGCGTGCCGCCCATGCCGCCCTGACCCTTGGGCCAGGTGATGCGCGCATAGCCGGCCAGCGCCTTTTTCTTCTGCCAGGCCTTGCTCGCGTCCATGCCGCTGGCCGAACCGTTCTCCATTTCCTCCAGATCGTCCTTGGCGGATTTGGCGCCGCGCAGCTTGGCGTTGGCGGACAGCCATTTGTTGGCTTCGGCGCGGAACGCCGCTTCTTCCTTGGTGTCTTCGAAATCCATATTTCTCTCCCGTTCTATTAGTCGAAGGCGAGCGTCAATGCGCCCGCCGAGGGCGTCGCCGCCCACAATGCGCTCAGGCGTTTCATCTCCGCGCGGATGCGCGCGATGTCGTCCGTGGTCAATTCATAAGGCGCGACCTGTCGCGCGTCGCAGGTGACGCGGTACATGTCGATCAGGTCTTCCGCCGGCGGATAGCCGCCATTGGCGTCGGCCTGCATCACTTCGACCAGTCGCTCCATCTGGTCGGCCTCGACCTCGGGGCGCATCTTGAACGAAAGCGCCTCGCCCGCCGCCACGCGGCGCATGAACCCCTTCTTGTTCATCACATTCTCGACCGCGAAATGCACCATGTCATGGGGAATGCCGCCGATCTTGGGGCAGGCAATCTCCTCGACGACACCGCTGCGCTCGATGCGCAGGCGGTCGTATTTCCCGGTCGCGAGCTTTTCGAACACGAATTTCATGCCACGTTGGAAAGTTCGAGTTGGGTGACAAGCTTGTCTTTCCAGGCGCGCTGCGGACCGAGGCTGAGGCCCAATTCGCGCGAGCGCTTGTAGAAGAGATGGCAATCCACTTCCCAGGTGAAGCCGATGCCGCCATGGGTCTGCGTGTTCTCTTTCGACGCATAATCGAAAGCCTGCGTGGCGGAGACGCGCGCGGCGGCGGCCGCCAGCGGCAGGTCGCGCGCATTGGTCGAAAGCGCCCAGGCGCCGTAATAGGCGTTGGAGCGCGCCAGCTCGGTGTTGACATACATATCGGCGAGCTTGTGCTTGATCGCCTGGTAGGAGCCGATCTGCCGGCCGAAGGCGTAGCGCGTGATCGCGTAGTCCTTCGCCATGGCGAGGCAGATGTCGGCGCCGCCGACCTGTTCGAAGGCGATGAGGATCGCCGCGCGGTCGAGCACGCGACTTGTGATGTCCCAACCCTCGCCCGTTTTGCCCAGCGCTTCGGCATTCGCATTGTCGAAGGTAATTTCCGCATGCTTGCGCGACGGATCGATGGAATCTTCCGCACGGCGCTTCACGCCCGCGCCCTTCAGATCGACGACGGCAAGCGCCAATCCGCGTTCGCCCGGTTCGTCGTTCGCGCGCGCCAGCACGACGGCGAAATCGGCGTCGGCGCCGTCGACCACCGCGATCTTCTTGCCGGAGAGCTTGCCGCCCTTGAACGTGGTGCGGACGGATTTGGGCGTGACAGCGCCCGGCCCTTCGGCGCGGGCAAAGGTGCCGATCAATTCGCCGCTCGCGATCTTGGAAAGATATTTCTGCTTCTGCTCTTGCGTGCCCGCCGCCAGGACCGCTTCGGCGAAGAGATAGACCGTGGAGGAGAACGGCACCGGCGCCAGCGCGCGGCCCAGCTCCTCGGCGATCACGCAGAGCTCGAGATAGCCCAAGCCCAAGCCGCCGAATTCTTCCGGGATCGCGGTGCCGTGCCAGCCCATCTCGGCGATCTGTTTCCACAGACCGCGGTCGAGCCCGGCCTCGCTCTCGAACACCTTGCGCACGGTCTTGGTCGTGCATTTCTCGCTGAGGAATTTGCGCGCCTGGTCGCGCAGCATCTTCTGGTCGTCGGAGAAGTCGAAATTCATGGCCCACCCTGGTTTTTGGTTTTAGCGGTTAACGGCAAGGATAGAGCGCCGGACCCGACCCGCCAACACCCTTGGAATTGACGCAGGGGAACCCCCACTCCCGTTTCTCTTAACCGGTGCTTAAGCGGACCCGCCTAACCTTGGCCTCGCCGGATCAGGATAGGCCCTTATGGCCAAAGCACAGTTCCACAAGAACCAGCGCGTCTACGTCAAGCCCGTGGGGACATGGGCCTTGGTCGAGCGCGTCATCCCGCATTGGGCCAAGGGGCTCGATGAGCCGCTGCGCATCTATTACGAGCTGGGCCTGGGCCGCGAATTCGCCGCCGAGGAATTGCAGGCCGAGCAGCCCGTCACCGACAACAAGGAATCCACCGCCGACCAGTGGCGCATCGTGCGCGCCCGCAACAAATGGCAGCCGGCGGAAGACTGCGCCCGCCATCCCGTGCCCGGCACCTATCCGGTGGTGGTCACCGGCGAGGCGGATTGGGGCGGCTGGCGCGTGCCGGGCGCCGAATACGACCTCGATCCGGAAAAGGTCGAGAAGCAGGCGCGGCTGATCGCCCACGCCCCGGCCTTCGCCCAATTCGCCAACGAGCTGGTCGAATGGGCGCGCAAATCGGGCGAGGAAATGCCGTCGCAGCTGGTCGAGCTGGCGCACAACGCCCAGGATCTGCTGACCAGCCTGAACCGCGACCCGGACTAGAGTTTCCCTAGACCATTGCTGTCATCCCGGCCAAGCAGTGCGTCAGCACTGCGCGAGCCGGGACCCATTCCAGCGCATGCACGATGGGTCCCGGCTCTCGCTTCGCTCGGCCGGGATGACAATCTGGATTGGGCGGCCGCGCTGGCAAAACCGCCACTATCCCGGCGCTCTCTCGAGATTAAGCACGATACGAGTCGCCCCGGCCGCGGGAGCCTGTCACACTGACGTCTGGCGTGGGGGCTGGGGGAATGGCGTCCGCAGAGGGCGCGGTCGCGCCCACAAGACACGATTTCGAATTCCGCGGAACTGGCGGCGAGTTCTTCCGCATCTGGATTCTCAACCTCGCGCTGACGCTGCTCACCTTCGGCATCTACAGCGCCTGGGCCAAGGTGCGCACGCGACGCTATCTCTACGGCAACACCTACATCGCCGGCCATGCGCTGGATTACGATCCCTCGCCCTGGCGCATCCTGATCGGGCGGCTGATCGCGCTCGCGTTCTTCCTGGCCTACAGCATCAGCGTCAGCATCTGGCCGCAATTCCTGGCCGGCTGGTATCTCGCCTTCATCGCCTTCATTCCCTGGCTGATCAATTCGAGCCTGCGCTTCAACGCGCGCAACACCAGCTACCGCAACATCCGCTTCGATTTCACCGGCGACTATGTCGGCGCGCTGGTGAACTATGTCGTCTGGCCGATCGTCGGCTGGTCGACGCTGACGATCCTGCTGCCGCGCGCGCGCAAAGCGCGCGATTACTACTTCGTGAACAAGCACGCCTATGGCGGACGCCCGTTCGAGACCGCGTTCTCGACGCTCTCGATCTACCTCATCTATATCGGCGGTTTCCTGCTCTTCATCGCGCTGATGGCGGCAACGATCGGCGGCGGCTTCTGGCTTCTCGGCGCCATGGTGAAAGCCAAGGACTTCATGAAAGGCCCCTATGTGATGGCGGCGATCCTGGTTCCTTACGTCCTGTCGCTGACCGTGTGGTCTACCTTCCTCGACATCATGGTGTTCAACATCTCGCTCAACCACGCCAAATTCGACGGCCGCCACGAATTGCGCAGCCGCGTCTCGCCCTGGGTGATGTCGTGGATCGTCGCCAGCAATCTTGTGCTGATCCTGCTCAGCGTGGGCCTGCTCTATCCCTGGGCGCGCGTGCGCCAGACGCGCTACGAGACCACGCGGCTGTCGCTGCTCGCGGCCTCGGATCTCGACGAATACACCTCCGAGCTCAGCGCCGCGCGCAGCGCCATCGGCGAGGAGGTCGCGGGCTTCTTCGATCTGGGGATCGGGCTGTGAGCGTGGACGGGCGCTATTTCTTCCCGCATTCGGCGCGCTTCACCGCGGCGCGCGCCTCGCGGCCCGCCAAGCGCGTGCTGCGCTTCGAAGGCGCGGACGGCGCGGCGCTGGGCGAATTCCCGGTCA
>Ga0302314_10012095_pt1 | contig 14973 bp, 13 predicted proteins | sample III_Palsa_N2_3_FD_200533 | JGI IMG/M metagenome (GOLD analysis project Ga0302314, IMG submission 200533) | Peat permafrost microbial communities from Stordalen Mire near Abisko, Sweden - III_Palsa_N2_3 | ecosystem: Environmental > Terrestrial > Soil > Palsa > Peat permafrost | place: Sweden... | reverse complement strand
GAACCTGCACCTTCGGGTGCGCCTCGCCCCTCAGCTGGCGCACCGCCTCGATCACCTTGGTGATGCCGCCCCGGTTGGCCGGGTGGTTGTTACAGAGGCCACCGCCGTCGGTGTTGAACGGCAGCTTGCCGACGCCCGAGATCAGATTGCCGTCGGCGACGAACCGACCGCCCTCGCCCTTCCTGCAGAAGCCCAGGTCTTCGATCTGCATCAGCACGGTGATGGTGAAGCTGTCGTAGATCGAGGCGTATTTGATGTCGCCTGGGGTCACGCCCGCCGCTTCGAACGCCGCCGGACCCGACCAGGCCGCAGCGGAGAAGGTCAGGTCGAGTTCGCCGCCGCGCGGGCCCTTGGGCGCCTCGCCCGCGCCCAGCACGCGCACCAGGGGCCGTTTCAGACCGCGGGCGATCTCCGGCGCGGCCACGATCAGCGCGCCGCCGCCGTCGGACACCACGCAGCAGTCGAGCCGGTGCAGGGGCGTGGAGATGATCGGACTGGCCAGCACATCCTCCACCGTCACCACCTCGGGCAGCATGGCGTGGGGGTTGTACTGGGCGTGGGTCGAGGCGGCGACCTTGATCCAGGCCAGCTGCTCGGAGGTGGTGCCGAACTCATGCATGTGGCGTGTGGCGCACATGCCGTAGAGGTTGGAGGTCTGCCCGCCATAGGGGTTCTCGAAGTCGGCCTCGGGCGACGGTGCGCCGAAGGCCGAGCGGCGGAACGGCTCCGAGCGCGGCCGGCCTGCCAGCGTGATCAGGGCGATGGAGCAGCGGCCGGCGGCGATCGCCTCGGCCGCGTGCGCCACGTGCACGATGTAGGATGAGCCGCCGGTCTCGGTGGAATCCATGTGGCGCAGCTTCAGCCCCATGTAGTCCGCCATCGACAGGGCGCCGAAGCCGGGCGCGTCGCCGGCGCAGAAATAGCCGTCGATGTCATCGCGGGTCAGGCCGGCGTCGGCCAGGGCCCCCAGGGCGCATTCGGCGTGGAGCTGCGGCGTGGACTTGTCGGGCGCATGGCGGGTCGGATGCTCGTAGGCGCCGACGATATAGGCCTTGCCCTTGATGCTCATCTGGCGCTCCGCCGGGATTGCGTACCGCGTTTTCCATTCCGGGGCGCGGATGGCAAGGGCGACGCTGGGTCAGGGGCGCCGAAACCTGCCACGCCGTGTGGTTCTCTCCCGCGCCAAGCGAAACTTTCCCCTGCCACGCGCGCCGCGGCGCCGCTCTTGCCGATGACGGACCATCTTGTTTCGTTTTGGGAGCGAACGACGATGGCGTCGCACTTCATCACCAAAATGGCGGCTGTGCTCGCCGGGGGCGCCATGGCGCTCTTCGCCACCGCGGCCCTGGCCCAGGACTGCGGCAATGGCCGTTGCGGCGGGGCGTGGGTCTCGGCCACGCCGGGCTACGCCTTCGCGCCGCCCGGATATGGCCAACCAGCCCCGCAGCCTTATCCGGCTTCGCCGTGCGGCCAGCCGACCTGCGGTTACGCGCCGCCGGCGCCGCCTCCGCCCGCGCCGTGCGCCGGCGGGTGCTATCAGGCCCCGGCCTATCCGCAGCCGGTCGTGTACCAGCAGCCGGTCTACCAACAACCGGTCTACCAGCAGCCGGTCGTCTATCAGCAGCCCGCCTATCCCTATCCGGTGCAGCCCTGCGGCGCTCCGGTGGGCTACGCCTGCGGCACGGTCTACCAGGCGGCCGAGGTCTCGGCGGCTGGTGACTGGGGCGGCGGCGTCGGCGTCACCGAGTTCTCGGGCGGCGGCGGTGGTGGCGGTGGCGGCGGTGCGCCCATGGCCGGCTTCGGCGACATCTCGGGCTTCGTCGGCGCCCATTCCGGCGCGAACGCCAACGCCAGCGGCTCAGCCAACGTCAATGTGACGGTCAACAGCTCGGCCAACGCCTATGCGACCTCCAGCTCGTCCTCCACGGCCAACGCCTTCGGCGGCGGTGTCGGCCAGGGCGGTGGTCATCACCATCACGGCGGTGGCGGCGGCAAACCCTCGGGCGGCTGCGGCTGCCTCGGCAGCGGCGGCAGCAGCGGCGGCGGATACGGCGGCGGCATGAGCGGCTGGAGCGGCGGCGCCAGCAATATGGGCGGCTGGGGTTCGAACCACTCCGCCAAAGCGTCGGGGGGACGCCGGCACTAAGACCTAACGGGGCCGCACCGGGGGGTGAGGGATCGGGGCGCCAGCGATGGCGCCCCGATTTCGTTTCGGCTCAGGGCGATTCAGGGGGCGGGGTCGCCGATCCGGAAGCGCAAGACCGGTCCGTTCCAGTTCGGTCCTGTCCGATCGATCTCCTCGATCTCGCGCGCACCCGGACAGCCGCTGACCGCCCTGCGCCAGAAGGCCAGGGCGGCCGCATTGCGCCGGGCCACCGCCGCCTCCCACACGCCTGGATACCGGGCGAACACGGCATGGGCGGCCATGGCCCCGACACCGGCGTGGCGGTGCTTCCGCAGGATGAAGAATTCCGCCACGTTCCAGTCCACCGTCAGGCCCGAGTGGCTCTCGGCGTTGACCAGCAAGAAGCCGGCGAGCTGGCCGTCGACGCGCACCAGCAGCGGGATGTGATCGGGCGCCCGCCAATAGTCGTCCAGCGGATAGGGTTCGAAACGGCCGTCGTCGCCGACCTCGCCGCGCGCTTCGCCCGCCCACTGTTCCGAGAAATCGTGCACGTAGAGCTGCATCAGGTTCTCGATCGCCGCCCGCTCTCTCCTTTGGGCGGACGTCACGGCGAGGCCATGGGTCATGGTCATGTCAGCGTCCCTGGCACTGGGGCGCGTCGGCGCCGCCCCAGACCTCTCCGGCGCGGACCCAGCCCGTGGCGTGGTCGACGCTGATCCGACACCAGCCGCCCTTGCAGTCGATAAGGTCGGCGGTCGCCCGGGCGGCCAGCATGGCCGTCACCCGCGCATCGGCCGCCGGCCGGGTTCTCAGCGCCAGGTCGCCGCCGTGGCTTCGCATCACCGTGCGCCGGCCTTCCAGCGCATTGGCCCGCACCCAGCCGAGGCCGCCCTCCGGATCGCATACCCGCCGCCAGTCGGCGGTCTCCTCCACCACCTGCAGCGGCAGGCCCTTGGCCGTGTAGCGCCACAGCGCCCGATAGTCCTCGCCAGGACCGCCGCGCGCATTCACCGGCGCCGCCTTCAGGGTCACATAACGGGGCACGGGTTCTCCCGATGGGGTGTGTTCGGCCGCCTTCGCCGGCATCGCCTGGCTTGCGGCCAGGAGGGCGCATATGAGCCGGCAGGGCCGAACCCATTGGCCCTTTGGCGGCGCTTTGCTAAAGACCCGAACCCACGGCGTAGTCACGCGCCTCTTTTCAGGCTCGCTCATGGCCGTTCGCAAGCCCAAAATCGTCGTCACCCGCCGCCTGCCCGAGCCGGTCGAGACCCGGATGCGCGAGCTGTTCGACGTCGAACTCAACGCCGAAGACCGGCCGATGACCGCCGAGGAGCTCGGCGAGGCGGTGTCGCGGGCCGACGTCCTGGTGCCGACGGTGACCGACCGGATCGACGCCCGGGTGCTGTCGCGCGCCGGGCCCGACCTGCGGCTGATCGCCAACTTCGGGGCCGGGGTCGACAATATCGACGTCGCCACCGCCAACGCGCGCGGCATAACCGTCACCAACACCCCGGGCGTCCTCACCGAAGACACCGCCGACATGACCATGGCCCTGATCCTGGCCACCGCCCGGCGCGTGGTCGAGGGCGCCAATGTGGTGCAGGCCGGCGAGTTCCGCGGCTGGTCGCCGACCTGGATGATGGGCCGGCGGATCTGGGGCAAGCGGCTCGGCATCATCGGCATGGGCCGGATCGGCCAGGCGGTGGCGCGCCGCGCCCGCGCCTTCGGCCTGTCGGTGCACTATCACAACCGCAAGCCCGCCCCCGCCGCGGTGGTGGACGAGCTGCAGGCCACCTACTGGGAGAGCCTCGACCAGATGCTGGCCCGCACCGACGTGATCTCGGTCAACTGCCCGCACACGCCGGCCACCTTCCACCTGCTGTCGGCCCGGCGGCTCAAGCTGCTGCAACCGCACGCCATCGTGGTCAACACCGCCCGCGGCGAGGTGATCGACGAAAGCGCGCTGGCCAACATGGTCGCCCGCGGCGAGATCGCCGGCGCCGGCCTCGACGTCTACGAGAACGAGCCGGCCATCAATCCCAAGCTGATGAAGCTGCCGAACGTGGTGCTGCTGCCGCACATGGGCTCAGCCACGGTCGAGGCGCGGATCGACATGGGCGAGAAGGTGATCGTCAACATCAAGACCTTCATGGATGGCCACCGCCCGCCCGACCGGGTGATCCCGTCCATGCTTTAGGGGCTGGCCCGTGTCCGAGCCGATCACGCACCATCCGGGTTTCCTGAAGGCGATGAACCTCGGGTCGCCGCAGACCCGTGAACTCGGCGTCGAGACGCTGGAGGTCGGCGAGGACTGGGCGCTGCTGCGCGTGCCCTACAAGCCCGAGATGGTCGGCGATCCCGAGACGGGGGTGATCGCCGGCGGCGTGGTCACCACCCTGCTCGACCATGCCTGCGGCCAGGCCGTGATGGCCAGAATCGGCCAGCCGACCACTATCGCCACCCTCGACCTGCGCATCGACTACATGCGGCCGGCCGAGCCGAACCAGCCGCTCTTCGCCCGCGCCCACTGCTACAAGCTCGGCCGCTCGGTCGCCTTCGTGCGCGCCACTGCTTACGACCGGTCCGCCGACGATCCGGTGGCCACCGCCCAGGCGGCCTTCATGCTGAACTCCTCCAGCGCGACCCCGCGGGGCGCGCCGTGAGCTCGCAGGCGCTTACCCGCGCGGATGCGCTCGCCCGCATCGCCGAGGTTCCCTACGCGCGCTTCCTCGGCCTCAGGCTGGAGCTGGCCGGCGACGAGATGACCGCCATCCTGCCGTTTCACGATCGGCTGATCGGCAATCCGATGCTCCCGGCCATCCACGGCGGGGTGCTGGGGGCGATGATGGAGATGACGGCCCTGGCCCAGCTCGCCGTCAGCCGCAGCGCGGCCGGGCAGGGTGGCGGCCTGGCCAAGCCGATCGACATCACCGTCGAATACCTGCGCTCGGGCCGCCCGGTCGACACCTTCGCCCGCGCCCAGATCAAGCGCATGGGCCGGCGGATCGCCAACGTGCACGTGGAGGCCTGGCAGGAAGCCCGCGGCGCGCCGATCGCGGCCCTGCATGGCCATTTCCTGCTGCCGAGCGAGGGCTAGTTCCCCCCGCATTGCCGGCCGTTGAGCGGCGGATGAAGACTTCTTGTGGCGCGCTGGCGCGCCCTCTCGCTCAGCGATCTCTGCGTCTTTTTCTTCCTCTGCGATCTCCGCGGTGAATCTTTCCAAGCGCGCCGGTCAAAACGTCGGCAAAGGCCTGCTTGCGTCGCGCGGGCGCGTCCGCTTACCTCCCGGCGAAACGTAGGGAGCCGCCCATGTCCGAACCCCAGGTCTTTCCGGTGCCCGAGGATTGGAAGGCGAGGACCCGTGTGAACGCCGACGCCTACGCCGCCATGCGCGAGGCGGCCAAGGCGGATCCGGCGGCCTTCTTCGGCGAGGCGGCCAAGACGCGGCTGCAGTGGATGCGGCCGTTCACCACGGTCAAGGACACCTCCTTCGCCCTCGAGGACTTCCGCATCAAATGGTTCGCCGACGGCGTGCTCAACGTCTCGGCCAACTGCATCGACCGGCACCTGCCCGAGCGCGCCAACGACGTGGCGATCATCTGGGAGGGCGACGATCCCGACCAGTCCAGACAGATCACCTACGCCGAACTGCACCGCGCTGTCTGCCGGATGGCCAATGTGCTGAAGCGGCACGGCGTGGCCAAGGGCGACCGGGTGACGATCTACCTGCCGATGATCCCCGAGGCCGCCTACGCCATGCTGGCCTGCGCCCGGATTGGGGCGATCCATTCGGTGGTGTTCGGCGGTTTCTCGCCCGACAGCCTCTCGGGCCGGATCAACGACTGCTCATCCACGCTGGTGATCACCGCCGACGAGGGCCTGCGCGGCGGTAAGACCGTGCCGCTGAAGGCCAATGTGGACGAGGCGCTGAAATCGGCGCCGGGGGTCGAGACCGTGCTGGTGGTCACCCGCACCGGCGCCGGCGTTCCCATGCAGGCCGGCCGCGACTTCGTCTACGAACGCGAGGCCGCCGCGGCGCTCGACGAGTGCGAGCCCGAGCCGATGGGGGCCGAGGATCCGCTGTTCATCCTCTACACCTCGGGATCCACCGGCAAGCCCAAGGGGGTGCTGCACACTAACGGCGGCTATCTGTTCTGGGCCTCATTCACCCACGAACTGGTGTTCGACTACAAACCCGGCGAGGTGTTCTGGTGCACCGCCGACGTCGGCTGGGTCACCGGTCACAGCTATATCGTCTACGGCCCCCTCGCCAACGGGGCCACCACCCTGATGTTCGAGGGCGTGCCCACCTGGCCCGACGCCTCGCGCTGTTGGCAGGTGATCGACAAGCACAAGGTGGAGATCTTCTATACCGCCCCCACCGCCATCCGCGCCCTGATGCGCGAAGGCGAGGCCCCGGTGACGCGCACTTCGCGCAAATCCCTGCGCCTGCTCGGCACCGTGGGCGAGCCGATCAATCCCGAAGCCTGGCTCTGGTACTACAACGTGGTCGGCGACCAGCGCTGCCCGATCGTCGACACCTGGTGGCAGACCGAGACGGGTGGAACCCTGATCTCGCCGATCCCGGGCGCGGTCGACATGAAGCCGGGCTCGGCCACCCTGCCGCTGCCGGGCGTGCAGTGCGAGATCGTCGACGCCGACGGCAAGCCGCTCGAGGGCGCAACCTCCGGCAACCTCTGCCTCACCGACAGCTGGCCGGGGCAGATGCGCAGCGTCTATGGCGATCACCAGCGTTTCATCGACACCTACTTCAAGACCTATCCCGGCCGCTATTTCACCGGCGACGGCTGCCGGCGCGACGAGGACGGCTATTACTGGATCACCGGCCGGGTCGACGACGTGATCAACGTCTCCGGTCACCGCATCGGCACGGCCGAGGTGGAGAGCGCGCTGGTGAATGACAAGCACGTCGCCGAGGCCGCGGTGGTCGGCTTCCCGCACGAGATCAAGGGACAGGGCCTCTACGCCTACGTCACCCTGAAGCAGGGCGTCGAGCCGACCGACGCGCTCAAGAAGGAACTGATCGCCCAGGTCCGCCACGACATCGGCCCCTTCGCCGCCCCCGACGTGATCCAATGGGCCCCCGGCCTGCCCAAGACCCGCTCGGGCAAGATCATGCGCCGCATACTCCGCAAGATCGCCGAGAACGAGGTGGATAGTTTGGGCGACACCTCGACGCTGGCGGATCCGGCGGTGGTGGACGATTTGGTGAAGAATAGGGCTGGAAACCAACAATGAAATCAGAAGCATGAGTCTTCCTCGGGCTTGACCCGAGGACCCAGCAGCGCCCGCCCTATGAGCCGCTACGACTGCATCGCCGTTTACATCATGGCCAGCGGTCGGAATGGCACGCTGTACGTGGGGTCGACGAGCGATCTTGAGTCTCGGGTACTGGCGCACAAAACCGGGACCTTGGAGGGCTTCATGCGCAGGTAAGGCTGCAAGATGCTCGTCTGGTATGAGGTGCATGGCGATATGGCCGAGGCGATCCGGCGCGAGCTCGCCATCAAGCATTGGCTAAGGGCCTGGAAGGTCAAGCTGATCGAGGACCTCAATCCCGACTGGTGCGACTTGTCTGACGGTTGGTACGACGGTTCATGCGTCTGAGCTGCTGGATCCTCGGGTCTTCGCTTCGCTTCGTCCGAGGAAGACTCTTATTTTTTTGAATTATAGTAGACTCGGCTCGGGCGGCTCGCTGGCGCTAGCCCACCCCAACATTGACCCCAACCCCCTAAAAGCGTATCCACCCCGCCTTCCGGCGCAAATGTGATCTGCGCCCTCCACCGCCACGACCCCCACCACCATATGGGACGAGGGCGGCGAGGCCCCCCGTCGACGTGATCGTCCACGGGGGTTGATCGCGTTTGTGCGTATGAGGCGCGTATGTTCGAGAGCTTAGGCGATCGTCTGACAGGGGTTTTCGACCGGCTGACCGGTCGCGGCGTGCTGTCGGAAAAGGATATCGACGAAGCCCTGCGCGAGGTGCGCCTGGCTCTGCTCGACGCCGACGTGGCCCTGCCGGTGGTGCGCGACTTCGTGGCCAAGGCGCGCGAGGCGGCGACCGGCGAGGCGGTGATCCGCGCGGTCAAGCCGGCCGAGCAGGTGGTCAAGATCGTCCACGATGGCCTGGTCGACATGCTGGGCGGCGAGGAGCCCGAGGGGCTGAACCTCAATGTCGCCCCGCCGATGGTGATCCTGATGGCCGGCCTGCAGGGCTCGGGCAAGACCACCACCTCTGCCAAGCTGGCGGTGCGGCTGAAGAACGCCGACCGCAAGAAGGTCCTGATGGCCTCGCTCGACACCCGCCGGCCGGCGGCGATGGAACAGCTGGCCACCCTCGGCAAGCAGGCCGAGGTCGAGACCCTGCCCATCCTGGTCGGCCAATCAGCGCCCGACATCGCCCGGCGCGCCCTGAACGCCGCCCGGCTCGGCGGCTTCGACGTGTTGATCCTAGACACCGCCGGCCGCACTACCCTCGACGAACAGATGATGGGCGAGGCGGCCGAGATCGCCCGCATCGCCAACCCGACCGAAACCCTGCTGGTCGCCGACAGCCTGACCGGCCAGGACGCGGTCAAGACCGCCAAGGCCTTCCACGAGCGGCTGCCGCTGACCGGCCTGATCCTGACCCGCACCGACGGCGACGGCCGCGGCGGGGCGGCGCTCAGCATGCGCCACGTCACCGGCCTGCCGATCAAATTCCTCGGCGCCGGCGAAAAGATCGACGCGCTGGAGGTGTTCGACGCCCGCCGGGTGGCCGGCCGGATCCTCGGTCAGGGCGACGTGGTGGCCCTGGTCGAAAAGGCGGTCCAGGAGATGGACCACGCCAAGGCCGAGGCGGCCGCGGCCCGCCTGTCCAAGGGCCAGTTCGACCTTGACGACCTTGCCGCCCAGCTGGGCCAGATGAAGCGCATGGGCGGCATGCAGGGCATCCTCGGCATGCTGCCGGGCGTGGCCAAGGTGAAGAAGCAGATCTCCGAGGCGGGGATCGACGACAAGGTGTTCGACCGCCAAGTGGCGATCATCTCGTCGATGACCAAGATCGAGCGCAAGAAGCCCGACATGCTGCAGGCTTCGCGCAAGCGCCGCATCGCCGCCGGCTCGGGCGTGGAGGTGGCCGACGTCAACCGCCTCTTGAAGCAGCACCGCCAGATGGCCGACATGGTCAAGGCCATGTCCAAAGGCGGCGGCCGTGGCATGGGCGGGATGATGGCGGCCATGAAGGCCCTAGGAGGCCAAGGAGGAGGAGGCGGCATGCCTCCCGGCGGCATGGGTGGCGCCGGCATGCCCGATCTCGACAGACTCAAGGCCCTGGGCGCGGGCAAGCTGCCCGGCCTCGGCGGCGGCGGACAGACCCCGCCCGGTTTCCCCGGCATGGGCGGCCCCACGCCGCCCGGCCTGCCGAACTTCCCGTTCAAGAAGAAATAGACCTCCAATCCAAGCTTAAGACGAAGGACCAATCCGTATGCTGAAGATCCGCCTCGCCCGTGGCGGCGCCAAGAAGCGCCCCTACTATTCGATCGTCGTCGCCGACAGCCATTCGCCGCGCGATGGCCGCTTCATCGAGAAGGTCGGCACCTACAATCCCTTGCTGCCCAAGGACGCCCAGCGCGTGACCCTGAAGGTCGAGCGCATCCAGGACTGGCTGGCCAAGGGCGCCCAGCCGACCGACCGCGTCGCCCGCTTCCTGTCGCAGGAAGGCCTCGCCAAGTGGGAAGCCAGCAACAACCCCAACAAGGCCAAGCCGGGCAAGAAGGCCGAAGAGCGCGCCGCCGAGCGCGCCCAGCGCGAGACCGATCGCGCTGAGGCCGAGGCCACCGCCCGCGCCGAAGCCGCCGCGGCGCCGCCGCCGGTCGTGGAAGAGGCTCCCGCCGAGGTCGAAGCCGAGCCTGCTCCGGTTGAAGCAGAAGCCGCTCCGGCTGAAGCCGAGGCTGCTCCGTTGGAAGCCGCCGCCGAGCCTGAAGCAGCGCCCGCCGAAGAAGCTCCCGCTGCTGAAGCTGTGGCCGAAGACGCCCCAGCCGAAGACGCCCCAGCCGAAGACGCCAAGACCGAGGGCTGATCCTGGACGCCCCGCGTCTCATCCTGATCGGGCGGGTCGCGGGGGCGTTCGGCGTCCGGGGCGAGGTCCGGATCACGCCGTTCGGCGACGATCCGCTCGCCCTGGTCCGCTATCGGACAATGCTGACCAAGGACGGCGCGCCCGCGCTGACGCTCCAGGGCGGACGCCTGCACAAGGGCGCCCTGGTCACCCGCGCGCCCGAGATCACGAGCAAGGAGGCCGCCGACGCCCTGCGCGGCCTCGAGCTCTACGCCCCGCGCGAGGCCTTCGCCGCGCCGGAGGACGAGGACGAGTTCTACCTGGCCGACCTGATCGGCCTCGATGTCCGCCGTGTGGACGGCGTCGCGCTCGGCGCGGTCCGCGCGGTGCACAACTTCGGCGCCGGCGACCTGCTCGAGATCGCGCCGCCGCAGGGCGCCAGCTACTACCTGCCCTTCACCCGCGCCGCCGTGCCCGAGGTGCGCCTCGCTGAGGGCGTGATCGTGGTCGATCCGCCGGCGGTGGTCGAGGGGGAGGACGAGGAGGGCTGAGGGGCAATCCGGGTGGGGGAAGTACGCCTGCCCTACTTCCCCACCGCCACCACGTTATCGTCCGGGTTCCGATCGATCAGGGTGTTGTAGGGGTCGACGCCCGCGAACGACGGCTTGCGATCGACCGTGAAATGCAGGGTCTGGACGCCGGAGTGCAGGCGCAGGCGCTGCATCAGGATCACGTCCTTGGCGCCGAAGTCCGCCTTGCCGGGCTCCCGGTCGAACAGGCCGATCTCGACCACCTCGTCCAGCGGCGGTCGCTCGATCACCTTACCCTGGCCGTCGTCGTATTCCTTGCCAGTGGAGTTCGGCGTCGTGCCCGCCTTTACCGTCACGGCCACGTCGAACTTGCCGCCGGGCAGCGGCTTCACCGACGCCGACACCGCCTTCAGGTCGTAGAGGGTGATCTTCTCGAACAGGTCGGTGATGATCTGCTGTTTCGCCGGGTCGGGACCAGCCTCCTCGCGCAGGTCCTTCAGGAAATCGAGCGTGGTCGGATAGGGCGCCGGCTTGAACGCATAGTCGTGCAGCAGGCGGCGCAGCGCCCGGTTGACGACGTCTTCGCCCAGCTGATCCTTCAGCCGGTACATCACCACCGAGCCCTTGTTGTAGTGGATGTACTGCTGGTTCTCGACCTTGAAGAGCGGCTGCTCAGGCAGGGGATCGCCGCCGCGCGCCTTCAGATAGCGGTCCTGCTCGAACTTCAGGAACCGGCGGATCTGGTCGCGGCCATAGAGGCGCTCCATGGCCATGATCGCCGAGTATTGGGCGAAGGTCTCGTCCAGCATGGTCACGCCCTGCAGGTTGGCGCCGATCACCTGGTGCGCCCACCACTGGTGGCCGAGCTCGTGGGCGGCGATGTAGGTGACCAGGTCGATCTTGGACTTGTCGCGCACGTCCAGGGTGAAGCCGAGCCCTTCGGACCAGGCCAGGGTGTTGGCGAAGGACTGGGCGAAGTTCCCGATCGGAGCCGGGAACTCCAGGATCCGCACCTGGTGGAACTGGTAGGGCGAGAACTGGGCCTGGTCGTAGTCGAGCCCGAGCTTCAGCGCCGCGATCATCCGATCGACGTTCCACGGATGCTGCGGGTCGTAATAGACCGCGAGATTGATCCCCTTGTAGGTTTCGGCCTTCACCGAGTAGCGGCCTGACTGCATGTCGAAGAACGGCAGGATCGGCGCATCGGTCTTGAAGCGTACCACGTGGCGGCCCCCGGCCGTGGTGTCTGAGACGGTGTAGCCTGGGGCGATCGGCGTCTGGTCGGCGTCGGTGGCGATGGTGATGTCGGCGTTGACCCAGTCGGCGCTCTTGGACAGCAGGTTGAACTGGCGCGCGCCCACGTCGTCGAGCTTGGCCATCCGCATCTCGGGCGGCAGGCCATACTTGCGCCGCTTGGCCCGGTCCTGCAGCAGGCCGGTGCGGTCCATGCCGAGCTGCGGGGACACCTCCTCGTTGTTGATGAAGGAGCCGTTCGAGGCGATGCGCTGGATCTCGTCCGAGTTCTTGAAGCCGTGCTGGCCGATCCAGGTCTTGAACGCCAGCCGGCGCTTTTCGCCGGGCTGCATCGGCGTGTCGAAGGTCAGGATGCGGTAGTTGAACCGCTCATAGGTCTTGGTCGGCCGCGCGCCCTCCACCGACAGGCTTTCGACCTTGGCGTCGGGATCGAAACGGACGTGCAGTTCGCGGATCGGCGCGTCGGTACGGTTCTCCATCACATAGACGCCGTTGGTAACCGCCTCGAGCGACTTCGGACGCAGGTCGACGTTCAGGATCACGTCGGTGATCTTGGGCTGTGGCAGCGTCTCGTAGTGCAGCAGGGTCTTCTCATAGTCCGCCGTCCGCTTCTCGCGGTCCAGGCGGCTCTCGTATTTGTTGAGTACATTGGTGTTGTAGAAGATGAAGCCGCCCGTCCCCACCGCGACCACCAGGGCCCCGATCAGGAAAAGGCCGGCGCCCGCCGCCATCCGCGCCGGCAGGCGGGCCAGTCGCGGACGCAGCCGCACCTCGGTCCCGCGCCGCCACAGGCCGTAGGCCAGCACCAGCAGGATCAGGGCGAAGGCGCTCCAGTAGAGCCGGAACCACCAGGCCGCTTCGCCGGCGATCCCGGTGGAGTGCAGGTCGGTCAGCGGCACGCTCGGCGAGCCGCTGTAGACGTAGAGGTTATGCTCCAGGCCGAAGTTGCCCATGACGATCAGGGCGATCTGGAACAGCACCATGAAGCCCCAGCCCCAGAATTTGTGGGGCACGATGGACTGGACGAACACCGCCAGCGCCGTCAGCAGCAGATAGTCCACCGATTGGGGAATGACGTACCACCAGAGGTACTTGGGCAGGTCGATGTGCCCGAACCCCTTGATCAGCTGCATGATGATGCCGACCCCGACCGAGATCAGAAGGGTGGAGATCAGCACCAGGCCGATGGCCGCCACCTTGGGGACCACGAACGCCCAGTCGGGCGTCGGTGTCGCATCGATGATCTCGTGGGTCTTCTTCTCCTGCTCGCGCCAGACCAGCTCGCCCGCGTAGTAGACGGCGACAATCAGGGCGATGACCGAAAAGCTGCCGCCCAGGGCCTCGATCATCACCCGGGTCACCGGATAGATCTGGCCGCCGTAGGCGCTGATCTCGGTCGAGAACCACAGGTCGGCGATCGACAGCAGGGCGCCGAGCGCCAGCAGGACGAAAAACGCCGGGCTGCCGAACACCTGGCCCATGTCGAGCCGGGTGCGGACCACGAACTGGCCCCAGGCCGTCGCGGCGCCGAAGCTGGGCGTTCCATGCAGGTCGGAGATCGGGCCGGGCGGAGCCGCCTCGACCTCGGCCGCGCGGGCGGCCCGGCGCGCCGCGCGCCTGGCCTTGCCCGACAACGCCCCGGATTGAAAGCGGAACAGGCCGTAGGCCAGGCCGAGCACCACCAGCGAGACCCCGATCCAGATCGCACGGTTCGCCGCCAACAGGCCGGTGAAGGGCGGAAACAGGGTGTTGGCCTCCGAGGAGGTCCAATAGCGGCTCGCTTCGCCGAAGGCGCCGCCGCCGAACGGGTCCCAAAGCGCGGCCAGGGCCTCGAGCCCGGGCTTGCGCAGCACAATGCCCATGACCGTGCGGGCGATGAAGAAGCCCACCACCCCCACGTAGCTCCACATCATCGAGCGGGTGACGGTGGCCAGGGTGAAGAACAGGGCCGAGGAGATGAACAGGTCCGGCAGGCCGAACACCAGATAGCTGTCGAGGTAGTGGGCGGACGCGAGGGGCCCCAGCGTCTCCTTGTCGACCCAGGGCATGACCGAGCCGAACCAGAGACCGAACGGCACGGCCAGGAACGACAGCGCGGCCACCAGGTAGGCTCCGGTGAAGCGACCGTAGAGATAGTCGAACTTCCGTATCCGCGTCGCGCGCAGGATGGAGCCGAAGCCGGTCTCGTCGTCGCGCGTGATCACATTGGCCACGAAGGCGGTGGTCACGAACATGTAGATGGCGGCGAAGATGATCGTCGCCTGGGCGACGGCGAACGGGGCGTTCTTGTGGATGTTGGCGCCCGAGCCGATCTGCACGTTCGACGAGGCCACCGCGCCGAAGCACAGCAGCATGATCGCCACCGACGCCACCCAGAACACCGGGTTCTTGATCTGGTAGCGGAACTCGAACGCCGCGATCTTCAGGAACATGGCGCTGCGTCCCTCAGGCTGCGGCGCGGGCAGAGTGCAGGGCGGTGAAGTAGACGTCCTCCAGCCCGCCGCGGTGCAGGGCGAAGCCGTCGCCGGGGTCTGTCTCCGACAGCACGTGGATCACCGTCTTGCCGGCGAACAGCCGGGTCGAGATCACCTGGTATCTCTCGCGCAGGGCCGGCAGCTCGGCCTTGTCCACCGTCTTGGTCCAGACGCAGCCTTCGAGCTGGCGCATCAGCTCGGCCGGGGCGCCGGTCTTGACGATCCGGCCGAGGGCGATGATCGCCATCTGCGGGCAGAGGTCGGCCACGTCCTCGACGATGTGGGTCGACAGGATGATCACCACGTGCTCGCCGATCTCGGCCAGCAGGTTCAGGAAGCGGTTGCGCTCCTCGGGATCGAGGCCGGCGGTGGGTTCGTCGACGATGATCAGGCGCGGGCCGCCAAGCAGGGCCTGGGCGATGCCGAAGCGCTGACGCATGCCGCCCGAGAAGCCGGCCAGGGCCTTGCCCCGCACGCCATAGAGGTTGGTCTGCTCCAGCAGGCGCTCGACTTCGGCCTTGCGTTCCTTGG
>Ga0302314_10012094_pt1 | contig 14974 bp, 4 predicted proteins | sample III_Palsa_N2_3_FD_200533 | JGI IMG/M metagenome (GOLD analysis project Ga0302314, IMG submission 200533) | Peat permafrost microbial communities from Stordalen Mire near Abisko, Sweden - III_Palsa_N2_3 | ecosystem: Environmental > Terrestrial > Soil > Palsa > Peat permafrost | place: Sweden... | reverse complement strand
TTCACATGTGAAAAACCGTTACAACCTTGCTACTTCTGTGGCTGAGGGCGTCTAGTTGCGACCGGATCGCTGAAAGCCGTCTAGCCGTCTCGGGACAGTCAACCGATTTCCGATTCGATAATCAATTCAGGCAGGAGACCAGGGGCGCGATGGAAAACGTTTACCGTGTTGCACAGATGGTGCTAATTTCTTCTTTCGTCGTTTTGACTGGGTGCCAGACCGGTAGCGTACCTGCGACATTCGAAAGTTCAGCCCCCGCCGCGAGCGGTGCCAAACTCGGCGGCAAGATTATGGGCGGCCAGCAGCCGGTGACCGGGGCAACCATCCAGCTTTATTATGTGGGCACGACGGGCAATGGCTCGGCCTCCACCGCGATGTTGAACACCACGGTGACGACGAACGCATCGGGCAATTTTTCTATCCTGGCCAGCTATTACACCTGCCCATCGGCAAGTACCCTGACCTATCTGGTGAGCACGGGCGGCAATCCAGGCCTTACGGTCGGCACAAATAACACCGCGCTCACCTTGATGGTCGCCCTGGGCGCCTGCGGCTCGTTGAGCTCCCTCCCGAATCTGAATGTCAACGAGGTGACCACGGTAGCTACGATCGCGGCGCTCTATCCTTACATGACCTCGTACAGTGCCGTCGGCTCTAGCTCCGCCGACAGTCAACTATTGACTGTGGCGTTCAGCAACGTGAATGAGTATGCCAATATCAGCTCCGGGACTGCCCCAGGCACTTTGGCATCCGGTGTCTCCTACGCCTCCGCCACGGAGATCAACACCCTCGCCGACGCCATAGCAGCTTGCGTCAACTCGTCCGGCCCAAGCTCAAGCGGATGCTCCAATCTCTTCGGTTACGCCGCAACCGGCTCCGTCGCCGGCGTGACGAGCTTGAGCGGCGGATCTGGATATTCCTCCGCTCCAACGGTGACCTTTTCGGCTCCAGGCGGCAGCGGAACGACAGCAACAGGCACAGCGAATGTTAGCGGGGGTGCTGTCACCGGAGTCACGATCGTGAACGCCGGGTCTGGGTACACCAGCGCTCCAACGGTGATCTTCTCCGCCCCAACCAGTGGCATAACGGCAACAGGCACAGCAACCATGAGCGGCGGCGCCCCCACCGAGACCGTCGGAGCGCTCCTCAATATACTGAACAACCCCACCGCAAACGTCACCGCTATCTGCAATCTGGATGGCACGATCATGCCCTTCCAGCCAACGCTCTCGTGCGGTTCGGGGCAGCCGTCGTATTGGTCGCTGCCCATCATTGCCAGCCCTCCTTCGGTTCCTTACGTTCTGCCGGTCACAGGCAACTACATCGTGACCAATACGAGTAGCGGATTGGCCTGGGACAATAACTCCGGGGCGAATGCGGCGGACATTTATCTCCACACCGCTACCGGCACAACCGCCCAGGAGTTCACCTTTACGCAGTTGGCCGGCGGTCTCTACTCGATCCATAGTGTGGAAGCCCCTACTGAGTTTCTGAACGATAACGGCAACTCCATCGCAGCGGGAGGGACAATCATTCAGTACAACACCGCCTCGCTGGGCTCCAATGAGGTATGGAACGTTGCGCCCATATCCGCATCCGCGTCCTCATCCGGGCTGGGTGGCTACATCATCTCCAGTGAGCTGAGCGGCCTGCCGATCGATGCCAACAGCAATACATCCGGCTATACGGCCGCAGCAGACCCCACAGGTCATAACCTGGTGCAGGAGGCGTCCACCAATGGCGGCACCACGCAAGTCTGGACCATTACTCCGGTAGGCAGCGGCTGCCAGGCGACCACTATCACCCCTGAGATCTGGACCTCGATCAAGGGCTGGCAAAGCCTCTCGTCGATCTCCGTTCCCTCCGGCGTTGAAGTCTCCCTCGCGGGCGAGCCGTCGTCTGGCGGAAGCTGGAGTTGGACCGGCTCCAACGGCTTCAGCTCGTCCGCGCTCCAGAACAACAATGTTCCGGTGAGTTCGGGCACCAACACCTACACCGCGACCTACACCAACTCCTGCGGCACCCAAAGCACGCTCGCCTATACGGTGACCGTCGGCACCGGCACCCTCGCGCAAGCGCCCTGCGACATCCTGAACACCGACGGAGTTCCATGCGGCGCCGCCTACAGCCTTACCCGTCGGATGCTTGCCGCATACACCGGCCCCCTCTTCCAGCTCTCTTGCGCCTCCTGTACCCCCACCACGATGAACATCGGGACCAGCTCGACGACCGGAGAGGTGGCCGTATCCACGGCCACCAGCTACTGTAGCGCGTCGCCCGCTTCCTGCTATATCTCCGAGATTTACGATCAGATTAGCGGTGCCAACGGCAGCGGCTCCAACAACCTGATCGCGGGCGGCAGCGGCGTGCTCTACCAAACCTCGCCCTACAATGGGCTCCCGTTGGCGCAAACCCCCGCGCCAACGCCATCGGCCAACGGAGTCTATACCGGCGCTGGCAACGCCTCTCCCACCACGACCAGCGCTCTTACCGCGACGGGATACTTCACTTCCCCGGCGTCGAGCAACACGGGCATTCCAACCGGCAATTCGGCGATCACCGAGTATTACGTGCGCTCGAACTATGCTCTTGTGTCGACGGAGGGAGACTTCGGCGACATGGACAGCACGACGGTCTACCCCGCAAGCAACAAGTACCAGCGCTTCGCGCTCGGATACAGCGCGGCCGCCGGTACCACAGCAGGTTCTCTCGCCGGGGCCTACTACTGCGTCGATCCGGGAAACACGACTGGCACCGACTACAACCTGACCTGCGCATCGAGTAATGGAACCACCCAGGCCCTCGCAATTGCGCCGTCAAATCTGCCTTCTCCGCCGCTCTTCACCCTGATCGGAAAGTACTCCACTTCAACCGGCATCACGATCGAGACAGCGGACGCGATCCAGGGAGCTCTGACCACGATCTACGGCCCGACGGCGGACGCCAATACCCCCAGCTTTGGGGGACGTATATCTCTCGGCGAAGGCGGCGATGGGAAGATTGCCATGTCGTCGTTTCAGGAGGGTGCGATCATTGCTTCCACCACCACCTTGGCGGAGGATACCGCTGTACAGGCCAATATCGCGGCGTTCTATGGGCAGCTCGCGAATCCCCTCTCGGCCAGCAACTATCAGGGGCCTGGCGACATCGTGCCCGGAGCGACCGGCTGGTGGGGTCTGCGCGCCTACAACAACGCATTTGCCGCAGCCGGCTCGAATGCAGTCCTGCTGCTGAATCAAACCACCGGCTCGACCCAGGCGATCGCAGTGACCGCCACGGGCGACCTCAACGTGGCGGCCGCGCAGAGCTTCTGCGCGAATGCGGTCTGCAGTATCGAGACCTGGTACGACCAGACCGGCAACGGCCACAATATGACTCAGGCGAACCAATACTCTCAGGCATTGTTGCTGTTCAACTGCACCAACGGTGCCAAGGTCTGCGCGTACTTCTCGTATGCCGTCCAGAACAGCGCTGCCGGCGGCGATGGATACACGTCGAACGCGACGGCGGTGGCACCGTTCACGCAGAACGCCGTCATTGAGAAGACTGACTCAAGTATTGGGGGCACCGTCCTCTCGTCCTACCAGAACTCAAGTTGGGCGGGTATCGGCGGCATCAACAACGAGACGCTCAATGCCAACGACAGCGCCACTGGGCAGGCAACAGACACCCAACCGCTCCACTCCTATGTCTTCCAAAGCGTGACTGGGGTCTGGAACCCGACAGCGACGTCCGCGTCCTCAGCGGTGTATCTCAACGGACTCAGCTCGACCTTCAGCAGTGGTACCAATGCCGCCATGACGACATCCTTGAATATGGGAGACAACGTCGCCACGGGCAACACTAACTTTATGGTGGGCTACATCGACGAGAGTGGGCTATGGCCTGTATCCCTGACTGCGGCGCAGGCTGCCAGCCTGCAAGCCAACCAGCGCGGCTACTGGCAGTTCTAAGCGGTTCCAATCCAAAGGCTCGGCAAAACTGTCAGGAAGAACCACTAACGGAGATGTATGAAGAGCAACAACCCACGGGCTATCGTTTTCAAGCTTAGGCATGTTTTCGCGTTGCTCCCCGTATTGCTGCTGTTCTTTGTTTCCAGCGCCTATGCCCAGAACGGCGGTGCCCCGGCCCTCACGCCTCAGATGGGATGGACCACCTGGAACGCCTATGGCTGCGGCGGCATTAACGAAACGGTGGTGAAAGCGAATGCCGCAGCCATGGCCAGCAACGGCATGCAGGCGGCGGGCTACCAGTATGTCAATCTCGACGACTGCTGGATGGCGACCTCCCGCGATTCGAACGGCAACCTGCAAGCCGATCCCAACAAGTTCCCCAGCGGAATTCCGTCGCTGGTCAGTTACATTCATGGTCTGGGGTTCAAGATCGGTCTCTATGAAGATATGGGAACCGCGACCTGCGACAATCTGAACGGCGTCGCGCATCCCGGCAGCTACGGCTCCTACCAGCAGGACGCCAATACCTTCGTCGGCTGGAACATCGATTACATCAAGATGGACTGGTGCAACACTGGGGGTGAGACTGCCAACACCGTGTATGCACAGTTCTCGCAAGCGCTGGGGACCGCGATTGCCAATGCCAATTTGAGCCATCCTATCTACTTTTCGATGTGCGAGTGGGGCTGGAACCAGCCCTGGACCTGGGGCGCTCAGATCGGCGGCAACTCCTGGCGCACGACGCCCGACCTCTTCGTTCCTACCTGGAGCAACATGATCCAAAATCTGGAGGCCACCGGCGCCTATTTCGCCTATGGCGGGCCGGGCGGATGGAACGATCCAGACATGCTTCAGGTCGGCAACGGCGGGCTCTCGTCTCCCGAGGCCAATGGCAATGGCTGGTCCGGCGCCGGCATGACCCCTTACCAGGAGCAGACCCACTTCTCCCTGTGGGCGATGGTATCGGCCCCGCTGCTGGCCAGCACCGATCTGACCCAGGTCAACTCGAGCAACTCCACGACCGCGGCGAACGCGCAGGCGGCGATCGCGACCATGACCAACACCGAGGTGATCGCGGTCGATCAGGATGCGCTGCATACGCCGGGCGTCCTGTTGAACGACAATGGCGCGGGGCTGCAGATATGGGCCAAGAATGTTACGGGTGGAACGGTGCTGTTGCTGCTGAATGAAAATGCCACGTCCGCGACCATCACCGTCCCGTTTACCGGGATTGGACTCACCGGGACCACTGCGACGACGGTGCGCGACCTGTGGGCACACGCCAGCCTGGGGACGTATACGGGCAGCTACTCGGCGACGGTGCCCGCCTACGGTGTCTCGATGGTGAAACTCGGCACCACCACGACCCTGCCGACTCAGACCGTCTATATGGCCGACGCTCCCGGCAACACGCTGGCGGGTGGCGCTGTGGTCCAGTCCTGCCAATCCACCTTCGGTTACTCCTGCCTGGATGGAAACAATGTCGGCTTTATCGGCAACAGTGCCACGGCAACCATCACCATGAATAACATAACCGCCGCGAGCAGCGGGACGTATGAAATGCTGATCTACGGCCTTGTGAGCGGCACGCGCACGTTTTACGTCAGTGTGAATGGCGGTGCCAGTCAGCAGATCACCATGACTGGAACCAGCTTCAACCTGTCCTTTCCCGTCGGTATGCAGGTGCCGTTGAACGCGGGAAACAATACCATCCAGTTTTCCAATCCGACGGCATACGCGCCCAACCTCGACCACATTGTGTTGATCGGCACCGGGGTTGCAACGAGCAGCTCTACTGTGTTGAGCAGCTCGGCGACAACCGCTGCCTATGGCAGCAGCGTGACACTCACGGCGACGGTGAGCGCCACCAACGGACCGGCCACCGGCTCGGTGACCTTCTATAACGGCACCACGTCGCTGGGGACGGTGGTGCTGGGCAGCGGCATCGCGACGCTGACGACGAGCACGCTACCGCTGGGAACGAACTCTCTGACCGCGAGCTACGGCGGGGCCGCAAACTTTCCGGCATCGACCTCTTCGGCGGTGAGTGTGACAGTAACCCAGGCGGTTACATCGACGGCGTTGAGCACCTCCTCGTCGACACCCGCCGTGGGCGCAAGCGTAACCCTGACCGCGACCGTAACCGTGACCTCGGGAGTGGGAACACCCACCGGCACGGTCACCTTCTATACGGGAAGCGCCTCGCTGGGGACGGGAACGCTGAATGGTTCCGGGGTGGCAACGCTGACGACTACGGCGCTGCCGTCCGGAACGGACTCGGTGACGGCAGTTTATGGCGGAACGACGTACATCGCGCCGTCGACATCCGCGGTGCTGCTCGAGTACGTTGGCTTGAACACGATCAATGTAAACGGAGCAGTGAGCGGGCCGCAGTTCTATGGAATCGGGGCGATGAGTGCCGGCGGGGGAAACACCCGTCTGCTTTTGGATTACCCACCCACTCAACAGTCGCAGATTCTCGACTACCTCTTCAAGCCGGGAGTGAGCGCGAATCTGCAGGTCCTGAAGGTGGAGATCGGCGGAGGTGCGGACTCCACCGACGGCTCCGAGTCCAGCATCGAATCGAATCAAGGCACCATCAACTGCAATACCGGCTATGAGTGGTGGCTGATGGAGCAGGCGCAGGCCCGCAACCCCAACATCAAGTTCTACGCCTTGACCTGGACCTCGCCCGGCTGGATCGGCGGCTGGTGGAACACCAACGCCATCAATTACCTGGTCTCTTACCTGACCTGCGCCCAGTCGCATGGACTGACCATCAGCTATCTGGGCGGATTCAACGAGACCCAGGGCGACGGCACCGCCGCCTGGTGGGAACAGCTGCGAAGCACCTTGAACGCCGATGGATTTTCTTCCGTGCAATTGATCGGAGGAGATCTTATCGATGGCTTCAACGGCATCGCAAACGATCTCAATGGCAACGCCCAATGGGACTCCACGATGGACTTCATCGGTGCCCACTATCCTTGTAGTAGCAGCTTCACTTCGAACCCCGGAGCTGCAACGTCCTGCGTCCCCTCCGCCCTCACCGCCGCCAAACAGACCGGCAAGCCGATGTGGCAGAGCGAAGGAGGTGCCCAGGACTACGAGACCGGTGCAGGCTTCGTGATCCGATCCATCGTGCGCGGTTATGTCGATGGAGGCTTGGTCGAATACAACAACTGGCCTATTATTGCCGCGCTTTACCCCAATCTCGACTATCCCACCTCGGGTTTGATCTGGGCCGACCAGCCCTGGTCGGGATGGTATTCGGTGGGCGCGACGACTGCGGTCATCGGCCAGATCACGCAGTTCACCCAGCCCGGATGGACGTTTATCAACGGCGGCTATCTTCAGGGGGCCGAGTCGAACGGGACCTACATGACCCTGAAGTCGACCGACGGCACCGACTACTCGACGATCATCGAGACGACGACAGCGTCCGCGGCCCAGACCGTAACCTTCAACGTCAGCGGCGGCTTGTCCACGGGCACGATGAACGTGTGGGCCACCAACCTCGGTTCCAGCAGCCAGTCCAACTGGATGGTGCAACAGTCGAGCATTACCCCCGTCAGCGGCTCGTTCTCGCTGACCCTGCAGCCCAACTACGTTTACTCCATTACGACCACCACCGGGCAGGGCTTCGGCACCGCGACCGGTCTGGCTTCCGCAGCGATGAGCCTACCCTATTCGGACACCTTTGGAGGCTATGCGACCGGGTCGCCGGCAACCTACGAGTCCCAAATTCAGGGAGACTTCCAGAGCCAGCCCTGCGTTGCTCAAAGCGGCAATTGCCTCATGCAGATGATCGCGACGGCGCCTTCAATCTGGTTCTATGGGGAGGTCGGCACGCCCTGGGCGGTGCTTGGCGACACCAGCTGGACCAACTACGCCGTATCAGTCAACGCGCTCATGGAACAGGCTGGCTCGGTCTATGTGGCCGGACGCGTCGCTTCTGCCATGGGAGGCTTCAATACGGGAACGAACACAGGAACCGCGCCTACCTCTGCATGGCAGGCAGGGGTTTCGAGTGCCACGGTGACCGCCGGAACTCTCGTGGATATGGGGCCGCAACCCGTCACTGGAGGATCGTGGAGCTGGACCTCGTCCAACGGATTCACCTCTACCGCGCGCGAGATCGACAACATCGACATCACCACCAGCGCGATCTACCTAGCGGTCTACACGGATTCCAACGGATGCCAGAGTTCGCAATACTTTACCTTCACCGTTACCGGAACCCCCGCCCCCACAGCCCCTACTGTGCCCACGCCGCCCTGCGCGTCGCCAACAGCGGTTACTCCATACCTCCTCATCAACACAGGGCCTTTTCCCGACGGTTTCAATGGTTACTCACTCCAGGTCGGCAATACGGGAGCATGGGCGCTTCTCCGTAACTCCGCCAGCGGGTCTCCAACTCAGTTGGCGGCGGGCACGCTCGCCACCGCGCCGGGGCTGAATACCTGGGTCACGCTGGCGATGAGCTTCAACGGGAGCTCGATCACCGGCAGCATCGACGGCACAAACATAGCGAGCGTCACCGACTCCACCTGGTCGGGGGGACAGGTCGGATTCGGCATCCTGGGTTGGCAAACCGATCAGTTCTCCAATCTCAGGATCACGGGGCCCTGCGTTCCGACCGCAATCGTTCCTGAGATCTCCGTCGCGGGAGGGACCTGGCAAAATACTGCCACGGCTACCGTCCCACCCGGTACGGTGGTGGATCTCGGTCCAGACCCTGCCAGCGGAGGATCGTGGAGCTGGACCGGGCCCAGTGGCTTCACCTCCGTCTCGCGAGAGATCGACAGCATTCCTTTAAGTTCGGGCGTCAACACCTTTGTGGCTACCTACACGAATGCCTGTGGTAGTCAGACGACGCAAAACTTCATCATTACCGTCGCCAACGGCAAGATACCGCAGACGATCACATTTCCAGCTCCCTCCACTCCGATAACCTATGGGGCAGGCTCGATCACACTGGGCGCGACGGCCAGCTCGGGACAGGCGGTAAGTTATTACTTGACCGGACCGGGCTCTCTGAGCGGAAGCACCCTTAGCTTTACTGGCGCGGGGACCGTGGTGGTGACGGCTTCGCAGGCAGGCAATTCAACCTACAATCCGGCGACCTCGGTCACGCAGAGCATCGTCGTCAACTCTGCCACCCTGACAGTCGCGGTCAATGGATCGCCGTTATCGCGGTACTACGATCAGCCCAACCCGGCGTTCACTTATACGATCGGCCCCTTCGTCAACGGGGACACGCAGGCGAAGGCGATCACCGGAGCACCAACGCTGACGACAACGGCCGCACCTAAGTCACCGGCGGGCAACTACGCCATTACGGTGGGGCTGGGTACGCTTGCCTCCGCAAACGTGCTCCCCGGTCTTGGGGGCGGGATCGATGCTCCGCCCGGAACCTTTGCGGCCAACTACATCTTCAGTCTCGTGAATGGGCAGTTGACGGTTAATGGCGGGGCGGCCCAGACCATTATGTTCCCGGCTCTGGCGAACTTCAGCCACGGAACCAGCGTGCCACTGGTGGCGCTATCGAGCTCTGGACTCCCCGTGAGCTTCACGGTCGCCAGCGGGTCGGCGACGATCAGCGGGAGCACGTTGACTATTAACGGCATAGGCCCTGTGAGCGTTACGGCATCGCAGGCAGGCAACGGCAACTTCAGCGCGGCCACATCGGTCACGCGCAGCTTCACCGCGCAGTAAGGGGAATCGAACGATGAGAATCGCAGGATCTGGAATGGGCAAAGCATTGGTACTACGGGCATCGGCGGTTGCCGGAGCCCTGGCGGTTTCCTCCGCGATGCTGACCGGATGCGGGCTCAGCGGCGCGGGGTCAGGGACCGGCGATGGGAGCTTGCTGCCGCAGGTTCGCTCGCAGGGAATCGTTATGGGCGGACAGCAGCCTGTCTCGGGCGCGTCGATTCAGCTCTATACGGTGGGGATCACAGGGGCAGGCTCGGTTTCGACGGCGCTGATAACCCCGGGCAGTGTCACGACTGCCAGCAACGGCATGTTCACGATTACCGGCGACTATAGCTGTGGTTCAGCCACGCAGGTCTATATCGTAGCGTCCGGCGGGAACGCGGGCTCGGGTAGCAACTCGGCCATCAGCCTGATGGCCGCGCTTGGTCCGTGCAGTTCGCTTACGCCCTCTACCTTCATCAATATCAACGAACTGACGACGATCGCCGCCGATTATGCGTTGGCTGGGTTCATGACGGACTACGCGCATGTGGGGGCCACCGGCAGCAATCCCACCGCTCTGGTCAACGCCTTCAATACGGCAAACCTGTTGGTGAGCGTGTCTACCGGAGCCATTCCCACCCCACCCACGGGCATGACACTTCCTGTGAAGCAGTTGAATACTCTGGCCGATATCCTGGCTGCCTGCGTCAACTCGGCTGGCTCCGCCTCGACTGGCTGCAGCACACTCTTCTCCGCCACCGGGGCAGCCGAGACGATCGGAGCAGGATTGGTCATCGCCAAAAATCCGGGCAGTTCTTCCTACACCGCGCTCTACTCGCTGCCGTCAGCGTCGGCTCCGTTTGAGCCCACCCTGAGCACCCAGCCCAACGACTTCACGCTTGCAGTGAACTATACCGGAGCGGAACTGTTGAGTCCGTATGGAATCGCGATCGACGCCAGTGGCAACGCCTGGGTTACGAACGAGGCGGGGCAATCTGTGGTCAAACTACCGAGTCTCTCCGCCGGCTTTGCGACCGCTTCCTATAGCAATGGCGGGTTACTGGCCCCGCGCGGCATCTCCATCGACCTCAGCGGCAATATCTGGGTCGCCAATACGGGCGGCAATGATGTGGTGAAGCTGAATAGCCTGGGGGTGGCTCAGTCCGGCTCCGGGTACACTGGCGGATCGATCTCGTCGCCGGTGGCCATCGCGAACGATGGAGCGGGCAATGCCTGGATCGTCAACTTCAGTGGCAACTCGATCACCGAACTGAGCAGCACAGGAACAGCTAGCGGCGCCAGTCCGATCACCGGCTCGGGCGTGCTCAGTGCCCCCACCTCGCTTGCGATCGACAGCGCGGGTCGAGTGGCGGTGTCGAACTCGGCGACCGGTCAACTGTGTCTATTTAGCAGCGCCGCCGTGCTGCAAAGCTGCGTGAGCGATCTGACCTTGCTCGGTGCGACCGCGGTGGCGGTCAGCGGCACTAGCGTTTCGATGGCGGGTTCGACTTCCGGAGCCTCGGTCGCCGGCGCATTTACCGTCGCGACCAGCACCGGCACGGTCAACACCGTGAGTCCGGTCTCGGGGGCTGGCCTGACCCTACCGATGGCGGTCGCGTATGACGGCACAGGCACCGCATGGTTCGCCAACACGACCTCAATCTCCGAGTTTGCCGGTTCAACTGCCATCTCTCCGAACACAGGCATCGGCTCGTTCAATTCACCGAGCGGGATTGCGGTCGATGCCAGCGGCAACATTTGGACCGCCAACTCCGGCGATAACTCCGTGTCGATCTTTGTTGGCATGGGATCGCCCGTGACTACACCGATCGCTGCCAACGTGGGTCAATAAATTGGTCCTTTATGAGGCGGATCTCAGTCCGCCAACCCTATGCCAAGAATAAGGAGCGAATCCCCAGTGGCCCGAATGGAGAAACGTCGCAACGATATACGGACAGTGGCCGCACGGGCGGGTGTGTCCATCGCTACCGTTTCGCGCACCATCAATGGGTTACCAAGTGTCGATGCGAAGTTTGCCAAGGAAGTATGGCGGGCCGTAAGAGAGCTAGGCTACCAACCAAACTCACAAGCGCGAGCCCTCGTTTCAGGACGGTCTCGTCTGTTCGGCTTGATCATCTCGGACATCACAAATCCCTTTTTCCCTGAGCTCATTCAAAATTTCGAAGACATCGCAGTCAAATTTGGTTATGAGATTTTGATTGGCTCTACTGCCCATGACCCAAAGTTGATGGAACGTGTTATTGATCGCATGCTGCAGCGCAATGTGGAAGGTGCCGCAGTCATGACCTTCGGTGTCGAAGAGACCGTAATCGATCGGTTAGCCGGCCGCAGGCTTCCGCTGGTTTTCATCGACATGGCGCCGAACGCGGAGGGAATGAGTTCTCTCACTGTTGATTACGCCAAGGGAATCGGACAGGCCGTGCAGCACCTGGTCGTTCTAGGACACAGCCGAATCGGCTTCATCGCGGGTCCCGCAGGTCTTCACTCCGCCATTCTGCGCGAGCAGGCGTTTCGCTCCGCGATGATCGATATCGGTCTGTCGCCTCCAGCCCGGCATATCGTCCGAGGCGACCATACCCTCGAAGGGGGAACGGAAGCGATGGCGGCGCTTCTCAGGTTGGAGGTGCCACCTACTGCCGTGATGTGCTCTAACGACATGACAGCAATCGGGGTCCTCCACGCCGCGGTCGATGCGGGCTTCAAGGTGCCGGAGCAGATGTCGGTGATCGGTTTCGACGATATTCACATCGCTCGCTACATGATTCCGCCTCTGACCACCATCCAGCTGTCCTGTCGCGACTTGGCACAGACTGCTCTTGAGGCTCTTCGGGCATGTGTAGAACATGATCGCGAAAATCGGTTCCGCAATTACCAGATATCAACACAACTTATAGTGCGACGAAGCACAGGCATTCCTTACGAGGGTTTGTCCGTTCCCGCATTCCGAGCCGAGCTGGGCGAACCGGTAGAGGCTCGACAATTCGTGCGTACGCCCGAAAGAATGAAAACCGATGGTATTCCGTAATTGTGCAAGCAAGACGACCCTGGGTCGTACGATTCAAACTGCTTGACGCGAGTCGAGAAGAAGAAGGATCAGTTGCCGTTGCAAGCCGATCCGGTTCACCCAAATTTTTCCAAGGGAGGAAACAAACCTCAATGTCATCTGTTAGTCGCCGTGATCTGCTCCGCTCCGGGGCGGTGCTTTCCGCAGTCTCACTCTTTCCAGGAGGGGCTATTGCCCGCGCCGCGGCGCTGCTTTCGGGGAGTTCCGGTCCAGAGGTGGCGGCGATCGCGCCGCGCGAGCGCCTGCTGCTCGACTTCGGATGGAAGTTTCTTCTGGGCAATGGAAACGATCCAGGCCACGATCTGGCGTTTGGCAAGGGGCAGGGCGACTTCTCCAAGTCCGGCGACTTCGGCTTTGCGAGAGAGGGGTTCGACGATTCGAAGTGGCGGCCGCTGAATCTGCCGCACGACTGGGCCGTAGAGCTGCCGTTCGTACACGACAAAGAGCAGGAGGGGCATGGCTTCAAGCCGCTGGGGCGGCGCTATCCCGAAACCAGCGTAGGCTGGTATCGCCGCATGATCGAGATACCTGAGAGCGACCGGGGGCGCCGCGTGTCGATTGAGTTTGACGGTGTCTTTCGCGATGCGCTTGTCTTTTTGAACGGCTATTTCATCGGCAGGAACGACAACGGTTATGCGCCGTTCAGCTTCGACCTGAGCGATTTCATGCACTATGGAGGCAAGAACACACTAACGGTGCGCGTGGATGCGAGCGTCGGAGATGGGTGGTTCTATGAGGGCGCTGGCATTTACCGGCATGTGTGGCTCGTCAAGAGTGATGCGTTGCATCTGGGCCAATGGGAGAGCTACGTCCGCACGAAGATCAAGGATAACAATGCCGCATTGAGTCTGGGAACGGTCGTTCGGAACGAGGGTGGACTGGCGGAGACGTGCCGGGTTTCCTGGCGGATTCTCAACGGGGCGGGGAAGACGGTTGCGGAGGCGAAGACAGTAGACCAAACGATCTCGCCCGACGCCGAGGCGAGCTTTACGGCAGCCGCGACGCTCCAGAATCCAGATCTCTGGTCGGTAGAGACGCCCGCGCTCTATTCTGCGGTCGTCACGGTCGAAGCGAACGGCAAGGCACGTGATGCGGAGCGGGTAAGCTTCGGCGTGCGGAGTATTTTGTTCGACGTGGACAAGGGCTTCTTCCTGAACGGCAAATCCGTGAAGATCAAGGGGACGTGCAACCACCAGGATCATGCCGGTGTCGGAGCCGCGTTACCGGATCGGCTACAGTGGTTTCGGCTGGCGGTGTTGAAGGAGATGGGTTCGAACGCAGTGCGAACCTCGCACAATATGCCCACGCCGGAGTGGGTGGAAGCTTGCGACAAAATGGGCATGATGATGCTATGCGAGACGCGCATGATGAGCTCCACGCCCGAGGGGCTGGCGCAACTGGAACTGATGGTGAAGCGCTTCCGCAACTCGCCGGCGATCATCATGTGGTCGATGGGCAATGAGGAGCGGACGCTGCAAAAATCGGGCGAGGTGGGCGTGCACGTGGTGGCGACGATGGTGACGCGCGCGCATGAACTTGATCCGACGCGGCTGTGCACAGCGGCAACGACCCCGCCATTCTTCAACAGCGTCGCCAAGTCGCTCGACGTAGAGGGATTCAACTATCAGTTGAATCAGATCGACCCCTACCATGCGGCGCACCCGAAGCAGCCTTCGATCGGAACGGAGACGGCGAGCACACTCTGTACACGCGGCATCTACACGACCGACAAGCAGCGCAACTGGGTAAGCGCATATGATGTGAATCATACGAACTGGTCCGAGTTGGCGGAGGAGTGGTGGCAGTTCTATGCGGTGCGGCCATGGCTCGCGGGAGGGTTCGCGTGGACGGGATTCGACTACCGTGGCGAACCAACGCCGTATAGTTGGCCGTCAATCAACTCACAGTTCGGCATCGTGGATATGTGCGGCTTTCCCAAGGACAACTTCTACTACTACAAGGCTTGGTGGGGCACGGAGCCGGTGCTGCATCTATTTCCGCATTGGAATTGGGAGAAGGGTACTGGAGATACGGTATCGGTATGGGTTCACTCCAACCTGGATGACGTGGAGCTCTTCTTGAACGGTACGAGTCTGGGCAAACAAAAGGTTCGGCCCCTGACGCATCTGGAGTGGAAGGTGAAGTACGAGCCCGGCGTGTTGGAGGCGCGCGGCAGCAAGAACGGCAAGGTGTTGCTGACGGATAAGCGCGAATCCACTGGCGCGCCCGTGACGAT
>Ga0302314_10012089_pt1 | contig 14980 bp, 7 predicted proteins | sample III_Palsa_N2_3_FD_200533 | JGI IMG/M metagenome (GOLD analysis project Ga0302314, IMG submission 200533) | Peat permafrost microbial communities from Stordalen Mire near Abisko, Sweden - III_Palsa_N2_3 | ecosystem: Environmental > Terrestrial > Soil > Palsa > Peat permafrost | place: Sweden... | reverse complement strand
CCTGACCCCCGACGAACGGCAGACGCAGATGAGCCTGTGGGCGCTCGGCTCCTCGCCCTTCATGCTCGGCACCGACCTCACCAACCTGGATCCGACCGACCTCTCCTATCTCAAGAACCGCGCCGTACTCGCCGTCGACCAGGACGCCATCGACGCCTCGCGTATCTCGGACACCGCGACCTCGCAGATCTTCACCAAGACGGAGAAGGCCGGCGACGTCATCGTCGGGCTCTTCAACACCTCGGGCTCGACCGAGGCCGTCTCGACGAGCGTCAGCGCCCTGGGATTGAGTGCGGGCACTTATAAGCTCGACGATCTCTGGACCGGAAAGAGCGTGGAGACCGCCGGGACAGTCGCGGCTTCCATCCCCACGCACGGTGTCGCGCTGTACAAGGTGACGCGCGCGGGGGCGTCGAGCGCCGCGCCGGACACGGTCTCCTCGGTGAGCCTGCCCGCGTCGGTCCAGTCCGGCCAGGCGTTCACCGCGTCCGTCTCGTTCACGAACTACGGAACGCGGAGTGTGCGCGACGCCCGCACATCGCTCACGCTTCCGGCCGGTTGGACCGCCAAGGCGACCTCGCCGACCGGATTCATCGAGGTGGACACCGGACAGACCGGCGTCGTCACGTACCAGGTGACGCCCGCCGCGACGGCGAGTTCGCCGCTGGCCTCCGAACCGATCTCGGTCCGGGTCAGATACACCTGGTCCGGCCGCTCAGAAACTACGTCCACGAGCGCTGACACGACCCTGGCCGATCCGGTGCAGGCACCGGACCTGACGTACTCCTCGGCGACGGACGGGCCGGTGGCGTACGGCCAGTCCGGCTCGGACTACGCCATCGAGGGCGCCGGCGCGGACCTGTGGACCGACGCCGACGCGTACAGCACGATCTACCAGCCCGCGTCGGTCTCGGCCGGATCCACCATCCAGACCGAGGTGACCGCGCAGTCCGGCATGAGCGGCTACGCGAAGGCCGGGATCATCGTGCGCAACGGCATGACGGCCTCGGGCACCGGCACCGAGGGCGTGATCCTCTACGAGTCGCCCTCCGGCGGGATCCAGCTGGAGTGGGACGACAACGGCGGCACCAGTATCAACAGCGTGACCCCGGCCAACGGCACGATCGCGGACGCCGTCCCGGTCTACCTGCGGCTCGTCATCGCCGCCGGCGGCGTGTACACCGGCTATTACTCCACCGACGGCTCGACCTGGACCGAGGTCGGCACGATCACGGTGCCGGACCAGAACGCGACGCAGGACGCCGGACTGTTCATGCTGAGCCACAGCACGGGCAGCGACGGTCTGGTCGACTTCTCCGGTTTCGGCATCACGGGCTGAATTCGGCCCTTAGCAGCTGAAAGGTTCCGGTCGACGTTGACCGGAACCGCCACACAGAATTCACCCCCGGGCAACAGGACGTCAAGAGTCGTCCCGCGATTCGGGATCGATGTTTCCGGATCGTTTCCAAACCCCGTGACATGCTCGTGACCTTGGGCTCCTCGCCGCCGGACTCGCACCGAGACCCGGCGGCGCGGAGCCCTACGGTCTGTAACGCCACTGCCCGTCCATGCACCGGAATGTCCGTGACGACTGTCGGCGGGCCCGCCTAGACTCGGGGCCATGTACCGCACCGTGGTCCGGCAGCTACCGCCACCGCGCGCCTGATCGGGCGCGAGGACTCTTAGGAGTAGTACGACCAGGTGGATCGGCTCCGCCGTCCGCCGATGGTGCCGCGCGCCCAGAAGACCTCCTTGAAAAGATCTCTTCCTAAGGTGCGCTCTTCCATGACCCTAGAAGTCGAAGCCTCACCCCGCCCCGCCCTGCGCCCGAACGCGGAGCTGGTGCACGGCATCCTGCCCATCCTGGTCTGCTCGGTGCTCTGGGGCACCGTCGGCCTGGTCTCCGTCTACGCCCCCGCCGCCGCGTCCCCCGAGTCCGTCGGCGCGGGCGGCATGATCGTCGCGGGCACGCTGATGCTCGCCGTCCGCCCGGGAGCCAGGGCCCTGATCCGCCGTGCGCGCGGCCGCGACCGGCTGCTGCTCGTCGTCGGCTCCTTCGGCCTGCTGTCCTACCCGCTCGCGTTCTTCCCCGCCGTACGCCACCTCGGCGTCGCCCTGGCCACCGCGATCACGCTCGGCAGCGCGCCGCTGTTCGCCGGACTCATCGCGCGCTTCGTCGAGCGGCGGCCGTTGACGCGGCGCTGGCTGCGCTGCGCGCCGATCGCGGTCGCCGGGACGGTGCTGATGGTCGTGGGCGACGCGAGCGCGCACGCCGTGAGCATGTTCGGCGTGCTGCTGGCGCTGATCCCCGGCCTGGCGTACGCCACCGTGTCCACGGTCGCGGCGCGGCTGATCGGGCAGGGCAGCGCGTCGAAGGACGTGTACGGCACGATGTTCGGCACGTGCGCGCTCTGGAGCGTTCCGGTGCTCCTGCTGTGCGGCGCGCACGGGCTCGGGAGCGTGCGCGGGATCGCGGTCGTGCTGTTCTTCGGCTGCGTCACGAACTACCTGTGCTACACGATGTTCGGCAGCGCCCTGCGGTACACCGGCGCGGCGACGGCGACCACGGTCACGCTCGCCGAGGGCGCGGTCGGCACGCTGCTCGGCGTCTTCGCCCACGGCGAGCACCTCGCGACCCTCGCGTGGGCCGGGCTCGGCCTGCTCGCGGCCGCCCTGGTCCTGCTGAGCCTGCCGAAACGCGCGCCGCGTGCGACCGGCAGTCGGACGGCACCGCTAAATTGATCCCGTGGTCGCCAAGAACAACGGTTCGCAAGCCGGGGACGAGGAGTTCGCCCCCGGCTTCGGGCTGGCCGTGCTCGAAGCCGTCCTCGAACGGATCACCTACGCGAACGAGGACAACGGCTACACCGTGGCGCGCGTCGACGCCGGCCGCGGCGGCGACCTGCTGACCGTCGTCGGCGCGCTCTTCGGCGCGCAGCCCGGCGAGTCGCTGCGGATGCGCGGCCGCTGGAGCTCGCACGCGCAGTACGGCCGCCAGTTCCACGTCGAGAACTACACCACCGTGCTCCCCGCCACGGTCCAGGGCATCCAGCGCTACCTCGGCTCCGGCCTGATCAAGGGCATCGGCCCGAAGACCGCGGAGAAGATCGTCGGGCACTTCGGCACCGAGACCCTCGAGGTGATCGAGAACGCCCCGGACCGGCTGATCGAGGTGCCCTCGCTCGGCCCCAAGCGCACCAAGCTGATCGGCGCCGCGTGGATCGAGCAGAAGGCCATCAAGGAGGTGATGGTCTTCCTGCAGTCGGTCGGCGTCTCCACGTCCATCTCCGTGCGCATCTACAAGGAGTACGGCGACAACGCGATCGGCATAGTGAAGTCCGAGCCGTACAAGCTGGCCAGCGAGGTCTGGGGGATCGGCTTCAAGACCGCCGACGCGATCGCGGTGGCCGTCGGCATCCCGCACGACTCGCCGGAGCGGGTCAAGGCCGGGCTGCAGTACGCGCTGTCCCAGGCGACCGACGCGGGCAACTGCTTCCTGCCGCGCGAGAAGCTGCTCACCGAGGCGGTCAAGATCCTTCAGGTCGGCGAGGAGCTGTGCGCGAAGTGCCTGGAGGAGCTGGTCGAGGCCGAGGGCGCGGTCCGCGAGGTGCTGCCCGGCGAGTTCGCCCAGACCGAGGCGCTCTACCTGGTCCCCTTCCACCGCGCCGAGACCGCGCTCAGCCAGCAGCTGCTCAGGCTGCTGAAGGCGGACGAGGACAAGCTCGCCGCGTTCCACGGCGTCGACTGGACCAAGGCGCTCAGCTGGCTGCGGGAGCGCACCGGCAGCGAACTCGCGCCCGAGCAGGAGCAGGCGGTCAAGCTCGCGCTGACCGAGAAGGTCGCGGTCCTCACCGGCGGCCCCGGCTGCGGCAAGTCGTTCACCGTCCGCTCGGTCGTGGAACTGGCGAAGGCGAAGGGCGCCAAGGTAGTCCTGGCCGCCCCCACTGGCCGCGCCGCCAAGCGCCTGGCCGAACTGACCGGCGCCGAGGCCGCCACCGTGCACCGCTTGCTGGAACTAAAGCCCGGCGGCGACGCGGCCTTCGACCGAGACCGCCCGCTACCCGCCGACCTGGTGGTCGTCGACGAGGCCTCGATGCTAGACGTGCTGCTGGCGAACAAGCTGGCCAAGGCCGTAGGCCAGGGTACGCACCTGCTGCTCGTAGGCGACGTGGACCAGCTGCCGAGCGTAGGCGCAGGGGAGGTCCTCAGAGACCTGCTAAACGCCGAACCAGTCCCCCGGGTACGCCTGACCCAGGTCTTCCGCCAGGCCAAGGAATCAGGCGTAGTAGTCAACGCACACCGAATCAACTCCGGCAAACCGCCCAGACTCCGCGAGTTCGACGACTTCCACCTCTTCCTGCAAGACGAGGCCGAACCCGCCGCCCACCTCGTAGTGGACCTGGCCGTGCACCGCATCCCCAAGCGCTTCGGCTTCGACCCCCGCCGCGACATCCAGGTCCTGACCCCCATGCACCGCGGCCCCGCCGGCTCCGGCAACCTCAACCTCCTGCTGCAACAGGAGCTCACCCCGCACCGAGACGGCACCCCCGAACGCAGATTCGGCGGCCGCACGTACCGCGTCGGCGACAAGATCACCCAGATCCGAAACAACTACGACAAGGGCAGAAACGGCATCTTCAACGGCACCGGCGGCATAGTGACCGCCATCGACTCGGAGGAGCAGAAACTAACCATCCGCACCGACGAGGACGAACTGATCCCCTACGACTTCGCCGAGCTAGACGAACTCCAACACGCCTACGCCGTAACCGTCCACCGATCCCAGGGCTCTGAGTACCCCGTGGTAGTCATGCCCGTAACCACCAGCGCCTGGATGATGTTGCAGCGTAACCTCATCTACACCGGCATCACCCGCGCCAAAAAGCTCGTAGTCCTGGTCGGCTCCGAAAAGGCACTAGCCCAAGCCGTCCGCACCCCCGGCTCCGGCAAGCGCCACACGGCCCTGGATCTGCGGCTGGCGGGGGTGCTCTAAGTATTCTTAGGTGCCAAGCGCGGCCGAGACGGGAAGAACATCTTTCATGGTCAGCACTCTGCTTACTCGCGATAGCCGTGTGCTCGCCTACGCAGAGTTCGGTGACCCCAACGGCAAACCGGTGATCGCGCTGCACGGCACCCCGGGCAGCCGGATGGGCCCGCACCCCCGTGCGAGCAGGCTCTATCCCCAGGAGGTCCGGCTGATCGCCTACGATCGGCCCGGATACGGCGAGTCCGGGCGGTCCGAGGGCCGGACCGTGGCGGACGCCGCCTACGACGTCGAGGATCTCGCCGACGCATTGGGCATCGAGCGCTTCGCGGTCGTCGGCCGCTCCGGCGGCGGCCCGCACGCGCTGGCGTGCGCGGCGCTCCTCCCGGCGCGCGTCACGCGCGTTGCGGCCTTGGCGAGCTGGGCTCCCCGGGAGCTGATGGCCGATCGCTGGTACGAGGACATGGCCGAGAACAACGTCGACTGGTACCACGAGGCCGAACGCGGAATCGCCGAGTACACCGCATACGTCGCCGAGGAGATGAACCGGCGCCGCTCGCATCCGGAGTCCGTGATGCCGCACCATCACTCGAAGCTGCCCAAGGCGGATCGGGCGATGGTCTCGGACTACGGCATCAGGTCGAAGCTCGTGGACACCTTCGCCGAGGCGCTGCGGAAGGGGGTCGACGGGTGGATCGACGACAATCTCGCGGTGGTCAGTCCGTGGGGCTTCGAGCTGTCCAGGACCAGCGTGCCCGTGCTGCTGTGGCATGGCGCGCAGGACGTGCTCGCCCCCGTCGGGCACTCCCGGGTGCTCGCCCGGGCGATCCCGAAGGCCGAGCTCCAGCTGGTCCGGGGAGCGCATCTCAGCGCGATCAAGGCGCTGCCGAGCCTGCTTCCCTGGCTGATCGAGGATTCCGAACGGCCGGTGGGCAGACGGCGCACGGACGCCGCCTGAGCACGCGCCGGCCCGTCGGCCGATTCCCCCGCTGACTCGGGGAAACCACTGAACCCCGAGTCGTGCTAGATCGGCTGCGGCACCAGTTCCCGGTCGAGCCGGATCCCGGCCCGCGCCGCGGTCACGGTCGGGTGGTCGTCGCCGAGCACGTCGGCCAGCTTCGGCAGGGTCTCGCCGCGCAGCGCCTCGGCCTGCTCGTGCCTGCCCACCGCGTCGAGGTCGAGGGACAGATTCATCGAGCAGGTCAGCGTCACCGGGTGCTGCTGGCCGTCGTGCCGGATCAGCAGTTGCTGCAGCGTCCGGTCGAGTTCGAGCGCCTTCTCGTGCCGGCCGGTCGCGGCATAGACGTTGGCCAGGTTGATGCCCGTGCCCTGAGTGAACGGGCTCGTCGCGCCGAGCGTCGCCAGCAGGTCGTTGTTCGCCTCCCGCAGCTGTTCCAGCGCCTCGTCCACGTTCCCGGTGCGCAGCAGGTAGGAACCGTAGTTGTTCCGCGCCACGCAGGTGTACGGGTGCTGCTCGCCGAGCTGGCGTTCGTACGCGGCCAGGGCCTGCCGGGAGACGGCCAGCGCCTGCGCGGGCCCCTCGGTCGCGGCGAGGTCGGCGGCGAGGTTGATCTGGCAGGCCAGCGCATCCGGGTGGTCGGGTTCGAAGTCGGCGTCGAAACGCTTCGCCGTCTCCTCGGTCACGGTCCTGGCACGCTCGTGCTGGCCCAGGTAGCGCATGGAGATCGCGAGCGCCGTGGCGGTGCGCAGGGTGTCGACGAAGTCCGGTCCGAGCACCTCCAGATAGTCCTGGTAGGCGGTCTCCAGCATGGAGAGCGACTGCCGGAAGTCGCCGAGCTCGCGGTGGTCCCTGGCGAGGGCGAGCACGGACTGCAGCGTGTACGGGTGCTTCGAACCGAGCACCTGGCGGCGCCGGTCCAGCGTGTCCGCGTCCAGTTCCCGCGCCTCGGTGCTCTCGCCGTTGAGCCGGAGCGAGACCGCCAGGTTGCTCGCCGCGAGCAGCGTCCGCTCATGGTCCTCGCCGAAGAGCACCTTCAGCCGGTAGTGCGTCTGCCCGTCCATCTCCAGCGCCTCGTGGTACCGGCCGAGACCGCGCAGATCCCCGGCCAGCCCCGCCGCCGTGATCAGCGTGTGCAGATCCTCCTCGCCGAGCACCGCGCGCTGGTCCGCCAGCACCTGCGCGTCGACCTCGCGGGCCAGCTCGAAGTTCCCCTGGGAGCGGTAGACGTTGCCCAGGTGGAAGCGCAGGAAGTACAGCTGACGAAGCAGTACCCTGCGATCCAGCTCCGGCGCGGGGGACGGCCCCGAGTCGGGATCGAGCACGGCGGACCACTGGGTGTCGAGACGTCGGCCGAGGTCCAGCGCCTGCTTGTACTGGCTGCTCTTCCACAGGAACCGCACCCAGTCGATCAGCAGGTTGCGCACCGGGTCCTCGGAGCAGTCGGCGGCCTGCGAGGGTTCCAGGTGCGGCCAGATCTGCGCGTACTGCGGCCAGTTGGTCGGATCGTCCGTGTCGCCCCTGGTGGGCCTCGCCCCGGCCAGGATGCGGTGCACGACGTGGCAGCGCTCCTCGTACTCCTCCTGCGTCAGCCGGTTGCGCAGGAAGTCCTGCATCAGCCGGTGGATCTGGATCTCGCCGTTCTGCAGGTCTATCTTCGCCAGCGCGAGGCGGCTGATCTCCTGGATCACCCGGCCCAGGATGCCGGGCACCCGCAGGTTCGGGTCGAAGGGCGCGAGGGCCTCGAGCGTCTGCTGGTTGTAGACCAGGTCCACCGAGATCGACGGGGCCATCACCGCGCACAGTTCGAGCAGCCGCACGCCCGCCTGGTTGCGTTCGGCGAGCCGGTCGAGCGAGATCTGCCAGGTCGCTTCGAGGGTCCGGGAGTATCCGGGCGGCGAGCTGATCGAGAGCATCTTCGTGCTGCTGGTCTCGAGTTCGTTCAGGTAGTCCTCGATCGGCATCAGCGTCTCGGCCAGCCACGCGGCCGCGACCTCCACCGCCAACGGCAGGTTGTCCAGCCGGGTGGCGAGCCGGTCGGCGTTCTCGGCGGTCAGCGCGGGCAGCCGCTTGGACAGGTGCTCGATGCTCTCCTCCCGGGTGAAGACGTCCACCTCCAGCGCTTCGGCCACCGCGGACCAGGACTGGTTCCTCGAGGTGATGAGCACGTGGCCCGGGCCGTCCGGGATGAAGTCGCGCAGTTCCGCCGGGTCGCGCGCGTTGTCGTAGATCAGCAGCCAGCGCTGGTACGGCGCGCGGCCGAGGCGCAGGAACTCCAGCGCGTCGCGCGCCGCGTCGGGCAGGCTGTCTCCCACCCGCATGCCGAGCCGCTCGGCCAGGCCGCCCAGCGAGGTGTTGATGAAGTCCGGCACCTCGGCGTTGATCCACCATACGAGGTCGTAGTCGGACTTGAACCGGTGCGCGTACTCCAGGGCGACCTGCGTCTTCCCGACTCCGCCGAGGCCGTGCAGGGCCACCGGCAGCACCACCGCCGAGCCCTTCGCCGTCAACTGGTTGCGCAGGATGTCCAGCACCGAGTTGCGGCCGGTGAAGTTCGCGTTGCGGTGGCCGACGTTCCAGATCTGGGGCTGCGTGCCCGGAAAACGCGGGCCCGCCGCCGCGACCTCGTCGTCGGGAATCTCCAGGGTGCGCAGCAGTTCGTCGATCGCGGCGTGTTCGTCGAGCCCGGCCAGGTCGATGGAGGGGCGTCCGGCGAAGGGCTCGGGTGCGCGCATCTCCGAGATGTACGCCGCGGTCAGCTGGCTCAGGGTGCGCGAGGGATCGGTCTCGGCGACCTGGCGGGCGAACGCCGTCGCCGCCCGCGACTTGGCGAAGGCCGGGGAGACGACCGCGAGGGTCCTGCTGCGCGCCGGGACCTGCGGTGCCTCCGGTCCCTCCGCGACCCGCTCCACGTCGTAGAGCACGGTGTTCACGCCGTGCCGCTCCAGCAGTTGGGTGATCCAGTCCGCCCAGAGCCGGTCCTCCGACACGTAGCAGAGGACGAAATCGCTCGGCGGCAGGGTCCGGCGCCGGGTGAACGCGCCGACGAGCCGCTGCCGCTCGGACTCCTCCACGACGGGGGCGGCCACGGTGGGGTCCTGCGCGATCTGCTTCGCCAGCCGCTCGAAGGCGGCGCGCAGCGAGCTGTGCTCGGTGTCCGCGCGATCACCGAACACGGCGAGGGTCTCCTCGTACGCGTAGAACGCGCGGTACGGAACCTCGACGTCGCTCCAGTAGCGGGCCCGCTCCACGTCGTCCATGTCCTGCGGCAGTCCGGCCAGCCGGCTGCGGGCGTAGGCGCGGCCGCTGTCCGCCTTGTCCTTCTCCGCCTCGTCGATCCTCGTCGGCACCGGCAGGATCCTGATTCCCCGCTGGGAGTAGAGGTCGCGCACCTGCCGGGTGATCTGGTCGACCCCCTCGATCCCCTGGTCGCTGAGGGTGAAAAGGGCGACCAGGACGTCGGGCATCTGCAGGGTGCAGATCTGGGCCACGTCGCTGAGCCCGGTCCGGCTGTCGATGAGTACGTAGTCGTACTCGTCCCGAAGCGTGTCGCGCATCGCGTCGAAGAACTGCCCGCCGCCGAAGCGCTCGTAGAACTCGTCCCAGCTCACCGACGTGAGGGTGGCCGGGTAGCCCGGGTTCTGCCGCCCGGCCGACATCGTGAGCGTGGCCGAGTAGTCCGGGTTCTGCCGTCCGGCCGGCATGAAGTGCAGGACGCCGTCGTTCGGGAAGCTCCACTCGAGCGAGACCGTGTGCTGCGACACGTCGGCCAGTTCGCGGTACCAGACGGGCGTGCGCGCGCCGCGCTGGCCGGCCGCCGCCCACTGGTAGTTGCGGATCAGGTCGATGACACCCGGGGTGTCCTCCACCAGCTCCCGGTCGAGGAAGGGGTGGTAGAAGCGGTGCAGGCCCGGTGACTCCAGGTCCCAGTCCACCGCGAGCACCCGCCTGCCGCTGCTGGCCAGGATCCACGCGACGTTGGCCAGGGCCATCGTCCGCCCTGTGCCGCCCTTGAACGAGTAGAACGTGATGATCTTGCCGTCGCGCCCGTTCATGCCGGTCCCTCCGAGTTCGGTATCTCAAGGTGTCGCTGCCGCTCCAGAAAGGCCTTGACAGGCCGCGATCCGGTAGCGGGTGGGATGCGATCGAAACCGTCCCCGGCCTCGCGCGCGCCGGGTTCCGTGGCACCGCCGTCGATCAGTCGCCGGGGCGGCGGATCCAGCATCTCGCCGGGCTGCGCGCGCTCCCGCGCGATCGCCAGCAGGTAGAACCGTTCCGCGGTGCGGATCACGTCGGGCAGTTCGGTGAGGAAGTCGCGGATCGTCTCGAGGCCGTCGAGCACCCGCGGCGACTCGGGCCGGTAGCGCTGCCGGCACCGGCCGAGCGCGGCGGCCAGCCGGGTCTCGAGGTCCGCCGCGTGCGCCTTGTCGGCGGGCCGCTCCCGGTTCCACGGCATCACCGGCCGTATCCAGGGCTTGTTGTGCGAGTCCGCGTCGAAGCGGGTCAGCCGTTCCAGCAGGTCCGGGTCCCGGACCAGCCAGGGGTCGATGATCAGCAGGGTCGGGGCGGAGGGCCGGGCCGTGGCCGCGAACTCCCCGCTGTGCTCGAACGGCTCGGTGAACGCGTCGAAGCCCATCGAGTCCGCCAGCCGCTCGGTCGCGCCGGAGATCTCCCCGTCGAACTCGGGAAGGTACGGCTTCCACATCTTCGGCCGGGAGCCGTACCCGCTCGGGTCCGCGTCCCGCGGCAGATTCGAGGTGCTCGGCGCGGCGATCACGATCCTGATACGCGGGTGCGGGGAGGCGTCCCCGTTGCGCAGGAAGGCGCTCTCCAGCGTGATGTAGTCGGGATAGCGCTCGGACGGGGTGGGGGTGTCGTGCTCGGCGACCTCGATGATGCGGCGCGCGAAGAACTGCACGGCGCTCTCGTAGTCCTCGCGGTGTTCCGCCATATGCCGGAGCAGGTAGGCCAGGCCGTGCTGGCGGTAGCTGGGGCCGAGTCTGTGATGCGAGTACTGCAACTCGCGCGCGCAGTCGGGCAGCGTCCGTTCCGCGAACGGCTGCCAGAGCACCGGGATGACCGCCTCGGGGCGTCGGCCGCGCAGGATCCGGTCGGTGTCGAGCCGGTCGGCGAAGGCGCTCCACTCTCGGCCGCAGTGCTTGCTGGAGAAGTAGTCCGGGCTGTAGAGCGCCACGAAGGACCGGCAGCGGGCCAGGTTGTCCGAGATGCGTTCGGACCAGCGGCTGCCGATCGGTATGTCGAAGTCGATCGCGCTGGTGGCGTGGTCGCGGGCGGCGTACTCCCGTACGGCGTCCTTGAGATCGTCGTGGAAGCGTTTGACGAGCCGGTCCCGGCGGAATTCGTCGGCCGCCGTCGCGCCGTGGCTGTGCGCATAGCTCAGGAAAAAGTACGGACTGGCCCCGGTCCCCGGTTCCTGCCCGCTTGACATGGGCTCCCTCCCTGCCACGGCCCGGATTTCCACTCTAAGAGCGCTGTTACCGATAGGCAATCCTCGGCCGCTGGAAAGGCGGGGCGATGGAATGCGCCGGAGCTCCAGAGTGGCTGAAGGGTGTGGAAAGAACGGGAATTGCGAGATCTCCCTGTCAATGCGGGAGGAGTGCGTCTTCGGGTTTATGCGCAGCCGTGTTCACGGATGGTGTCTCCGCGCATGGATGGGGCCTCGATCGAGCTCGGACGAGCGGCGTGCTCAGATTCCGAGTCCCGCGCGGCGACGCGTCTCGAACTCGGCCCGGTGCCCGTCCGCGATGCGTCGCGCGTCGAGTGAGGCGGCGTCCGTGACCGGTTCGGCGAGCCAGGGGTCGAGGGTGTCTCCTATCGCCTCGGCGACCGTGAGCCCGAGCCTGGTGAGCGAGCCCGATTTGAGCAGCCCCTCCACCGCCTCGATCGTGTGCGTCCGCCAGCGCGCGAACTGCGTCTCCGCGGCGTCGCGCTCATCGCCCTTCAACTGCCCGCGGCGCACCCGCCAGAAGTCGACGACGGCGATATGTGCATAAGTACCCTGTAACAGGCCTTCGAGAGGCCGAGGGTCGGGGCGCCAGGGCGCGTAATAGCGTGGTGTGACATCGGTGACGTCATAGAGTTCGGCGATATCGAGCAGTGCGCCGAGTTTTACATGCTGAAATTCGTGGACCAATAACAGTGCGAGCTGTTCGGGATCGTCCGGCAGGGCGATACCGACAGAGCCGAAGGCGTGCCGCGCCGCCGAACTGCTGTTGGTGCCGTCCGTGGGGCGGCGCATCGGCATGACGGTGCTCAGGCCTGCGCGCAGGCCGGGGGCGAAGGCCGGCATGTGCTCGTCGATGAACGAGATCGCGGCGGGCAGGGCACGGACCCAGGCGTCCGCCTGATCGGTACTGAGACGGTCGGCGGGAGACCCGTGGCAGTTCCGGTACGGATCGGTGTCCTCTATGGTGATCCGCAGCCCGGCCGCGTTCACCTGGCGAAGCGGTTGGAGCAGGTCGAGATCCTTGAGCGCGCCGGTCTCGCACCAGACCTGGTCGTACGCGCCGGCGGACAGCGCGCCGAAGCCGGGCAGCGGCGCCACGCCGTCGCGCACCGGCACGGGCACCCGAGTCCCCAAACCGGCGCGCACGGCGGCGCTCGCCGCGAGAGCCTCGAGATGGTGCGTGTCCGCCGCGGAAGCCTGCCCCGTGCCTAGATCCGACAGGAACTGAACGGCCCAGACGCGTGTGTAAGGATGCGAGAGCACGTCGGAAACCGACTCCGGCGACTGCACGGAGAGTGATGCGAGCAGGTCCCAGGCCGCCGCGAAACGCTGGTCCTGCTGGGGTCCCCGCCGTGCGATGAGGGCGAGCAGATCGCGTTGCAGAGCGGCCTGGTTGCGCATCAGAACGCGAATCGCCTCGGCGGAGCCGTACCCGTGCGCGAGGGACGTCAGCTCGTCGGCCTGGAGATCGAGACCCGCGTCGGGAGCGACGATGACATCCTTCGGTTCACGCGGCGCGAACTCGGCTGCTGCGCTGACCACTACGCTGGAACCCCGTCCATGCCGAGCCTCGGCATTGAGGACATGGGTGATCATCGGCTTGAGATCAGCGCAGTACACTGATGGATTGTCGAACCCGTGTCCCGGCCGGTATCGATGCGGATATAGCCCACCCCCGCAGACCCGCACCACCGGACACTCACGGCACACGGCGCTCACGCCCTCGATGCCCTGCTGCCGGACGGCGATCCCCGGGACCGCCGCTGCTTCGTCAAGTTGGTTGCGCCATACGTCCAAACCGGTCGCTGCGGCGCCCTCGTAAGCGGTCTTGAGCGAGTCGACCTGCTCCAAGGTGCCGTCAGTCTCGATCACCAGTAGATCGACCGGATCCAAGCCCAGCGCCTCGGTGGTCACGGGGCGCCCGTGGATCGCGCCGAGCACCGACTCGAAGGTCCGGATCGGCATGGGGCGGCCGTCGGCATCCCAGGCATCGAAGACCGCGTCGAGCCAACTCGCGTACTCGCCGTCGCCGATGGCCGGCTTCTGCGGATCGCGCGGCGAGGTTAGGCCGTACGGCTGATGCTCCCAGGTCGCATGGGGGAGCAGAAGCTCAACGCGCGGCGGCTGCTGCTCAACCAGCCCGCGGTATACGGAGACCGGATCGTTGGCGAGATCGATCGTGCACAGCAGCCCGGCGTACAGATGCCGGTACTCGGGGCGGCGCAACCTGGCGAGAGAGGCGATGACCTGGTCGTAGCTGCTACGACCGTCGCGGTAAAGACGGTGCCGGTCGTTCGCCCCGCGATCCCCGTCGAGGGAGACACCGACCTTGACGTCGTACTCCGCGAAAAGATCCAGAAAAGACTCGCTGAGCAGGACCGCGTTCGTGTGAATGCGCAGATCGAGCGCGGTCACCGGCTCGATCGTCTCGCGCAGGGCGGTCAGGGTCTCCCGCATTCGCCGCGGGCCGAGCAGCAGCGGCTCGCCGCCGTGCAGGACGAGGCTCACCTCGGGCAGGCCGTGCGCCGCCGCGTGTTCGGCGATCCGCCGACCGGCCTGGAGGGCCGTCTTCGCGTCGAGTTCCCGAGGACGGCCACGCCAGGACTGATCGGAATGCTCGTAGATATAGCAGTGATCGCAGGCGAGATCGCAGCGGCTGTGCACCTTGATCACGAACTGCCGGAAAGGTGCGAGTTCGTGGCTCATGGGGGACCGCTGGATCGTCAGGCGGAACTGCTAGATGGAGGAACCGAAACGGGCGACCGTGACCCGGCCGCTGCCGTCCGCGGGGAGAACGTGCCGCAGGCTCTCGGCCGCGACCTCCGCGCCCTCGCTGGCCAGTCGGTCCAGCGGCGTGGAACGTGTGTCAACGACTCCAGCGACCACCATGACCTCGGCGGCTTCCAGGGGGGCGTTCATGTCTCTCCTCGCGCTACAGCTGTCGCCTATTTACAACTTTGCAACACTATATAGACCCATAGGATGCTCTAGCAAATCCAAGAGCTGGTAGACGCTGTATGTAACCGCACATCTACAGTTGTCAGGTGAGACCTATGGTGACTGGGGGGACTTGTCTCATTTTAGCCACCCTAATGGCCTATTAAAATGAACTGCGCGTTAAGTTGTTCGAGTGCGGGCTGAGCGTGTGATGCGGAGATCGAATCCTGAGACGACTCCTGTTGATGGGCCGATCTGCAAAGACCGTTCGGCCGATGCTCCGCTAGGCAGATGTTGGCATGGGCCTGTCGCCTCCGCAGGACTTTCACCAAGCCGCAACCTCGTCTGGTAGCGCGGAATGGAACCGTGCGCCCCCTCTGTGCGCCGGTTCGCGCTCCCGCCCTCGCGGGACGGTATGGTCCGGGCCGTGCCCGCGGCCTTGTTATGATGGATCTTTGCCTGAAGACCCCGCCCGTGACCTGCAGTGGAGTGATCTATGGCGATCAGCGTGTTCGACCTGTTCTCGATCGGCATAGGGCCGTCGAGCAGCCACACGGTCGGGCCGATGCGGGCGGCGCGGATCTTCGCGGGGCGGCTCAAGTCGGAGGGGCTGCTGGCGCAGACTACCCGCGTG
>Ga0302314_10012087_pt1 | contig 14981 bp, 15 predicted proteins | sample III_Palsa_N2_3_FD_200533 | JGI IMG/M metagenome (GOLD analysis project Ga0302314, IMG submission 200533) | Peat permafrost microbial communities from Stordalen Mire near Abisko, Sweden - III_Palsa_N2_3 | ecosystem: Environmental > Terrestrial > Soil > Palsa > Peat permafrost | place: Sweden... | reverse complement strand
GGGACTCTGAAGCGACAATCTTGCGCGCCTGAAGCATATAGGACGCTTCGACGCAAATCCCGACCCTTGCTTATCGCGCCGCACGCCTTTAGCTCCGGCGCACGATTTGGGGACCTCGTGACCGACCAGCCATCGCCATTGGACGCCGTCAGGGCGCGGATCGACGCCGTCGACGGCGAGCTTCTGCGCCTGATCGACGAGCGGGCGGCGCTGGCGGCCCAGGTGGCGGCGGCCAAGCGGGCGGAGGCGAACGGCGCGACGCCGGGGTTCGGCCTGCGCCCCGATCGCGAGGCTCAGGTGATGCGACGCCTGCTCGCCCGTCCGCGATCAGCGGCGACGCCCGCCCTCGTGATCCGTATCTGGCGCGAGCTGATGGCCGAGAGCTTGGCCCTGCAGGGGCCGTTCCGGCTCGTGGCCTGGGGCGGTCGCGATCCGGCGCGCACGGCGGAGCTTGCCCGGCTTCGATTCGGCGCTGCGCCGCCGCTGACGCTGATGGCCAAGCCGGAAGACGTGCTGAAGGCGGCGAAGGAGGGCGGCACGGTGGCGATCCTGCCGCTCGATGCGGGCTCGACCTGGTGGGCGCGGCTCCTGGCCGAACCGGCGCTAAAGGCCTTCGCCGTCGTGCCCTGCCTGCAGGCCTGGGGCGCGCCCGCCGCGCTGGCGGTGGCGGCGGTGCCTGTGGAGCCGTCCGGCGGCGACCTGACGCTCTGGGTGACCGATGCGCCGGGCTCCGCGGCGGCAATAGAGGTGCTGCTCGGCGAATGCGGCTTTGTCGGCGACCTGATGATGGAGGCGAGCGGGCTGAAGCTGTTCGCCCTCGCCGGCTATATCCAGTCGGATGATCCGCGCCTCGCCGCCGCGCCCGGACGCCTCAAGGGCGTCATCGGCGCCGTGCCCCCACCGTTCGATCTGTGAGATCATGACCTCAGTCATCTACCCCAGACTCGCCGTGATCGGCTGCGGCCTGATCGGGTCGTCCGTCATCCGCGCCGCCCGGGCCGCCCGCGTGGTGGAGACTGTGCATGTGGCCGACCTCAGCGCCGACAACCGCGCGGAGATCGAGCGGCTGGGCTACGCCGATGCGGTGTTCGCCGATGCGGCGGAAGCGGTACGGGACGCCGATCTCGTAGTGCTGGCGACCCCGCCGCTCAGCCTCGCCGCCGCTGCTCAGGCCGCCTCCGCAGGGTTGAAGCCGGGCGCCACCATCACCGATGTGGGCTCGGTCAAGGGCGGCGTCGGCGCAGCCCTGTCGTCCGCCGCGCCTGTGGGCATGTTCGTCATCCCCGGCCACCCGCTTGCCGGCACCGAGAACTCCGGCCCCGCCGCCGGTTTCGCCACCCTGTTCCAGAACCGCTGGACCGTGCTTTGTCCGCTGGAGGGGCAGGGCGACGCTTACCAGAGCGCTGTCGAGCGACTCACCGCCTTCTGGACCGCACTCGGCGCCAACGTCGAAGTGATGGACGAGCGTCACCACGACCTCGTGCTGGCCGTCACCAGCCACCTGCCGCACCTGATCGCCTACAACATCGTCGGCACGGCGGCGGACCTCGAGGAGGTGACCCAGAGCGAGGTGATCAAGTTCTCCGCCTCCGGTTTCCGGGACTTCACCCGCATCGCCGCGTCCGACCCGACCATGTGGCGGGACGTGTTCCTGATGAACAAGGACGCCGTGCTGGAAATCCTCGGTCGTTTCACCGAGGACCTGCAAGCCCTCTCCCGCGCCATCCGCTGGGGCGAGGGAGACAAACTCTACGAGCTCTTCAGCCGCACCCGCGACATCCGCCGCAGCGTCATCGCCGCCGGCCAGGAGAGCGCGGAACCCAACTTCGGCCGTGACCGCAAGGATTAGTGGATTCGGCGCAGCGCCGCATAGATGCTGGCCACCGGCAGGACGCCCATCCACAACACCTGCCCGATCATCAGCGACTCGTTAGCGTTGACCTCAACGAAATGGATTCGCTGGACGGTTCCGCCCAATCGGGCGCCGGGACGGATCGGGCGATCGAAAATGATCTGGAACTCGTTGCCCAGCTGTTTGCCCCGCATCCTCGCAGTCTCCAAGGCGTCGTAGCCGACGATCGTTCCCTCGTCGTCCGTGTGGATCGCCCATTGGCGGCCTCGGGTCTCGCCGCCGACGTAGGTGTAGGTCTCATCGAGATGCAGGGCGCGGTGCTCGTCGGACCATTGGCCGTCCATGACGATGGTGAAGCGCCGCAGTATGCGGCCAAACAGGTCGCGCGCCACGCCCCAGCCGACGAGCCGGCCCTGGAAGAAGGTTTCGGGAGTCACGCGCACACGCCCTCAAAATCGCTGAATCTACATAGACTGAGGCGATGGCGATGCAAGCGCGCATCACGGTCGCAAAACAGCCATGCTGTTTGGGGATTGGGTCGCAGATGGAGATCGCGCGATGAAACCTGTCCTGAGAGCGGTCCGGCGGGCGGGCCTCGGGCTCGCGACGATCGCTGCGCTTACGGCGACGCCTCTCAAAGCGATGGCCCAAAGCGCACCCACACCTACGCCTCCGGCGCTTCCCGCAGACGCCCCGCCTATCACCGGCATGGACGGCAGCGCCGTCGTGCAGGAATTGCTCGTCATCGGTCGTCGCCCTGGCCCGGCGCTCTGGCGAGTCACCCGAGGTGATTCGGAGGTGGTGATCGTCGGCGGGCTGTCGCCCCTGCCGCACTCTCTGCAATGGGACACCATACGGGTGGAGCACGCGCTGGAGGATTCCACCGTCCTGTTCCTGTCGCCCAACAAGGCGCACGTGGGGGTGTTCGACGCGGCGTCCATGTTCATGCGGCAGGGCGCCCTGAAGCCCGCCCACGGCGCCGACATGGAGACTACCCTCCCACCGGCGTTGCGGGCGCGCTTCATCCGGGTGCGCGACAGCTTCCACGGCGATCCCAAGCACTACCAGCACTGGAAGCCCGCGCTGGCGGGGCTGTTCCTCGTGGGCGATTTCCACCGCGCCGCCGGCCTCTCGGACGACAAGCCCGGCACCACCATCGCCAAGCTGGCCCGCGCCGCCAACGCCGAGGTCAGGACGGTCGGCGCCGTGAACGTCAAGCCGCTGTTCGACGCGGCGGCCAACATGTCCGACGCCCAGAATCAGGCCTGCCTCAGCGCCGCTCTCGACGATATCGAGCGCGAATCGGCCCGCGCCCGCCCCGCCGCCGCCGCCTGGGCGGTGGGCGATCTTCGGGGCGTACGCGAGAACAGTTCGGCCTCGCTGGTGGACGGGTGCCTGCTGCAGCTTCCCGGTGTCCAGAATATCGTGGAGAGCGGGACGCGGGACGCGGTGCAGACCATTCACGCCGCCCTGAACCGGCCAGGACGCAGCGTTGCGGTGATCGACCTGACTTTCCTGCTGCGCAAGAACGGCGTGCTGGATCGCCTGAAGGTCGAGGGCGACCAGATCACCGTCCCCTTGGACTGACGCCGGCCCACGGCGGGCGTTGAACAGGCGTTAACCCTGATGGCGGACCATTGCGCCGCTTGAAGGGAGTATCCGGTGATGAGCGTGGCGATGCGGGCCCAAGCCCTCGATCCGGTCCTGCCGTCCGCCGTCGATGTCGTCAACGACGTGGCTCGTCTGGGGCGACACATTTTCCCGGAGCCCGTTTCCGCCGCCGCAGCCGCCGGGCTTCTGGCCGAGATTCGCCGGACCCGCCGGTTCGACGGGAGCCTGTTTCTCACCGAGGCCGAGTTCGACGCCGATCCGCAATACACCGGCGTGAACCCGCGCGCGGGGCGCAACCTCCTGGACACCTTCGAAGACCGCCTCGGCTTCGTCGAAGCGGCGCCTCAGATCACCGCCGCGCTCGCAGATCTGCTCGGCGACGCCTACGAGCTTTTGAACCGCAAGATCGTTTGCGGCGTGCCCGCCAGCGCCGTGCCGCTCTGGTTAAAGGCGCGGATCGAGGGGGCGCCGGTGAACAACCTCGGCGCCTTCGTGAAGCCCGAGTATCGCGACATCACCTACTTCTACGGCATCGATTTCCACCAGGACTTGATCGACTTCAAGGATCGCGAGGCGGACTTCGTGACCCTCTACATCTACCTGCACGAGGTCACGGCGCGGGACGCTCCCCTGTTCTTGCTGGACGGCAGCCACAGGCTCGGCGCCGTCACCTTCCCCCACGACCTGACCCGCGACGGGGCGGATCACTGGCGCTACGCTGACGGGCGGGGAGGGGAGGCTAGGGTGGCTCAACGGGTGCTGACCGGCGGCGCGGGGTTCGCCGCCCTCTGGCACGCCTGCACTTTGCACGGCACCCAGCCCGACGCCGCCGACCACGAGCGGATATCGCTGCGATACCTCTTCGCCAAAAAACCTGGCGCGCGCGCCGCCATCGACGATGTGAACGCGGCGCTGGAGGGTCCTGTGAGCCTGGCTTCCACCCGGATCGATCTTGGGGCGGACGGGGCGGCGGTGATCCGGCGCAACGTGGTCAACAGGGCCTAGAGCATGGCACTCGCCATCCTGCAGGCGCGCATGTCCTCCACCCGGCTGCCGGGCAAGGTGCTGCGCCCGATTCTCGGCGAACCCATGCTGGGTCGTCAGATCGAGCGGTTGCGGCGGTCGCGCCACCTGACGCGACTGGTAGTCGCCACCAGCACCGGGACCCAGGACGACGCCATCGCCGCCTATTGCGCCGAGAGCAGAGTAGATTGCTTTCGGGGCGACTTGAACGACGTGCTCTCCCGCTACCTCGGCGCGCTGGACGCGTTCGGTCCGGTGGAGACCTTCCTGCGGCTGACCGCCGACTGCCCGCTCACGGACCCCGTCCTGATCGATGAGGCCATCGCCGCACACCGGCGCACAGGGGCCGACTACACCCACGTACAGCAGCGCTGGACCTATCCCAAGGGGCTGGACGTCGAGGTCTGCCAGACCGAGACCCTGCGCCGCGTGGGGCGGGAGGCGACCGGCTCGGATCGCGAGCACGTCACCGCCTTCATCTACGCGAGGCCGGAGCGGTTTCGCATCACCGCCCTGAACCGCGACCCGCCGCTGCGCTATCGCTGGACGGTGGACACTCTCGAGGATTTCGCCTTCGTGGCTGCGGTCTATGAGGACCTCTATCCCGCCAATCCCGCCTTCACCACCGGGGACGTGCTGGCCTGGCAGCGCCACAATCCGCACCGTGTGCTCATCAACGAAGTGTTCGCCGGGACGGCGGCGTGACGGTCAGCCTGCGGCGGCTGGCGCGGGAGGACGGGCCAAGGGTGCTCGCCTGGCGAAACAGTCCAGAGGTCGCCGCCTTCATGTACACCGACCATCCGATCACCGGGACCGAGCACGCCGCCTGGCTGGAGCGCGCCCTGACCCGGACGGACCGGCGCTATTGGATCATCCAGATGGACGGCGCGCCCGTTGGCCTCGCCAATCTGGCCGACATCGATGTCGCCGCCCGGCGCTGCGCCTGGGCCTACTACCTTGCCGATCCCGCGACACGGGGCCGGGGCGTCGGCGCGGCGGTGGAATACATCGTCCTTCGCCATGTGTTCGAGACGTTGGAACTGAACAAGCTCTGGTGTGAAGTCCTTGTGGAGAACGAGGCGGTGTGGCGGCTGCACGAGAGCTTCGGATTCGTGCGCGAAGCCTGCTTCCGTCAGCATGTGCTCAAGAACGGGCGTTTCCAAGACGTGGTGGGACTGGGGCTTCTGGCCGAAGACTGGGAGTCTCATCGGCTGGCTTACGAGACTCGCCTCGCCTCCAAGGGGTTCGATCTGCACGTCTTGGACCCCGCCGTGTCCATTTCGGACGGCTGATCAGAGCGCGAGGATGGCGTCGGCGATCCGGTTTGCGCCCTGACCGTCGCAAAGGGCGGCGGACCGATCCCGCAACGCAATCCTTACATCCACCTCCGCGAGCGTCTGCAAGGCGGCGGTGAAATCGGCTTCGAAGGTCGCGGCGGTCAGGTCCACCGCCAGCAGCGCCCCATCTGCGGCCATCGCATGGATCATGGGCCTCTGGTTGTCCGCCACGATCACCGCCAGGGTCGGCAGGCCGAGCGTGCAGCGCTCCCAGGTGGAGGCGCCGCCCGCGCCGATCGCCATGTCTGCCGACGCCATGAGGTCAGCGACGTCTCGCGCATCGAAATGCAGGCGCACCCGGTCATCGGCGGCGGCCAAGGCCCGAAGGCGAGGCGCGCTCTGCGCCGAAGACGAGAGGGCCACGTCGATCTGCAGATCGAGCCCTGAAGTCGTCACGAGATCGACCGCCCGCCCGGCGATCGCCTCGACGTCGCTGAGGCCGAAGGACATGAAAATGCGGTTAGGCTTCCTGGTCGCCGACCGCCCCAATGTTGCTCCTCGCAGGGCGCCGAACGCCGGGCGCACCATGGCGAAGGCGGGGCCGATTAGACGTACAGCGGCGTCGGGCAATAGGGCGTTGTAGTCCTGCGCCGCCCGTCCAAAGCCTGGATCGACCAGTAGATCGGCGCAATGGGCGCGATCCGCCAGATCATCGATGACCACCACCCTGCGCGTGTGCTTGGCCAACCTTCGCTCGACATTATCAGCGATAAGATAGTCGTCGATCACGATCGAATCGAAATGTTGATTGTGAACCACAGCGGCGATGGCAGGTTCTGTCTTCTCGCCGACGTAGCAATGAAGGACGAAGCGTCCTGCGCCATAAGCCTTCAACAGTTGTGCGCCGTCATGCCCCACGACGAACTCGCACACGGCGCCCCGCGCGGACAGAGCTTGGGCCAAGGTGAGGCAACGCATGACATGACCGCCGCCTATACCGTCGCCGCTCGCGGGTGCGAACAAAATCTTCTGAGTCGGATTCGGTCTCATCCCAGCATCCATGTTCAACATTAACATTGTTCAAAGTCCGCATCCAAGACGAGAAAACCGACCGTCTTCGCGGATTTCACGGTAACAGACCTGAAATAACCGTCTGATGTACCCATTTCGTCATCTTCTATTTGACAATCGCTCGAAACGCTCCAATTAGCAGTCATCAAGCGCAGAGAATTATTCCAACTCTTGCAAAAATCCGAGGAGGTTCGCTTGGAAGACCAAACCACGATGATCGAGCTCACGTCTGAGATCGTCGCCAACTACATCTCGAACAATCAAGTTTCGATCGAACAACTGCCGGAACTGATCCGCACGGTCTCCGACACGCTGAATCGTCTTGGCCAGCCGGAAGCCGAAGCAGCGCCGGAAGTCAGCAAGCCCACCGCGGCCCACATCCGCAAGTCCATCCGTCCCGATGGTCTGGTGAGCTTCATCGACGGCAAGCCCTACAAGACCCTGAAGCGCCACCTGTCCAAGCACGGCATGACCGTCGCCGACTACAAGGACAAGTTCGGCCTGCCGAAGGACTATCCGACCACCGCGTCCGATTACTCCGCCAAGCGTTCGGAAATGGCCCGCAGCCTTGGCCTCGGTCGCCAGCGTACGGCGGAAGCCGCGCCCAAGGTCGAAGCCAAGCCCAAGGCCAAGCGCGTCCCCAAGAAGGTCGCTTAAGACTACATCGGCCATGCTGCGGAGCCTGATCGAGGGGCTCCGCAGCAGCTGACCGCCGCCGCGTTACTGAGTAGCGGCGTCTATGCTCCAGATTTCAGCGTTTGATCTTTGCTGCTCGAAGCAGGGGTTTCAGCGCGTCTGTGCCAAAGAAGAAGATGGCGCCGTTGCGCCACGAGCTGATCCTCGGCGACTTCACCGCCCCCGCCAGATTCCAGGCCGCGATAGTGCCGCTGAAGAGCCTGATCTTGGCCGCCGGGGCGAACCACACCTCCCCCTGATGTTTGTGGCGGAACATCTTCGCGCCGGTCGCCGCCAGCTTCAGCAGCAGGATGCCTCCGAACACCTCCATCGCCACGCGGAAGGGCTTCAGCTCCGAGAGCTTCAGCATGGAATGGGGCAGGTGGGCGTTGCGGATGGCGGTGCGAAGCTCGCCCAGCTGAGCGCCTTCAGCCTCAACCGAGTTGATCTGGGGCCCATCTAAGCCGTCGCCGTCGTCGAGAAGAGGGGCGTCGAGCGGAGGGGCGTTGGGGAAGGGGACCAGCGCCGTCCCAGCGCCGTTCGCCACGACGTCGCCCTGCCCGACCGCCGCCGCCAGATGCGCGTCGTGCCGCTGCTTTTCGTGGACCAGCAGCTGCTCCACAAGGAGGCCCGCCCCGATGCCGACGAGATTGGGATGGTTGCGACAGACCTCCGCCGCGGTTTCCACCAGGGCTCGCCCCGTATGACGATGCTCGCCCAGGCGATCCTGGAAGGTGCGGTGCGCCAGATCGATGGCCTTCGACATCTCGGTGCCGGCCAAGGCGCCCACGCGCTCGAAAATGCCAGACATGAACAATCCGCCGCGTTACCCGTATCTATCACACTAAAGCATAAGAACTGGCGAGGCAGCGGATTCTCGGCGAGAGAGAACTTCGGGGCGCCAGCATCTTCACAGGACGTCTGCAGAGGCGCGGCTCTTCGAGGCGGAGGTAGATGATGAGCGGACGCATCCTGGTGGTCGAGGACGACGCTGACACCGCCGACTACATCACCAAGGGCCTGCGCGAGGCCGGCTATACGGTGGAGCATGTGCCCGACGGCCGAGACGGCCTCTACCTCGCCTCGTCCTCGACTTTCGACGCGGTGGTGATGGACAGGATGCTGCCGGGCATGGACGGACTTTCGGTAGTGAAGGCCCTGCGCGCCGGCGGCGTCGAGACCCCGATCCTGATCCTGTCGGCGTTGGCCCAGCTTGACGAGCGGGTGATCGGGCTGAAGGCCGGCGGCGACGACTACCTCACCAAGCCGTTCGGTTTCTCGGAACTCCATGCGCGGATCGAGAACCTCGTCCGGCGGCGGGGCGGCAAGTCGGTGGAGACGCTGCTGCGCTGCGGCGCCCTCGCCATGGACCTGCTGTCGCGCAAGGTGACCCGATCGGGCAAGGCGCTGGATCTCCTGCCACGCGAGTTCAAGCTGCTCGAATACTTCCTCCGTAACAAGGATCGGGTCGTGACCCGCACCATGCTGCTGGAACAAGTCTGGGATTATCGGTTCGATCCGCACACCTCGATCATCGACACGCACATCAGCCGCCTGCGCAAGAAACTCGACGAAGGCTTCGACAAGCCTCTGCTGCACACGTTGCGCGGGGTCGGCTACCGGCTGTCCGAGGCGCCGTGACCGCGTCCGCTCCGGTAAACGAGGTTCGGCCGAAGGCTCAGCGGTGGGGCGGCCTGGTCCCGTCCTCCTTCCTGATCTTTGCGGCGCTGCTCGTGCTGGGCGCCAGCGCGGTCGCCCTGGTGGTGGTCTACCGCACCGGTGAGCGGATCATCATGGAGCGGGAACGCGCCGAGGCGCTGGCGGAGCGGGACCTTCTGGAAGAGGTGTTCCAGGAGCAGGGGATGAAGGCGCTGATCTCCGGCGTCGCCCGCCGCTCCCGCTACGCCACCGAGGGGGAGCGCTACGGCCTCTTCAACGCGAGGGGCGCGCCGCTGGCCGGCGACATGCGCCAGTTCCTGCCCGCGTTTCGCGATGCGAACTGGCGGCGCACCCGCTATCCCGCGCCGAGCCCGTCCGTGCTGCATGTGAACACCACGGTGCTTGCCGACGGCTCGCGGCTCGTTGTGGGGCGGGACCTGTCGAACCTGCGCCAGTTCGAGCAATCAATCCTCTATGGCTTCGGAGCCGCCCTTACCATCGTCCTCCTCACCAGCCTCCTGGCCGGCCTGATCCTGAACGCCCTGATCCTGCAGCGAGTAGAGTCCATCGCCGAGACCGCCGAGCGGATCGCGGCGGGCGACCTGTCGGCCCGCACCCGCATCTCCAGCCGCCGCGATCCCTTTGGTCGGGTCGGGGCCTCGTTGAACGCCATGCTGGAGCGGATCGAGTCGCTGATGATCGGCATGCGGACCGTCACCGACAGCCTCGCCCACGACCTCCGCTCGCCCCTGACCCGGATGAAGGGGGCGCTCGCCCGCGCCCTCCAGCCCCACGCAAGCGAAGAGGAGCGGCTGGACGCCATCGAGGCCGCCCACAGCGAGATCGACCGCACCCTGGCCACCCTCACCGCCATGCTGGACATCGCCCGCGCCGAAAGCGGCCTGTCGCGCGAGATGATGCAGCCGGTGGATGTGAACGCTCTGGTGGAGGAACTGGCGGACTTCTTCACGCCGACGCTCGAGGACGCCGGCCAGACGCTGTTGGTTCAAACGCCCCCGATGCCGATCATCTTCAACGGCCATGAGGGGCTGCTGCGTCAGGCTCTGGGGAACCTGCTCCACAACGCCTCCCTCTATGCGGGGCCAGATACGGCCGTGACCGTCTCGGTGGAGGATGACGAGGCCTTCGTCCACATCACTGTGGCCGATACCGGCGGCGGCGTGCCAGAGGATCAGCGGGGCAGGGTGCAGGAACGGTTCGTGCGGCTGGATCCCGCCCGCGGCGCCGGTGGATCGGGCCTCGGCCTCGCCATCGCCGCCGCCTGCGCCAAGCTTCATGGCGGGACCCTGCGCTTGGATGACAACGGGCCAGGATTGAAGGCGACGCTGGAGCTGAGCCGCGTCTGACCGACTTTTAGGCGCCGGGGCCGAATGTGCCACTTCTATCCGTATAACCCGTAAGCATCGGTCGACTTTATGGCCAAGCTTAGACATCTGTTGCGACGGCATCATTTTTCACGCTAAAAGGCGCGGCGTTTCAGCGCAGGTCCGGGTGAATATGATTAGACGTGAGTCGGTCGGCGAAGCGGCGCCTGATTTGCTTGAGAGGCGGTTCGGCGGGGGCGTCATGTCCGCAGGCCAGACGGCTCAAGAGTTTTGGTGCCCATCGATGTCTAAGATTGGAAGCGTAGCCGACGTGTTCAGAGGCTCCCGAGCCGCCGAGCCCGTCTGCGGCAAGCTCCGCACCGTGTTCGGCGGGGTGTCCGAGGAGCCCATGCCGGACGACCTGACGGATCTGGCCAATTTACTCGAGGCCGCGTTGGAGCGGGGCGACCTGTTCTCTTGCAAGCCGAAGCGTCCCTCGCGCTGAGCAGATGCGCCAGTAGTGCGCCCAGACTAAGTTTTACCTCTACGTATTGGAACCTATGGCGCCGCCCCTACATTGAAGGTTCGCGTCGGGGCGGGCCGGCGAGGACTAGCGCCGGAGCTTCCTGTTGCCACCCATGTCCTTGCGAAGCGCCGAAGTCGCTTCGGCTCCCGACTGTCTGCTCAGGCAGTATCGCGCCGTCCGGGCGCAGAGCCTTAAACTTGCCGCTCCCCTGTCCGACGAGGACATGGTGGTGCAGTCCATGCCCGACGCCAGCCCCACCAAATGGCATCTCGCCCACACCACCTGGTTCTTCGAGACCTTCATCCTGTCGACCACGCCCGGCTACCGGGTGTTCGACGAGGCCTTCAGTTTTCTGTTCAATTCCTACTACGAGAGCCTCGGTCCCCGTCAACCGCGCCCGCAAAGGGGTCTGATCACCCGTCCGCCGGTGAAGGCGGTCTTGACCTATCGCCGCCATGTGGACGCCGCCATGGAGGCGCTGCTTTCGGGGCCTGCGCTCTCGCCGGAGCTTCAGAGCCTGCTCGTGCTCGGCTTCTCCCACGAGCAGCAGCACCAAGAGCTGCTCCTGACCGACATCCTGCACCTCATGGCGCAAAGCCCGCTTCGCCCGGCGTACGACGCGGCGCTGCCCGCCCCGGCGACGTCTTCCGAGATTCAGCCGATGGACTTTATCCCCTTCGACGGCGGCGTCGTGCAGATCGGTCGTCCGGCCAGCGAGGACCCGCACGACTTTGCCTTCGACAATGAATCGCCGCGCCACGAGGTGTATCTGCGGCCCTACCGGCTCGCCGATCGACTGGTGACCAACGGCGAGTGGCTGGCCTTCATGGCCGACGGCGGGTACGCCAAGCCCGAATTCTGGCTCTCCGAGGGCTGGGCGCAGGTGCGAGCCGAAGGCTGGATGGCGCCCTTCTACTGGCGGGACGGCCCGGACGGGACATGGGACAGCCTCACCTTGGCGGGGCCTCAGCCGATCCAGCGGGACGCGCCGGTGGTCCACATCAGCTATTACGAGGCGGACGCCTACGCCCACTGGCGCGGCTTGCGGCTGCCCACCGAAGCGGAGTGGGAGCATGCGGCCGAAACGCTGGCCATCGAAGGCAACTTCTCAGACCACGGGGTGCTTCGCCCGGCGCCCGCCGGCGCCGCCACGGGCGAACTCCGCCAGGTCTTCGGCGACTGCTGGGAATGGACCGCCAGCAGCTATTTGCCCTATCCCGGCTTCAAGGCCGAGGCCGGGGCGGTCGGCGAATACAACGGCAAGTTCATGGTCAACCAGATGGTTCTGCGCGGTGGCTCGTGCGCGACGCCACAGGATCATATCCGCGCCACCTACCGCAACTTCTTCCACCCGCACCAGCGTTGGCAATTCTCGGGCCTGCGCCTGGCCGAGGATGCGCCGGCCAAGCGCGCCACCGGCCCGATTGTGGACTCCAGTTTCCGCCGGGACGTGGTGGACGGGCTGTCGCAGCCTCAGAAGGCCATCCCCAGCAAGTATTTCTACGACGAGGCCGGCTCGGCCCTGTTCGAACAGATCTGCGATCTGGATGAATACTACCCCACCCGCACCGAAGCCGCTCTGCTCGGTGAGATATCTCCGGCCCTGGCGCAGGCCATGCCGGACGGCGCGGTGCTGGTGGAGTTCGGCAGCGGATCGAGCACCAAGACCCGGCTGCTCCTCAGCGCTGCGCCGAGGCTGAAGGCCTACGCCCCGATCGACATCAGTCCGGACGCCGTGAATCCCGCCGGGGAGGCGCTGGCGCGGGATTATCCGAATCTGCTGGTCGAGCCCATCGTCGGCGATTTCACGCGACCAATGACGCTGCCGGCGTCGCTGGAAGGCATGCCGCGCGTTGGCTTCTTCCCGGGCTCCACCATTGGTAATTTTGCGTCCAAGGATGCGGAAGCCTTCCTGAAAACGGCCAAAGCCTTCCTGGGTGAAGGATCGAGCTTCATCGTCGGCGTCGATCTTGCCAAGGATGTGGCCACGCTGGTTGCTGCCTACGACGATGCGCTGGGCGTGACGGCGGCGTTCAACCTGAACCTCCTCACCCGGATCAACCGCGAACTCGGCGGCGATTTCGACCTCGACAGCTTCACCCATCGCGCGATCTGGAACGGGGCGGACAGCCGGATGGAGATGCACCTTGTCTCCAAGCGCGCGCAGACGGTGATGGTGGCGGGTCGGGCGTTCCGGTTCGCCGCCGGTGAGACCATCCACACGGAGAACTCCCACAAGTACCAGCCCGACGTCTTCTCCAGCATCGCGGAAACGGCAGGCTGGACAGTGGCGCAGGTGTGGACGGCTGAGCCGGGTTTTGGGGTGTTCCTGCTTAAAGCCTGATCGGGGGCGGTGTGATATCGCGCCCGCCGAATACCTGTCCGCCCGCATGGATGCCCGCCGGCACGGGACAGGCCAGACAAAACCCGCACGTCACCGCGCGGGCTGAGCCTTTCGACCGATGAGAGTCTGCTTAGTTTTCCTCGGGTTTGCGGCGGGCGCCCTGGGAAGCCTCTCCGCCCTTGCGGCCTGCCGCTGCGGCGAGTTCGCGGTTCTGGGAGAAGCTGCGCTTTTCGTTGGGAACGCTTTCGCCGCCCTTGCGGGCGATCTCGCGCTGTTTGGTCCGGTCCATGGACGCAAAACCGCGATTGGACTTTCCACTGGTGCTGCTGGTGTGAGCCTCGGCCATGCTTTTTACCCTTCAATCTTGACGGCGCGGGAGCATCGCCGCCGTTGAGCTTAAAACTGGTCGGAGTCGCAGCGGTTCCGATGACCGTTGCTTTTTCCTTGGAAAAGGAAGGGTTTGGCTGAGCGCCTATGCGGACCATAAAGGAATCGGGTGAAGGTGAACCGGACAAGATCGGAGCCGATCCATGGCTGACAGCTCACACCTTCGGACCTTTTTCAGCAACCGCTGGCGGACGCTTCTGGCGGCCCTGCTCGGCCTCGCCTGCGGTTGGTACGCCCGCTCTCACGGCGTCCTCAGCGGCGCGTCCGTCCTGATCGGCTGGAACGTCGCCGCTCTGTGCTTTCTGCTCCCGACCGGCTGGATCCTGATCACCAGCAATGCGGAGACGGTGCGTCGGCATGCCAAGGCCGAGGACGAGAACAAGGCCGTCATCATGGCGATGGTCCTGACCGCGGTCGGCGCCAGTCTCGCGGCCATCGTGGTGGCGTTGAAGGAGTCCAAACTCGGCGGCGGCCACGGCGGCGGACAGGCGGGCGAGCCGCCCTGGGTGGTCGGGCTCTCGGTGCTGACCTTGGTGCTGAGCTGGCTGGTGGTGCAGTCCCTCTATGCGCTCCACTACACCCACCGCTACTTCGGCGACCGCGACGACGACGGCAAGCCGGACGGCGGCATCGACTTCCCGGGCGCCAAGCCGAGCACCTACCGGGATTTCATCTATGTCAGCGTCTGCATCGGCGCGACATGCCAGGTGTCGGACTTCGACATCACGTCGGCGAAGTTCAGGAATCTGGTTACCACCCACGCCCTGATAAGCTTCGTGTTCAACACCATGGTATTGGCGCTCGGCATCAACATCATTGGCAATCTGATGGGCCAGTAAGCCTGTGGCGCGCGCGCGATCGTCTGGTCATCTCGCACCTGCGGCGGTTTGCGCAGGGCGTCGGGGACGGGCTTGTTCTATGATCCCCATCATTGACGCTGGGTAAGGACCCTGTGTTTGACGCGAAGGGGCGCCGGGGCGGAACCGTGGGCAGACTTGACCGTTTCTCAGCCGCCGTGCGCGGGCGTCGTTCGCCTCCGACGGCCGATGCTGGACGTGACGAGCACGTCAACCCCGGAGGCTCGATGCCCAAGCAGATCGTGCGCCACGCCCCGTATCTGCGGCGCTACGCCCGAGCCCTGACGGGCTCGCAGCGCGATGGAGACCTGCTGGTCCGCACCGCCATGGAGCGGATGCTGGACGGCTCGGTTCGGCTCGATGAGCAACTTCCC
>Ga0302314_10012085_pt1 | contig 14981 bp, 13 predicted proteins | sample III_Palsa_N2_3_FD_200533 | JGI IMG/M metagenome (GOLD analysis project Ga0302314, IMG submission 200533) | Peat permafrost microbial communities from Stordalen Mire near Abisko, Sweden - III_Palsa_N2_3 | ecosystem: Environmental > Terrestrial > Soil > Palsa > Peat permafrost | place: Sweden... | reverse complement strand
ACCGCCCGATCATGTTTCCATCATTCCCGCAGGTGCCTCGGCCAAGGTCTGGTGGGATCGCCCGGTGGATTTCGCCTGCCTGTATTTCACGCCGGCCGCGTTGACCGATGCGCTCGGCCAAGAGCACAGCGGGTTACGAAGCGAAATCGCGCCAGCCATCGGACACGCATCGCCAACGCTCAGCTTTCTGATGCGAGCGATGCATGCCGACATGCTGGCCGGTAGCCCCTATGGACCTCTGGTGGGTGAATCCATTTTCGTCAGCTTTGCCGCCGCCGTCGGTGGGGCTGCCGAAGGATTCTCCCGAAAATCGGGGTGTACCCCAATAGATTGGCGTATTCGCCGCGCGATGGATTACGTCCACTCTAACTTTCACGAACCCATGGATCTGGCGTCCATTGCCCGCGCTTCCGCCACCAGCGCGTTCCATCTTTGCCGCTTGTTTCGCGCTGCGATGGGGTGCTCGCTCTGGCAGTACGTGACGCGAGTGCGCGTTCATGCCGCCAGAGCGCTGATGGAACAAGAGCCGGCCAGAACACTCACGCAAATCGCCATGGAGTCGGGTTTTGACAGCTACTCCGGCTTTATCGCGGCATTCAAGGCGTCGTGCGGCATCGCACCGAGCCGTTATCGGCAGCAGGGGCCGTTCAAGCAAACGGCGTGGCGCTAAACAGATAAACCCTCAGTGCCAAGGTCGGAACGCGAGATCAATGTTTTTTTGAACCCACACGTCAAAGCCGATCAATCGTGATCCAGCAACACGTACTTGCGGCAATGCTCGAGATAGCCGCGCTCGTGCTCGGCGACCAGATCGACCACGCTGGACCATAGCCACGAAGGTGCATCGAGGGTCTTGGAGCGGTTGCGCTGCAGCTCTTTGCGCCAGGCGCGGCGGGTTTTCGCGTCCATCTGCCGGCAGTGTGCGTGACCGACGACGCTGGCCAGGAAGCGTGCCGCCTTGATGGCTTCCTCCTCGTCGAGATGCTCGATCTCAAGCTTCAAATCCTGCGGCAGCAGCTCGCGGATGATCACCGGCGTATCCAGCAGCGTGGTGCTGCGCATGCGATCGCCCAGCGCCGGTGAAAGATGCCGCGCACCTTCGACGACACGACGCGCCTGATCGCGCGGCATTACGACACCGCTCGCATGCGGCGCCGCGGCCTTGTTGGCTTGTTTAATGTCGATCAGGCAGAGGTCGTCGCCGTTGACATCGCCGCCGTCGACATCCAGCAAAACCGCGTAACGCAGCTTGCCCAGCGAGCTGCAGCCTTTGCGCCAGTAGGCCGCGTCGAGCACCTTGACGCGCGAGCCGTCGGCGCGATGGTTGATCTGCGTCACCAGCTCATCCAGCGCTGGCGTGCTGAACAGCTCTTCGATCGCCTTGCGCTCGTCTTTCGCCAGCGGCCAGAAGCGCTTGCCCAGCGGAATGATCGGCTTGGGATCATCGATGCGTTCGCGCGCCAGCTGCTTCCAGGTGCGCTTCATCGCTTTTTTCATCACCAGCTTCACCGCCTGCGGCTTTTCCGGATGCGGCTCGTCGTTCTCGGGGAAGGCCGACTCGTAACCTTCCATCAAGGTCTCGATCATGCGCACCGTGGTGATGCCCGGCAGGTCCGAGCCGCGTGCTGCGGTGGCCAGCGACAGGCCGAGCCGAATCAGATCGTGCGCGGGATTGCCGATCACCGTCTGATCGAGGTCGCGGATCTGCACCTGCACACGGCCTTCGGTATCGGCCAGCGGGCCGAGATTGCCGAGATGGCAGTCGCCGCAGATCCAGACCGCGGGCCCCTGCGGAATCGACCAGCTGTGGTTCGCCTCCAGCCACTGATAAAACCGCACGGTGGCGCCGCGGACGTACGCGTGTGCCGACGCCGCCATCTTGGCATTCTGCAGCGCGCGCAATACCGCTGCGCGATCTTCGACCCGTACTACACCCTTGCTGGCTTTCATCGATGCTTCCGAAGAGTCGACCGAGTGGTCGATGGAGTAAACGTTAGGGCTGGTTGGCGAACGATTCGCGCAGCCAGTCGTGCATCAGGCGGTAGCTGCGCTGCGCGACTTTTTCGTCGTAGCGGCAGCCGGCGGAATTCTCGCCTTTCTCGGTGAAGCAATGCACGGCGTGACCGATCACCACGAACTGCCAGTCGGCCGGGCTGCCGCGCATCTCGTCCATAAACTTGTCGGCGTCGGGCATCGTGCTCTTGTCGTCCGCGCCGTTCATCGCCAGTACGCGCGCCTTGATGTTTTTGCCCAGTGCGGGGTTGTCGGTGGTCAGCCCGCCATGGAACGACACGACTGCTTTGACGTCGGCGCCGCTGCGCGCCAGATCGAGCACGGCCGAACCGCCGAAGCAGAAACCGATGGCGGCGAGATTAGTCAGATCGATCGGCGCACTGCCCGCCTGCGCCTTCAGCTGCGCCAGCGCTTCGTTGATGCGCTTGCGCATGAGTTCGCGGTTGCCGTACAGCGGCTTGACCGCGGCCATCGCCTGATCGGCATTGCCCTGCGTGGGACGCACATTCGCGCCATACATATCGGTGAGCAGGATCACGTAATCCTTGCCGGCAATCATCTCGGCCTTTTGCACGGCCATGTCGTTGATGCCGTACCAGTTCGGCACCATCACCAGGCCAGGACGCTTGGCTTTGACCGCATCGTCGTACACCAGCACGCTGTGGAAGCGGGTGCCGTCCTGGGTCCACTCGACCGGCTTATTGACCATCTTGGCCTGAGTCGCCATGGCGACGGTGCAAAGGACGAGCGCGCAGCAAAGTCGGACGAGTCGCATGACGAAATCCTCGGTGCGTTAATGAAGTTGTGTTGCTTGTAGAGCGGCCGCCGGCGTCCCCTTGCGCGGATCAGATCCCCGCCGCGTGATCGGCTATCCGGCGTTTGATCGGTGAAAGACGATTCAGCAGCCTCACCCCAATTCCTCGCGCCGCGACCAGCGGCATCGACTGCCAGGCATAGATACGTGCCAGCGCGTCAAGGCCGAGTGCATCGAGCGTATCGGCGCTGCGCCGACGTCGCGCATATTGCCGCAGTACGTGTTCCGCGCCGATATCCCGGCCGGCTTTGCGGGCGGCGACAAGCGTGTCACGCAACTCGGCGACGTCGCGCAGGCCCAGATTCACGCCCTGGCCCGCCAGCGGGTGCACCGCATGCGCGGCATCGCCCAGCAGCACGAAGCGTTCGGCCTGATAGCTGTGAGCCAGCTGGAGCTTCAGCGGGAAAGCGGCGCGGGCGGAGGTTGCCGTGATCCGGCCCAGCCGGAAATCGCTGGCGATGCCCAGTTCGCCGAGAAACGCGTCGTCATCCAGCGCCAGCACGCGTCGTGCTTGGTCCTCCGGCAGCGACCACACCAGCGAACTGCGGCCGTCGGCGAGCGGCAGCAGGGCCAGCGGACCGGTCGACAGAAAGCGCTGCCAGGCCGTGTTTTTATGCGACCGCTCGGTCTGCAGGTGCGCGACAACGGCACTTTGTCCGTAGTCACGGCCGCGCGTACCGATGCCCGCCAGCTGGCGCAGCGGTGAGGCCGCGCCGTCAGCGGCAACCAGCAGACCCGCGCTGAGCGATTCGCCGTCGGCAAGCTCGAGCTGGATACGATCCCCGCGCGCCTCGAAGGCCTGCACTTGGGCGGGGCAGAGCCGGCGGACGCCAGCGGATTCCAAGGCCTGCCACAGCGACCACTGCACCAGAGCGTTTTCGACGATGTAACCGAGCTGCTGGCGACCTTCGCTGGCCGCGTCGAAGGAAATCGACGCCCCGCTCTCGGCGTCCCATACGTGCATATGCGCATACGCACAGGCACGCGCTTTTCGGATGGACGTCCAGACGTCCAGATTGTCGAGCAGCTTAATCGATGACGCGGCGAGCCCGACCACGCGCAGATCGACCTCGTTCCGTACCTGCCAGGGCTGCGGCGCGCGCGCCTCCAACAGCGCCGTCGCGAACCCGGCACGAGCCAGGGCCAGCGCAGCGGCCGCACCGACCATGCCGCCGCCGACCACGGCCACATCGAGTGTCGGTGGTCGGCGGCGGGTCGAAAGATCCTGCACGGATGCGTTCATGGAAGCTGCTCCAGCACCGCGAGCGGCGGCTCGCCGCGAAAGCCCATGCCGCGCCTGGCCATCGCATCGCGCAGCGGCGGCAGGCGGTCGAACGCCAGCAGAGCCAGCGAGCGCAGCGGTGCGATCAGCGGCTGCGGCAGACAGGCCAGGCGCACCAGGCTGTGACTCATCGCAATCGTGCCGTCGCGATCCGGCGCGCGGCGCGCCGCATAGCTAGCGAGCAAATCCGCCGAACCCGGATCGTTTGATAGGGCAACCAACTCGGCCAGCGTCAGCGCATCGCGCAGGCCGAGGTTGAAGCCCTGTGCGCCGATCGGATGCACGGTCTGCGCGGCATTGCCCACCAGCGCGGCGCGCGGTGCCGTCAGCGATTGCGCGGTCAGCGCGCGGATCGCATAGGGGTGGCGCTTGCCCGGTCGGCTGAGTCGCCCCAGCCGCCAGCCGAAGCGCTGCTGCGCGAAGGCGGCAAAGCCGGCGTCATCCAGCGCCGCCAGGGCATCGGCCTCTTCTGCCGGTACGGTCACTACCAGTCCGCAACGGCGCTCGGCCAGCGGCAGCAGAGCCACCGGACCGCTGTCGGCAAAACGTTCGTACGCGCGGTTGCGGTGCTCGCGCTCGGATGTGATGGTGCAGACAAACAATGTCTGCTCGTAATCGTGCCGCTCGGCGTCGATGCCCAGTCGGGTGCGTACAAAGGATTCCGTGCCGTCGGCACCGACCAGCAGCGATGTCTCGATGACCTGCACGCCCTCGGCCGTTTTGATCTCGGCACGCCAGCCATCGGCTACCGGCTCCAGCGCCACGAGGCTGGCCGGCGCCAGTCGCGTGAGCCGTGTGCACTCGTCCAGCCGGCGCAGCAGCGCGGCGCCGAGTTCGCGCGCGGGCAAGGTCCAGCCCAGGGCATCGACGCCCTGGCGGTCCGCATCGATGCGCGCGCTGCCGAATTCGCCGGACCGGCTGACGTGGATGTGCTCGATCGGGTTGGCCTGGGCCGCGGCGTGTCGCCACACCCCGATGGCGTCGAGCCCGTTGACGGTGGCGCGGGCCAGCGCGAGATTGCGCTCGTCGTAGCTGGGCTGCGCATCAATGCGCGGCGCCGCGGCCTCGACCAGGGTGGCGGCCACGCCTGCCGCATCCAGCGCAATGGCCAGACTGGCGCCGACCAGCCCACCGCCGACGATCAGCACGCTGTTTCGGCTGCAAGGAAAAGACGGGGTGACATTCATCGGGCGATGATACCCGTTCGACCGGACCGGATTGCGGCCGGTGGGCTAGACTACCGGTCTGACCTGACCCGCATAAAACGATCTTACGGAGCAACGCATGGCCAAGACGCACACCCAACGCCTGGGCATTTTGTTGGCCCTTGCCCTGGTGATGGCGGCCACCCGCATTCATCATTCGTTCCTGCATCACTTTGACGCACTGCCGGACGCCTCCTGGGGCGTGTTTTTCCTGGCCGGCTTCTGGTTACGCGGATCGGCGCGGTGGGCGTTCCCGCTGTTGATGCTCGAGGCGGTGCTGGTCGACTACGCCGTCATTACGAATCAGGGCATGGATTTCTGGAGCCACTACTGCGTGTCGGTGGCGTACTGGTTCCTGATCCCGTCGTATTTCAGCCTCTGGCTGGGCGGCAGCCTGTTGGCCCGGTATCAGCGTGGCCTGAGCCTCTCCACCCTGGGCATGGCCGCGGCGGCGCTGCTGGTCAGCGTGTCGGTGTGCTACGTGATTTCCAACGGCAGCTTTTTCTGGCTCAGCGCCAGCGTGCCGGCCGCCACGCGCAGCTTCGGCGGTTGGCTGGAGAATCTCGGCGACTGGTATCTGCCGTTCCTGGAAACCACCGCCGTATGGGTGGGCCTGGGTGCCGTGATGCACGTACTGGCGGTTCAGCTGTCGCGCACGCGCCAGCGCGGCGCGCAGCTGCACTGACGTGGGCAACCGCCTCTCGAAGATCTACACCCGCACGGGCGACGACGGCACGACCGGCCTGGGCGACGGCTCGCGCGTAGCGAAGGATTCGCTGCGCGTCACCGCCTATGGCACGGTCGACGAACTCAACAGCACGATCGGCATGGTGCTGGCAAGCGAAGGCATCGACGACGTGGTGCGCGAGACGCTGACCCAGGCGCAGCATGAGCTGTTCGATCTGGGCGGCGAGCTGTGCATTCCCGGGATGGCGATGATCCATGATGCCGATATCGACCGGCTGGAAGCGGTCCTTGACGGTTTTAACGAGCCCCTGCCCGCGCTGAAGGATTTCATCCTGCCCGGCGGCGGCATGGCGGCAGCGACCTGTCACCTGGCGCGCACCGTGTGCCGGCGTGCCGAGCGCGATGTGGTGGCGCTGTCGCACGTCGAAGAGGTTCGTCCACAGGCGTCACGTTACCTCAACCGCTTATCCGATCTGCTGTTTGTGCTCTGCCGCGTACTGGCTCGTGCCAGCGGTCACGGCGAGGTGCTGTGGCAACACGAGCGCCGCCGCAAACCCGCCGCCACGAATTAATCCGACCACGACACCTCCGGGGGCTACGCCGTGCTCCAGCTCTACACCCACGCCGACTGCCTGCTGCACGATCCGGGTGCCGGTCACGCCGAGCGTCCGGCGCGACTGTCGGCCGTGCTGCATGCGCTGGATCTGGACCGTTACGCCGCCGTCGACCGCATCGAAGCCCCGCTGGCCACCCGCGAACAGTTGCTGCGGGCGCACAGCGCCGGGTACGTGGATGGCATCTTCGCCAGCGCGCCGCGGGAGGGCGCGCACCGGCTAGACGAAGACACGGTGATGTCACCCGGTTCGCTCGACGCCGCCCTGCGCGCTGCCGGTGCCGTAGTGGCCGCCGTCGACGCGGTGATGAACGCGCACCACGGGCAGCGCGCCTTCTGCGCCGTGCGCCCGCCGGGCCACCACGCTACACGCGATCAGGCGATGGGCTTCTGCGTGTTCAACAGCGTCGCAGTCGCTGCCACGCATGCGCTGTCGACATACGGCCTGAAGCGCGTGGCGATCGCTGATTTCGACGTGCACCACGGCAATGGCACCCAGGCCATTTTCGAAGCGGACAAGCGCGTGCTGTTCGTTTCGAGCCACCAGTCGCCGCTGTATCCGGGCACCGGCTTGGAGAGCGAGCAGGGCGTGGGCAATATCGTCAACGGCACGCTGTCCGCAGGGGACGGCTCGCGCGAGTTCCGCGAGCTGTGGAACGACCTGCTGCTGCCGCGGCTGAACGCATTCAAACCGCAGCTGGTGCTGGTATCGGCCGGCTTCGACGCGCACAGCAGCGACCCGCTGGCCGATATCCGGCTCGGCCAGGACGATTATGTGTGGATTACCGAACAGCTGGTAGCCGTTGCCCGCCGGCACGCCGATGGCCGGCTCGTGTCAACGTTAGAAGGTGGCTACGACCTCGCCGCGCTGGCGGCCAGCGCCTCGGCGCATGTGACGGCATTGATGGAATAGTCGGAAACGCACGTTTTGCCAGCGCCGGATCGCCGCACGGAAGACGGGCTGGCAGCGCAGAAAATCACCGCCCCGGGCGATACTCGAGAACGCGTCGTCCTCACCAAGCTGAATCTGACCGAGGTCGGTCAACGTATGCCTGCCGTACACGCGGTCTTTCTGTTAGCTTAACGAGCCTTCGAAGCCGACAGACTTAGCCCGTGACGCATAAGCTCCCACCGCGCCGCCTCCTGGCCGTCGCCGCCGCACTCGCCCTGATCGGTAACCACGCCGAGGCCAAGGGTCAGGCTCGTCCTCAGTCGTCGCTGGATGGCTCGGAGACAGTGTGCCCGCTGGGCACCTTCCACTGTGCGCCGCGGCCTTACAACTATTCGATCTGCCGACCAAATTCGCTGCTGGATTTCTACGATCCTTCGCTGGGCAAGGATCCGTCGGTACGCAACATCAGCAAAACCTACGTGAAGTCGGACCACGTCGACAGCTCGAACCAGACCGTCTATCACCTGGAAGGCAACGTGATGCTGCAGCGTGCCGACCAGAAGCTGCAGGCGGACACGATCGACTACAGCGACGACACCACCGACTACGATGCGCGCGGCAACGTGCGCTATCAGGAAGCCAGCCAGCTGATCGCCGGCAGCCACATGCGCGGCAATAGTAACGACAGCCGCGGCATCGCCGACAACGTGCATTACCAGATGCTCGACGAACGCGGCAACGGTGTGGCCAAGCAGGGCCAGATGTTCGACGACATGCACACGCGCTACTCGATGGCGACATACTCGACCTGCGACGTCGGGCACCACATCTGGGAGTTTCGCGGCAAGTCGATCACGATGGACAAGGTCACCGGAGTCGGCACCGCGCGTAATGCAACCATGCGCGTAGGCAATTTCCCCTTTATCTATCTGCCGTACTTCACATTCCCAATCGATCATCGGCGCAAGAGCGGCTTTCTCGACCCGAAACTGGGAAATACCAGCCGCTCGGGCTTTGAGATCAGCACGCCGTACTATTTCAACCTTGCCCCGAACTATGACGCCACGCTGGATCCTCGCTATTACGGCTCGCGCGGTCCGATGCTCGCCGGCGAGTTTCGCTACCTTCTGCCTGGCAGCCATGCGAGCAACGGCCAACTCAACGTCGAGTACGTACCCAACGACAGCGGCACCAGCGACGGCACGACCAATACCACCGGTCAGTCGCGTTATCTGATCGACTACAGCAACAGCACGCATTTGTGGGGCAATTGGGCCTTCCTGGGTTCTTACAATCACGCATCCGATAGCGCCTACCTGTATGACTTCGGCAACGCCTTGTCGAGCACGGTCATCTATACGTTGGCGTCGAACGCAGCCGTCATCGGCGGGGGTACCTGGTGGAACGCGTCGTTCGGCGGATTGATTTACCAAAACACCAATCCGTTTGCCACCGACGCAGTCAATCCGTACGACAAGCTGCCGTACGCCACACTCAACCTGAATGTACCGATCTCCCGCTGGCTGGAATTCGGCGCGAACAACGAGTTCGACGATTTCCACAAGGCAAACTATGTTGAAGGCGAGCGTCTCGATTTATACCCCTATATCCAGGCCGACTTCGGTGACTCGGCCTGGTTCGTGAGACCCAAAGTGGCCTATCGTTACACCGGTTACGACCTCAGCGGCGATTACCAGAATTACGGTTATACGGGCCTGCTAAGCCCCGGCACGCCATCACCGTTCACGGACAAATCGCCGAGCCGCTCGCTACCGATTGTCAGCCTAGACAGTGGTCTGGTCTTCGATCGCAGCGTGTCGTTCTTCGGCGACAGTTATACGCAGACGCTGGAGCCGCGCGCTTACTACCTGTACGTGCCGTACCGCAATCAGGACAACCTGCCGCTGTTCGACACGTCGTTGACGTCTTTCGACTATTACCAGCTCTTCACGCCCAACCAGTTCGCCGGCGACGACCGCCAGATGAATGCAAACGACCTCACCGGCGCGCTGACTACCCGTTTGCTTGACGAAAACGGCGCGGAAAAGCTGTCTGCCAGCTTTGGTCAAATTCGTTACTTCACCCCGCAACGTGTGCAGATTCCGAACGGACCCCTTACCGTTCCGGCAGCCACCAATTTCAACGGTTCCGATTACGTTGCGCAGTTCGACATGCAACTAAGCGACCGCTGGCGTGTCAATACGGCTTACCAATGGAGCCCGAACACGCATCAAACCGACATGGCCGCCTTCGAGTTGCAGCATCGGCTCGGCAACGACGGCGTGCTGAACTTCTCCTACCACTATCGACGGGGCTTGCTGGATCAGTACAGCGTCTCGGCGGTTTATCCGATATCCGCTTATTGGCGCTTGATCGGCTCATGGAGCTACGAAGAACCGATCAAGGGCCTCGAAAATACGGCAACCGGAACGGTCGAAGCTCTGGCCGGCATCGAGTACGACAGTTGCTGCGTGACGCTGAGGCTGGTCGACCGCAACTACGTCAACCAGACCTATTACGGCACCGTGGCCGTGCCTACTGCGAGCAATACCAACCTTCGCGATAACGCCATCATGTTCGAAGTGGTCTTCAAGGGGCTGGGTTCGACAGGTGGCCAAATCGATCCCACCCTGCGCCGTGATATTCTTGGCTATCAATAATTTGCCTTTTCCCCTTTCGCACCCACCAACGTTGTCATCCACCATGGCGACTCAGGCTCTTCACCGATGAAGCAATTTTCTGCATTTTTCCTGCTGGCGCTCGCGACGGCGCTTCCCGTGCACGCACAGCTGCTCTCGGGCGCTGCGGCCGCGCCGGCCAGCCAGCCGATCGACCGCATTGTGGCCGTCGTCAACGACGACGTGATCCTGCAGAGCGAGTTGAACGAAGCCACCCGGTCAGTGCAGCAGCAATACGCCAGTCAACCCGGCCAGTTGCCACCGCCGGACGTACTGCAAAAGCAGGTACTGGACCGCCTGATCCTCAACCGGCTGCAGCTCCAGAAAGCGGACGATCAGGGCATCCATGTGTCCGACGCCGACGTCGACCAGGCAGTCAACGGTGTGGCCCAGCAAAACAAAATGACCGCTGAGCAGTTGCGCGCCGCAGTGGAGCACGACGGCGGCAGCTTTGCGGCATTCCGGCAGCAGCTGGCCGATCAGATCACCATTCAGCGGCTGCACCAGAGCGTGATCCAGGATTCGGTCTCAGTGACCGACAGCGAAGTCACCAACCTGCTTGAGAGCCCCACCTACAAAGCCGGTGAGGTGCACTTGGCACATATCCAGATCAGTACGCCCAGCGGTGCAGACGCCGCAGCGATCCAGGCGACCCAAGAAAAGGCTGCCCAGGCCGTGGCCGCGCTCAAGGGTGGCATGGATTTCAACGCCGCGGCTATCCGTTTTTCCGACGCTTCCGATGCCCTGGAGGGCGGTGACCTCGGCTGGCGCCGGATGGACGCCATTCCGCCGGCTTTCGTCGACACGATTGCCGCGATGAAACCCGGTGACGTGAGCCCGGCCCTGCGCGGTCCGACCGGCTTCAACATCATCAAGCTGATCGGCCAACGCGAGCCGAGTCGCCAAGTCGTTACCGAGTATCACGCGCGCCAGATCCTGATCAAGCCGAGCGAACTGATCAGCCCGGAACAGGCGCAGCAGAAAGCGCAGGACATCTACAACCGCATTGTCAACAAGCACCAGGACTTTGCCGCCATTGCGAAAAAGGACTCGGCCGACCCCACCACCGCCAATGCCGGTGGCGACATGGGCTGGTTCAAGCAGCAGGATTGGGGTTCGACCATTGCCCAGCAGCTTGATGCACTGAAGGACAATCAGGTCTCGCAGCCGTTCCAGAGCGAGGCAGGCTGGCACATCATCGAGCGCCTGGGCACCCGCCAGAGCGATGTGACCGACGAGACGGCGCGCAACGAAGCGCGCCAGGCCATCGGCAACCGCAAGTCCGAGCAGGTGTACGACGACTACCTGCGTGACATGCGTTCCGGCGCCTACATCAGCATCCTGGTGCCCGAATTGCGCTCGGCTAACGATCAGGCTGCGTCGACCAGTGCCACGCCCTGAGCTGACTTGAACGGGACTCCCCTGCCGCGCGTTGCCGTCACCGCTGGTGAGCCGGCGGGCGTTGGCCCGGAGCTGCTTATCAGACTGGCCGCTACGCCGCTGGCGGCCAGTCTGATCGCCATTACCGACCGCCACCTGCTTCAGCGCGCTGCCGCACGTTGCGGCACCACCATCGCCTTGATTGACGACGACGGCAGCGCGCAGGTCCAACGGCCGCCGGGTACACTGCGCATAAGGCACGTGCCTCTGGCGACCGTGGAAGTTCCCGGCCACCCCGATTCCGGTAATGCCCACCACGTCCTCGCCACGCTGGCGGAAGCCGGCGACGGCTGCATGGCCGGCCGCTACGACGCGGTGGTCACAGCCCCGCTGCAGAAATCCTCGATCAACGATGCTGGCATCCGCTTCAGCGGGCACACCGAATTCTTTGCCGAACGCGCGCACGCCGACGTGGTGATGATGCTGGCCAGCCCCGAGCTGCGGGTGGCGCTGGTGACTACGCACCTGCCACTGACGGCAGTGTCGGCCGCTATCACTCGCGAGGCGCTCGCGCGAACACTGCGTATTGTGCACGCCGAGCTTCGCCACAAGTTTGGCCTGCCCGAGCCGCGTATTGCCGTACTGGGGCTCAACCCGCACGCCGGCGAGTCCGGCCACATGGGCCATGAGGAAATCGACACCATTATTCCCACCTTGAACGCGCTTCGCGCCGAAGGCATGCACCTGCTCGGGCCGCTACCTGCCGATACTGCCTTCGTTCCCGCGCAGCGGCCGCATTACGACGCGGTGCTGGCGATGTATCACGATCAGGCGCTGCCGGTGCTGAAGAGCGAAGCATTCGATCGCACGGTTAACCTCACGCTCGGCCTGCCGTTTATACGCACCTCGGTCGATCACGGCACCGCGCTCGATCTTGCCGGCACGGGCAACGCCGACCCGGCCAGCCTGATAGCCGCGGCACAGATGGCCCTGGAGCTGGTGGCGCGCCGCGCCGCTCACCCGCGCGCAGCGGAACGCGCAGAGCAGCCACGTTCACCGGGAACGGCCGCATGAACGCCCGGCCAAAGAAAAGTTTTGGTCAACACTTCTTGCACGACCAGCGCTACATCGCGCAGATCGTCAGTATGGTTGCGCCGCGCAGCGACGATGTCGTGGTCGAGATAGGGCCGGGTGAAGGCGCGCTGACCCTGCCGCTACTGAAGGCTGCCGGCAAGCTCACTGCGATCGAACTGGACACCGATCTGATCCCCGGTCTGCAGGCGCGCGCCGCGAGCGTCGGCGAGCTGCAGATCATTCAGGCCGACGTGCTGAAAGTGGATTTCACCGCACTGGCGCAACGACTGGGCGCGCCGCGGTTGCGCATCGCCGGCAATCTGCCGTACTACATTTCCAGCCCGATCCTGTTTCACTGCGTCGATCACTTCGATGCGATCCAGGATCTGCATTTCATGCTGCAGAAGGAAGTCGTCGATCGCATGGCGGCCGAACCAGGCAGCAAGGTCTACGGTCGGCTCTCCGTCATGTTGCAGCTGGCCTGCCGGGTCGAGCCGCTTTTCGACGTACCGCCCGAGGCGTTTCGCCCGCCGCCGAAAGTGGATTCGTCGGTCGTGCGGCTGGTGCCGCTATCGGCCGAGCAAAGGCATGACGCCGATCCGACCCTTGTATACGCCGTGGTCAAGGCAGCCTTCGCACAGCGGCGCAAGACGCTCAGCAACGCACTCAAGCAGTTACTCGACAGCGACGCCATTCGCCGCGCCGATGTCGACCCCAAGGCTCGCGCAGAAACGCTGGCACCGGAAGACTTTGTACGGCTGGCAAAGATTTATGGGGCGCAGTCATCCGGATAGTTTCTTCGCGCGCGTTTCGTCACAGACGTGAAGGCTGCGCCCCATTCACGATGGCAAGCCTTACAATCGGCGCATGAATGAAAAAGCTGCCTACACGATCGATGTGCAGGTCGAAACGCGCTTCGTCCCCGACCAATCGAAGCCCGGTGACAATCGCTATGTTTTCGCCTACACAATCACCCTGCGCAACGCGGGCGACATGCCGGCGCGTTTGCTGACCCGGCACTGGATGATCACCGACGCCAACGGCAAGGTCGAAGAAGTGCGCGGCGACGGCGTGGTCGGCGAGCAGCCGTGGATGCGTCCGGGCGACGATTTCGAATACACCTCCGGTGCTGTGCTCGAGACGCCTGTCGGTACCATGGGCGGCAGCTATCAGATGCTGGCCGATGACGGTACGCGGTTCGATGCGCCGATACCGACCTTCACCCTTTCCATTCCGCGCACGCTGCATTGACCGGGCGATTGTAATGGATTCGCTTCGGACTTCCCCCGCCGCAACGGACGCGGACTGACATGGCCACGTATGCCATCGGCGACGTGCAAGGCTGCTATCCCGAGCTGCAGCGGCTGCTTGAGAAGCTGCGTTTCGATCCGGCGCAGGACCAGCTGTGGTTCTGTGGCGACCTGGTCAACCGCGGCGGCCAGTCGCTGGAAACACTGCGGCTGATCCACGAGCTGCGCGAGTCCTGCGTGGTGACGTTGGGCAACCACGATCTCAGCCTGCTGGCGATCTCGCAGCGCCGACCCGACGCGCAGGCGCGGGTCAATCCGGAGCTGCGCGAAGTGCTGTTCGCCGCGGACGCGCCGGTGCTGTTCGAATGGATGCGCTCGCAAAAACTGCTGCACCACGACGAGCAGCTCAACTGGACCATGGTGCACGCCGGCCTTGCGCCGATGTGGACGCTGAAACAGGCGCAGCGCGCCGCGCAGGACGTCGAGCGCGAGCTATCCAGCCCACGCCACCCACGATTGCTGCGCAATCTTTTCGGCAATCGACCCGCGGTGTGGTCGAGTCGGTTACAGGGACTGGACCGACAGCGCGCAACGATCAACACGATGACGCGAATGCGCTATTGCGACGTCAACGGCCGCATCGACTTCGATGCCAAGGACATTCCCGGCACACAAAAGCCCGGCCTGTATCCGTGGTTCGAGGTGCCCGGCATGCGCCGCCGCGATACGCGGATCGTCTGCGGCCACTGGTCGGCGCTGGGCCGTTTTGCGGGCCTGGGCGTGCATGCCATCGACACCGGCTGCGTCTGGGGCGGCAAGCTGACCGCACTGCGCATCGACGAGGATGAGCCGCAGTACATCACGGTCAATGCCGAGCCGCACCGTCATCGACCGCCCGGCGGCGAAGATTGAACTGCAGCCAATAAAAAAACCCCGCCAACGCGGGGTTTTTTTATTGCGTTTCAGCGACTCTCGATCAGGCCAACTGACCGTGGCAATGCTTGTATTTCTTGCCTGATCCACAGGGACATGGATCGTTGCGGCCGACCTTCGGACTATCCGGCTCCGGCAAGCGCTGATAGCTGCCGGCGTC
>Ga0302314_10012083_pt1 | contig 14982 bp, 15 predicted proteins | sample III_Palsa_N2_3_FD_200533 | JGI IMG/M metagenome (GOLD analysis project Ga0302314, IMG submission 200533) | Peat permafrost microbial communities from Stordalen Mire near Abisko, Sweden - III_Palsa_N2_3 | ecosystem: Environmental > Terrestrial > Soil > Palsa > Peat permafrost | place: Sweden... | reverse complement strand
GTCAACTTCTTCCTCTACGAGTCCAAGGAGTTCACCGGCAAGGCGATGACGATCGGCGGCCTGCGCGCCGGCTACGACTGGGACGGCGGCAAGTACGAGGTGGCGGCGTTCGCGCGCAACATCACGAACCAGATCCGCGTGACCGGCGGCATCGACTTCAACAACCTGACCGGCTTCATCAACGACCCGCGCACGGTCGGCGTGCAGTTCAAGGCCGCGTTCTAAGATCGGTCACGTCTGCGGCCGCGCGGGCGCTGGCCCCGTGCGGCCGTTTTTTCATTTCTGGAGCTCCCTGTGAAGAATCTGATCGTCGCGTCGTTGCTGGCGCTGGGCCTGTCATCGGCGTTCGCGGCCAAGCCGGCGGGCAAGCCCGCCTGTCTCACCGAGTGCACGCCGCGCATCGGCATCGTCTCGGCGTTCGGCCAGGAGGCCGACATCCTCGTGGCGCAGACGCAGGCGCCGCACGCCTGGGTCATCAACGGCAACCGCTTCACGACGGGCGTGCTGCGCGGCGTGCCGGTGGTGATCGTGCTGAGCGGCGTCAGCATGATCAATTCGACGATGGTCACGCAGCTGATGGTGGACCATTTCAAGGTGCAGCGGCTGGTGATGTCGGGCATCGCCGGCGGCGTGAACCCGGCGCACCACGTCGGCGACGTCATCATCCCCGACCGCTGGGCGATGCCGCTGGAGGTGTTCTGGAACCGCGACAGCGTGCTGCCGGCCACCTGCGGCAAGGCGGCGGACGTCTCGTGCCTGGGCCTGAAGCTGGCCAGCGCGGACGGCAAGCCGCTGCCGCCGTTCAGCCTCGCCACGTCCGCGGGTGCCGTGCCCACGGGCCTGTTCATGCGCGAGAACTTCGTCATGACCGCGGCCAACGCGCCCGGCGGCGAGTTCCGTTTCGACTACCCGGTCGACGCCGAGATGCTGGCCGTCGCGCGCGAGATCAAGCCGGTACTCGCACGCTGCGGCCCGAAGGCGACGAAGACGCCGGGCGCCGATCCGGATCCCGCGCTGTGCGTGAAGACGACGCCGCAGGTGATCGTCGGCGGCCGCGGCGTCTCGGGCACGGCCTTCCTCGCCAACCCGCAGTACCGGACGTACTTGTTCGAGCAACTGCAGGCGCAGACCTTCGAGATGGAGACAGCCGCACTGGCCCACGTGGCCTACGCCAACGCGATTCCGTACATCGCGTTCCGCAGCCTGAGCGACCTGGCCGGTGCCGAGGAATTCAACGCCGACGCCGTCGCGCTGTTCGCGAGCGGCCTGGCCGAGACCAACGAGGCCGCGGTGACGCTGGCGTTCCTGGATGGCTGGCACAAGCGCAAGTGAAGCGCGCGGCGCCTGCGGGCATGCCGGTGCGCGACCTGCGATGCTGAATGGCGACTGAAGCGACCGTAAGATTCGGGCGCCTCGCGCGACTAACGTCCGGGACGTCCTTGGCTCGCCGGAACACCGTGCGGCATGCATCGCCGTGATGTTCATGACATACGGGGGCACCGTATGTAAAGCTGACGATTCGTGTAAGAGATCACCTGCGTTGACGACCAACGGAGGCTGCGGCCACTACCGGCCGCGGCGCGCGGATGCCGGGCGGCACTGCGCCAATTCACCTCCAGGAGAGACAACGATGATCGAACGAATCCTGACGGCCGCCTCGGCCGCCGTCCTGCTGCTGGGCGCCGCGACGACGGCGTCCGCCGAGAGCCATGCCAGCCTCGTGCTGACGGCCTCGAACGCGACGACCAACGAGCTGCTCGTGCTGAACACCGCGGGCGCCGTGCTCGAGCGCATTCCGACGCAAGGGCAGGGCGGAGTCTCCGGCAACGCCGGCGGCATCGCGGCCAGCCATGACCGCGTCGCGGTCGTCAACTTCGGCTCGTCCAACGTGTCGATCTTCGAACGCGACGAAGGCGGCCGCTACTTCCGTCTCGAGCGCGTGATCCCGACCGTCGGCAGCCCGGTCAGCGTCGCGTTCGGCAACGACCATCTCTACGTGCTGACGACGACCCACGTCGAGTCGCACCGTGCCGGCGCGTTCGGCGTGCTGCCCAATGTCGACGGCCAGGCGCAACTGCTGCACGGCGACGCCAGCGCCGCGCAGGTGGGCGTGATCAAGGGCGAGCTGATCTTCACAGAGAAGAGCAACGCGATCGAGAGCGTGCGCCTGGCGGCCGACGGCGCCGTCGCCGGCAGCGCGGCGCTGGTGGCCGCCATTCCGGCCAACGTGAACGCGCCGTTCGGCCTGGCCACGCGCGGCGACGACGCCTACGTGACGATCGCGCACGCCGACGAGATCAGCCTGGTGCGCAACAACACGGTGCTCGCCATCACGCCGTCGGGCACGCAGCACGCGCCGTGCTGGGTCGCGCTGGACGGGCCGTTCCTGTTCTCGGCCAATTCGCCCAGCCAGACGGTGTCGCGCTACGCCGTGTACGGCCAGAAGATCGTGCAGGACGCGGCCGTCGTCACGAGCTTCATCGGCAACCCGACCGACATCGTCTATCGCGACGGCTTCGCCGCGGTGATCGACGCGGCGGCCGGCATCTCGCGCGTGTCGGTGTTCAAGGTCGACCAGGACGGCAACTTCGCGTCGCAGGGCGTGGCCACGTTGAACAGCGCAGCGACCAACGGCCTGGCGATCGTCGACGCCGACGACAGGCGCTGAGGTCTTGTGCGCGGTGGACGACGGCATGGCACGTGCCGTCGTACCATCGGCGCTCCGCGCGCACGCGACGCGCGACCCGCGCGTGCTCGACTTGAGTTGGAGCGTCCCGGCCCTACATGGCAGGGACGTTCTTGATGGAGAAACGAAGATGCCCGAGTACAGGAAGACCCCCGAGGCGCTGGCGAAGCTGACGCCCATCCAACGCCACGTGACGCAGGACAGCGGCACCGAGCGCCCCGGCACCGGCGAGCTGCTGGACAACAAGGCGCCGGGGATCTATGTCGACATCGTGTCCGGCGAGCCGCTGTTCGCGTCGGCCGACAAGTTCGAATCGGGCTGCGGCTGGCCCAGCTTCACCAAGCCGATCGCGCCGGCATTCGTCGACGAGTTCCGTGACGTCACGCACGGCATGATCCGCACCGAAGTGCGTTCGCACCACGGCGACAGCCACCTCGGCCACGTGTTCGAGGACGGGCCGCGCGAGCGCGGCGGCCTGCGCTACTGCATCAACTCGGCGTCGCTGCGCTTCGTGCCGCGCGAGCAGATGGAGGAGCAGGGCTACGGCGAGTACCTGAACCAGGTGGAGGACGTGCAATGACGACCGAACGCGCAATGCTGGCCGGCGGCTGCTTCTGGGGCATGCAGGACCTGATCCGCAAGATGCCCGGCGTGAAGGAGACGCTGGTGGGCTACACCGGCGGCGACGTGCCCAACGCGACCTACCGCAACCACGGCACGCACGCCGAAGGCATCGAGATCCTGTTCGATCCCGCGGTGATCAGCTATCGCGACCTGCTCGAGTTCTTTTTCCAGATCCACGATCCGAGCACGAAGAACCGCCAGGGCAACGACAAGGGCCTGAGCTACCGCTCGGCGATCTACTACACCTCCGACGAGCAGAAGCGCGTCGCCGAGGACACGATCCGCGACGTCGATGCGTCGGGCCTGTGGCCCGGCAAGGTCGTGACCGAGGTCGAGCCGGCAGGTCCGTTCTGGGAGGCCGAGGCCGAGCACCAGGACTACCTCGAGCTGTTCCCCAACGGCTACACCTGCCACTTCGCGCGGCCGGGCTGGAAGCTGCCGAAGCGCCAGGCCTGAGCCGGCGTGCGGCGACCCACGCGGGTCGCCGCGCCATTCAGGCGAGGTCGTTGCGGCTGATGAAGTCGACGAACGCGCGCAGCGGCGCGGGCATGTAGCGGCGGCTCGGGTAGTACAGGAACGGCCCGGTGAACGGGCGCCACCAGTCCTGCAGGATCGGCTCGAGCGCGCCGCTGTCGAAATGCGGCTGCAGCCACTCCTCGAACAGGTGGACGACGCCGCTGCCGCCGATTGCCGCGTCGACCGCGAGATCCGTGGCCGTGCCGATGCGAACGGTGAGCGGCCCGGTCGGCTCGATCTTGACGACCTCGCCGTCGCGCTCGAACTCCCAGGCCGGCATGGCGCCGCTGGGGAAGCGTCCGCACATGCATGCGTGTTGCAGCAGCTCGCGCGGGTGCTCCGGGCGTCCGCGGCGGTTGAGATAGGCGGGCGACGCGGCGGTCGCGGCACGCTGCTGGCGCGGCCCGATCGGGATCGCGATCATGTCCTGCTCGAGGCGTTCCTCGTAGCGGATGCCCGCGTCGCAGCCGGCGGCGAGCATGTCGACGAAGCTTTCTTCGGCGATGACGTCGAGGCGGATGTCGGGGTAGACGGCCAGGAACGGCGGCACGATGCGCGGCAACACGAGCCGCACCGCGCTGACGGGCACGTTCAGCCGCAGCATGCCGGCCGGGCGGTCGCGAAAGCCATTGACGACGTCCAGCGCGGCCTCGACTTCGTCGAGCGCCGGCCCGAGGCGCTCGAGCAGCCGCGTGCCGGCTTCGGTCGGCGCGACGCTGCGTGTCGTGCGGTTGAGCAGGCGCACGGCCAGGCGGCTCTCGAGCCGGCGAACGGCCTCGCTGAGGCTCGACGCACTGCTGCCCGTGGCGCGCGCCGCCTCGCGGAAACCGCCGGAGCGCACCACCGCGACCAGTGCGTGAAGGTCTCCCAGATCCGCCGCCATTGTTCGACTTTCCGCACAACCCGTATCGATTACACCATCTTATCGTGCGAGCGATGTCTCGCTACATTGGCCTCCAACCACAAAGGAAGTCACGATGACCGACATCAGCAAGGCAGGCACGTTCACCCTCGGCGACCGCAAGGTCAAGCGCATCGGCTACGGCGCGATGCAGCTCGCGGGCCCCGGCGTCTTCGGGCCGCCGAAGGATCGCGCGGCCGCGCTCGCGGTGCTGCGCGAGGCAGTGGAGCAGGGCGTCGACCACATCGACACCAGCGATTTCTACGGCCCGCACATTACCAACCAGATCATCCGCGAGGCGCTGCATCCGTACCGCGACGACCTGGTCATCGTCACCAAGATCAGCGCGCGGCGCGACGACAAGGGCGGCTGGATCCCGGCGATGTCGGCCGCGGAGCTGACCCGGGCCGTGCACGACAACCTGCGCAACCTGGGCCTGGACGTGCTCGAGGTCGTCAACCTGCGCAGCATGCTGGACGTCCACGGGCCGAAGGAAGGCTCGCTGGAGGAGCCGCTGACGGCGGTGGCGGAATTGCAGCGGCAGGGGCTGATCAAGCATGTCGGCCTGAGCAACGTCACGAGCAGGCAGGCGGCCGACGGCCGCAAGATCTGTCCCATCGTGTGCGTACAGAACATGTACAACCTGGCCCACCGCGATGACGAGGCCCTCGTGTCCGAACTTGCAGCCTCGGGCATCCCCTACGTGCCGTTCTTCCCGCTGGGCGGCTTCACGCCGCTGCAGTCGACCACGCTGTCGGACGTGGCACGGCGCCTCGAGGCGACGCCGATGCAGGTGGCGCTCGCCTGGCTGCTGCGGCGCTCGCCCAACCTGCTGCTGATCCCCGGCACGTCCTCGTTGGCTCATCTGCGCGAGAACCTGGCCGCGGTCAACCTGACGTTGTCGGCGGATGTCGTCGCCGAGCTCGACCAGATCGCGCAGGGCGGGGCGCCCGCGCATTGATGCGCGCAAAAAAAAGCCTGGCGCGGGGCCAGGCTCGGAATCCTGCGTGAATAGTCGGCTGAAATCACGAGGGTCGGGATCTGCAACTTGATCAGGCTGCGATCTGGAACGAAGCTTATGGGGCGCCAGGCTCATGGCGTGAGCTTGCCTCGAGCCCATCTTTGGCCGCAGGTCAGCGATCGTTCAATCCTATCCCGTCAAGGATCAGCGGGATCGCCTTCTCGACCCGCGACTCGCGCGTCGCCGATTGCTTGGCGCCGGTGAAATAGAGGTGATATTGCCGCTGGCGTCCCGGCGTCAGTTTCAGAAAGGCCTCGCGCAGCGCCGAATTCCTGTCCAGCCTGTCCTGGAATTCCTGCGGATAGACCAGATCCGAACTCTTCTTGAACGCCACCTTCAGCCCGGCCTTTTCGACGTCGACGGCTTGCTTGACATAGCCCTTGATCGACTTCTCGAGCTTGGCGATCTCGGCCATCGAAGTGAACCGCATCTGCCGCGCCGACTGCGAGTTCTCGCCGGGCTGGATGAGCAGGCCCTTCGGGTCCTTCAGCAGGGCGCCCTTCATGAACAGCAGGGCGCAGGTTTCCTTCAGCGGCATGATCAGGACGATGTTGGTACCGTCGTGGGTATACGTCGGCTTGCCCCACTTCAAGGCTTCCGTCAGACCGCAGTCCAGGAGGATGGATCGCAACCCGGCGCGCTCTTCGTGCCACGTGCTGGCCTTGGCGAACCAGGCATCGAGGTCGGCATTCGGTGGACTCATCGGCAGGCTCTCCCGCGAGGTGGTTTTGGATCCGATGCGACTCTAATGGCCTCGTGACACAAAATTAGCCGGGCACCAAGTCCTTGTTGGACAACGACTTTCGGTGAGGCCGGTCAGCTCGCTGTCCGCCCCAGTGTGGTGCGAAAGCGGGAAAACTGGCGTTGGAGCTGCTGCGCCGTGACACGAGTCGGCCGTCGTGCTGCCAAGGCAACCGCGGGTTGGCCGGGTCGACACCGTACCCCGTTTCCCCTCTGACGGCAACGGCGCGCCATATCTAGAATCCGCGCGTGTACCACGGTCGACGAGGCACGCGAGAATGAAGCTGACCGAGAAGCTCGAGATCGCCAACCGCGCAATCGCGACTCTGCCACCCTTGATTCGGGCCAACGGCGTGCTCTCGCCAGCTACTGCGTTGGCCCCAGGGAACTGGGCCATGATGCGCGAGAGCTGGCAACTCGGTCTGTCCGACAACGTCCTACTCAGCCCGATCGACGAGGCGGTCTCGTCGCTGATGGACATCTGGGATCCGGCGGGCAAAGTATTCTCGGCCAGCTGGATGCCCGGTCGCCCATGGGTTCCGCCGCGGATTGTCAAGTGCACGGCTGGCGACTGGCAAAAGCTCTTGGATGGCTGGTCCGCGTAGGCTATACGCCGCTGACGAGTCGAGCACGACTGACCTCGCTCGCTCGAATGGATCTGAACTGACTCGGCAAAGGCCGCGATGCCCGCCGCGCGAGGCGACTCCGTCACGGTCGCCACCCCAAGGCCTTGGCTACGGTTCGGTGGATGCCGGGCGCGCGCCACTGAAGCAGGAGCCTGTTTTCGCCCGAGGGCTGTGTCGCCCACTGCACGCGGGAGCGGGAGGGCGCAATGCGGTCGACCGGGAGGGCGTCCACATTGCCATGACAGATCAACTGCAAGGCGCGGGCATACGCAACTCGCAGCTCGGCGGTGACTATGACGGCGTTGCCGACCGCGCTGTCGACCACCGTTGTCGATGTTTGAGTGAACAGCCAGTAGGACTCCTCCGGCGCCGACATCAGCGATAGCCGCCACGCGCGGTCAAACGCAGCCGCGCCGCCGTACTGGGCGATCACGCAAGCGACGGCCCATGCCTGCCTGGACATGCCTGACGCCCGTGATGTCATCGGTGTTCGTCTGCGCAGGCTATGGGCAATGGCCAACACGTCCGAAAGGGACGCTGGATCGACCACGGCGCGTACAAGCGTTAGTAGCGCTTGCCAAGCCAACTGATTGAAGTTGTCTCCGCCCGCGGGAACAACCAGTTGCTTCGGGCGCCACGTCGATGCTGCTACGAACGGATCGAACCCGCTCCACCAACTGCAACAGCCAGCCTCGATCGAGGTTTGATCTCGCTGGGCCCGCGGTGGTACCGAGTGGCGATCCCATGACAGCGACGCAATCGTTGAGCGCCAGATGGCATCGTTGGCCGGATCGGAGGCCCTGGGTGCGCGATCACGGACGAGACGAGACTCGCAACTGCGACATGCAAAGACAGCCGTTCGTGCGACCTCGAACTTGACCGATACGGGCGCGCCGCATTTCGTGCAGCGGTCTTCCAGCGGCACGTCGTGGACAGGACATCGAGTCAACGCGAGGTGCTGGAAGCAACCGCAATGGAAGCCGCGCTCCATGCAGATGTGGCAGTAGCGCAGCACGGTCGTCTCGACGGCGCTCGGATGAAAGAGTGTGGTGCAGCACGCGTCGGCTCGCTGCTGGTCGCTCAGCGTGGTTGCATGCCGCAGCCATGGGTCATCGCCGCGGGTACGAAACACCGAACCGTGCAACCCAGTCTCCGCGAGGAGCACCTTGGCGCTCGTCGCGGTCAGCGCGTTGGAATCGCACAGCTTGGACCAGATCGCCCAGGTCGACATGAACGGCCGGTACGAGGACGCCGCCCACACGAAGCGGGGCGACGTCCTACGGCGCGTTTGAACGCCGTCGTCCATGACGGATCAGGCCGGCTTCTGAGCCAGCGCCGCATAGCTAGGCCAAGTCTTGCGGAGCCCAATTTCCTCCAGGAGATCGTAGACGTTCTTGGCCGTGATCAGGGTGCTGGCACCGTCGAGAGAGCGAGCAAGCTGCAGCATCCCGACGAACGCAGAACGCAGGTGCTGCATGCCCACGCGTTGGTCCTTGGGCAGGTTGCACGACGCCGCGAACTGGGACAGGCCTTCGATCAGCGCCGGCGCCCACGTGCTGGGACGCCAGCCCCCGGCCCAGGCCTCGGGGAAGATGGACGCCACAGGCGGAGGCTCCGTCGTCCCGTCGTCGCAGGCGACATCCGCTTCGAAGGCCTCCAGTACCTGCGCGATCTCGGAGGGATGGATCGGGAGAAGTTCATGCTCGACCTCGAAGAAGCGACCCACCAGCTGCATCTCGTTCATGTTCTGGAAGGAAGCGACATAGCTGCGAAGCTCGACCTGGCCGACCAGGAGCGTGAAGACGCGATATCCCAGCTTGCTCAGACGGTTGCCGAGCGCCATGATCTGCTTGAGATGCTTGCGCGTGCTGTTCTGGGCCTCGTCGATGACCAGCATGATGGACTTGGTGCGACGGATAGTCATCTGTTCGATGAAATGCGCCTGGAGGGCGCGACGCAGGCGCGCCGGCGTGTTGGCGTTGGAAGCGACCTGCTCCTGGCTCAGCCACTCGGCGCTGAGCGACGACTCGCGATCGGCGATGCCGTCCTCGAGATCGAGGACGGTGACGAACATGGGCCCGCCCACGAACTCCTCGACGGAGTGCTTCAGGAACGTGATGGCTTCGGACTTGCCGGAGCGTTGCACGCCGTACGCGTAGCAACCGGGGAGATTCAGCTGCGCGCAACGCCCGACCTTCTGGCAGAAGCGTTCGACCTCGGGCGTCCAGACGGAGTCCTTGCCGAGGAGGGCGTCGCCGCCGATGGCGAGGGTGATGGGTTCGGTAACGGCATTCATGATGGTTTCCTTTAAAGAAGGTGAGTCCAGCTCACCTGGGATTTGGTGAAGACAGGAGGGCCACGAGACGTGTCCCGGCCTTGAGGCTGCGAGTACGTGTCAGACCATGCTGCGAACAGCGCGGCGAGGCTCCATGCGCTTGGGCGCACCGAGCGCGTAGGACGCCGGGGAATCGTTGGCGGTCTGCGTGGGGTCCTTTGCGTCAGGCGAGGACGGCTTGGACGGCGATTGGGAGGCACCGTCGTTGGCCGCCGCCGCAGCGAAGGCGGGATTGATCACGGCAGCAGCCTGCAGCACACGACCTTCGCCGATCAGCTTCGCCAGCCACGACGGGTCGACCGCCGCACCCTTCATGTGGCGACCAAACACCGCCAGGCAGTGCGCGAACTCGAGCGCCGCGGAAGGCTTGGTCGGCGCCTCTTCCTGCAAGCGCGCAAGGAGCGCAGCGAGCGGACCGTCATGCGGCATGACACCGTATTGCGCCTTGTCGATCTCACGATTGGCCCACCGGCGCATACGTAGGTCGTGCGGAATCACGCCGTAGCGACCCTCAGCGTAGGCACGGCAGATCTCCGTGCCGTCCTCGCGAACGAGGATGATGACGCGCAGATCCGCAGGATCGAAGCACGCGTAGACCTTCTTGTTGTTCAGGTCATAGCGGCGCTGCAGCTCGGCTGACGAGTAGCGAACACGCTCGAAATTCACGTACGGCTTTCTGCCATCCGCGTCGCTCGCGTGCACCGTCAGCTTCTTCGCCGGGAAGAACATGTGGCGAATCTGTTTGGACAGAGACACCGGCTGCGTCTTGATGGAGCCCAAGATGAGCGCGCGACGCAAGCGCTCGTTAGAAGGCACACCGTGAGTAGCGGTTGCCGGCGAGCCATTCTCGTTCGCGAGCATGACGTAGTACGCGTACTCGATCTCGCGAGTGCGTACCAGATCCTCGGGCTCAAGATCCTTGTGGCGCTTGCGTTGCGGATCGAGCGGGCCAATGCCCATCGTTCCAGGAAGCTGGTGGATGAGACGACGCGCCGCCATGGCGAATTTCGACTCGATCTCAGGCCTCTCGAGCGGATCGCTGGGGAGGCCCAGCACGAGGTTGCCGCCGAGGGTCTGCTCCACGAGAATGCGAGCATCGCCGGAGAGGTGAGACAGAGCATTGTCGAGGTAGACGCGGCGAACCTTGCGCCAACGCAGCTCCTTGAACATGTTCACCGGGAAGCCGGCGCCGGGCTCGAGCTTGAGGTCAGGTAAGTCGGCGTCGGGCTGCTCCCAGCCGTTCATCGCGCGCCAGAACAGCTCGCCGAGATCCATCGCCATAGCTTGACGTCCGTAGATCACCCAGAAGCTCACGTTGGAGTTGTGACCGAGCTCGATCAAACGCAGGATGCGAATGCATTCGATCTCGACCAGGTCCACCTGACCCTGCATGTTGATGATCTCGCTGGCGGTACGCAGATCGACACGAACTTCATCCAACATGAAATCCGCATACACCTCGTAGTCGGTGTTGACCTCCGGCGTAGGCTGCGGCGTGGTAACCGCCTTGGCCGCGTTCGGGCCGCCCTCGGCCGCGATCCAGTCGGAGGCGTAGTCGGGCAGGAAGGTGTTGACCATCCACCGCCGCAGTGCCTTGAGGCCCTTGTCGGCAGTTCTCATGGGGTACTCGTGATCCGCGATGCCGTGCTTCTTGTAGAGCTCGACCAGCAGCTTACGAAGTTCGCGACCAGTCAGGTGATTTGCCTGGAGGGCCTGCTTGCCATACCGCCGCAACGAGTTCACCAGCTCCTTGCGGAACTCGGTGTTCTCGTTGACCAGTTGGATCCAGGCGCCGGTAAAGGCGCCGAAGTCCTTGTTGGTCTTGATGGCGTCCAGCGGCGCGGTGCGCACCGGACGCTCGTTGATGCGCCAGCCACGCTTGAAGGCGCGTTCGCCGCTGATGCGCTTGTCGGATGCACGCGCCAGATATCGATTGATGAGACGCTCGAAGCGGCGCAGCGACACGCCCGTGAGCTTGGCCGCGGTCTCGAAGGACGAGCCCGCGATCAGGGCATCGCGGCCCTTGATGAGGCGCTCGAACCGCTTTTTGTCGGACTTCTCCAGCAGCGACGGCATGACGCAGGGGACATGATTCGGTTGCCGGTGAGCCTCGATCAGGCGGTCGCGGAGGAGATGCGGCTCCTCAGTCATGACGGTGGTGTTCATGCGGCCTCCTTGTCGGCGACGAAGGACGGCAGCGGCGGCACGTAGCCACAGCCCGGACGATTCCAGTGCAGCACCGTGTCCTCGCCCCAGCCCACGCGGCGAAGGTCCGCGCCCAGGCGACCCGCGAGCATGAGCCGCGAGACGATGGTCTCGCGAACGCCCTCGTGAACGGGGTGGTGCACCGACAGATACGTGGCGAGCTCACCGGCCGTGCAGATGCGGCAGCGCTGGAGTGCGGCAATGACGACCGCAGTCTCCTCCTTGAACTGATCCGAGAAGGTGCCCTTGACGGCCTGGCCGAGCAACTCGAGCGCGGTGTTGAGCGTCGACTCAGCGTCCACGTGCGCCCACGAGCGTTCGACACGCCAGAGGTGCTTGTGCAGCTGCTCCACGCGGCCGTCGCAGCCCGCTGCTACGCGCTTGCGTACCATGCAGATCATCTGGCCGCCGTCGTCGACTTCGACGAGTTGCGCCGTGTGAGCGGTGCGGCCCGGAAGGTAGCGGGCCACCCAGCTGGGCAGTTGGTGGTCAGCCCACACGAGGCGAACGCGCGTGCTGTAAAGGTACTGCCGCAGGTTGCGGTCGGCTGCCAGCGAGGGGAGTTGAAGGAAGTCGCCCGTGCCCGGGTGGGTAGCGCGCACCACGAGGAACGGACCGTGTTTGAAGCGGTTCTGGCGCCCAGCGCGGTAGACAGTTTCAGGTTGGAACATGATGTCCTCTTGCAGAGTTGGTTGCGGTTTGAGCAGCGCGCACCGATCCACCCCGATTGACGAGAACCGGGGTTGCAGAGGACAATGAAGTCTTGGATTTAGCAGAAAGTCCTCTGCGCAGCAGGCCTGGGTCAACGCCCAGGCCTTTTTCTTTTTGTGCGCTGCAATACGAGTAGTTGCGGTCGAGTTAATCGATAGGGGCCTCCTTCGCTCACGAGTCAGGACTCTTTCGAGGCTAGTTCCGTATTCGCCGGGACGGCATATCGACCGGGGCCATTGCGGGGGGAGCCTGCGAGGAGCCTGGGGGGATCGAGAGGGGCTGCGAGGGCTCGGACAGCGTTCTGGCCGGGTTCGCGCCAAGCAGACGTCTCCGAAACTGTCCGCCGGCGAGCCCGATGTCATTTCCTGCTTTTTGCGCGATGATCGGCGCTGGAAAGCGGCGACATCGATGTCCTCAAGACCCCTTCTGTACTTCCCGCTGCCACCGGAAGACTTCGATGGTTGGCGGCCGGTCGACTTCGCCGACGGCGAGGGCGCGATCCAGGCGAGCGTCCGACACTTTGTAAAGTTCGTGCATCGCGAGGTTTCCAGGGAGCTGGATGACAACAAAGGGGGCGACCGGGACACCAGGGTGGTGCTCGCGCGAGCCCTCGAGACCGGGTTTCTCGAAGGGGCTTGTAGCTCCGATTCGTACGCGTTCCTCAACCAGCGGGTCGCGCGTCACTTCAGCTTCGCCGAGGACAAGGACAGGGCGACGGACCTCGCGTTCCAGCGCCTGATCAACTTGCTGACGTCGATCCCGCAGCGATGGCATGTGAGCTTTCAACAGCAGAACCTGTCGCTGATCGTCTTCGTCCGCTACAAGGGCGAGGGCGTCCAACGGCCGGCGTACTTCCAGCCGTGGGTGCGCGTGCGTGACTTCCCTGGGGGCTCCGTCACGTTTCCTCCATTCAACCTAGATCCGCCCATGCGAATCGCTCGGCGGTACGTGCCCGCAATCGACCCGACCGCGATGCCGTCGCAGCCGGCCGCGACGGTTGCGGAAAGACCGAGCGCCGACCGTATCGGCTCGAGCGTGACTTCTGACGATGCTGTCCCAGCATCACCGGCGGAGTCGCCGATACACGGCCGCACACCTTCATCCTCGTCGGAAGCCGACGACCCCGCGACCGGCTACCTGAACCCAGGAGCCGCGGGTGGCGACCCGGATCCGGGTGGTCGACAGGAAATGACGCTGGTAGCGGAAGTCGTCGCGCCCGTGCAGCCGCAGCCGGCACCACGCCCGCACGCGCACTCGGAGCTCACGCCAGGGGCGCAGGCGAGTTCGACTTCGGCGCCTCCCGCGACGTGGTTGGGCCAAAAGATGCTCGATATGCTCATGCAAGATCTGCTCGACGAACGTCGTGAGTCCCGGCGGACCGGTTCGATCTGGGCGAATCTTGGCCTCTTGCTGGGCACCTTCGGCTGTCTCGTCGCTGCGTTCCACCTCGTGATGTACATCCTTGAGGCCAAGGGCTTCATTGCGCGCGGTCCGTGACCGGCCAGCGAACGCCGGCGGGGCTTCACGCCGATACGGTCGCGACCGCGACCGCGCCCCGCTTTTGGCTCATCGAGCTGCTGTAGCTGAGCACGCCAGGGGCGTTTTCGGCAAAGACGTTGCTCAGCAGATCGTCCATTTCTTTGGACAGGCGCAGGAGCCCTTGCCACTTCTCGTCGGTATCGAAGATCGCGCGGCTGCCGTCCGGCACCAACAGCGTATTCGCGTACGCCGGGTTGAACGACAGAGCGTCAAGGTGACGCTGCGTCTCGGAAAGGATGGCTAGTTCGAAGACCTGGGCGTTTCGAAGGGCGACCATGTCGGCGTGGTACATCCTGGCTGCAATGTGAAGCTCGGAAGGGTGATCTGCCGCTCCGAGTCCTTCTTGACGTTCTTGCACAGGCGGATCGACTTGCGCAGACCGCCGCCGATGCTCACGCAGCGAGAGCGGATGTCTTTGGAGGCGAGCAGAGCACCGGTCTCGAGATTCGGGGACTCGACGACGTCGTCATCGCGCAGCCAAAGCTGCAAACCTACAGCAGCCCCGTACGGAGACGACATAAATCTGGTTATGTCCTAGGATTGGCGCCGTCTCCCTGAGCCCGCCCATGTCCGACCTCGTCCCGCTCGATCGCCTTGCTATTCCCCCGGCCCTGACCGGTGAGGCAGGGCGCAATCGAGCCCACGGCGCTCGCCAGGTCGACGCCAACGACGACCGTTCGGCCATCTTGGCCTGGCTGGCGCGATATGCCGATTCGCCGGCGACGCTGTCGAGCTACCGCAAGGAGGCGGAGCGTTTACTGCTGTGGTGCGTGCACCAGCGGAAGAGGGCGCTATCGGAACTCAGCCATGAGGACATGCTGCTGTATGAGCGGTTCCTGGGCGATCCGCAGCCGGCCGAGCATTGGATCATGGCGCCGGGCATGAAAGCCAGCCGCAGGTCGGCCGCTTGGCGGCCCTTTGCGGCGCCGTTGGGGCCGACGAGCCAGCGATAGGCCATGTCGATCTTGAACGGCCTGCTCAACTGGCTTGTTAATGCTGGTTATCTCGCTGGCAACCCCCTGGCGCTCCGACGGAGGCCCAGGGCGCTGGATCGATCAAAGCAGATTTCGCGTTTCC